>Ga0075421_100006173_pt1 | contig 14579 bp, 12 predicted proteins | sample SoiMetdeltSBSDD5_FD_75292 | JGI IMG/M metagenome (GOLD analysis project Ga0075421, IMG submission 75292) | Bulk soil microbial communities from a Populus tree surrounding site in Tennessee, USA - Soil MetaG P. deltoides SBSDD5 | ecosystem: Environmental > Terrestrial > Soil > Tree plantation...
CGACCGAGATAGCCGCTAACCGTTCCACGCCATAAAAAGCAATTCTTATCGTGTCAGGGTTGATCCCGACTGCTACGTCGGCCACTCGTATCCATTAGGCCCAAGGGTGGATAGGGGGTGAACATGTCCAACAACGAGCCTGCCGCAGAGGTCGACGTCACCAAAGAATGGCGTGCGACGCACGGTCAGGAGTCTGCCGCCAAGCGCCTCCGCATTTTCGCCGCGCTGTCATGGATCGTCGCGATCGGCACCGAGGTCGCCGGGATCGTCTTGCTCCGCCAACACAAATTCGACCACGGAAACCTTCCGTTGCTGATAGGCCTGCTGGTAGTGATCGCAATCTTCGCGATTGCCGGCAGCCTGATGTGGAAGGCGGCCAACAAGCACGACCCGGCCAGCAAGTCCGAGCCATTCAAGTTCTTCGTCCAGAATCAGCTGGGCGCGATCATCACGGTGCTCGCCTTCCTCCCGCTCATTGTCCTGATCTTCTTGGACAAGGACATGGATCCGAAGAACAAGAAGATTGCTGGTGGCATCGGAGCTGTCCTGGCCGTGGCCGCGACGCTGATCGGGGTCGACTTCAACCCGCCGTCCGTCGAGCAGTACACGCAGGACATGAACCAGTGCGCGGAGCAGATTAAGGCCAGCCAGCCGACCACGGCTTGTTCACCCGAGGTCGCCGAACAGGCGAAGGACATCGCCAGGGACTCCAACACGGTGGCCGAGGCGACGAAGGACGCCGCACATCCGAACGGTCAGGATGTCGTGTACTGGATCGCTCCGGAGGGCGGAGCCAAGAAGTCTGCGACGCCGCATGTCTTCCACATCTGCCAAGGCGTGAGCCCGCTGCGCGGCAAGGCCGTGAATCACGGCTCCGTGACGGAGGCCTATGCGGAGAACGCCACCCGCATCACCAAGCAGATTCCGATGGAACAGAATCAGTGCGGGTTCGCCAGTTCGACGACCGACAAAGCCGCCAGCCCGTCAGCAGGCTAACGGTCGAAACCACGCGGCCAGTTCAACGGCCGAGGTCGCTCCTTTCTGGGCCTCGAAGCGCATGACCCAAGGAGCGACGCTCCATTAACCGCGCGAAATGTCGACTCCGACGAAGGCTTCGGGCGCCTGGCCGCGCTTGACCAGCAGCAGCACGCTGCTCCGCCCCGATCGGCGCGCGGTGTCCACCGCCGCCAGCACCTGGGCCGGAGTCGTGACCGCCTGGCGATTGACCGACAGGATCACGTCGCCGCGGCGGATGCCCTTTTCCGAGGCGTCGCTGTTCGGATTGACCGACGTGATGACGACACCGCGGGTAGTCTCCGGCAGGCTGAGCGCGCGGATAATCTGCGGGTTCAGCGATTGCAGCGACAGGCCAAGCGCACTGCCCGGCGCAACCGGCACTTCTTCGCCGAGCGCCTGCTGGTCATCCTGGTCGCCGCCGGCCTGGCGGGCGAGCTCTTCCTCGGTCGGTCGCTGCCCGACCTGCACCTGCAGGGTCTGACGGCGGCCGTCGCGGATGATCTCGACCGGTACGCGCGTGCCGACCGTCGTGTTGGCGATCAGGTAGCTGACCGTTTCGTCCGGGGTCACGTCGTGCCCACCGACCTTGACGATCACGTCGCCCTGCTGGACTCCGGCACGCGCCGCCGCCTCGCCGGCAACGACCGAGCGGACCAGCTCGCCGCGATCCTTCGGCAGACCGAGCGCCGCAGCGATATTCTCGTCAAGCGGCTGGAGCCCGACGCCGAGATAGCCCCGCTCCGGACGCTGGCCGCGGCGCAACGCATCGATCACCGGCTTGGCCGCCTCGGCCGGAATGGCAAGGCCGATGCCGACGCTCGCTCCGGTCGGCGAAATCAATGCCGAATTGATGCCAATCACATTGCCGGCCATGTCAAACATCGGGCCGCCGCTGTTGCCCATGTTGATGGCCGCGTCGGTCTGGATATAGCGGTCATAAGCGCCGCCGGTGATGCCGCCCCGGTGAAGCGCCGAAATGATGCCGGCAGTGACGGTGCCGTCCAGGCCATAGGGATTACCGATCGCGACAATCCAGTCGCCAACCCGGGCGCGAGCTGAATCGCCCCAGTTGACGTATGGCAGGTTCGATCCCTCGATCTTCAAAAGCGCGAGGTCGGATGCCGAATCCCGGCCGATGATCCGCGCCGGAAACTCCCGCCGGTCGGTCAGCTTGACCGTAATACTGTCGACCGTTCCAGTGCCGTTGACGCCCTGGATCAGGTGATTGTTGGTGACGATGTAGCCGTCAGCCGAAATGATAAAGCCGGAACCGAGCGAACCCGCCTCGCGAGTTTGCGGGCCGTCCTGGCCCTGACCCTGGCCCTGGCCCTGTCCTTGGCCCTGCCCATCAGGTGCCTGGCCGCCGAACCGCCGGAAGAATTCCTCGAACGGATCGACCTGGCGGCGAACCGGCACGCGCTGCTTGGTCGAGATATTGACCACCGCCGGCGCGAGCCGCGCGGCGAGGTCGGCAAAGGATGTCGGCGCCCCGGCGCGCGGGACGATAATGGAAGGCGCATTTTGCGCCACCTGGGCCCCGGCCTGGCCGGTTGCCACGGAAAAGGCGGTACCCCCCAATAGCAGGGCCATTGCGACCCCATAGGCGTAGCGCACGGGCCGAAACTCCTTCGTCGACTTCATTACTCTTCCTCGCTTGGCTTCGCGATTGCACGCAGCGACGCTAGGTCAAGCGCATGAACGCGAATTGAACAGTGCTGGCTCCTATCGTCCAGTAAATTCCTTCATATACTCGTTATTTGGCGACAGGATGATGCTGGTTTGCCCCGTCTTGCCCTGCGCATCCGGCAGGAAGGTGGTCTTGTAGGACTGCATGGCCCTGTAAAAATTGTAGAACTCCGGATCCTTGCCGAAGGCAGCGGCGTAGATCTGAGCCGCCTCGGCGTCGGCTTCGGCCTGAATGATCTGGGCCCTCTTCTGGCCTTCGGCGCGGATCGAGCGCGCCTCTTGCTCGCGAGCGGTGCGCATCCGCTCAAAGGCGGTATCCAGCGGCGCTCCGCTGGGCAGATCGGCCCTTTTTATCCTCACGTCGACGATCTCCACGCCATATTGGCGGGCGATCCGATTGAGCCCGACGCGGATATTCTCCATCGCGCCCTCACGTTCGGGCGAAAGTAGCGATGCAAACGGCCGCTTGCCGAGCTCGTTGCGAAGCTGTGAACCAAGGATCGGCTTCAATGATTCCTCGGCGCTCTCGACCGTCCGCGCTGCAAGGTACATGCGCAGTGGATCGGTCACGCGGTATCGGGCGAAAGCGTCAACTTCGAGCCGGCGCTGGTCGGTGGAAATCACCTGCTGTTTTTCCATGTCGAGATCGCGCACCCGCTTGTCGATCCAGACGACATTCTCGGCGAAGGGAATACGGAACACGAGTCCCGCCCCAGGCCCGCCAAACTGGTCACCCGTCTTGTAGCGGTTGACGATCCGCACCGGCTTGCCGAGCCGAGCAATTACGCCCTGGCTGGTCTCCGGAACGACCGAGACCGTGCTGTACAGCAGGATCAGCAGGAAGAAGGCGATCAGGCCAGCAACGACCGGGTGGCGGCGAATGGCTTCGGTCATTGCGCGGCTCCTCTCGGGGTGCTGCGCTTGACTTCGCTGAGCGGGAGGTAAGGCGTTACGCCCGGCGTTTCCACAATGGTCTTGTCGACGTTCTTCAGGACGCGCTCCATCGTTTCATAGTACATGCGGCGCTTGGTGACGACGGGTGCGAGCTTGTACTGCGCATAGACCTTATCGAAGGCCGTCGCCTCGCCCTGGGCAATCTGGCGAAGTTGCAGTGCATAGGCATTGGCCTGGTTGACGTCGCTCTGTGCCTGCTGCTGGGCGGCCGTGACGGCCTTGAAGGCCTCGTTGACGGCAGCCGGTGGATCGGCCTGCTTGATCGCCACGCCCTGGATGACCACGCCCGAGCCATAGGCGTCCAGCGTTTGCTGCATCTCTTGCTGGACCCGTGCCTCGATCAGGCCGCGGGAAGCGCCCATCGCATCCTGCAAGCTTACCTGCGAAATGATCTGGCGCATCGCGCTTTCGGCAACCTGCCTGATCGTTTCGTCAGGCTCGGCCAACTCATAGAGATATTGCTCCGGATCGCGGATATTCCAACGGACCTGATAGGCGATGTCGATAATGTTCTGGTCGCCGGTCAGCATCAGCGTTTCTTCGGCAGCCGACCCGAGCGTTATCTCCCGAATGTTCGCGACATCGACCTTTTCGACGCGGTCGATCGGCGACGGGAGTGTCAGGCTGACGCCCGGCTGGAGCGTGTGGCTATAGCGGCCAAAGCGGGTAACGACGCCGCGCTCCTTACCGTCGAGCTGATGAAAGCTGGTAAAGACCAGCCACAGTGCCGCAACCCCGATGAGCCCCCACATCAACAGCGAACTGTCGGGCCGGCCGCCAAATCCGAAGCCTCCGCCCGGCGATCCGCCGAACTTGCTCCGGCCGCGCTGCAGGAACTCGTCGAGCGAAGTTACCGGAGCGCCCTTGCCGCTGCGGCCGCGCTTGGGCGGTTCACCCCAAGGCCCGCCCGCCGGGTCATCTCCCCCCGGCGGTTCATTTCCGCCCCCACCAGGAGGCGCGCCCCACGGGCCCTTGTTGTCGCTGAAGAGGGCACGCCCCCGCGCACCCCAACCGGAGAAGATCGTCATGCCCCCATAATAGGGGTGCCCCAGCCAAAAAACAGTGCCGCCGGTCGAAAAGACGGACTAAGGGCCCGTGCTATGAACAGCGCAGATCCCTTGGCCGTCCTGGATGACTTGCCCGACGCGGGCCGAATCCGATCGCGCAAGCTGACCGGGGATGTGGCGACGATCGTTGCCGACGCCAGCGGGCTCAGCGCAAGGGAACGGGATTCGCTTGAGGCCAAGCTGAAGGAAGCTGCCCTGGCCGTTCCCGGCGTGGCCGACGCGCGTGTCGCCATCACCGCCGCCAAGCCGCATCGCACCCTGATCGCCATCGGCTCCGGCAAGGGAGGGGTCGGCAAGTCCACGCTTTCCGCCAATCTTGCCATCACCCTGGCGCGAATGGGCAAGAAGGTCGGCCTGATCGACGCCGACATCTATGGCCCGTCGCAGCCGACTCTGTTTGGAACGACGGAGAAACCTCGGGCCGAGAAGGAAAAGCTGATCCCGGTCGAAGTGCAGGGCGTAAAGTTGCTGTCGGTCGGCCAGCTAGTCTCGGCGGAGACGGCGCTGGCCTGGCGCGGCCCGATGGCGTCGAGCGCACTCAACCAGCTGGTGGAAGGCGATTGGGGAGAGGCGGAGATCATCCTGGTAGACCTGCCGCCGGGCACCGGCGACGTGCAGCTCTCGCTGGTCCAGAAGTCGAGGCCCGCCGGCGCCGTGATCGTCTCGACGCCTCAGGATTTGTCGCTGATCGACGCGAGGCGGGCGATCGACCTGTTCGGCAAGACGAGCGTGCCGGTCCTCGGCGTCATCGAGAATATGGCGGGATATGAGTGCCCTCACTGCGGCGAGAGCAGCGACCCGTTTGGCCAGGGGGGCGCGGAAGCCTCGGCCAAGCAGCTTGGCGTTCCGTTTCTCGGCCGCCTGCCGCTGTCACTCAGCCTGCGCGAGGCGTCCGACGCCGGCAGACCGCCTGCGGCCGAGGACGGACCCGCGGCGGACTCATTCCGTGCCATTGCCGAGCGATTGCTTGCCGAACTGGAGAAAGTCGGCGCTTGAGGCATTCTAGCGGCAGAGGAGCCGACCATGCCGTTGACCGCCAATGATGACATCATCGACCTCTTAAAGAGCGTGCGCACCATCGCACTGGTCGGAGCATCCGATCGGCCCGACCGGCCCAGCAACGGCGTGATGAAATTCCTCCAGGAGCACGGCTATCGCGTCATTCCGGTCAACCCGATGATCACCGGCGAACATGTCCATGGCGAATATGTCTGGCGCGAACTGGCACAAATCGGCGAGCCGATCGACATGGTCGATATCTTCCGCAAGAGCTCGGCGGTCGGCCCGATTGTCGACCAGGCAATCGCCATCAGCGCCAAGGCCGTCTGGATGCAACTGGGCGTAATCGACGAGGCAGCCGCTGCGCGTGCCGAAGCTGCGGGACTCAAGGTTGTTATGGACCACTGCCCCAAGATCGAGATCTTGCGGCACGGGCTGGCGCCAATCGCCGCCGAATAGCCATTTAAGCCAATGACTTGACTCAAAAGTGAATCAATAGGACTTTTCCGGCCATATGGGCGCAACCGTGGATGGCCGGTGCCAGGTCTTGCGCTTTCGGGGTGTCACCAGCCGGCCGAGGGGCATGGCATGTCAAAAATATGGGTGCGCGCCGCGCTGCTTTCCTGCGCGGCTGTCGCGGTCGGGCCGGCGATGGCCAATCATAGCTGGGGTAGCTACCATTGGGCCCGGACCAGCAATCCGCTGAAGCTCGACGTGATGACGGCGATCGCTTCCAAATGGAATACGTCGGTCGGCACGTCGGTTTCGGACTGGGAGCAGTCCAATGTGCTGACTCTCACGCAGAAGAACGCCACGGGCGTCAATGCCAGGAAATGCAACGCCATTGCCGGCAAGATCCTGGTGTGCAACGCCGCCTATGGCCAGCGAGGGTGGCTTGGCATCGCGTCGATCTGGGCCAGCGGCAGCCATATTACGCAAGCGACGACCAAGCTCAACGACAGCTATCACGACGTTGCGCCCTATAATTCGCCGGCATGGCGTGCTCTGGTTGCCTGCCAGGAAATCGGTCACGATTTCGGGCTCGCTCACCAGAATGAGCAGTTCGATCCGCCCAACCTGGGCAGTTGCATGGACTATACCAACGACCCGGATGGCGGCGGAGCATATGGGCCCAGCAATGAGCATCCGAATGCCCATGACTATGACCAACTGGCCACGATCTACGCTCATCTAGATTCAACCAACACGTCAGCCACGCAGACCACCAACTTCGCGGTTCGGGTGCCGGGCCAGGCGCCCGCCACGCCGCCGGGATTGGACAATGAGCCGGGCGACGGGCCTGAAGAATGGGGCGCCGCCGTGCACTTTGACGGCAAAGGTCGGCCCGACGTGTTCGTCAAACAGTTAGCCAAAGCCAAGAAGATCACCCACGTCTTCTGGGCTCCCGGCGAGGGTCCACCGGGCCAGCAGAAGCACCACGACGAGTAGCGGCTAGGCCGAAGCGACCGTCATTTCGGGTACCAACAACGTCGGGCTGTCGATGCCGCGGCGGAAGCGGAGGTCGTTGGCCGGCTCCAGGGTTGCGAACATTTGCTTCAGGTTGGAGGCGATGGTGATCTCCGCCACCGCCGGGCCGATTTCGCCATTGGTGATGAGGAATCCGGAAGCGCCGCGCGAATAGTCGCCGGTCACGCCGTTGACGCCATGGCCGATCAGCTCGGTGACGAAGATGCCCTGGCCGATGCCGGCAATCATTTCCTCGCGGCTGCGATTCCCCGCGACGATGTGGAGGTTTGCGGGTCCAGCGCCGGGAGAGCCCGACACGCCGCGAATGGCATGACCCGTCGGCTGGATCCCAAGCTGCCGCGCCGCCGCGCTGTCGGCCAGCCAGGTAGTCAGGACGCCGTCACGCACCAGCTCCATTGACCTTACGGGCAACCCCTCCCCGTCGAATGCGCGGCTGCGAAGACCGCGCTTGCGAAACGGATCGTCGTGGATGGTGATGCCGCTGGCGAAAACCTCAGTCCCCAACGCGTCCAGCAGGAAGCTCGCCTGGCGGGCAATGGCAGAGCCGCTGATCGCCGCGACGAAATGGCCAAGCAACGTCGTGGCGACGCGCGGGTCGAACAGCACCGGCATGACGCCGGGCTTGATGCTGACCGGATTGAGGCGCGCCACTGCGCGTTCCGCCGCTCGCCTGCCGATCGCCTCTGGCGCATCGAGATCTGTCAGGTGACGGGCGGAGTGCCAGGCATAGTCACGCTGCATGCCACCGGCCTCGCCGGCAACCACGCTGACCGAATTGCTGTAGCCGGTGGCGCGGGTTGCACCGGAGAAACCGTGACTGGTGGCGATGGCGAAGGTCGAGGCGGCGGCCGACGCGCCGCCGCCCCCCGAATTCGTCACGCCATCGATGGCGCGCGCCGTGTCTTCCGCGGCCAGTGCCCGCTCCTTCAGCTCGGCCGGGTCGGGATCGCCGCCGTCGTCGAGATCGAGGTCCGTGGGACTGCCTTGCAACAGCAGATCGTCGGGAGCCAGCCCGGCATAGACGTCTTCGGGCGCCTCGGCGGCCATGGCAATCGCCCGATCGATCAGCGTGTCCAGCGCGTCCACCGACAGATCGGACGAAGCGACCGTCGCGTTGCGCCGCCCGACGAAGACGCGCAGGCCGATCTCCTCGCCCTCGCTACGATGGACATCCTCCAGCTGGCCGAGGCGGACGCTGACGCCTTGCGAGCGCTCACCCACATAGACGGCGTCGGCCGCATCAGCGCCCTTGCGGCCGGCAATTTCAACGAGCGAGGCGGCGCGATCGCGGGCGGCGTCAGGGGACAGCATGGCGGTGCGGTTAGGCGTTCAATCGAGCGACGACAAGCCGACCACCAGGAAGCCAAGGAACAGCAGCAGGCCGGTGAAGCGGTTCGACCGGAACAGCTGCAGCGCCCCAGCCCCGTCCGTAGGATCGGCGCCGGCTGTTTGTTGTGCCAGATGAATAGCGGCGGGGACCAGGGCAAGGAGAGCGACCCAATCCGGCCTCACCCGCCAGATCGCTGCCGCCCAACCGGCCAGCGCCAGCGCATAGCAGATGCCGACGCCGAGCTGCGCCCGGTCGCCTAAGGCTCGCGCGCTGGACTTCACGCCGACCAGCGCATCATCTTCAATGTCCTGGATCGCATAGAGTGTGTCATAGCCGACAACCCAGAAGATGCTGCCGAGCCACAGCAGCAGCGCAGGGGCTGCGAACTCGCCTGTCACCGCGGGCCAGCCGACCAGCGCGCCCCAGCTGAACACCAGGCCCAGCCAGGCCTGCGGCCACCAGGTGATACGCTTCATGAAGGGATAGGCGGCGACCGGGAAGATGCTGATCAGGGCAACTCCCTGCGCGACGCGGGGAAGCTGGATGAGGACGGTGAGGCCGATCAGCGACAGGCCGATCGCCAGCGACCAGGCATTGCGCAGCGAGACGCGGCGTGAGGCCAGGGGACGGAGGCGCGTCCGCTCGACCTTTCCGTCAAGATCGCGGTCGACAATGTCATTGTAGACGCAACCGGCCGATCGCATGGCAAAGGCGCCGAGCAGAAACCAGGCGAACAGCAGCCATCGCCCTTGCACACCGGCCAATGCCACGCTCCACGCGCAGGGCCAGTAAAGCAGCCAGGTGCCGATGGGGCGGTCGATCCGCATCAGTGAGGCATAGGGGCGGAGCGTTCTCGGCAATGCGCCGATCAGCCCGGTCCGCTCACTGTCGGGGACGAGGTCGTTCACGCCGCCTCGGCGCGGTCGAGCCAGTTCACCAGCGCCGCCAGCGACGGCAGTTCGATGAAGCGCGGGTTGTCGGTCGGCGCGGGGCGCTGCTCATGGCTCCAGGTCAGCGGCTGCGGGATGTAGGCGGCCCATGCGCCGGCCTCGAGCGCGGGAAAGACGTCCGACCGCATTGAGTCCCCGGCCATCAGAGCGCGGTCCGGTGAGGCGTCGTAGCGGCTGAATATGGCGGCGAAGGTCGACGGTTTTTTGTCGCTAACGATTTCGATGCCCGTAAACAGGTCGCCCAGCCCGGACGCCGCCAGCTTCGCCTCCTGGTGGAACAGGTCGCCCTTTGTCACCAGCACCAGCCGCGCCCGGTCGGCGAGCGCGACCAGCGTATCCTCGACCCCTTCGAACAGCTCGACCGGATGGCCGTGTAGCGCTTTTCCGGCATCAACTATGTCGCGGATGACGGAGGCAGGCACATCGTTGCCACCGAGCTCCAGCGCGGTCTCGATCATCGACAGGGTGAAGGCCTTGGCGCCGTAGCCGTACAACTTCAGGTTGCGGATTTCGCACGCCTCGAGCGCCGGCCGGGCGACGCCGGCGTCGGCGAACGGCTCCAGCATGCGCACCAGCGCATCCTGCGTCTCATGAAAGAAGCGCATATTGTGCCAAAGCGTGTCGTCGGCATCGATGCAAATGAGGTCGATGGGCATGAGAACACTTAACCCCCTTCGTCATTCCCGCGAAAGCGGGGACCCAGATTTTTTGTTGGGCTGGGTTCCCGCTTTCGCGGGAATGACGTTAGGGGGGACAATGCCCGCCACACCCGCTTGGCCCCCAAAAAGCCTACCGCGCCTCTATGTCGCGGCGCCACTTGGCCCTGGTGCACGGTTCGATCTCGATTCCGCCCAGGCCAACTATCTCGGCAATGTGATGCGCCTGAAGGCAAGCGACCGCCTGCTCGTCTTTGACGGCATGTCGGGCGAATGGCTGGCCGAGATCGCCGAGGCCGGGAAAAAGCGGATGGCGCTGTCGGTGGTCGAGCCGACCCGACCGCAGGAAAGCGTACCCGACCTGTGGCTAGCTTTCGCTCCGGTCAAGAAGGGCCGTGTCGACTGGCTGGTTGAAAAGGCGGTCGAGCTCGGCGTCTCGCGCCTGCTACCGGTGGTCACTCAGCGGACCATTGTCGACAAATTGAATCTGGAACGGATGCGCGCGCACATCGTCGAGGCCGCAGAACAGTGCGGACGGACGTCGCTGGCCGGGATCGACGAGCCGGTGAGGCTTGAGGCGTTCCTGAAAGGACGCAATACCGAGCGGACCTTGTATTTCGCTGATGAGACGGGCGGCGAGCCGGCGGTGAGCGTCTACAAACCTGGGCCTGCGCTGATCCTGACCGGTCCGGAGGGCGGCTTCACACCGGGCGAGGCGGCGGCCATTCGCGCGGCGCCCAATAGCCAGGCGGTCAGCCTTGGCCCGCGCATCCTCCGCGCCGAAACCGCCTCGCTGGCGGCCGTCGCAGCATGGATGTCGGCTGTCGGCGACTGGCGATAAGCCAGATTAGTACGAGTATAAAACGGAAGTGCTGGCGCGGCCCATCGCGCGCCGCTAAGTCCGCCCGCGGATGACAACGAGAACCGACACCAGCGCCAGCCCGCTGATCGAAAGCCGTGACGACCTGCTGGCCGTTTTCGAAGGCGGCGAGAAGCCGCGCGAGGCATGGCGGATCGGCACGGAACATGAAAAATTCGTCTATCGGCTGAGCGACCATCGTGCGCCGAGTTGGGAAGAGCCGGGGGGAATCCGGGACTTGTTGCTCGGCCTTACGGAATTTGGTTGGCAGCCGGTCGAGGAGGGCGGAAAGGTCATCGCCCTAACCGGCATCGACGGGACGATCAGCCTGGAACCGGCCGGCCAGCTGGAGTTGTCGGGCGCGCCCCTGCAGGACCTCCACCAGAGCTGCGCCGAAAGCGGCCGCCACCTCGAACAGGTCAAGGCGGTGGGCGATCGGCTGGGGCTCGGGTTCCTCGGCCTCGGCATGTGGCCGGACAAGGCGCGCTCCGACCTGCCGATCATGCCCAAGGGCCGCTACGCCATCATGCTCCGCCACATGCCGCGCGTCGGCAATCTCGGGCTCGACATGATGCTGCGCACCTGCACGATCCAAGTGAATCTCGATTATTCGTCCGAAGCCGACATGGTGAAGAAATTCCGGGTCGGGCTGGCGCTTCAGCCGGTTGCGACGGCACTCTTCGCCAACTCGCCCTTCACCGACGGCAAGCCCAACGGCTACAAGAGTTTTCGCAGTCATATCTGGGAGGACACCGACCCCGCGCGGACCGGCATGCTCCCGTTCGTGTTCGAGGATGGCTTCGGCTACGAGCGCTATTGCGACTATGCGCTCGACGTCCCGATGTATTTCGTGTTCCGCGACGGCCGGTACATCGACGTCGCCGGCGAAAGCTTCCGCGATTTCCTGGAAGGCAAGCTCCCTGCCCTCCCCGGCGAAAAACCGACCAAGGCGGACTGGACCGACCATCTGTCGACGGCATTTCCGGAAGTACGCCTCAAGAGCTTCCTCGAAATGCGCGGCGCCGACGGCGGGCGCTGGGGCCGGATCTGCGCCCTGCCCGCGTTATGGGTCGGCCTCACCTACTCACAGACTGCGCTCGATGCGGCCTGGGACCGGGTCAAGCATTGGACCATCGCAGAGCGTGAGGCACTTCGCCATGACGTTCCCCGCCAAGCCCTCGACACGCCCGTGCCTGGCGGCGGCACCGTCCATGATCTAGCCCGGGACGTACTCGATATCGCCACGGCGGGGCTTCGCGAGCGAGCCGAGCTTAACCCCGCGGGCGATAATGAAGGCGGCTTCCTGGATCCGCTGCGCGATGTGGTCGCCAGTGGTAAGACCTTCGCCGACCGCCTGCTCGACCGCTATCATGGCGAGTGGAATGGCGACCTTTCCCACGTCTACGAAGAGTTCAGCTTTTGACCCCTGTGGCGGATTCATCGCAGCAGCCGTGAAAAATTCGCGTAACGGGTCCGTCACATTGACTCGCATGTAACCCCGCGTAGAGGCCCGTAAAGCATCGGGGCGGGGCATTCTTGGGGGCCGCGCCCGCTGGCCTTTTCAAGAAAGACACCGATGCGCCGCACCTCACAAATCTCGCTCATCGCGCTGGCCACCGCCTGCGCTTTCGCCACCACGCCGGCATTTGCCCAGGCGACGGGAGATACCGACCAGCCGGCGGCGGACGCCACCCAGGCATCGGCCGAGCCCCGCGAGGGCGTTGCTGAAATCGTCGTCACGGCGACCCGACGCAGCGAGAATCTGCAGGACATTCCGCTGTCGGTGGCAACCGTCAGCGACGAAACGCTGGCCGTGATCAATTCGGGCGGCGCGGACATCCGCGGCCTGTCGGGGCGCGTTCCCAGCCTCAACATCGAAAGCTCGTTCGGCCGCACCTTCCCGCGCTTCTACATCCGCGGCCTCGGCAACACCGACTTCGACTTGAATGCGTCGCAGCCGGTCAGCCTGGTCTATGATGACGTGGTCCTTGAAAACCCGATCCTGAAGGGCTTCCCGGCATTTGACGTCGACCGGATCGAAGTGCTGCGCGGACCGCAGGGCACCTTGTTCGGCCGCAACACGCCCGCCGGCATCGTCAAGTTCGACACGGTGAAGCCGGGCAAGGGCCGAAACTATGCGCGGGTTAGCTACGGCAGCTATGGCACGATCAATGCCGAAGGTGCCGTCGGTGTCCAAACTGACGAGCATTTCGGCGTGCGCCTGTCCGGCCTTTGGCAGCACCGCAATGACTGGATCGACAATTTGAACGAGCCGGGCGACGACGACCTTGAGGGCTATGACGACATCGCTCTGCGCGGCCAGATCATGTGGAAGCCGTCCGAGAACCTGTCGCTGCGCCTGACCGGCCAGTACCGCGACCTCGACGGCGACGCGCGCATCTTCCGCGCCAATTCGTTCGTGCGCGGCAGCAACAAGCTGGTCGGCCTGGACGGCGGCGATTTCGACCGCGACGAGGTCCGGACCAACGGTCTCAACTTCCAGAAGCTCAAGACCTGGAACATGGCCGGCACGGTCGAATATGATTTCGGCCCGGCAACCCTCTATTCGGTCACCAGCTATTGGCATGGCAAGCTTGAGAGCCGCGGCGACATCGACGGCGGCGACGATTTCGGCCCGGGCTTCATCCCCTTCCAGGCCCAGAGCCAGGACAATGTCCCGAGCCTCGACCAGTTCACCCAGGAAATCCGCGTCGCGTCGAATAATACCGGTGGCCTCGGCTACCAGGCCGGCATCTTCTATTTCGACGAAGACCTGGACATCGAGAGCTTCGATTTCCCGAGCCCGACCGCGACTACGCCGAGCGCGATCGTCAACCAGCGCCAGGACGCGAAGGCCCTCGGTATCTTCGGGTCGCTCAACTACAAGTTCGACAACGGCCTGACCCTTCAGGCCGGCGCGCGCTGGAACCATGACAAGAAGAAGCTGGTCGCGGATCGCCTGTTTGACGTCCGCCCGATCTTTATCGGCGGCGGACCGGTCGCCGAGACCACGACCAAGGTCAAGGACAGCGTGCTGACCTGGGACCTGAGCGCGATCCAGGAGATCAACCAGGACATCAACGTCTATGCGCGTGTTGCCAAGGGTTATCGCGCCCCGGCGATCCAGGGCCGCATCCTGTTCACCCGCGACGTGACGACCGCCGACAGCGAGCACACGCTGTCGATCGAGGCGGGCATCAAGACCGTCCTCTTTGACCGCAGGCTGCGGTTCAACCTCTCCGCCTATCACTTCAAGACCAAGGACCTGCAGCTGTCGGCCGTCGGCGGCACGACCAACGCCAACCTGCTGCTCAATGCCGACGCGGTGAAGGGCTATGGTTTCGAAGCCGAGCTCGAGGCACGCCCGGTGCATGGGCTCAGCCTGACTGCGGGCCTCAGCTACAACCATACCAAGATCAACGACAGCGACCTCACGGTTGCTGCCTGCGGCGCCGTCCGCGTCGATACGCCGCCCAACTGGTCGCTGTGCACGATCCTCGATCCGATCGTGGTTCCGGCAGTGCCCTTCTCGTCGGCGATCGTGAACATCGACGGGAACAGCCTGCCGCAGGC
>Ga0075421_100006174_pt1 | contig 14578 bp, 14 predicted proteins | sample SoiMetdeltSBSDD5_FD_75292 | JGI IMG/M metagenome (GOLD analysis project Ga0075421, IMG submission 75292) | Bulk soil microbial communities from a Populus tree surrounding site in Tennessee, USA - Soil MetaG P. deltoides SBSDD5 | ecosystem: Environmental > Terrestrial > Soil > Tree plantation...
ATCAGATCGCATGCGGTTTTGCACATCACGATTTTCATCAGGTCTTCCCCAACGCCTGTTGAGGAAGCACCACCCAACAAGTTATCTGCATAGCCACCGCAGCCAATCAACGGCGAATCGCCTACACGCCCTGGCATCTTGTTTAGCGTCCCGCCAGTTGATGTCGCAACAGCGATGTTGCCATCTTGGTCGCGGGCGACTGCACCTACGGTATCATGAATCCCAGCACCATCGGGGTGAAACTCATGCCAGCGCAGTAATTCTCGTTCTACGATCAAAACGTCGTCGGCAACTAATTGAACACCTATCTGTTCAGCAAATTCCATTGCCCCTTCACCGACGAGGAGGGCATGATCACAATCGGTCATTACGCGACGGGCCAGTGAAATCGGATTGGAGATATGCCGCACAGAGGCAACGGCTCCATTCGCCAGCGTACTTCCGTCCATGATCAGGGCATCCAACTCGACTTGACCCTTCGCGTTGAGGTGACTACCACGCCCGGCGTCGAAGGCTGGGTCATCTTCCATGATGCGGACGGCCTGCTCAACAACATTTAATGCCGAGTGCCCGGCCTGGAGCATCTCCCATGCTAACTTCCCAGCAGCACGCACCCCTTCACGGTAAGACGATAGGAGGTCATCAGAAATCTTGCCAGCGCCGCCATGAACAATAAATGAAGGCTGTACTGCCATATGGTCAATTCTCCTGTCTTCGGTTTCAATGTGCGAATTCAGAGTCGAAGAATTCTACGAGACGCTGTGGATACTCATCAGGTGCTAGGGCAAGGTAGCCAGCGTGCTGCGCTCTTGGCACAATCCATAGGCTTTTAGGCTCAATTGCCGCCTTATACATGCGCTGCCCCATATCTGCTTCATACTCCCCATAAATCAAAAATACAGGTCTAGGCGCAATGTTGGGAATAATGCCGACTGGTGTATCGCTTAATGCGCCTTGACCAAGCTGTATCCCGAAACTCCATAAGACGAGCCTTCGATAAATTCTTTCTGGCACTGACTGACCTAGTGCCGGAGGGTCTAATGTATCGTCGGCGAGGCTCGAATATCCGCCTGCATCAACGACAGCCTCGATACGTTTGTCTCGGCCTGCCGCGAGTATTACAGCAGTTCCGCCTTCTGACACGCCAAACGCACCAATGCGCTCTATATCGGCGCGACTGCTCAAGTAATCGACTGCACCAGCGACATCTTGCGCTTCGTAGATTCCTGTGCTGGCTGATTTTGATGGATCGGCGCAAGAACGGTGTTCGAACATGAGGGTGCTGTATCCAGCCTTCGCAAGTATTGCTGCTTCAGTCAGAGCGAAGCGAGTATTGCCGCCATGACCAGGGAGGACGATTATCGCTACGTCTTTATGTACTGAACCTGATGTGAACCAGCCTCGTCGCACCCCTCCATCTTTCGAGTCAAATGTGATTGCCTCACTCGGAAAGCCAGCCTCGTCGAGATTCGCCAAATCACCCTGACATCCTGGGTGCAGGACGGCGGATGCCTGCTGCCATGCTGCCCATTCCACGATGCCTAAGACTATCAAGAGTCCGGCAAGTAGGGCAAAAAGCGCGAGCCGAAACAAGCGAGTTACGGTCGATATGCGCGGCGTTGCAGTCACTTGCTGCTCCGTAAGTCTAATTCCGAAATCTCTAGGACGGATGAGCCGAATGGAAGAACAAGAGGCTTCCGGGTTTCTGTGTCGATGACGCTAGCTTCTATTCTGTAATGCCCGGCGGAAAGCTTGGCAATCCGGCCATAACATTCTTCAACACGCTTTCCAATCTCGGCTATATCATCGGGCAGCAAATCGAACTCACTGCTGGCAGCGGATTTTCCGTCAGAATCCCTGATCACTAACTTAAGCGTGTACTTGTGCTGTATGTCGGTCGGTTCATAAACTCGCCACAGCAGCGATACGGACATGCCTTGCTGATCATCTATTTTGCGGGTTCCAACCCCCACTTTAATCAATGCCAGGCTCTCGCTAAATCGCACATCGATGCGGCGTTCCGGCACAGGATGAAAGGGGAGATAGCTGGCGGCGATTGCGCTGCCGTAATTTGCATCTGCTAGTTTACATCCTTCTGCCGAAAGGGATCGTTCTACCCGGCGATTTAGATCGGCATAATTAGTGTCTCTACTCTCAAAAATCGACCACATCACGGTCGCTGGATGCTCGGAAATTAGATGCTTGATCCAATCACGGGGAGTGACCCAAGGCTGGGCAAAAGCATTAGGCATTGAGTAGAGATTTACGGAGCGTGGGAGCAGACCTTGAAGGCGTGTCCGCAACTCTGGTTGGGTGATGATCACTGGATATGTCGCATCTGGATCGGCTTGCCATTCTGCAAGTAGTGGGGCGAGCGGTTCGCTAGATGCAGCTTCCTGTTTGGCAAGTGTCATGAGTAATGGAATTGCTGCAAGCGTAATGAGGATGACTCCTATTCCTACGATTTGGGGGAGATAGCGCACAGTCGCCGCTAGCCATTGAATGTCGAAGAACACAAGCGCGGCAAACTCGATACTCACTGCGATTGTGGCTGCCGTTCGGAGAATAATAATCACACTCAGGAGCGATGTGGAATGTGGGAACAAGAGAAAACCCACAGGCCATTCGAGTGGCGTCAGGATACTAAAAAGCAATCCGTAGAAGACACCACGAGCGCCCCGCAGCAATAGAAGAGATAGCGCTGCAAGATAAATTCCCCATTGCGGGCTGTAGCCTTTCAGATAGAGCAGCATTATGCCAAATGTCAACCCTACAAAAGCTGTGCTTCGTGTCGAATCTTGCCAGTCGATTCTGCGAGTCCAAAGGAATAGTCCAAGCAAGGCAAAGGCAACCGTAATCCAGAACCAGGGCAAATGGCTGGCTACAAATCCTTCGGGAACCCAATTCGTGGTGGCCGGATCGTTTCGGATGCTGAGAGGGGCGACTGCTCCATAGCTTTGATAGCCATCAAGCAAAGCCCAAACTGTTTCCCATGATGCACGGCCAGCAAGCGTTCGGAAGAACGCAATCGTGTAAGTGGGGCTGAGTATCAGAAAAGGGCCGAATGTCCCTGCGATACTTACGATGGCCGCAGCAGCTAACTTCATTAGTTGACGCGGTTTGCGGAATACCTGCGCGGCGGCGGGTAAGACTGCCAGTGGAAATAACTTGGTGCAAAAACCGAGACCGATACCCAACCCCGTCAAAATGGGATTATCAATAACAAGGCCGTAGATTCCGAGCAAAAGGAAAAAGAGAACAACACTATCGAACCAGCCGAGGTAGCTGAATAAAGGAGCAAACATCAGCGCAAAGGCAACACTTCCCCTGATCGCTTCAGCCTCATCTCGCAGACTACGGATAATCTGGTAGATAAAAATCAGGGAGCCGCCCTCAAACGGCAGCATGATTGCGTGCAGGCAGGCATTAAACCAGAAGATGTTATTTGTGGATGGAAACAGCAGACTCAGTTTATGAGCGGCGATCATCAACCAAGGGAAGATCGGTGGGAACTCCATCCAGTAGTCAACGTAGGGATACAACCCGTTTGCCGCCATGCTTGCAACAGCATGGTAGAAAAGTTGATCGGGTGACCACTGGATGAGGAAGCCGCCCGGTTGTAAAAAGAGCGTCGCCAATGCTCGGAATACGAGGAACAAAGCCAGTAGTTGACTAAACTCCGGATGCTCATCATAGACCGCATGAAGGCGGCGCAGGATAGCCATCAGAGGGATGATTTCTAAGCGCTATTTTCCGAACTTATCGCGGAGCAGATCGCCCAAGTCTGGTTTACCAATCGGTTGAAGCTCATAGCGGACACGTTCCATTGGGAGCTTCACGTTGATCACACGGCGAAGATCAATGGGCGTAGCCGCGATTACAAGGTCAACACCTGAGCCGTTGATCGTGTCTTCGAGGTCTTTCATTTGCTCATCGCCGTACCCCATCGCTGGCAAAATTGGTCCTGTGTCTGGATATTTCTCATAAGTGGCTGCAATTGAACGAACTGCAAAGGGTCGAGGATCAACAATGTCTGATGCTCCAAAGCGCCGCGCAGCGACAACTCCCGCGCCGTAGGCCATCTCGCCATGCGTGAGGGTAGGGCCATCTTCAATCACCAGCACGCGCTTGCCACGAATGGCCTCCGGGTGATCCACGAAGATCGCAGAAGCAGCATCTACGACAATGGCCTTCGGGTTGACCGATTGGATGCTCTCGCGCACCAGCAAGACATTGTTGTAATCGGCGGTATCAATCTTGTTGATAACTGCAACATCAGCTAGACGAAGATTTGTCTCACCTGGATGATAGGTTAGCTCATGGTGAGGACGATGGGGATCAACTACTGTGATGTGGAAATCGGATACGTAAAAGGGGAAGTCGTTGTTACCGCCATCCCATACGATAATGTCTGCCTCCTGTTCGGCTTGACGGATAATCTTCTCATAATCTACCCCGGCGTAGACGACAATCCCCCGGTCGATGTGAGGCTCGTATTCCTCACGCTCCTCGATTGTCGTCTGATATTCATCAAGATCGTCATAGTCTGCGAAGCGCTGCGCCGTCTGCGCGATGAGGTTTCCATATGGCATCGGGTGGCGGATCGCAACAACACGATGGCCCATTTCTTGCAAGGTGCTTGCAACATAGCGCGTTGTCTGGCTCTTGCCTGATCCAGTGCGAACTGCGCCAATTGAGACAACTGGTTTGCTGCTCTTAATCTGCGTGCCATTCAGACCCATCAGCCGGAAATCTGCGCCAGCCGCCAATACCTGTGAGGCTTTATGCATCACATATTCATGAGATACATCGCTATATGCAAAGACAACCTGCTCAACTTTCAACTGATCAATGAGAGCAGGGAGGTCTTTTTCATCGTGGATTTTTATACCATTAGGATACAGTTTTCCGGCTAATTCCGCAGGATACAGCCGACCCTCAATGCCGGGAATTTGTGTCGCAGTAAAGGCGACTACTTCGTATTCCTCATTGTCACGAAAGTACACATTGAAGTTGTGGAAGTCGCGCCCGGCGGCTCCCATAATCAGGACACGTGTGCGGGTCATCAATGGTTCTCCTGTAGTAGCCCTCGCCATCGCGCACGTACGCGACCGGGCTGCGAAATGGTGAAAACTGGCCGCTACCTTGTCAGGCAAAGAAGGCCAGGACAATGCTCAGTAAATAGAGGACAAACAACGGCGCGGCTACGATTCCCATATTAATCGGATCAGGGGTTGGTGTGACGACGGCAGAAATTATCGCAATAATAACCAGGGCAATGCGCCAGTTTGATGCAAGCATCCCAGCGTTCACGAGTTTCAACTTGGCAAGACCAAAGATAATGAGTGGCATCTCAAAACTCACGCCGACCCAAAGGAGGACATTCGTCACGAAACCAACGTAATCTTCAAGGGTAGGGCGGGCGTGGAAGCTCAAGAATGATGTCAGAAAGGGGATTGCAACTGGGAGCATCACGAAGTATGCGAATGAAACTCCCGACAGAAAAAGGGCCAGCGCAAAAGGAAACAGCAGATAAAAAACGCGGCGCTCTGATGGCTTCAGACCCGCCGCAATAAATAGCCATAGTTCTGCAATTACTATCGGTGAGGCGAGGATAATCCCCACAGTAAGCGAGACTCGGAACCATACACTGACAGGCTCAGTGACGCGAATCACCTGCAAGTTATCAAGACCGCCAATGGGGTAGGCGAGTGCTTTCAAAACTTGATCTGCTAGGAGCAGCGATCCGATCATGCCAAAGGCAATTGCGACTAGGGAGACGATCACGCGCTGCCGAAGCTCAATGACATGCGGCATGATGGACTGTGGATTTTCGAAAATCGCGCCGAGATCGCCGTTTCCCTCTTGAGTCCCCGCGATAAGGGTTCGGCGGTTGCGGATTAATACGATTCCGGAAATGGCAAAACTGACCAGCAGGGCCGAAATGAGAACAGCAGCATCAAAGGGAATTGGGACATGGGGCAGCGCGTTGAAGAGATCAAACATCTTCTGCCTCATCGATGGATGAATCGGGAGGCTTAGGGGAGGGTTTTTCAGGTTCGGACGCCTGATTCGCTACGGGAGGCTTAATGATCCGTGTTTCGGCAGTGGCGTTTTGGATTCCCCAAGGATCAGTGATTGCCCCTTGCTGATTACCCCGTCCGAAATCTACGTTGACTTCTTGCTCTATTTCCTGCATCGAACGCTTCAACTCGGCTTGCGCTTCTTCGAGTTCAGCCATACGAACCAGTGTGTTTGGCAGATCACGGAGCGCGCCTGCCATTTGATTGAATTCCCGCCACCACGCCGAACGCATAACCGTGCGTAGAAATCGCCCCGTACGCAGCGCCAAATCCTGCGAGCGCTCCGGGCCGATCACAACAAACCCTAGCAAGGCCAGGATAATCATTTCGGGCAACCCGATTCCACAAAGGGTATCCACGCGATGCCTATCTGACTGTCAAATAATGAGGGGAATCAAGACCCAATGTGCGGCTGAACGCCATCCTGACCATTTTGCTTAAATGCATCAATAAGGTTCTGATGCTTGGCTGCGAGTGTGCCCAAAACCCCATTAATGAAACGAGGGGCGCTGTCGCTTCCGTACAATTTCGCTAGCTCAACCGCCTCGTTGATGGCTACCTTGAGCGGAGTATCTTTCCGCACAGCCAGCTCATAAATAGCCATCCGCAAGATATTCCGGTCAACGATTGCCATTTGATCGACGGGCCATTCGGGCGCGTGCTCGTGAATCAAATCGTCAAGTGTATCACGATGACTCAGCACGCCGAAAACAATGTCACGGAGAAAGCCCTCAGCATTTTCGTCATGGAGCGGATCATCTGCCAAACGGGCGCTCATTACCCTATCCGGCCTGTGTTCAGCGCTGTCGATTTCGTAAAGAACTTGCAGCGCAATGCTACGAGCCTTGCGGCGCAATTGCACGGCGGCTGAACCTTTGAACTCTCCAGGATTCATCGAAAGGCTAGCCAGCCGGAGGTGTTGTTCCGTAATTTACATCTTCGACATGCACGTTCACTCCATCGACATCCATCCCGACGAGTTCCTGTATCGCTCTCGTTACGGCCTGTTGGACGTTGGCTGACACCGCACGGATATCGACATCGGGAAGGATGACTAGATAAGTATCAACCATGACCCGGTTGCCATCAATCTTCAAGACAACGCCTGATCCCATCGCGCTTCCCTGAAAGAGTCGGCCCATGTTGACCGGAACAGTCCCCATGTGGGAAACGCCCTTCACTTGTGTTGCGGCGTGCTGCACAATCGAAATGAGCACTGACGGCGCAATCGTAATCGTATCCTGAGGGTCCATCATTAGCTGCCTTTCGCCACGCTGGTATATTAAGCCTAACCCATCACCATGCCGCCGTCCACTGAAAGCACGTGGCCCGTGATGTAAGCAGCTTCGTCAGAGGCCAGAAACGCGACTGCATAAGCAACTTCTTCAGGCGAACCCCAACGCCCCAACGGGATCGTTTTTAGAGAGGCTTCCTTGATTTCTTCAGGGACAATGGCGGTGAGTTCGGTGGGTATAAAACCGGGGGCAACAGCGTTCACGGTAATATTCCGTGAGGCAACCTCACGGGCAAGTGATTTGGTCAATCCGATCAGCCCGGCTTTGCTGGCACTGTAATTCGTTTGCCCTGCGTTGCCAGCGATGCCTGCCACAGAGGACATATTGATGATTCGCCCGTAGCGCTTACGCATCATCTGTTTGACTGCTGCTTTGGAAGTATTAAATGCACTCTTGAGATTAGTGGTGATAACCGTATCCCAATCGGATTCGGGCATCATCATGATCAACATATCGCGGGTTGTGCCCGCATTATTGACAAGGATATCAATTTTTCCGAAGGAGGCCATCGTATCCTTGATCAGGGCCTCTGCCTGCGTAAAGTCGCTGACATCTGCCTGAGCCGCTTTAGATTTGCCCCCTTCATCTTCGATGGCCTTAACCACTTCGTTTGCGGCATCCTGATTGCCGCGATAGTTCACGACAACCGTGGCTCCGCGTCGCGCTAGCTCCAGCGCAACCGCGCGTCCTATTCCGCGCGACCCACCTGTCACTACTGCGACTCGGTCGTCAAGTCGGGTCATAATCGGCTCTTATCCTTGTGCGTTGGGGAGCTAGAAACGGGCCGGATTGTACCATCGCTGCTGGTGAACTTCCAAACGATAGCACGAACCGCTAATGGTCAAAGAGCGTTGATAATATCGATTCCTTCCGGTGAATCTACTATATACGTAGCGGCATCACGGCTGATCCGCTTGACGAGGCCCTTGAGCACATCTTTGCTGCCGAGTTCAAGGAAGGTCGTAATGCCAGATTCCAGCATCGCTTCAACACTCTCTGTCCAGCGAACGCGAGAGGTAAGCTGGTTATTGAGCTCGTCGCGAATTTCGTCAACAGTGGTAAGAGATTTTGCGCTAGTATTCGCGATGATTGGGATTTGTGGTGGGTGGAATGTGGTCATGTCCAATGCTTTGCGGAACTCGGTCGAAGCGCGTGCCATGAGAGGGGAATGAGCCGCAATGCTGATCGGGAGCCGCACTACTCGTTTGGCCCCAGCTGCACTTGCTCCCTCCATTGCTGCCGCAAGAGCCGACTCATCGCCAGCAATAACTACCTGACCGGGGCAGTTGTCATTGGCGACGACGACGGTAGCACCCGTCGAGGCACTTGCTCGTTCGCAAACTGCTTCTGTCTGAGGAATATCAAGGCCGAGCAGGGCCGCCATTCCGCCGGGGCTGTGCTTATCAGCATCGCGCATTAATTCGCCGCGTGTACGCACCAGCTGCAGCCCATCTGGAAAGCTGAGCGCACCTGCGGCGGTAAGAGCTGTTAGCTCACCAAGACTGTGACCTGCAACATACGCAGGCTGGAAGCTCTCTCCTAGCGCTTCATACAAAGTTCGCAAGGCAGCGATTCCACATACATAAAGGGCGGGCTGGGTATACGAAGTTTCCGATAGTGCTTCCTCCGGGCCTTCCCAGCAAAGTTCAGCAAGATCAAATCCGAGAATGTCGTTCGCTTCTTCGAAAGTCTGCTGGGCCATGCGATACGACTCCGCAAGGGCTTTTCCCATCCCCACTGTCTGCGATCCTTGTCCGGGGAACAGCAGCGCGGTCAAAGTTTGATCGAGCATCGTGGCTTATCTCCTTTTGGAGGACACTGACAAAACAAGTGTAAGGGAGGCGGGAGCGAAAAACAAAAGACCGTGTTCGTAAAAACACGGTCTAGGTGAGCATCTTGGATGTGCCCATAATTCTGTGACCTAATTACTCAGAAACCTCAAAGATTTCGCGGCCCCGGTAGTGCCCACATTTGGGGCACGCAACGTGGGGACGCTTTTTCTCGCCGCAGTTGTCACATTCGACAAGCGCGACGGGGCTGAGCTGATCATGTATGCGGCGGCGATCTCGCCGTCCTTTGGAAGTCTTCCGCTTAGGTAGCGGGCCCATGGCAGCTTACTCCTCGTCCACTCAAAGAAATACCGGCGAGACGCCGGGATGCGCGCCTGAGACCCTTACACTTGCATATGGTCTCAAGCAGGCATGATTATATCGAGCCATGCGGGGGTGTCAAGGAGATTTAAGGCTTATTCAACTAGTCACGCCGGTTGGAAACACGCTCGATTTCCATTGGCTCGGCGGCTTCCAGTGTCGATGGCGTTTCAATCGACGCTGCCTGCTGGGCACGTGTCGGCGGGCGTGTAGCTGTCTCGCGCTTGACATGAGCAATTCCATTGCGTACCACTGTCAGCGTGCGAGTGAGCGCATCTTCCAGATCGCTTAGGACATCAATTACGTATTGATCGGCCTCAGCGCGGATGGATTCGGCTTCATGGCGGCTCTGGTCAATAATGCTCGCTGCGCGGGCCTGTGCTGCCTGTGTAATGGCATCACGCTGAATCAGCGTTTCACTCTTTTCGCGAGCTAACTCACGAATTCTTGCAGCTTCTTCGTTGGCCTGCGCCATGATGCGATCACGCTCCCGGAGGACACGCTTCGCCTTCTCGATTTCCTCAGGGATGGAGATACGCATCTGGTCGATAAGCTCTAAAGAGCGCTGCTCATCGATCACCGTTTGTCCGGTGAAGGGAACATGCTTGCCCCCATTCAGGAGTTCCTCCAAGCGATCAACTAAGTGCTGGATGTCCAATCCTCGCCTCCTATAGTCCATTACGCACAGAGCCACCCACCAATCTAGTCGGTGAGCGAAACAATATCCACAGAGCCTGCTGCATCTTCGCCCATTTCGTTGAAATGTGCAAGCAGGGCCCTATTCACATTGGGCGGAACCATGCTGCTGACATCACCGCCGAGTGAAGCGATTTCGCGGACTGTGCTCGACGCGATGTACATGTGCTGCTCACTCGCCATAAATGCAACTACTTCAATCTCAGGGGCGAGGCGGCGGTTCGCAAGCGCCATTCTGAATTCTAATTCAAAATCCGAAAATACGCGCAATCCTCGTACAATGGCCTGAGCGTCAACCTGCCGAGCAAAATGAACTGTCAAGCCACTGTAGGACATCACGCGGATATTTTTTAGGTCGGCCAATGCCTCATGTGCAAGATCGAGGCGTTCTTCGATGGTAAAGATAATCTGCTTGGAGGGTTTGTCATAGACGCCCACGACGATCTCATCGAAAATGTCAGCCGCCCGCCGTGCAATATCGATATGCCCGTAGTGAATCGGGTTGAAGCTGGCGGGGAAGATCGCTCTACGCATCCGGTCGTTGTCTCTCTAAGGGACAGCTTGAATAAGATTAGCTAATATCGCCAGACTCGCGGGCATGCAGCACTATCTGTACCCGGTCTGCAAGCATCTTGTGATTCGGATCGGAAAGGTCAGGATCACGCTCAAAGAGGGCATGCGCCTCTCGCTGGACTTCCCCTACGAGGCGCTGATCCATTAGATTGGCGAAGCTCACCAAGCCCGCGCCATGCCCACTCTGCTGCGTCCCTAATAGATCGCCTGCGCCCCGTAACTCCCAATCAATGCGGGCCAACTCGAAGCCATCGGTAGTATGCTCCATCGCAGCGAGGCGCTCATCTTGATCCAAGAATGACTGGTCAGAAACCAACAGGCAATAGCCCTTGTGTCCTCCACGACCTACTCGACCTCGAAGCTGGTGCAGCTGGGCCAGCCCGAAGCGGTTAGCATCTTCGACCATCATCACAGTTGCATTTGGTACATCTATGCCGACTTCAATAACGCTGGTACTAACGAGAATGTTGGCATCGCCCGTATAAAATTCAGCCATTACAGCTTCTTTTTCGTCCGGGCGCATACGACCATGCACCAGCGCAAGATTCAGGTCAGGGAAGACACTCATACGAAGACGCTCAAAGCCTTCTACCGCCGATCCAGCGTCGAGCTTCTCGCTTTCTTCAACCAACGGGTAAATGACAAAGGCTTGATGCCCCTTTTCGATCTGGCTTCGAATAAATGCATAAGCTCGTTCCCGCTCTTTCGGCTGGAGGATTCGCGTGTCAACGGGTTCGCGGCCTGGCGGCATTTCGTCCATAACGCTGAGATCGAGATCGGCATGAAGTGTCAAGGCCAACGTACGCGGAATTGGCGTAGCAGTCATCACTAAGAGATGCGGATTGCCCCCTGCTGCTTTCTCACGCAAGGCCCCGCGCTGCGCTACACCGAAGCGGTGCTGCTCATCGATTACGGCCAGTCCCAGATTATTAAACTGAACGCCCTGCTGAATCAGTGCCTGTGTTCCAACTACTACGTTGATGGAGCCATTCGCCAAGCCGTCGTAAATGGCTTGTCGATCAGATGGGCTGGTGTTGCTGGTTAGTAGAGCCAGATTCACCCGATCACCCACCGGGCTGTTTGAGAGAACGTTCGATAGTCCAGTATAATGCTGCTCCGCTAGGATGCTGGTAGGAGCCATGATCGCAGCCTGAACGTCATTCTCAACGGCTATTGCAATAGCGCTGGCAGCAACTAGGGTCTTGCCGCTCCCAACATCGCCTTGCAGGAGCCGATTCATGGGGGCTGTACTGCTCATATCCTTGCGGAGTTCTTCGATAGCGCGAGCCTGCGCTCCAGTCAAGGTGAAGGGAAGACTCTGTGCCCACTCTTTCAGCCACTCGTCGGTAACAGGTAATGCTTCTCCTTGTCGGCTTTGCCACTGGCGACGCTGGTCTAGCATCGCAACATGGAGGGTGAACAATTCATCGAAGGCAAGCCGGTGAAGGGCCGCCTGCTGATCATCGTCGCTGTCCGGGAAGTGGGCTTGTGAGATTGCATCCCAATAGTCCATGAGATCAGCAGACTCGCGCACCTCAATCGGCAGGCTGTCGGGGAGCTTCGGGGCCCATGCATCGATGACATCTTTCATGAGATTACGCATCGTGCGGGGGCCAAGCCCCTTCGTCAATGGATATACGGGAACAATGCGCCCTGTGTGGAGGGTATCGGCGTCCAATTCTTCCATTTCAGGCGCGTTCATGATCACGCGGCCAAGATACTGCTCAGTCTTGCCGCTAACCATGTAGGACTCGCCTTCATGAAGCTGCTGCTCCATCCAGGGCTGGTTGAACCAGTTCAGTCTAAGCGCTGCACTGCCATCGTTCAAATAGGCTTCGATGCGCTTGCCGCCTTTTTTCATGGGGATCGCCTGGATACGTTCTAGTGCCCCAATTACCGTCACTTCTTCATCAGGGCGCAACTGGCTGATCGGCTTCATGCGGCTGAAATCGTTGTATTTCCGAGGGAAGAAATACACAAGGTCGCGGATTGAACCCACGCCGAGGCGGTTAAGCTGTTCTGCTCGCGTATCTCCTACGCCCTTCAAAGAGCGGATGGTAGTTTGCATCTGTGAAAGAGCATCTGCGGATGCAGGGGCATGCTGCTGCCATGCGTATCCGCGCCGCTCTCGCACCGATTGTGGGACAGTTACCTTTTCTTCGACATGCTGCACCGTCGTGCCGCCGCTAAACCAGTCATCAAGGGGGCTGGCTTCGAATTCGCGGCTGATGATTTCGCCGTCATCCTCATCATGATGACGGGGATCGCGTCTGCGTGGCGGCTGCTGTCGCTGAGGCTGCTGGCGAGGACGCGGCTGTGGCGCGACCTGTGATGGAGCAGGTTGAGTCACAGGCGGAGGCGGAGCGGCAACGACAGCCTCTTCTGCCTCGGTAAAACCTGTCACAAGTGCGATGATTTCTTCAAGTAAGCCGGGACGTTCAGCCTCTGAGGAATTTTCGTAATCATTGAGGCGGCGGACAATATCGTCTACGAGGGTATGATGCGCCTCGGTACGTGCCTGACCATGCGCTTCACGTGCCCAGTGATAGGCAAATCTGCCAAAGCCACCAATCACTGCTCGATTTTGATGTTCCTTGCTTTGCTCCAAACGGAGAATCTTGACAAGTGTTTGTAATGAGGAAGCCATTGTGTTCTTCTAGCGGTGTGAGATACCGCATCACCTATTAGGAATTATATTGATTTGCTTTGAACTACGGCGATACCGATAGCATGTGGGCCGACATGTGTTCCGATAACTGGTGTCACCTCAGCGACAATTGGATCAGCAGGGCATCCAATCCGTTCGCACAGGTGGGCGAGAAATTCGTGTGCCCCATCGGAATAATTCGAGTGCATCACCGCGAGCCGTTCGAAGGGAGCTAAACGGCAAGCGCGTTCAATTAAATCTTCAACGGCGCGTGACCATGTTCGAGTACGTGCGAGGGTTGTCACAGTTCCGTATCGCAGTTCAACTAAGGGCTTAATGCTCAACAGAGTGCCAAGACCAGCTTGCACTATATTTACGCGGCCACTCTTCGCCAGATAGCCCATTGTATTTAAGAGCGCGTACAGCCGCACACGGCTCAGGGTATCGGGAATAGAGTTTAACACAGCTTGCACAGATGCGCCGCTCCGAACTGCATCGACTGCTGCTAGCACGCTCCAACCAAGACCCATGCTGGTTTGTTTACTATCAACGACATGAATACGATCAGGCGCAATCTGCTGTGCGGCGAGCCGGGCTGCATTGTAGATTCCGCTCAAACTAGCCGCCGCATGAATCGAGATGATGTCATCCGCTTTGCCTAATGCGGTCTCATAAGCTGTAAGAAATGCACCGGGCGCTGGTGAAGCTGTCTTCGGAAGCTCTGCAAGGTTCGACAGCATATCATAGAATTCTGTGCGTGCGATGTCGATTCCATCGCGGTAAGTTCTCTGCCCAATATTAAGAACCGATGGTATCACCTGTATGCCCGCCTCGGCAGCGATACTTTCGGGAAGATCACAGGTGCTATCTGTCATAATACCAATCATCTGAACTACTTAGACTTTATTCTAGGGAATGATGTCTTTGCCAGAGCCTTCCAAAATCGCAACGCCGAGGGCATCTGGGCCAATTAGGGTTGCCATTAAAGGTTCATAGAGAAGCACAGGGGCTTGGACACGGGAGAATTCAAGTGCTAATCTATCTTGAAGCATGCGCGTACGATCCGTGATTCGGGTCGTATTCTGCAAGATGCTCAGCCGTTCACAATGGGTGAATTCGGCAATGAACTCAATG
>Ga0075421_100006178_pt1 | contig 14575 bp, 12 predicted proteins | sample SoiMetdeltSBSDD5_FD_75292 | JGI IMG/M metagenome (GOLD analysis project Ga0075421, IMG submission 75292) | Bulk soil microbial communities from a Populus tree surrounding site in Tennessee, USA - Soil MetaG P. deltoides SBSDD5 | ecosystem: Environmental > Terrestrial > Soil > Tree plantation...
AAATTGCAAAGGCTACTCTTGGCTTTGGTTTTACATTGTGGACAAGTGGACTGCTTGGAAAAGTTACATTTGATTTCGACGATTGGTTGGTGGGGACTTTCCGAGGCGTTACGATAGAGGGCTATTACTCGCGTGCCTACAATCTCGCAAAAATGCCTCTCGATATTTTCGGAGGAATCATTGCATCAGTCAGTGGGACACTCTATGCACAAAGCCGCGAAGCGGGCGATGAAGTTTTACGACAAGCCTATGCGCTTACCACATGGCTGCTAACGCGGGTGATTTTTCTTTCCAGTGTCGTATTATTTGTAGGTGCTGAAGACCTAATCACAGTTGTGCTTGGGAGGGCTTGGCTACCAATCGCTCCTTTAATCCGTCTAATGTTCCTTTTCGTAATTGGCCGTCCACTCTTCCAGAATAATGGGATTTTGCTCGTTGCCCTGCGCCACGAGAAGCAATTTCGGAGGACTGTTATTAGTCAAGCCCTGATTCTGATCACTTTCGGGCCACCAGCCGTGTTTTTCGCAAATGCCGCAGGGGTGTCAATAGTAGTCAGTATTATGATGCTGGTAGGTCTCATTCACAGCGAGATATTGGTCCAAAGGATAATTGGGGTCAATGGATTGCGACTTTATGTGATCCCATTTGCCTTAGCGATTATTCTCATACCCAGTCTATTCGCGCTTGGGAATTATCTACATCTTCCGGCGTTACTTTCGCTTTTGTTGAAAGCGGCTGTTGCGAGCATAACGTTCATCGGTGCAATAATATTATTTGAGCGCGACCGCAGCCGAGAATTCATGAACTTGGCGCAGCGTCATTTCCTCACCCGCGAAAGTAGAGAAGACTAATCCGCCATCTGAGAGATAACAAAGGAAGAAGGTATTTTGGGATGTTCGCTTTTGCACTTCAAAGGAGATGTCTGTGGCGCAGCTAAAGATTGGGAACGCCGGGGCGAAAGCGGGCGAGATTGTCTATGGTACGATTCCCGGAGTTAAGTTACCAACCGGAGGCAGCGATGACTTCCCTGTGATCGTTGCGCAGGGTAAAGAGGAGGGCCCGATCATGTGGATTACCTCCGGTATTCATGGTGGCGAGCATACAGGTATCATAACCATACAGCAGTTACTTACCCCCGATCTGCCCTCGCAGCTTCAGGGCACGGTTATCGCAATTCCAGTGCTGAGTCCAGGCGGTGTTCGCACAAAGCAGCGCTCTCCTTATTACATCCAAACCGATCCCAACCGATTGTGGCCCCGCCTTGAAGGAGATAGATCCGAGGTCGAAGGCACGAAAGAACCGAAACCAATCTCGGAACTGGAGCAAGCCTACCAACGATTGTATGACATTATTGAGCTTACTAATCCAGCCTGCTTGTTTGATCTCCATAATGCATGGATTGGTTCGATCCCGTTCGCATTTCGTGATCCGGTTTTTTATGGGAAGAACGGCTTGCGCCGCAGCAAAACCGAAGCGAAGAAACTTCAAGATAAAGTTGCCTCAATGCTCAACGCGTTTGGATTTACGATTGTCAACGAATTCGTAGCCGACGATTATGTCAGCAAGAATCTTCATCGGTCCGTTAGTGGCTCAGTGCTGAACGGGATGGGTATTCCAGCAACAACCATTGAGCTAGGATCATGGATGCACATCGACCAAAACGTCCCGACGGCGGCTGTATGTGGATTAAGGAACGTGATGGGTTGGCTGGGAATGCTTCCGGACGAGTTTCAGCCAATCGAGGGCATTCCTGTAGTCCGACCTACTCAGCCGGTTCGTAGGACTGTATTCCCGTATGCCCCAAAGACAGGCATTGTTCATCATCTTGTACGGCCCGGTGAGGCCGTGAAAGTTGGTCAGCCGCTTGTGCGGATGGTCGATGTGTACGGACGCCCTCTACTCGAAAACGATGGGATCATTTTCAGCGAATATTACGGATTTGTGATGGCATGGCATCACGGGGTAATTCACTATCAGGGAGAGCCTGTTCTCGATCTGGCAATTCATGACGACAGCGATCTCATAGTCCCCTACCCAGACCTGTGAGAATCTAACATGGATTTTATCTGTCAATTGATAAGATTGAGATTATAATTGTGTCTTCACGAGCCGGGGAAATTCCCGGCTTATGGTTTGATACATACCCTAAGGAGGAGTCCGTAAAACCAGATGCGCATTGCAGTGCTAGCTAATCTGAAAGAGAATGCTCCCGTATGGGATGACATGCCTCCCGACCAGTGGGATGACCTTGATAGTCCAAAAACCATTCATGGACTTATCGACGCCCTCTCTGCTGGCGGCCACGAAGCCGAGTTTTTTGAAGCCAGCCTACTTCCACCGTTTAGCCTCGTTGAAAAATTGACAGATTACAAGCCTGATCTCTGCTTCAACATTGCCGAGGGCCATTTTGGCGATGGCCGCGAGGCGCAGATTCCAGCGATCCTTGAGATGCTACGGATTCCCTATACAGGCAGCCGGGTTCTTACGTTGGCGCTTGCTCTTGATAAGCCGATGACCAAGCGGGTTCTCACCTATCATGGACTGCCAACCCCGGAGTTTCAGGTTTTTGATCAACCCGGCGAGCCTATTGATGAGGATTTGCTTGGGCCAGATGGTGAGCTTCAATTTCCACTCTTTGTGAAACCAAGCCGTGAGGGAACCAGTGTCGGTGTGAGCGCAGACTGCATCGTCACAACCATCCCCCAGCTTCGAGAGATGGTGGCGAAATTACAAGATCGATACAACCAGCCCGTGCTGTGCGAGCATTACATTAAGGGGCGTGAGATCACGGTGGGGATGATTGGCAACCTCAGACCCAGCGAAGCCCGCCGAATCAACGAGCGCCATGCACCGATGAGTTTGCCTCACGGGCTGACATTTCTACCCGCTCTGGAAGTCGATACGGGGCGCTATTCAGAGACAGAAGCGGGCCTTTATACTAATCGGATGAAGGTGGAGTGGGCCGACGAGTATTACTATTTGATTCCTGCTCCGCTCTCGCCTGAGAAGCTGAAGGAATTACAAATCCTCGCCGGAGCAGTTTTCCGGGTCACTGGGTGCAAGGATGTAGCTCGCGTCGATTTCCGTTTGGATGAGGATCGTGGCTACAAACCATACATTCTCGAAGTCAATCCGCTTCCCGGCTTGAACCCCGGCTACAGTGATCTTTGCATCGAAGCAAAAGCCGCCGATTGGAGCTACGAGCAGCTTATCAACACGATTGTTGAATTGGCTGCCGAGCGTCAAGGCATCAAGGCGGCGGTCTAAACTAGACTGTCATAACTCACAGGAAACGAGATTCGGAGCGCGCATCGCAGTAAGTGATGCGCGCTCCGATTAGATTAGGCTCCTGTTTGACTGCGGGTTTTTCCCCATTTACCCAATCTACTCGGCTTACCACACTGCGTTGTAATGAATAGCAAAGATAAACGGAATCTTCCTGCGCTGCTGTGCCGACCAGCCTGAGTGGATCGTACAATTAGGCCACATAGCCTGATCTACTATTAGGTAGAACGCTACTACGACAGTCCGTTTCCGTTATCTTCCTGATGAGCCATCGGCCCGAATGCAAGAGCGCAACTGCCGATGGGCTCCCTCCATTTTATTTCAGATGTTCTCTACGCTAGAGCAGTTCGAGTTCGCGCTCCACAAGAGCGTCGTAGCGCTCATGAAGCATCCTATAGATTGGGCTGGGCCGCCCTTCCCCAACGACCTGATCGCCGATGCGAACAATCGGCACGACCCCGCGCGATGAGCTTGTCAGCATCGCTTCTGTTATCCGAGGCAGATCATCAAGGCAAACTGGCGTGTTGTGAATCGTAACCACACCATAGGCAGCTTCGAGCAAAACTCCCCGTGTGACACCTGGCAGCATCCCCTCCTCGGCGGTATGTAAATCGCCATTGAGCACGGCGTAAAAATTGCTGCCTGTTCCTTCCAGTAGCTCACTATGCTCGCCAACCAGCAGGATTTCATAAAAGGATTGTATTTGGCTGATTTCGATCTGGCGGCGCTGTTCGATGAAGCGCGAATTTTTCGCACGAGGTAAGTCTCGGTGAACATGGGCCAGGGCTACTGTAACCCCGTTTTCGTAAACTCCTGGCGCGGGCGGCGTAAACGGTTCGAGCACTATCAGGGCCGAGTCAGGTGCATCGAAAGGAACAGTAATGCGGACGCGTGGGATTGTGATTCCGAGTTCTTCACCGTTGATCACGGCCCGACGCACTGCGTTGCGCAGCCAGCCATCATCGATTTGATAATGAGTATTCAACAATTCCGCAGAGCGGCGCATCCTTTGAAAATGCTGGTCGAGACGAAGCACACGCCGACCAGGATAGAGGCGAAAAACTGTGTAGATGCCATGCCCAGTTTTGAGAGTTGCTTCATCGAGCGTATTGGCATCAACATCGAGTCGCTCTAGTGTGCCGCCATACACCCGATAAACTAAGACACGTCCCATAATGATCCTGATCAGCTAGCAGACACGAGCCAGTGGAGTAGCAGCTACCGTGTGAACTCGGTCTGGAACGGCTTGCAATATCACTGTCTGGGATAGACAGCTAACACGCTGGCAACCGCCCACCATGAGTCGATCAGGGCTGACCTTCCCGGCATATTGATCGCCATGCCTGTTGATCCGCCACCATCGAGGTTGAAAGCTGTATCGATATTGAATTCCGGGGATGTCGCTAGCCAATCACGCATTTGATATAGCGATACGGCCCCTGAGTCATTCACAATGAACAACACCCTACCGGAACGGTCCTGCGCGACGACTGTGCGGCGGCTGGCTTCGGGGGAGAGGTTGAAATCGGCGGGCAGGCCACCGGAATAGAGCAGCATCGGGCGGCCGGAGATCGCTTGGTCAGGCGACTCGTCGGGTTCGAGAGGACTCTTGAGGATCGACCGCACGCGCACCGCCCCTTGCTCGACAGTCAGCATACCTCCATGCCGATCAAAGGGACGGCCCTGCACTTGCCCATCCTGAATCAGTAACCCTAGAATGGTTTTACCCGGCTCGAAGAACGCCCCATTGATCAAGGCTACCGCACCCGTTCGATCCTCCCAACCCGATACAGTGGCTGGATTGTTGAGATCGGCGTGGACACGAAGCTCGAAGTACGTAGGGTCGATTCGAAGAATATGAATTTCCGTGGGGCCGTTTACTCCACTTACCCACATCCATGCGGTACGCGTTTGCAATCCGGTGGCAATGGATTCCCATCCCGCTTGGAGCGTCACTTCAGGCGGAGTAACAGTTGCCTCTGGCAGAGGCGTAGAGTTCTCTGTTGGGTAAGGTGTGCCGGGCGGGAGGGGTGTGCGGGTCGGGCGAGGAGTCGGTCCGAGGGGGCCAATCATGGGGCGTCCACAGGCGAGGATCGATAAGGCAAGCCCCATTAAGACGCCCCGCTCGATGAGGGTACGTCTATTGCGCGAATTGATCGAGGACTCGTGGTAATTCCTGGTGAGATGCAAAGAGCGCACCCTTGATTTCAGCCTTCGCCAGCTCGCGTTCGTCTAACGTACCACCGACGAACACTATCGAGAGATTCTCATAGCCTTTTTCCATGCGAATACTGCGCGCGACTTTCCGCGCAGCAGCAGGTTGGTGATTAAGGTCAATGACGAGTATATCCGGGCGCTCACGCATGATGAAATCATAGGCGGCCCCATGATCATCGGTTTCCACATCAACATCCCAGCCCGCACGGATGAGTTCTTGGCGAGTCTGTTCACCTTCTACCGGGTTCAAGATTACCAGAAACAGCTTGCCTTTCATAAGTTTCCTCCACGATATTCAAAGATGATTAGGAAATTAGTCCTAATGAGTCTCCTCAGTTTCGTTTGCCAGCCATTCGACCCATGCGCCATGTGGATCGACGTGTGCCAGCAAAGCCTCAGTCTGACTGCCGCGCTGGTAGAGAGTGTGACGTATAGTCGGAAACTTGCCGCCATCGATCCATTCGATAGCAATTCGATGGATCGTGCGGTCAAAGCTGCGGGCAGCCAACAGCGCCTCCAGTTGATCGCGGGCCTGCGCCGGAAATTGATTGAGCATATACGAGTGGTAGACAACCAGCGCTGCGGAATTCGAAATGGTAGCAAGTGTCGCGGGCAGCACCTCAAGAACATCTCCTTCAACCAATAGAGGCGGAGCACCACGAGCCACTTCAAGGGCGCGTTCCAATCTCGCGGCTCGGTCTGTTTGCTCAGGCCAGATCAATGCGCGCAGCCAACGTGCTTGCTCCGAGTTTCGTGCATCAACTGGATGCAGATCGATGCCGATACTGGAAACGGCAGGTGGCAAATCCATTGGAACAATACGTTCTTGCTCCCCTCGCAGTTCAGCGCTTAGTACCAAAGGTGCGTCTGCATCTCCAACTCGGCCCGCGCTACCGTAATCGTAACTATATCGATCCCATAGGAGATTCAGCCCTGCGCTTGCTCCTAACTCCACCAATGCGAGGGGCTGATTCTCTTGGCGAACCACGCGGTTGAAGGCGAGCATCAGCCCCGTACAGCGCCGGACTTCATTCGTTTGAACGCGGCGCGTGCTGATGATCTGTTCAATCTCGGCTTGGTGAGTCAGGCAAAACTCGCGGAACAGAGGATAGGGATCAACGGCGGGCCGAGTTCCATTACCTGTGAGGGACGGATAGTACAAAAGAAGAGGCTCTATTTGAGGTGTTTGTCCTATGAGGAGATACTGAATCGCGCCGAAAAGTAGGAGAGGAACGGGCTGATGTGGATCGGCGGCGGCAGAGATTTTCAGGATTTCAGGATCATCGGCAATACGCCGTGCCAAGCGCTCATAAAGCGGGGATGAACCCTGAAAGGAATGCTCGGCAAACCATGAGAATCGACGGGCAAGGTCTTCGATAGGTGCTTGCTGGGTGTGAGCAGCATCGGCAAGCATGAACAGAATCTCCTGTGAAATCGGATAGCTATCTCCGCACAAGGCAAACGCGGCACATGGGAGCATCGTAGTAGTCCGTGCTCATGCGCCGCGCTCACTCTGCGTACATGGATCAGAGGTGTGCAGTGCGCTCCTGAATCTTACCGCCCAAATCGTGCAGAATCACTTCCTGATCATTTATGCGCGCAATTTGCTGAGCATGGAACAACGCTTCCTCGCGCGTGGCGAATAGGAGCTTTGGCTGCGCAGCATCCTCGGATTGGATAGCCCAGCTACCACCTAATGGGATTACATGTAGGGGAAGCATCAAACCCGTTTCCCTGAGTGGCGGACGGCTGCGCGCCCAAATCAGCGCATGTTCTAACGCGGTACGGATCGCACGATGCTCATCCATGCCCTGTCTGAGTAGCTCACTGGCTACATCGATTGCTTTTTGGCGTGTTGTGTCGGAGAGGTAGTTGAAGCTCTGAGGGAAGTTCTCCTGGTTCCAGAGCATCGTTTTGCGCTCCTTCTAAACTGATCATCGAACGTGATAGCAGATGCGACACCAATCCCTATTTTGTTTTGTGGCGATCACCTTTCCACGTCGGTGTGCTCAAGCAAATCTGCATCGGTAAATAATACTACCATCTAATCCGTGTAGCACTACATCTGTCATTTGACCACACGCCAATTGAAGGGCCTTGCGGAGTGCTTCATCCTGCGTGGAAAAGAGATCGACAGGCTTCTGCATTGTGCCACACTGGATCGCCCAACCGCCACGATAGGGTATCACATGATGTTCAGACACTCGATTGCATCCAATCCGTGCCCAATCAACTGCACGGTCGCAGGCAATAAGTTCAGCGTGGGCTAGGGAAACATTACTCCGCAGAAGCGCGTTCCCGATGGTAATCGCTTTCACTCTGACTCTTGGCGACAAGAACTCAAATTGCCGTGGGCAACTCATGATACTCCATAACATGTATTCACCTGATACCAATAACAACTCACAACGATGTTAGCAAGAGGCATCTCATACGATTACTCATCTAAAAATAGCGAATGTGCCTCAAAATGGCGCTAGAGATCAACCCAAAGCGGACAATTTTCTGATGAGCACAACTAACCTTGTTCCTCATCCTCGCCCTTGCGCGCCCGCTTGCTCTTAAGCAGCGCCGATGCGGTTGATCGGCCCGAACCGGGCTGCGCCGGGCTTGAAGATGGGCGGCGGAGCGACTCGGAACGCTGGGCTCGGATAGGCACAGCAGTCTGATCGGCGGTTGGCGCAGGGGACGCGGGTGCTTCACCCTTCGACTGCTTCAAGCGGGCAACTGTCGAACGCGCGGCGGCGGTTTTTGGCGGTTGGGTGGTTTTAACAGCGCGCTCCTTTACATCGAGCAGCGAGCCGACGCGCGAAGTCCCGGGTACAACGGGCTGGGCGGTGCGACGGCCCAATCCAGCCCATGCCGCCAACTTCTGCAAGTCAGTGCGGGTAATGATCAGGCGGCGGACAGCGATGTCGAAGGGCAGCAGCAAAGTTGCAGCAAGTAACAGCCAGGGCCAGATAGGTTGTGTCGCAGTCTGCACCCGCAGATTGTGCGCGAAGATGCCTTCTGACGAATCGATGATCGAGCCGCCCGCTAACCCTGCAATGTAGTTGAGATAATCGGGATTGCCCTTGAGAGAGCGATATTCAGGGGAATAAGCCAGCACCCATCCGGCGGTCTGTGCTATCGCCTGCTGGGCATCAGCGCCTTGTCCCTCCTGCGCCCCTGCGACCCGCACGAAGTACGCGCCTTCCGCACCGGGTTTGAATGCGCCTTCGTATCGCCCGGGCGCAACCTGATGGAGTTCCACCTGCGAAGCATCAAGACTCGGCGCAACAACACTCGCCTTGAGATCAAGTCCATTCAGATAATCCCCATCCTGATCGACCGTATCCACGACGATCCGGGAAGTCTCACCTTCCTGCACCACACGGACTTCGACGTTTTGCTGTACCCCCTCGGTGATTGTCCAGCGCACCGCCTGCGACCAAAAGCGAGCATAATCGGGCCAGCCGATCCAATTCGCTGCCCAGCGCCCGGTCGCATCAGAAGTCCATGCGACGGATCGGCCTAACCCATACTGCCATGCTGCCAGAAGCGGGTCTTTCATATCCGTGACCAGAATCTCTTGCGCGGTCGGCTTGATGGTCGTGCCGACGTAGCCAAGCAGAGAAGGGGTCGAGCCGATGCCCTGCATAATCGGGCTGGTTGAGGTCAGTGCCGGGAAGAATTCGTGCTCGATAGTGTACGCGCGGGTCGCGATGACTGTCTCTTCGGTGAAAATCTCCGGGATGGTATCGACGTTGTAAGCATAATGGAAGCGGCCATCTGCGATCTCAGGCAGTTTCTCGATCCAGGGAGCATAACCTTCCCCAATGGCAATCACTGAGAACGTGATGCCATTATCGTCGTACATCTTCTGAACCAACTCCGGCACACCTGTTTCGTCCGCACCACCATCTGTCAGTAGGACAATGTGGCGAATTGAGCCTGGCGCATTGGGAAGTTCCTTGCTCGTAGCGAGAACGCCTGCGTAGATGTCCGTGCCCCCATCAGCACGAATCCCTCCGACAAGACGCGCAATTCCATTCTTATCGGTGACCGGGCTGATCGGCACGACCCACGACGCATTTTCATCAAAGGCCACCACGCCAATGCGATCAAACGGATTGAGTAAATTCATCGAGCGGATGATTGCCTCTTTAGCCAGTTCCACCTTCTGAAAGCCGCCCACACTCGTATCCGCCATCGAACCTGATTTATCAATCACATAGACAACGGTAAGCTGTGGCAAACGCTCTTGATCTTTCAGCTGCATCTCGACCGGGAGTGTTTCTTCGAGTGGAGTCTGGAAGTAGCCTCCGACGGCGTAAGCGTGCGGCCCACCGACCACAACCAGACCGCCTCCCAGATCGCGGATGTAGCTTTGCAGCACCTCCATCCGGCGCGGGCCAAGTGTCGAGGCAGGTACATTCACCAGCACTACTGTCTGATAATTCGAGAGCGTAGTCAGGTCGGCGGGCATAGTATCACCCGAAGTTTTATCGACACTCAAGCCCTGATCAAGCAGCGCTTGACCGAGACTGGTGATCTCGGAGTCATCGTTCGCAACGATCAAGACGCGCGGCGGCCCAACGACCTGTGTGAACGCAGATAGCTCGTTATTCTGATAAAACACATCGTTGCTGCTGGGGACAATCTGCACCTGAAACGACATCAGGCCCGGCTCTGCTGCGATCAGGGTGAAGGTGTAGCGGTTGACGCCCTGCGTCAAATTGACCGTATTCTCAACCACGACCTCGCCCGCACTGAGCACGCGCAAGATTGCATCTGTGGCAATATTGGATTCGACTGTGACGGTGAGATCGAATGTCTGCCCCTCGTTGAGACGGGTCGGTACTTTGACATCGGTAACGAGCACTTCATCGCCAGAGATCGCCGTAAAAGGTACTCCAAGAATCTGCACGCCCGATGCCGAGGCGAGGCGTGCGGCTTGCTCCGCATCGCCCGCGTTGGCTAATCCATCCGAGAGAATAACCATGCGGCGGGCCGCGCCGGGAGGGTACAGGGCCATACCGAGCCGGATCGCTTCGGCAAGGTCGGTGTTGAGGGGCAGCACCTTTGACTCGATTGGCCCGATTTCCTTCACCGGAGACATGGGCCGTTCGACCAATGCATCCGAGCCAAACACAATGATCGCCGCTTCGTCATTCGGCCCCATGTGGCTCATCGCATCTGCCGCGTACTGGCGTGCAGACTCGACGGCGGAATCGGGCATCGAATCGGAGTCATCGATCAGAAAGACGACCGCCAGCTTATCGGCCTTGCGGACAATCTGAAAACCTGCCAATGCCAATACCAGCAGCAGAACAATCAAGCCGCGCAGCATCATTGCAATAAAGGCACGGCGCTGCGCCCACGCACCCCGGGGCCTGCCCAACCACACGAAATACGGGATGAGTAGTAGGCCAAGCAGCGCGTAAGGATAAGTAAAAGTCATAGAAGATTCCTGGGATTAGCCACGTCCGCCGCCAAATTCCATTCTGACGCGACATTCCGAAAAATCATTATCCTCGACATCACAGATCAGTGCGAGGTTATTGATTGTGATTTCCCACTCGAAGGAGCGCGTTGACCAGCGCTCGAAGATACGCATCAGGCTCACATCATCGAGGTCGCCCTGTGCGAGTGTGATGTGAGGCATCCAGCGCTGCGGGTGGTAATAATCCTGCGTGCCGCGCGCCGCAGCCGACACAGGCCCCCAGAGAGTTTCGTGCAGGCGGGTTAACTCGGCGGTGCGTACAACCGGCACATAGAGGATCGGTGCTTGACCTGTGAACAGGGCAATTCCTGTAGCTCGTACTTTCATGAATGGCTGCGTTCTGGCAACGTTCTCGATAAGTTGCTCGACCCGTGCACGATCATACTGATCAGCAACGTGATACGAGAAATGGGGAATCGGAACGTGCTGGATCAGATAGTTGACTCCAAAGTCATGATCCAATACTTCCCAGAGCGCATTAATGAGTAAGTTGTGCTCGTCATCGAGCAAAGAGACTACACCGTCCATTGTTCGCTACTCACGATCTGCTTCAACGGCGCGATTGGGCAAAGCTATGCCGACGAACAACCCTAGTGGGCCGAGAAAGAATCCAAGCACCATACCGAGGATCATGGGATAGCCTTTCTCACGTACGATAAACCCAATGATTACGGCGAAGGCAACTGCGATAAAGGATACCAATCCGGCGACCAACCAGACATCATGCGGATTTGTGACCCAATCAGATAACATCATCTCGCCTAAGGTACATTTGAAGGACGGCGCAGCCATCGGAGTAAGCCGCGCGGTGTTGATCCTGTACTCGAAGCGCCCGGTAATACGCTTCCCCGATGATAGACCCACCACTCCGCAACCAGCACAATCAATGCTAGTATCGCTAGCCACACCCACAACTCGCGCTGCCCATAATTTTGATCGGTCGGTTTATCGCTAACCTCCGCTTGGCCGATGGTGATCGAATCTTTCGGGGCGATCTGACTCTCAATTGGCGAGAAGAGATTAACCGCAAAATCCCCGGTCAGTGTCACCAGATTACCGCTTAACAATTCGACCCGATATACACCTAACAAATCGGTAGCAGCAAAAGTGGGCGCAATTTCCCCAAGTGGATAAGTCTGCTGCCTGCCGTCGGGCCAGGTGATGCGGTAGGCAGTCGTCGCAGCCTGTGGGCGAATGGTGACTGGATTGCCGGGTTGCAGTGAGGGTGGAGCATCGAACGGACGGGCGGGCGCATACCACTCGATCAAGTTCGACATTAAGATCGGATACGATAACTTGAGCGGCAAATTGGACGCATGGAGATCAAACGTCAAGATGGCGACCCGGCGGCCTGCCGTCTGCCCCGCGATCAACAAGGGGCCGCCTTCGGCTTCCACCAACGCTTCACCCCACCCCGGAGTCTCGACTCTAACTGCCTCGCGGATCGCTACATCGGAGAAATCCACGAACGAGAGAATCGGATCATCCGCCTGTTTGAGAAAACCTGTGTTCTCGAATTTCTCCCCGACCGTAAACAGATTTGTCGTGGCTGGCGGGTCAATGATCAACAGATTAGTGTCAGGGAGTTTATTTGGCAGCCATCTGTCGTATACGACAAGATCGTAATGCTCGCCCTGCGGAAGGTCGCCTGGTGTGAGCTTGAACGCCTGCACCGTCGGCAAGCTGGCGAAGATTTGTTCAAGGAACAGGTTGCCGTCTGTGACCAGCAGAACCCGCCCACTGTTGATAGGCGAATAGATCGCGTAAGCGGTGTCGTCTAGTGGCAGGGGATCGATTACTCCACCTTCGACAGGGGGCGTAAGTTCAGCACGAATTTGATGGCTGTCGGCAGGGAGATCGGTCAGCGTGACATCGGCAGTCTTCCCGGCCTCAACATGCAGCTTATCCGCCGATTGCAGTTCGCCATCGACATTGACACTCAGAATCACGTCGGCATCCTGAGTCCCATAATTGGTCACGGCAGCAAATAGTTCCGGCTGATCGCCCTGCGCGCGGGTTGCCAGCGCCGAGATCGCCAGATTTTCGGACGCGCGCCCGATCCGTACATATCGTATTTCGGCTGGAAGCGGCGGTAAATCGTCAGGAACACCCCCATCGGAGATGACGACGAGTGTGGTCTTGTCGTGCCCGGCGATACTCGCAGCCGCCAGCGCTAGGGCTGCTCCCCAATCCGAGGGGGCCTCGCTCGGCTGCGCGCGGTTGATCGCATCGCGCAGAGCGGCAGCATCGGAGGTTGGGGGGGTGAGCACCTGGGGCACTGGCCCCGCCGCGATGACTGTCATGACCTCATTTGAGGATAGATCACCGACCAATTGCCTCGCCGCCGACTTCGCCGCCTCGAAACGTGTCCCGCCGCCTGATTGATCTTTAGTGCTCATGCTGGCAGAGGCATCGAGGATAACAGCAACACTGCCGGATGCAACGCTCGGTACAGGGATAAACGGTCGGGCAAGCGCGAAGACCAGCGCGGCAAGGATCAAAAGTTGTAGCAGAAGCAGCAAGTTTCGCTTAAGTTTCTGCCAAGGCGCATTCGCTTCCCGATCCTGCAGCAGGCGCTGCCAGAGCATCGTGCTGCTGACCTTCACCTCTCGACGGCGCAAGCGCAGCATGTAGAGAATGATGATTGGCGCGGCAAGTCCCGCGAGCGCTAAGAATGTTGGCGTTAGAAATCTCATGAAAAGCGGCCTGTTACTTAACCACACCAGCCCGCCGAAGCGCGAACAGAATCACGCTTTCCCAGGGAGTCGAGGTGTCGATTGGTACGTAATGCACATCGCGCTTGAGACATAAGGAAGCGATCTCGTCACGCCATTCGCGAACGCGGCGGGCGTAGAGATCGCGCATTGCACCGTCGATAGTCACATCCTGACCCGTTCCTGTTTCAGAGTCAATCAGGCGCACATCACCCGCTAGGGGAGGCTCCATCTCATCTGGCGTCAGAACATGGAGAATCGCAACCTCGTAGCCGCGACCTTGCAGAGCATTCAGACCGTCGGCATAGCCTGCGGGCGAGAGCATATCGCTGATCAAGAGCGCCAGGCCGGGCCGACCGCCGCGCATGCCATAATCCGAGAGAGCAGAATTCAGATTCGTTGTTCCGCCAGCTTCTAATGTCTCCACCCATGAGAGCAGGCGTAGAGTTTGGCCTCGGCTACGCGATGGCCCCCACCGCCCCGCCAGCCGATCCCCGGCAAGGAGTCCAACGGTCACACGATCCCCAGTACTCAAGCCGATGTGCGCTACTGCCGCACCAAGTCGCTGGGCGTAGCGGAATTTGTGGGTATTAGTTGTAGGGCCGAACAGCGCGCCATCTTCCGGCCAATCCATTGAGTCGCTGGCATCGATCAGCACATGTACTGTCAGGTCTTCTTCTTCTTCCAGCAGCTTGATGAACGGTTTTTCGAGTCGAGCATAGACATTCCAATCCAGTTGCCGCAGATCGTCGCCGCGTGTGTAATCGCGATAATCGGCAAATTCGATGGACGTACCGCGCTTGATCGAGCGGCGCTCGCCTTTCATCACACCCGCACGAACTTTGTGGGCGATTAGGGTAAGCTGCTCTAACTT
>Ga0075421_100006179_pt1 | contig 14573 bp, 14 predicted proteins | sample SoiMetdeltSBSDD5_FD_75292 | JGI IMG/M metagenome (GOLD analysis project Ga0075421, IMG submission 75292) | Bulk soil microbial communities from a Populus tree surrounding site in Tennessee, USA - Soil MetaG P. deltoides SBSDD5 | ecosystem: Environmental > Terrestrial > Soil > Tree plantation...
GTTCGGCGGGATCCTGACGCGCAGCACGCGCATGCAGGACGTGCTGCGCATCGTGGAGCGTGTCGCCCCCACGGAGTCGTCCGTGCTCATCCTCGGTGAGAGCGGCACCGGGAAGGAGCTGGTGGCGCGCGCGATCCACGAGCGTTCGCAACGCGCGAGCCGTCCCTTCGTTCCCATTCACTGCGGGGCGCTCCCGCACGAGGTGCTGGAGTCCGAGCTCTTCGGGCACGAGAAAGGCGCGTTCACGGGGGCGATCAGCGCCAAGCCCGGGCTCATCGAGCTCGCCGATGGCGGCACGCTCTTCCTCGACGAGATCGGCGAGATGGAGGCGGACAGCCAGGTGAAGCTGCTCCGCGTGCTGGAGACGGGCACGTTCTTCCGGGTGGGCGGCACCCGGCCGCAGCGTGTCGATGTTCGCCTCGTCGCCGCCACCAACCGGGACCTCGCCGACGCCATGCGGGCGGGCCAGTTCCGCCAGGACCTCTATTACCGGATCAACACCATCACCGTGCAGTTGCCGCCCCTGCGCGAGCGTCGCGACGACATCGCCCTCCTCGCCCACCACTTCGTGGAGACCCACGCCGCGTATGGGGTGAAGCGGCTCAGCCCCGCCGCCCTCGCCGCGCTGGAAACGTACGGATGGCCCGGGAACGTGCGCGAGCTGCTCCACGCCATCGAGCGCGGCGTCATCCTCGCCAAGGACGAGGAGATCATGCCCGACGACCTGCCCCCCGAGGTGGTGGGCGCGGCGCCGGTGAGCGCCGGTACGTCGAGCGCGGCGGGGACACTGGAGTCGATGGAGCGCACCCACATCGTGTCCACCCTCCGCCAGGTCGGTGGCCACCGCGGCAAGGCGGCCGCGCTCCTCGGCATCGACCCCAAGACGCTCTATCGGAAGATCCACGGGTACAGCATCAGGCCCGAAGAGTTCCGCTGACGATTGCGCCCGCGGGCGACAAACCCGTCACACTCGGGCGTTGTGCCCGAGCGTCCTGTCTCGCGCGGCGTCGCCGTTCCCGTCGTTTCCCCGAGAATTCACGTTTTTTGCAGTGCTCGGGCCATGGCACCCTGCTTGCTATTTCCCTCGCCGGCGCGGTGGACGCCTGGAGGGAATGACATGAAGCGGTTTCTGCTGATCGATGGGGACAGGGCGGCGATGCAGAAGCTCGGGCTGGCGTGCCTCGAGCGCGACGTGGCAGTGTCGATGGCCGACAACGTGTGCGAGGGCGTGCGAATCTTGTTGTCGTCGCCGGTCTCGCTCATCGTGGTGGATGCGTCGCGGATGCGATTGACGCCCGGCGAGCACGCGACGCTCTTCGACCGCGTCGCGCCCGGCGTGCCGGTGGTGGTCGTGATCAATCCCGACGCCGAGTTGGAGACGCTGGTGGCGTACGAAGTGGCGGGGTTCACCGTCAAGACGCGGCCGCTCGCCGCGGAGGACTTGCTCGACAAAGCAGCCGCCGTCGAGTTGCGCTGATCGCCGTTCGATGCGCCTCGTCCTTCTCATCCTGAGCGGGTTGCTCGGCCTCGCCGCCGTCACCCTCACCTACATGAGCGGAGAATCGAGGCGGGTCACCACCCCGCGGTTGCGCGCGATCCACAGCAACGTTCTCGAGCGGAAGTCCGCGCCGGCCGACGACGCCGACGGTTTCGCGAGTCCGCCCCTCACACCCTGACGCGGCCTGCGCTCCTCTTCGCTTGCGCCGTCCGAGTGGAAGTGTAAACTTCTACTGTCTGCCGGATCGGCTGGACCTCGCCTCCGATGCAAGCCTCTTCCGCGTTCGCGGGGCGTGAACGGTAACGGAAGAGTTCCAGGAGGAGCCTCCTATGGCCTCAAAACTCTATGTCGGCGGTCTCGCCTATTCGACCACGAGCGAAGGGCTTCGTGAGTTCTTCTCGCAGTCCGGAAACGTGCAGTCCGCCACCGTGATCACCGATCGTTTCTCGGGTCAGTCGCGTGGCTTCGGGTTCGTGGAGATGACCACGGCCGAAGAGGCCCAGAACGCGATTTCTCAGCTCAATGGGCGGGAGCTCGATGGGCGCCGCATTACCGTCGAGGTCTCGAATCCCCAGGCACCTCGCTCCGGCGGTGGTCGTCCCGGCGGCGGCGGCGGTGGACGGGGCCCCGGCGGGGGTGGTGGTGGCCGCGAGAGCGGCTACGCGCATCGCCCCTCCAAGCCCGTCCGCTGGTAATCCGACCACCGCGGACCTGACGCTCACCACGGGCCAGCCCCACGCTGGCCCGTTGTGTTTCTCCGCGGCGTCGGTCGCGAAGGACGCGCGATCCTCGCCATGCGAATCGAGTGCGGCCCCTGCATCGTCCGCGATTGGCACCCGACCGACAAAGAGGCTCTCGTGCGGTTCGCGAACAACCCGAACATCTGGCGAAATCTCACCGACATGTTCCCCCATCCATACACGGACGCCGACGCCGACTGGTGGTTCTCGTATCTCGCGCAGATGGACGAGCCCACGCATTGGGCGATCGAGATCGACGGTGTCGCTGCCGGCGGGATCGGGGTGACTCTCGGGCAGGGCATCTTTGCCCGGTCGGCGGAATTCGGCTACTGGCTGGGGGAGCCGTTCTGGGGACGAGGCACCATGAGCGCGGCCGCGATGGCGGTCTCGCGGTTTGCGCTGGCCCACTTCGACCTCGTCCGGTTGGAAGCGCCGGTCTTCGCTTGGAATGCGCCGTCGATGCGCGTTCTCGAGAAGTGCGGTTTCGTCAGAGAGGGCGTGTTGCGCTCGAGCGCCATCAAGGACGGCCACATCATCGACCGCGTGATGTACGCATTGATCTCGGGAGGGGGGCTCATGCCCCCCTTCCGAACCTCACCCCGAGGATAGGATCGCCTGAGCGAGCCGGTGCTTGAGCAAGCCACGACGATCGAGCGCCGGCTCCGCCGGCGCAATCCTGTTTTTGGGGGAAGGCAGGGCGTCGCACGCCGAAGGCGTGGGACGCCCGTCGGAGGGGGGCGTCAGCCCCCCTCCGAGAAAATGCGTTCATACCGCCCGTACTCGTGCGCGGCGTCCATGAACCACTTCACGATTTCCGGATTCGAGCGGGGCGGGATCTCGCACGACGTCGAAAGGATGAACCCGGAGTGGCGCGCGGCCGTGTCCACGCAGCGCTTCACGTCGGCGTACATCGCCTCCCGTGACGTCTTCTCGAACTTCGTGGCATCGACGTTCCCGATGGCGACGGCGCGGCCCTTCGAGACGTTCATGAACCGCTCGAGCTGATCCACGTAGAGCGCGGGGTCCGACTGCTGGTCGAGGTCGAAGGAGACCGTGGTGAAGCCGCAGCGGATGAGATCCTCGTAGATCGGATACGTCGTGCCGCAGATGTGGGTGGTGACGCCGACCTTCTTGGCCTTGAAGTGCTCCACCAGTTCCTTGTGGTAGGGCGCCACGAAGTCCCGATAGTTGTCCGGCGAGATGAGGCTGATCGACGCGGTGGGCTCGGAGAACGAGAGCCCGATACCGGTCTTGGCGATGGCGTCGCCCCACGCCTTGCAGAAATCCGTGCTCACGCGCATCAGATCGTGGATGAACTGCGGGTCCTCGAACGTGTCGAGCAGCATCGTCTCCGGGTTGCGGATGAGCATCGCGATCGTCCACGGTCCCACCGCGACGGCGCCGGTGGCGGCGGGCAGCTTCGCCTTGACGAGCGCCTCGCACTGCTCGAGGAATCCCGGTAGCCGCGCGGTCGTGTAGGGGTCGGGCATCACGAGGCTGGCGAGTTGCGCCTTGTCGTCCTGGAGCACGTGGCGGTCGATCGAGGGCACCACGTAGTCGGAGTACTTCACGCGGCACCCGAAGGCTTCCGCCTCCTTGGCGAGATCGTTGTACGCGAGCACCACGTCGGGCTGGTAGCGCTCGTAATAATTGAGCATGGCGGTGATCGCGCGCGGGACGTTCGTGCAGTACTCCTCGATGGACAGCCCGTCGAGCGTGCCCGCGAACGAGGCCACGATCGGGTAGACGGGCACGCGATCGGTGAACGAGCGCTTGTACGCCGCCACCACCCGCTCCCGGTTCGTGTACGCCGCCTTCCCCTTTTCCGCGTCCCACAGTCGATTGGCTTCCATGTAGCGCGGCGGCAGCTTCGCCTCGTATTCCATGAACTGCGTGATCGGATAGCGGATGCCACCCGCGTGCGTGCCCTTCAGCCCCTCGATGATGTCTTCGATCTGGCCCCACGGAATCGTGAACGCCATCTCGTGATCCTGCGTCTGTCCGAAGATGCGATCGCCGGAGCAGGGGAGGATCACCTGGGGCCGGTCGGCCCGCATGGTGGAGACGATGATCTCGGCGCAGTCGATGCGGCCGCCGAACGACGACGTGAGCTTGCCGCCGCGCTTCCAGAGCGCGGCCTGGGTCAGGCGCATGACCTGGGCCGGGTTGGCATAGATGCAGACGAGGTGCGGCTCGAACGGCGCGCGATCGAGCGGAGACACGAGCAGACAGGAGTACTCCCCGGGGCCAAAGCGATCCACGGCCGCCTCCGACCGTTGCCCGGCCTCCTTCGTTTCGGTGTACATTCCCTCGCACAGCGTGCCCGAGCTGTGCAGGTGGGTCGGCTTCTCGAAGCCGAGAGCGGCGATGCCGAGGGAGCAGATATGGTCGTCGCGCGTGAGCGCAATCATCCAACCGTACCGGCGCGCCATGTCGATGACCTGGCAGTTCATCGAGAGCTTTTTGAAGTCGCGGGCGGGGCGCTTCGCACGCTCAGGGATCTCCTCCCCCGGCTTCAGCATGCGGATGGCGACGGGAAACGTCTGCGGCCGGATGTAGTACGTCAGCTCCCGGTCCGCGGTCTTGACGTCGATCATGGCGCCTCCTCGGTCAGTCTTGGCCTCGCCCGCGCGGTGGAACCATCCGAGCGTACATCCCGCCTCCGGCGGTGGCAACGCCGGGACGGGGTGTGCAGGCCGTTTCCCACTCGGGTCCCGGCGCCCGTTTCCCCAACGTGACGGTATGCGGTTTGTATTCCGGAGTCCCATGGCGCGCTGTCTCACCCTGGTCGTCGGCGTTCTGATCGGCCAGTGGCTGGCGTTCAGCGGCCTTCCATCGCCGGCCGACCTGCATACGCTCGGCGTCGCCGCCTATCAGCGCCACGACTATGCGGAAGCGGCGCGCGTCTGGACGCTCGCGGTGGCCGCCCACCCCGACAACGCGTTGTTCCATTACCTCCGGGGGACCGCCCTCGCGCGGCTCGGGCAGCGAACGTCCGCCACCGATGCCTACCAGCTCACATTGCTCCTCGAGCCGCCGGAGCGGATTGCGCGTCTGGCTCAGGAAGCGTTGCTGAATCTTGGCGGCGCGCAGGTCGAGGGCGAAGGCGGAGAAACCGCGGTCCCGCTCGAATCGATGCGTGGCGTGTGGGTCGTCACCGCCACCCTCAACGGCTCTCGGCAGGCGCGGTTCCTCGTCGATTCGGGGTCGAGCGTCACGCTGGTGTCGCCTGCGCTCGCCGCCGCCCTCGGCATCCACGGAGCGACCGTGCGCCAGGGGGTAGAACTCCAGACGCTCGCCGGGCGCACGTCCGGCGGCTCCTCGACGGTGGCCTCCCTGCGCGTCGGTTCCGCCGAGCTTCGCGAGGCCCCGGTCGTCGTCCACGACCCCGGTCCGGGTCTCGACGGCATTCTCGGCAACAACTTCCTCGGCCGATATCTGGTGACGCTCGACGCCTCCCGCGGCATCCTTCACCTCAAGTCACAACCCCGAAAGTAACCGCGCCGTCGCGGGCCGAGGAGTACAATACGCGCCGCTCTGCCGGACCGCGACTCAATTACTCAATGCGTCAACCGGGAGGTCCCATGCAGAACGCTCCGAGTGCGAGTTACAGCCTGACGGTTCGTCTGGAGATTCAGAACCGGCCGGGAATGCTTGGCAAGGTCACGTCCGCGATCGGCAAGGCCGGCGGCGACATCGGCGCCATCGATCTCGTCGAGGTCCGGAAATCGACCATCATTCGCGACGTCACCTTCAAGGCGAGCGACGAGCGGCACGGGACCAAGGTCGTCGACGGCATCCGCGCCATCGATGGCGTCACGGTCGGCAACGTGTCCGACCGCACGTTCCTCATGCATCTGGGCGGGAAGATCGAGGTGCGCGGAAAGCTGCCCGTGAAGACGCGCGATGACCTCGCCATGGCGTACACGCCGGGCGTGGCCCGGGTCTGCATGGCCATCCATCAGGATCCGGAGAAGGCGTACTCGCTCACGATCAAGCAGAACACGGTGGCGGTCGTGAGCGACGGCTCCGCCGTCCTCGGCCTCGGCGACATCGGACCGAACGGCGCCCAGCCCGTCATGGAGGGCAAGGCGCTCATCTTCAAGGAGTTCGCGGGCGTGGACGCGTTTCCGATCTGCCTCGCCACCAAGGACGTGGACGAGATCGTCACCATCGTGAAGGCGATCGCGCCGGTCTTCGGCGGCATCAACCTGGAGGACATCTCCGCGCCCCGTTGCTTCGACATCGAGGAGCGGCTCCAGCGCGACCTCGAGATCCCGGTGTTCCACGACGATCAGCACGGCACGGCGGTCGTGGTGCTGGCGGCTCTCCTCAACGCGCTCAAGATCGTGAAGAAGAAGCTGCCGGACACGCGGATCGTGTTCACGGGCGCCGGCGCCTCCGGCATCGCCACCGCCAAGCTGCTCATGAAGGCGGGGGCCAAGCACATCATCGGATGCGATCGCGCGGGCGCCATCTACAAGGGCCGCACCGAGAACATGAACTCGATGAAGCAGTGGTTCGCGGACCACACGAACACCCGCCGCGTGCGGGGCACCGCGGGCGAAGCGCTGGAGGGCGCCGACGTCTTCATCGGGCTGTCCGGCCCCGGCGTCGTCTCGCTGAAGGACATCAAGGCGATGAATCGGGACCCCATCGTGTTCGCGATGGCGAACCCGGTCCCCGAGATCCAGCCGGAGGAGGCGGGACCGTTCGTGCGGGTGATGGCGACCGGACGCTCGGACTATCCGAACCAGATCAACAACTCGTGCTGCTTCCCGGGCTTCTTCCGGGGAATGCTGGACGTGCGGGCCCGGCGGGTGAACGACGAGATGAAGCTGGCGGCCGCGCACGCCCTCGCCGGCCTCGTGACCAAGAACGAGCTGAGCGAGGAGTACATCACGCCCTCGATGTTCGACCGGCGCGTGGTGGAGGCGGTGGCGGCGGCGGTGGCCGAGGCCGCCAGCAAGACCGGCGTCGCGCGGCGGCGGCCGAAAGCGGCCTCCGGCACCGCGGCGAGATAGGGCACCGCGGCCGACGACCTCTCCCGGAAGCCCCCACCCTGTCACGCCCGAGGAACGTCGCGGTAGGCGGGCTCGCGCGCGTACATGCCCCCGTCCCACGCCGCTCAGCCGTGACGCCAGTCATGGGCGCGGGTGGGGCGTTGGCGGCGTCCGTGCGAAATGTTGCTGCGCGGGGGGCGACCACCTATAATCCGCCGAAATATGGCCGGGGCGGCGTGTCCGCGGCCATCGGCAGCCTACCCGTCAGCGACGGTGGACGTGCTCAGGACGCGATCTCCTGCGTGATCGCGAGACCGGATGCTGGCCGGTACTTCACAGAGTCGCCCCAGGGAGGAATCTATGGTCCGAGCGCATGCGCGAACAGAAGACGGTCGAGGCTCGACCGCCGACGAGGAGGCCTCGCAATGAGCGTCGCCACGCAAGCCGCCTACGTCGCTCCCGGTGAACGGGTCGTCACCAAAGCGGAAGAGCGACGGGTCATCGTCGCCTCCTCCGTCGGCACCGTGTTCGAGTGGTACGACTTCTACCTCTACGCGATCCTGGCGCCGTTCTTCGCGGGACTGTTCTTTCCCTCCGGCAACCAGACGGCCGCGCTGCTCGGCGCCTTCGGCGCCTATGCCGCGGGCTTCCTCGTCCGGCCCTTCGGCGCGCTCATCTTCGGACGCATCGGCGACCTCGTGGGCCGCAAATACACCTTCCTCGTCACGATCGTCGTCATGGGGTTGGCGACGGTACTCGTGGGATTCCTTCCCACGTACGCCACGCTCGGGTTCGCGGCGCCTCTCATCCTCGTCCTGTTGCGGCTGGCCCAGGGTCTCGCGCTCGGCGGGGAATACGGCGGAGCCGCCACCTACGTGGCCGAGCACGCGCCCGACAACCAGCGCGGATACGCCACGAGCTGGATCCAGACAACGGCCACCGTCGGAATGCTCATGGCCCTCGTCGTCATCGGGATCTGCCGTTATACGCAGACGCCCGCCACGTTCTCGAACTGGGGCTGGCGCATCCCGTTCTGGTTTTCCATCCCGCTCCTTCTGATGTCCATCTATATCCGGCTGAAGTTGAATGAGTCCCCGATCTTCCAGCGGATGAAGTCGCAGGGCAAGGGCAGCAAGGCCCCGCTCAAGGATAGCTTCCTCAAGTATCCGAACAACAAGTACGTGGCGCTCGCGCTCTTCGGCGCGACAGCCGGTCAGGGCGTCGTCTGGTACACGGGCCAGTTCTACGCGCTGTTCTTCCTGCTCATCTATCTCAAGCTCGACTTCATCCCGACCTATATGCTCATCGGGATCTCGCTCCTGCTCGGCACGCCGTTCTTCCTCGTGTTCGGCGCGCTGTCCGATCGCATCGGTCGCAAGAAGATCATCCTCGCCGGATGCCTGATCGCCGCCATCACGTACTTCCCGCTCTTCAAAGGCCTGACGCACTTCGTGAACCCCGCCCTCGAGGAGTACCAGGCGAAGACGCCGATCGTGGTGGCCGCCACCGACTGCAACTTCCATATCTTCCTCGGCCCCTGGTCACGACAGACCGCATGTGACCGGGTGAAGGACTTCCTCGGCAAGGCCGGGCTCTCCTTCGACTCCGTGCCGGCCACGCCGGGCTCGGAGGTCACCACGAAGATCGGCAACATCGAGGTCAAGGGCTGGGACGAACCGAAGCTGAGGGAAGCGCTGAAGGCGACCAACTATCCGCCGAAAGCCGACCCCGCCCGCGTCAACTGGGTGATGACCGAGATCCTGCTCCTCATCATGGTGATCTACGTCACCATGGTCTACGGTCCGATCGCGGCCTTCCTCGTGGAGCTCTTCCCGACGCGGATCCGCTACACCTCCATGTCGTTGCCGTACCACATCGGGAACGGTTGGTTCGGTGGGATGCTGCCGCTTCTGGCGACGGCGCTCGTCGCCTGGTCCGGCAACATCTATTACGGCCTCTGGTATCCGATCTGGGTGTCGGTGATGACGCTCATCATCGGGACCGTGTTCCTGCGCGAGACGAAGGACAGATCCATCCACGCCGAGAGCTGACCCGGCTTTCGCCGGGACGCCCGCTCATCGCGCGGGCGCTCGTACGCCATCGTGCGAGCGCTCGCGCATTCCGCCGCGGTCGGGCGGTCCGACCGCCTAGAGCCGCGACCCCGACGCGGCGGACAAACTAACTCAACGCCCGCCGCCCGCCGATAGGTTCCCGTTCCGCTCGTCACGAGTCCCGCGTGCCGCTCGTGGCGGGTTTCGTCGGCACGTTGTCACGGCGCGGGCATTCTGCCCCGGCCCACTGCGCTCACCGCTATCGCGCGCGCGCTCGTTGCCTGCCTTTTCGTGAATTATCGGCGACCTCTCCGCGTCTGAAGGTGCGGCATGCCCGTTGCACAGGGTCTGCGCCGTCATGCGAAAGGGGAGGAGCGAGATGAAGGCGATTCGAGATCGACTGGAGCAGGATCTGAAAAGCGCGGTTGGCCGGCTTCGGCAGCTCGGCGACGTCGTGACCCTCGAAGACATTCCGGGCGCGATGGGAGACAACTCGCCCTTCTCGGATGAGGTCGATGAGATTCAGGAAGTCGAGCGCCGTGAGATCGGCTTTGCCACGCGCGAGCTGCTGCTGGATCGCGTGAACCGCCTCGCCGCCGCCATCGATCGGCTCGATAGCGGTGAGTACGGCATCTGCGTGGAGTGCGAGGAAGCGATCGCGCCCGCGCGGCTGCGTGTCATTCCGGAAGTCCAGACGTGCGTACGCTGCCAGGATCGCCTGGAGCGGATGGGGCGTCACCTCGAGGTGGTGGAGGCGGAAGTCGGCGACGACGACTAACCCAAGCGGAAACTATCGAGGGGGCGGGAGCGGTTCCCGCCCCCTTTTTTTGTGTACGCTACCCCGGTGCGCACGCCCGTGCTCGACGTCTTCCGTCCCGGCGTCCTCTGGTTCTGCCGCGCGTACTTCGGCCTCGAGCTGCAGGGGACGGAGAACATTCCCGCCACCGGCGGCATCGTGGTGACGCCCAACCACCAGACGTACGCCGATCCCCCGCTGGTGACGATCCCCATCCGTCGCCCCGTGTACTACATGGCGTGGAGCCGGCTCTTTGAGATTCCGCTCTTCGGTCGGTGGATTCGCCGGCTTCGCGCGTTTCCGGTCAAGATCGAGGCGAACGATCCGAGCGCCACCCGCGCCGCCGTGCGCGTGCTCCAGGCCGGCGAGGCGCTCATGATCTTTCCGGAGGGTGGACGCAGCAAGGATGGCCGTGTGGGTGACTTCAAGGTCGGCGCGTTCCGCCTCGCCGTGTCGGTCGGCGTGCCCGTGCTTCCGGTGACCATCGCGGGCGGGCATGAGTCGTGGCCGCCCGGGCGCATGCTCCCGCGGCGCGGCCGTATGCGGATCACCTACCACCCGCCGCTGCACGCCGAGCCCGGCGCCGAGCCGCGCGCCGCCGCCCACGCGCTCGCCCAGCGCACGCGGGCGGTCATCACCGAGACGCTTCAGGCCGAGCGCTCCTCCACGCGGTAGCCGGCGGCTTCGAGCCGCGCCTTGAGCGCCTCGATCTGCGCGCGCCCGCTCGTCTCCAGCGTGACCTCGACCTCGCTCTCGCCGATGGTGGCGCGCCGGGAGAACGCGCGGTCGTGCTCGATGTGGACGATGTTCGCGCGCTCCTGGGCGATGAGCGCGGTGACGCCGGAGAGCGCACCCGGGCGGTCGCGCAGGAGCACGCCGAGCCGGACGAGGCGGCCGTCCTTCACGAGCCCGCGCTCGATGATGCGCGAGATCATCGTCACGTCGATGTTGCCGCCGGAGAGCACGAGCACGACCCGGGCATCGGCGAGCCCGAGCGGCCGGTTGAGGAGGGCGGCGAGCGGCGCCGCGCCCGCGCCCTCGACGACCGTCTTCTCGATCTCGAGGAGGAGCAGGATGGCGTTCGCGAGCTCCTCCTCGCTCACCGTCACCACGTCATCGACGCGCTTGCGCGCGAGCTCGAGCGTGCGGTCGCTCACGTCACGGACGGCGATGCCGTCGGCGATGGTGGCAGCGGCGGCGACCGCCACCCGGCTCCCGCTCTGGAGCGAGCGCCGCATGGCGGGCAGCGCGCTCGCCTCCACGCCGATCACGCGCACCGCCGGCCGCCGTTCCTTGATGGCGGTGGCCACGCCGCCGATGAGCCCGCCGCCGCCGACGGGAACGATCACGGCCTCCAGGTCCGGCCGCTGGTCGAGCAACTCCAGTCCGAGCGTGCCCTGACCGGCGATGATCCGATCGTCGTCGAAGGGATGGACGAAGACGCCGCCGTGCTGCTCGGCCACCGTGCGCGCGTGGGCGTACGCCTCGTCGTAGTTGCCGCCGGCGAGGATGACCTCCGCGCCGTAGCGCCGCGCCGACGTCACCTTGATGAGAGGCGCCCATTCCGGCATCACGATCACGGCCGGGATCCCGAGGCGACGGGCGTGGAAGGCGACCGCGAGGCCATGGTTCCCGGCGCTCGCCGCGACCACGCCCCGCGCGCGCTCGGCGGCGTCGAGCTGGAGCAGGAGATTGGCGGCGCCGCGCTCCTTGAAGGAGCCCGTCATCTGGAGGTTCTCGAGCTTCACCCAGCATCGAGCGCCGGTCTTCTCCGAGAGCGTCTCCGAGTACGCGCACGGTGTCTCCGCCACGGCGCCGCGGATGCGCCCGCGAGCGCGCTCGATGTCGGTGAGCCCGATCATGCGAGGAGCCGCGGCTCGGCGAGGGTGGGGGACATCGCCGCCACCGGCATGTAGGGCGTTGACGTCGCGTGGCCGAGGCGCCCGCGCCAATCGACGATGATGAGACCGCCGTCGCCGCGGCCTTCCTCCACGAGGACGTCCACCGCGACGCGGGCGGCGTACTCCGGATCGTCCGCCTGCTTGACGTATTCGAGGGCGCGGCGGGCGAGCGTGACGCGGATGATCGCCTCCCCGTCGCCGGTGCACGACACCGCCCCCAGCGTGGAGTCGGCGTAGGTGCCGCAGCCGATGACGGCGCTGTCGCCCACGCGTCCGGGAAGCTTGCCGGCGGTGCCACCGGTGGAGGTGGCGGCGGCGGCGGTGCCGTGGCGATCGAGCGCGACCGCGCCCACCGTGGAGCGTGCCGCCGCGTCGGCGGTCACGCGCGCCGCGTGACGCCGGCGCTGCCGGTCGGTGATCAGCGTGGCGGGGTCGCATTCCGGGAGTCCGGCCGCGCGGGCGAAGGCGTGGGCGCCGTCGGCGACCATCAAGACGTGACGGCCTCCGTCGAGGACGCGGCGCGCGAGCGTGATGGGGTTCGCCACCCGGCTGACCGCGGCCACGGCGCCACACTCGAGCCGATCGCCCTCCATGATGGAAGCGTCCATCTCCACCGTCCCCGCGGTCGTGAGAACCGAACCGCGCCCGGCGTTGAAGCGCGGGTGATCCTCGAGCGCGCGCACCGCGGCCTCCACGGCATCGAGCGCGCGGCCACCCTCGGCGAGCACGCGCCAGCCGGCGAGGACGGCCGCCCGCATGCCGTCGCGCAACTCGTCGCGGCCGTCGGTCGGGTCGGCACCGGCGCCGCCGTGGACGAGGATTGCCGGCACCCGCGCGGGCGGCGTGGCGGGGGGCCGTGGCGCCATGCTCATCACCGTGTCACAATCGCCGCGGATTGAAAACCCCGCTCGAAAATTTGAACGCGCGCCTCGTGCGCTGCCGTCGCTGTCCCCGTCTCGTGCGTCATCGCGAAGCCGTCGCCGCCGCACCGCCGCTGCGCTACCGCGGCCAGCGCTACTGGGCGCGGCCCCTGCCTGGCTTCGGCGATCCAAGCGCGCGGCTGCTGCTCGTCGGTCTCGCGCCCGCCGCTCATGGCGGCAACCGCACGGGGCGGATGTTCACGGGCGATCAGAGCGGCGGCTGGCTCTTCACCGCGCTCCACGAGACCGGGTTCGCGAACCAGCCCACCTCCGAGCACCGCGACGATGGGCTCACGCTCCGCGACGCGTACGTGACGGCGACCGTGCGCTGTGCTCCACCCGCCAACAAGCCCACGCTGGACGAGATCGTCACCTGTCGGACGTACCTGCTGGAGGAATTGCGGCTGCTCCGCGAGGTCCGCGTGGTGGTCGGTCTCGGGCGCATCGGATGGGCAGCCTATCTGCGCGCGCGGCGCGAGCTTGGATGGCCGCTGCCCGCTCGCGCGCCGCAGTTCGCTCACGGCAACATGACGCCGTTCGACGACGGCGTCACACTCGTCGGCTGCTACCACCCGAGCCAGCAGAACACGTTCACGGGCAAGCTGACGCGCGCGATGCTGCGCGACGTCTTCCTCCGCGCGCGCACGCTCATCGACAGCCGCGCCGCCACGACTTCACGGATCTGAAACGCCGGGGACGATCAGTCGGCGAGATCGGACGGCAGGCGCGGACGCTCGGCGACGGTGAGGGTGACCTCGCGCGTCTGGCCCTCGCGCATGATCGTGAGGCGCACGCGCTGGCCCGGCCGCAGCGCCTGCACGCGATCGAGGTAATCCTGGTGGTTGCGAACGGGCGTGCCCTGGATGGCGGTGACGATGTCGCCGCCGAGCAGATATTCCTCGCCCTGGACGATCACGGAGAGATTGCCGCCGCGCATCCCCGCCTTCTCGGCGGGGCTGCCGTCGTAGACGATTTCCACGAGATAGCCGGGCGTGAGGGGCATGCGGAGGATCGATCCGAGCTTGGGGTCGATGCCGCGCCCCTGGATGCCGAGCCAGGGGCGAATGACCCGTCCCGACTCCCGGAGATCTTTGAGGACGGCCTTGGCCGCGTTCATGGGAACGGCGAAGCCGATGCCCTGTGCGTCCTCCGAGATGAATGTATTGATGCCGACGACCGCGCCACAGCGGTCCACGAGGGGCCCGCCGGAGTTCCCGGGATTGATAGGTGCGTCGGTCTGGATCATGGGCTGATCGGAAACGCCGGGCAGCAGGCGGTTGAGACCGCTCACGATCCCGCGCGTCATCGTCTGCTCGAGGCCGATCGGGTTTCCGATGGCGACCACCTCGTCGCCGACGCGCAGCGTGGAGGAGTCACCGAGGCGAGCCGCGGAGGGCGAGACGCTCCCGTCGAGCCGGATGAGGGCGAGGTCGAGCACGGGATCGAGGCCGATGACCCGCGCCTGGACCTTTTCCCGCGAGTCGAGCGTCACCGCCAGCGACGCGGCGTCGTCGACGACATGGGCGTTGGTGAGGATGGTATCGCGGTCGATCGCGAACCCCGATCCGACGACCGTCTCGAAGCGCCGCTGTGGTTTCGCCTTGTTGATCTTCATGGCCTGAATCGCCACGACCGACCCCGCAACGCGAGCGTAGATGTTGGCG
>Ga0075421_100006180_pt1 | contig 14572 bp, 9 predicted proteins | sample SoiMetdeltSBSDD5_FD_75292 | JGI IMG/M metagenome (GOLD analysis project Ga0075421, IMG submission 75292) | Bulk soil microbial communities from a Populus tree surrounding site in Tennessee, USA - Soil MetaG P. deltoides SBSDD5 | ecosystem: Environmental > Terrestrial > Soil > Tree plantation...
GTACGCCGCGTACGCCGTATCGGATTTGACCTGCGAGGCCACCGTCCGCGTTAGGTGACGCGAGGCTCCCGGGGGCGTGGCGGAAGGCAACCGGCCGAGGTTAGGCGCTGCGAGCGCGATCGATGGGTCGGCGCGGTCGAGGCCGGTGCAGCGGGACTAAAAGTGGCCGGCCCGTGTATTTCGCCGTGCTGATACATACGTTTCGGACGCGGCGCGTTGACGCACGAACTCGTCGCCAGTCTACCTTCGACAGCACTTCCGTAATGCACCGCCTCGCTCTTCGTTCACCCGATCGATCCGTCGCGCCTCGTCCGGCTACTGGCCTGGCTCGAGGAGCCATGACGCTGGCTGCGCGTCGGTTGGCCGCGGTCGTCGCTCTCTTCGTTGCTGCTGCGTGCGGCGATGACGCGCCAAGCGGGCCCGAGCGGCCAGTCGAGACGGCCGAGGTCGTTCCTGCGACGGCCTGGCTCGAAGTCGGCAAGACGCTGCCCCTCCGAGTCGTCGCGCATGACGCGAATGGCGACCCGGTCACGGGCGTGTCGGCGACGTGGCAGACGTCGGCCGCGGCGCGCGCGACCGTGTCCACCACGGGCGTCGTGACCGCCGTCTCCGCCGGCGCCGCGCGCATCACCGCGACGCTGGCCAGCCGCGAGGCGTTCTCCGACGTGCAGGTCGTGGCACCGGTCAAGCCCGTGACGGCCTGGGGCCTCGACCTTCAAGGCATCACGGAGGTCTCGCTGCTCGCGCTTTGGGCGGCGAGTCCCACCCTGGTGTTCGCGGGCGGACAGGAAGGCGTCATCCTCCGGTGGACCGACGGGACGTGGACCGCTATGCCGACGCCCACTCGTGAGACGATCGTCGGCATCTGGGGCACGAGTGGGTCGAACGTGTTCGCGGTCGGCTCCAACGGCGTGATCCTGCGATTCGATGGCTCGTCCTGGACGCCCATGGAGAGCGGCACGACCACGACGCTCCTCGAGGTCTGGGGACTCGATGAGACGCACGTCTACGCGACCGGCGCCTCGGGCGTAATGCTACGCTACGACGGAACACGGTGGTCCACAATGACGAACTCCGGTCCCACGGAGATCTGGGGCATCTGGGGCTCGTCGCCGACGAACCTCGTCGCGGTCGGACAGAACGGCGTGATCCTGCGCTCGGACGGGACGTCCTGGACGCCCATGGCGAGCCCCGTCGCCAGTGCCCTGTTCGGCGTGTGGGGCACCGCGCCTAACGACATCTACGCCGTCGGCGTGTCCGGCACGATCCTGCATTACGACGGCACGTCATGGCAGGTCGTCCAGAGTCCGACGCGCCGTCACTTGTTCGCCATCTGGGGCACGGCGCCTAACGAGATGTACGCGGTCGGGAACACCGGCGAGGTGATCCGGTTCGACGGCGCGAGCTGGACGAGCGTCACCAACGTGTCCTCGCGCCAGAACCTGCGCGCGGTCTGGGGCGTCGGCGGAACCCTGTTCGTCGCCGGCTGGTCGGGGACCGTGGCGCGCGCGGCCGGTGGCCAATGGAGCACGCTCGTGAGCGCCCCGACGCTCTTCGCGACCTGGGGTGCCGCCAGCGGGCCGGCATTCGCCGTGGGCCTCGGTGGACTGGTCCTCCGTCGGGAGACGGCCGGGTGGACGCCGATGTCCGTGCCTCCCGCGAACGACCTGTACGGCATCAGCGGCAGCGGGCCGACCAACGTCTACGCGGTCGGCGACACCGGCTCGCTCCTGCGCTACGACGGGGCGCGCTGGTCGTCGCTCCAGAGCCCGCGACAGTTGCTGCTCCGCGCCGCGTGGACCGCGGATCCCGGACTTACCGTCGTCGTTGGCGAGGCGGGGACGATCCTGTTCGTGAGTGGCGAGACCGTGAGCCTCGTGTCGGGCCCCACGACGCGGTTCCTGCGCAGCGTCTGGGGCAGCGGCCCGACGGACATCTTCGCCGTGGGGGACACGGGCACGATCGCACACTTCGACGGCTCCCGCTGGACCATGATGCCGAGTGGCACGTCGTTCCTGCTTCGCTCGGTTTGGGGGAGCGGCCCGAACGACGTGTTCGCCGTGGGCGAAGCCGGCACCGTGCTCCGTTACGACGGCACCCGCTGGTACGCGATGCCTAACCCCACGACGAAGGCGCTGCGCGCGGTGTGGGGAACGGGGCCGACGGACGTCTACGCGTCAGGCGAAGACGGCGTGCTCTTCCGGTTCGACGGCAGTGAGTGGTCGGCGCTCGATTCGCGCACGACGCGCATCCTGCTCGGACTCTGGGGCGATCCCGCGTCAGGGAAAGTGCTCTCGGTCGGAACCACGGCTACCATCATCGAGGGAACCCGCTAGCAGCGTTGGTTGCTGTGAGCTGGAACTGAATGTTGCAGGGTGAAAAACAGAACACCCTCGGGACGCCTCTCACGCCGACAAAGCAGACCGCAGAGGACGCAGAGCGCGCGCTGCGCGCGCTACGCAGAGGACGCTGACCGGACAGTCGGTCGTGATAGCAAGCGAAGAAGAGGGGAACGGCCACCGGGACGCCAAGGTCCAAGTGAGCCGTTCCCCTCTTCTTCGATTCACCACCAACTGTCCTTCGCGCCCTCTGCGTCCCGCGCGTGCGTCGCACGCGCGGCCTGCGTCCTCTCTGGTGTGCTTCTGTCAGCGCGAGCTAGCTATACCTCTGCGAGCTCTCCTTCCTTCATCTTCGCGGACTCTTCGATGACGCGCTGAGCCGCTTCGCCTGGCATCTGCTCGTAGCCGTGGAAGCGGCGGACGAACGTGCCGCGGCCGTGCGTCATCGAGTGCAGGTCGGTCGCGTAGAGGTGCATCTCCGCCTGAGGAACGATCCCGCGCACGCGCGTGCCGCGGCCATCGCCGATCGAATCCGTGCCGAGAATGCTGCCACGGCGGCTCGAGATGTCGCCCATCACGTCGCCGAGGTATTGATCGGGCGTCGAGATCTCCACCTCATCGAGCGGCTCGAGCAGGACCGGCCGGCACTTCGGCGCCACCGTCTTGAATCCGAGGATGCCCGCCATCTTGAACGACATTTCGTTCGAGTCGACCGAGTGGTATGAGCCGTCGAACAGCTCGACCGCGAAGTCGACCATCGGGTAGCCCGCGAGCACCCCGCGCGCCGACGCTTCCTGAATCCCCTTGTCGACCGCGGGAATGAACTTGCTCGGGATCGAACCACCGACGATCTCGTCGACGAACTCGTAGCCCTTCCCACGCGGCGTCGGGCGCATGCGGATCCAGCAGTCGCCGAACTGTCCGCGTCCGCCGGACTGCTTCTTGTGTCGCCCCTGCCCTTCCGCTTTCGCGGTGATCGTCTCGCGGTACGCGATGCGTGGCTTGAGCAGCTCGGCGGATACCCCGTATTTCCGCTTGAGCTTCGACATCGCGACTTCGAGATGGCGCTCGCCCATGCCGCTGATCACGGTCTCGTGCGTCTCGGGCACGTAGCGCGTCTCGAACGTCGGATCCTCATCGTGCAGACGATGGAGTCCCTGCTGCAGCTTCTCTTCGTCGTGTCGCGCCGTGGCCTTCACGGCGAACGTGACGATCGGCTCCGGGAAGTGGATGTGCGGCAGGCGGACGGGGTGGTCCCTTGTCGAGAGCGTGTCGTTCGTGTGCGTGTTGCGGAGTTTCGCGACGCAGCCGACATCCCCGGCGTGGAGAATCGGAACCTCGATGCGCTCCTTCCCTTGCGCGATGCTCAGGTGTCCGACCTTCTCGACGCCGTCGCGCGTGGCGTTGTAGACCTCCTGCGCGTTGCTCACGACCCCGGAGAAGATGCGGAAGTACGTGACTTCGCCGATGTGTGGCTCGGAGGTCGTCTTGAACACGTGCGCCGTGAACGACGCATCGTCCACGGCGTGGATCTCCACCGTCTTGTTACCCTCCGCCCCCTTGAAGCCGTGGATCTCCTCCATCTCGTACGCCGACGGCATGAGCTGGACGATCTCGGTGAGTAGCGCCGAGATCCCATACGTCTTCTCCGACGACACGACGAAGAGCGGGAACAGATCGCCGCGCTTCATCGCTTCCTTCATCCCGTGAATGGCCTCGTCGCGACCGATCTCCACGCCTTCGAGGTAGCGCTCGAGCATCGCGTCATCGGTCGCGGAGATGGCTTCGATCAACTCCTGATGGTAGTGATCGTACGTCTCCTGCGCGTCGGCGGGGATGTCGGTCTCCTCGTACTCGCCGGTCTTCGTGCCCGTCTTATAGATGTAGGCGCACTTCGCGAACAGGTTCATGATGCCGCGGAAGTCGGGCCCGCTTCCAATCGGCACCTCGACCGGAATGACCTTCGGCGTCAGGCGCTGTTTGATCTGCTGGTAGATCTGATCGAAGTTCGCGTTCTCCTTGTCCATCATCGACACGACGAACAGGACGGGATCAGCGCGGGTGACCGCCTCGCGAAACATCTTCTCGGTGCCGACCTCCACACCCGCGGTCGCGCTGACTACGACGAGCGCGCCGTCCGCGGCACTGAGCCCTGCAATCGCATCACCCTGGAAGTCGAGGTACCCCGGCGTGTCGATGAGATTGATCTTCGTGTCCATCCACTCGGCGAAGCCACAGCCCAGGTTGATGGAGAAGCCACGCTCGATCTCTTCGGCGGTGTGGTCGGTGAGCGCGGTCCCATCCTTCACGGAGCCGTGGCGTTTACTGGAGCCAGAAACGAATGCGAGCGCGTCGACCAAAGTGGTCTTCCCGCTCGCTCCATGGCCGACGACGGCCACGTTCCGGATGTCTGCGCTGCGATACTCCCGCATTGCTCGTATCCTCGACTGCTCGGGTGAACCTCAGGAATGTGCGATGGCGCTAGGTGAGCAGCCCCATACGGGGCGCCTCACGTAGCCATGCGCGGAGCACGTCATCGGCCGCATCGGTCATGGCGAAGCCCACCGGGACCGCAATCGCCCGCGCGGTCTGTCGCGAATCACTGATGCAGGTGAAGACGACCGCTGCATCGACGGTGCCGGTCGCGTGCGAGGCGTTCCACAGACGGCCCGCGTCGTCCGCAAAGACGCGAGCGCCGCCCGGCGATGGGCGGCGTGACTGATGCGTGGAGCGCTCGTGCATGGTCACTGGTTCCGTGGTTTTTTGGGATTTGTCGTCGTGGCCGGGGTTCGTCAAGGGGCCCCGGCGGGTCACCCAAAAAACCGACGGGCCGCCGGCGTAACGCCGGCGGCCCGTCCACCACTCTGACAAAGTTCAGTCGTGCGGGTCTAGTCTCCGTCGCTATCGAACGTGATTCCGTCTGCCTCGCGGAAGCTCTCGAGCATTCCGTCCAGCTGAAGCGCGCCTGGCAGCGACATCGCGACCATCGGCGTGAACGAGAAGCTGATTGCGCGGCGCGCGCCTTCCGGCCAGTCGGGCATCGTGAGCCCGGCGACCAGGCGCCGAATCGTGTGTCCGCACTCGCCGAGCAGCTGCCGCGCCGTGTCGACGAGCGTCTCGAGCGGAATCTCGAGATCGCGGGTGAGCAGTTGGCCTGAGCTCCTGTCTCGCCAGGCCGAATCCCCGACCGCACCACGCTCGGGCCAGACGCCCAGGTGGCGGATCGTGTCCGAACGCTCGTTGGGCAACCGCCGGGATTCCACGGCGGCGGCGAGCGCCAGTGCAAGCGACTCCGGACTCGGCACCCCGTACAGGGTCACCACGTCGCGCGGCGGTCGCTCGGAATTGAGCGGCGCCGGCACCGAGTTCACGTGCGCCAGCACTGTCGAGTGTTCGGGGTTGTCCTCGAGCATCACGAGGATGTCCATCACCCCTCCCTGTGAATGAAGCTCCGCGGTCACGCAGCTCGTGTCGATCAACGAAGCCGGCCCGAGCCCGGAGCGCCGATCCATCTTCACGATCGTTGTGAAGGTAGACCCCGCGCGCGCTCCTCCCGACACATACTTGCTGTACGTCCGCGAGGTTCCCGCGGATTCGACACAGCGAACCGCTCGAGCGGCGCGTCGAGAGCGCCAACTCGCGCTATTCGATGCGAAGACCTGGGCGGGCAAGTCGCATACCCGCTACCAGCGAGAGCGCGAGGAGTGCGCAGATGAACACGCGCTGTGCGGTACCGAGCACAGTGTCGGCACTCAGCACGAGAATGGAGGGAACAACGTAGACCGAAACCACCCACGCGATCGCGCCGAAGACGATGGCCGCGCCGAGCAAACGAATCCCGCGTAGCGGCGCGGCGACAAAAGTGAAGCATACACCCAACACGATGACCGCGAACGCAACCAGCGCGAGCCCGGTGATCGCTGCCACGTCGCCGCGCGGAGCCGTCTCGCCCACGAGCGCGAGGAACCCGCGCCCGGCGGTCGAGAACGGCCGCAGGGCAAGTCCGTGGCGAAGGCCCAGCCCGATCACCGCGCCGATGGTCGCGGCCGCTGCCACGATGCCGACGCGCACACCTACCCCGAGTCTGGAAGAAAGCATCGCGCGAAAGGAAATCAGCCCCGACGAGGGCCTCAAGGGGCCCATCCGCTTGTGCCAGCGGGCGGTTAGCCCATCGGCTAGCTTGCTGCCGGGCCACCTAACCGTAATGTTCCACGCCATGGCAACCACCGAGCGCCCCGCCGCAACCGTACTAGTCGTTGAAGACCGCCGTGAAGTCCTCGATGTGCTTCAGCGCACACTTTCGGACAACGGCTACTCCGTCCTCACGGCCGACGATGGGGACTCAGGGCTCCAGATGGCCCTGGACCATCAGCCGGACCTCGTCATCCTCGACATCGGGCTGCCCAAACGCAGCGGCCTGCACGTAGCCCGTGAGCTTCGCAACCGTGCCTTCACCGCGCCGCTGCTCATGCTGACGGCCCGCGACACCGTCTCCGATAAGGTGACAGGATTCGACGCGGGCGCGGACGATTACCTGGCAAAGCCCTTCGATTACGATGAGCTGCTGGCTCGGGTGAAGGCCCTGCTTCGGCGGGCCTCGATCCGGGCAGGCGAAACGATCATGCGCGTCGGTGATCTGTCGATCGATCCGATCACCCGCGAGGTCACACGCGCCGGCCGCAAGATCGGACTCACACAGAAGGAGTACGCTCTGCTCGAGTATCTCATGCGGCATGCGGGAATCCCCGTCACCCGTGAGCAGATCTCCGAGCAGGTGTGGAAGCAGCCGTTCGACCCGAGCACGAACATCGTCGACGTCTACATCAACTACTTGCGGAAGAAGCTCGAGAGTGAGGGCGCCACGGCGCTCGTTCACACTGTCCGCGGAGTTGGGTACGTCCTCCGGGAATCCGACGGCGCCTGACAAGCTGTAAACAGCGCTGTTTGCGGTGAACTGGTGCTGATTGCTGCGGGTGAACCCCTCGGGACGTCCTTCGCGCCGATAGAGCAGACCGCAGAGGACGCAGGCCGCGCGTACGCCGCACGCGCGGTCTGCGTAATCAGCGTTCTTGCCTGTTCAGTGCGAGGGACGTCCCGAGGTTTCTGGGTTTCACCCCGCAGCAATCAGTTCCAGCTCACAGCAAACAGCGCCCTTCTATCGTCCCTGCCGAGTACTATCGGCCGCTGACGTTCGAGAATTGAGGAGCCAATCCGGCATCTGACGCCAGGCATCCGGGTCGACGTCCTTGCCATGCACATACATGCCGAAGTGAAGATGCGGGCCCGTTGCGAGGCCGGTCGCACCGACGCGGCCGATCCGCTGACCGGCGCGGACCATGTCGCCCTTCGCAACAAGCGCGGTGTCGAGATGGAAGTAGGCCGACACCGCTCCCTGCCCGTGGTCGATGAGGACCGTACGACCCGACAGGATGTACTCGCCAACATCAGCGACCTGCCCGGCCGCCGTTGCGACGATCGCCGCGCCACGACGCGCCGGCATGTCGATCCCCGCATGGCGCCACGACGGAGCGCCGGTGAACGGGGCATCGCTCGTGTCGGTGCCGAACGTGCCGCGGGTCCGCGCCTGCGTATCGAGCGTGATCGAGCGAGTCGAATCGGTCGCTCGATAGTAGTAGCGCTCCACACCATACCCCGACCCCCGAGAACCTCCGACCGGCTCGCGCCATCGGCCGCTCCAGCGCCGATCCGACGTCTCGACGGACGCGATGCCGCGGACTGCACGCGCGTCACGCGCGATCTCTCGGGCATTCGTCGCGCGGCGGTAGAGGCTGTCAGGCAGAAAGATCAGCTCGCGACCAAAATCGCGCTCCGCCACGACGATCTGTCGTACGATCCGCCCGCCAGGTCGGTCGATGGTGAGCGTGAAGGTCCCCGCATCCTCGTCCGCTGGCAGCGGCACCGTGACCACCACGCCACCGTCAGCACCGTAGCATGGGATCGGAGCGCTCTTCCACGTGCAACGTGGCGACGGCGAGGCGACGCCTTCCGCGAGCGCGAAGAGCACACCGCCCCGTCGCGGAGCAGCAGGGTGTAGTCGAACCATCCCGGTGTCATCGCCCGCAGCGGCGCGCGAACTCTCCCCGGTCGCCGCTTTCGCCAACGCCGAGTCCGCGCCTGCCGGCGCGGGCCCTAACGTCGAGTCCGTCGCGACTGTCCCGCGCGCGCTTTCCGGAACGATCGCGGGCGCTCCAGCCGTATCCGCTTTCCCGGCGGTCTTGTCGCTTTCCACGACCTCGCATGCCGCGAGCGCCGCTACCATCAGCCCGCAGATCACCCGCATGCCCATGGCGTCTCCTCCTCGATCTCACGAAACTCTCCGCTGATCCACCCGCGCGTGCGGCCGAGTTGGGCAAGGAGAAGGCCATGTCGAGCTTAACGGCGCTCTTTCCGCAACCGTCTACCGGGTGAACGCGAGTGGTTGGTGAACCGAGTCACAATTCTTCACGCGCCATGCGATCACGATTCGTCTCGAGTCTCCTGCGCGGCCTCATGGTGGGCGGCGTCGCGCTCAGCGCAGCGAATTGCGCTTCACCGGCCTCCGCGTCGCAAGCGCTCCCGGTCACGGCATCAGCGCGCGAGCTCAAGGTTGACGAGCAGATCGTCCATGCACTGAGCCGACTCTCGTTCGGCGCGCGGCCGGGCGACGTCGACCGCGTGCGCGAGCTGGGTGTGGACCGGTGGATCGCGCTGCAGCTCTCGCCCGATCGCATCGATGACTCGGCTGCGGATCAGTTCCTTGCGCACTACCAAACCCTCGGGAAAAGCTCCGCTGAGCTGTATCGCGAGTACCCGCCCGCCGCGGTGCTGCGGGCAGTCGCGCGTCGCGACTCGCTCGCGCGACGTGGCGGGATGACGATCGCGGACACCATCGCGCTGCTGCAGCAGGCGCGGCGCTCGAACCAGTTCATGGCGGAGCTCACGTCGTCGCGCGTCGCGCGCGCGGTGATGAGCGAGCGCCAGCTGCAGGAAGTGATGGTCGACTTCTGGGAGAATCACTTCAGTGTGTTCGTCGGCAAGGGACAGACGCGGTGGTACCTCCCCTCGTACGACCGCGACGTGATCCGTCCGCACGCACTCGGCAACTTCCGCACACTCCTGGGCGCGGTCGCGAAGAGCCCAGCGATGTTGTTCTATCTCGACAACGTCCAGAGCGTCGCGGATTCCGGGAGACGGACGCTGGCCGGGAGGAGTGGGAACCGGGAACGGGGAACGGGGAACCGTGCACGCGGCCGTCGCATCGGCGGAAACCGTCCCTTGCCGGGTCGCCCCGGCACGCGGCTGCGTGGCAGTGGCAACGCGGCGAACGCTGACTCGGTTCCCGGTTCCCCGTTCCCGGTTCCCGCCGCGCAAGCGCGGCGCGGCCGCGGGCTGAATGAGAACTACGCCCGCGAGCTGATGGAGCTGCACACACTCGGCGTCGATGGCGGCTACACACAGCAGGACGTTCTCGAGGTGGCGCGCGCGCTGACCGGATGGGGAATTCGGCCACCACGTCAGCTCATCATGGCGTCGCCCGACGCGCGAGTACGTCGTGCCGCGGAGATGATGCCGGACAACGAAGACGCGGGAACGTTCGTGTTTCGTCCCGCGGTGCACGACGCCGAGGCGAAGGTCGTGCTCGGGCACAAGCTGAAAGCCGGGCGCGGGATCGAGGACGGCGAGGAAGTACTCGACATCCTCGCGCGTCACCCGTCGACGGCAAAGTTCATCGCGCGGAAGCTCGCCGTTCGGTTCGTCAGCGACGAGCCACCGCAAGCGCTCGTGGATCGCGCGGCGGCGACGTTCCGGCGCACGAACGGGGATATCCGCGAGGTCGTGCGTACCATCGTGACGTCGCCGGAGTTCTTTTCGCGGTCGGCGTTCCGCGCGAAGGTGAAGTCGCCGTTCGAAGTCGTCGTGAGCACCATGCGCGCACTCGGCTCTGCGCCGGATCCGACACCGCGATCGGCGCAGCTCATCGCCCGCCTGGGCCAGCCGATCTTTGGCCATCAGGCGCCTAACGGGTGGCCGGAGACCGGTGACGCGTGGATGAACACCGGGGCCATTCTCAATCGGATCAACTTCGGCATGGCTGCGGCGGCCGGTCGCATTCCTGGCACGTCGTTGAACCGCTGGCCAGAGGCCGGGCGATTGGAGACGCGCCCGCGGGGCGACCAGGTCGACGGCGTGGTCGCATCGCTCCTCGGCGGGCAGGCATCGCGTGAGACGCGCGAGGTGCTCACCAGCGGGGTCAATCCGATGGTGGCTCGCGCGGCGACCGACTCCGCCATGTCGCCGGTCCTCGCGCCAGACTCGACCGCAGGCGACGAGTCCTCGATGGTGACGGGCGATGCTCGGCAACGCCGGCGCCTCGCGGGACGAGGGTTCGAGTCCATTCCCGAACTGTCAGGGCTGTCGCAGATCGTCGGTCTCGCGTTAGGCTCGCCCGAATTCCAGCGGAAGTAGCGTGCCGTCGCGTCGCTCTGGTCTCTTACTCCCACTCATGTCGCTACCATGCAACGTCGCGCATTCGTGAAATCCGGCGCGCTCGCGCTCGTGACCATGGGATTGAGCCCGCGCTTCCTTCGGCGCACCGCCCTCGGGCTCGAGCTGCCCGGGGCGGCCAAGGGGAAGACGCTGATCTGTCTCTTCCAACGTGGTGCAGCCGACGCGCTCAACGTCGTCGTGCCGCACGGCGAGGCAGCCTACTACGCGCTTCGCCCACGCATCGCGATTCCCCGGCCAAGCACGCGCCTGGGGTCTGGCCAGGCGGCGATCGACCTCGATGGCTTCTTCGGCCTGCACCCGTCGCTCGAGTCGCTCAAGCCACTCTGGGATCGCGGGCTGCTCGCGCCGATTCACGCTGTAGGCAGTCCGAGCACCACGCGGTCGCACTTCGACGCGCAGGACTACATGGAGACCGGCACGCCGGACGTGAAATCCACGCCCGACGGCTGGCTCAACCGCTATCTCGCGACGAAAGGTACGTGTGAGGAGTGCGCGTCGCCGCGAGCGCGCCCGTCACCGTTCCAGGCTGTGGCGCTCACCGATCAGACGCCTCGTATCCTCGACGGTCCCGCGCCCGCGGTCGCGATGACGAGCATCGACGCCTTCACCGTGCGCGCCGGCGGGACGTCAGCGGCACAGCTCGAAGCGCTATATCGAACCGGCACGAACGACGTGGTTCACGCGTCAGGGTCGGAGATGTTCGAAGCGGTGAAGATGCTGCGCGCCGCCAACCCACAGCGCTACCAACCGGAACACGGCGCCGAGTATCCGCGATCGCAGTTCGGCCAGCGGCTGAAGGAGATCGCACAGCTCATCAAGGCGAACGTGGGGCTCGAGATCGCGTTTGCTGATGTCGGCGGATGGGATACGCACGTGAACCAGGGCGGCGCGACGGGTCAGCTCGCGAACCGGCTCGGCGACTTCGCGCAGTCGATCGCCGCGCTCGTGACGGACCTCGGCGACCGGATGGAGAACGTGGTGATCCTGACGATGAGCGAGTTCGGCCGCATGGCTCGCGAGAATGGCACGGGAGGCACCGACCACGGTCACGCGGGCGCAATGTTCGTGATCGGCGGATCCGTGAAGGGCGGGAAGGTCCACGGCGCATGGCCGGGGCTCGCACGCGAGCAGTTGTTCGAGGGGCGCGACCTCGCACTGACGACCGACTTCCGTGCAGTGTTCGGTGAAGTCGTGGCCAAGCACCTCGGCGCGGCCAAGCTCGACACGATATTCCCCGGCTACTCTGGCCAGGCGCCGATCGGCGTCCTCTAAGGGGTCAGAGTCCTAACGCATCGTTCTGCCGCACCTGGCTCCGCGCGCCAAGCACGCTCCGGTGCGTGGCAGAGTGGCCAAGGGGTGGGTACAACGATTGGAACGGAAACAGCACGGAAACCGACCGGTACTGCCGAGCGGCAGGTTTCGTCCCGCCATCGGACCTGCGACGCTGAGAACGCTGGAGAACCCAACGCTGAAGACGCAGAGAACTGTTTCTCAGTGTCTTCAGCGTTCACCGTTGCAGCGTCCTCAGCGTTCCGTTCGATGGCGTGATGAAGATGGGGTCAAAAGCGAAAGATCTTCTTCAGTGCCTGCCCGATCTTGTTGCCTAGTCCGTCGATGATGAACGGCTCGGCTTCCGGGAGCTCGTAGTGCTCGTCGCACACCTCGGTGGGCTCCGAGCCGGGCTTGAACCACTCACGCTGCGTGAACGGGCACCAGTCGCCTGCCAACAGTCCCGTCTCGGCATCGATGATGCGCGCAACCATGCCCGCCGGCGGCGTCCACTCGGTATCGCCCGTCCGGTCGCGCCAGCCCTGCTGGTAAAACTCCGCCCATGCGGGCGCGGCCAGGCGGCCGCCGTTCGCGTCGGCCGCGATGCTCGAGGGCGTGTCGTAGCCAAACCAGAAGCCGGCGACGAGCGACTTCGTGTAGCCTACGAACCAGACGTCCGCGCCGTTGTTCGTCGTGCCGGTCTTCCCCGCAACCGGTTGCGTGATCCCGTAGCCACGAATGGCCGTGCCGGTGCCGCGGTCGACGACGGATCGGAGCATTGACGTCAGCTGAAACGCGTCACGCGGGTCCATCACCGGGACGGCGACGCTCTCCTGGGTCCAGAGCACGCTCCCGTCGGCCCGCTCGATGCGCCTAACGAGTCGCGGCCGCACTCGCAGGCCGCCGTTCGCGAACGGGGCATACGCGGTCACCAGCTCGAGCGGCGTTACCTCGAGTGCCCCCAGCGCGATCGCGGGCACGGGCGAGAGCGGGCTGATGATCCCGTTGCGATGCGCGACGGTGATGACGGCTCGCTCCCCGACCGCCCGGCTCATCCGCACCGCCGCAGCGTTCGACGAGCGCATCAGTGCACGGCGCATGGTGACGCGACCGAGATACTCGCCGCCATAGTTGGCCGGCGTCCAGATGCGTCCATCCTGCTCGACCTCGACCGGCTCGTCGTCCACGAGCGATGCCGGCGTGAACCCGGCGGAAAGCGCGGCCGCGTAGACGAAGGGTTTGAACGCCGAGCCTGGCTGGCGACGCGCCGCGATCGCGCGGTTGAAGCGGCCGCGCTCGTATTGTCGACCGCCGACGATCGCTCGCACGTCGCCGGAGCGCGGGTCGAGCGCCACCATCGCTCCTTCGATCGTGCCGCTCCGCCCGGACCAGCGGGCTTCCTGCTGAATGGCGGCGGCGCGGCGGCGTACCGCACGGTCCGCCGCGCGCTGTGCGTTCAGGTCGAGCGTCGTGTACACGACGTAGTCCTGCGACGTCTCCGGCTCGTTCAGCGCGCGCCGCACCGAGTCCACGAGCGCGCGGACCGCATCGAGGGCATACGAGTCGTCGGGCTGTGGAGGACGCCACTCCTTGGCCGCAACACGTAGCGGTTCGGCACGCGCGGCAACGGCGCCGATCTCGTCGAGGTAGCCCTCGCGGCGCATCAGCCCGAGGACGAGGTCGCGCCTAACAAGGGCCCGCTTGCGGTTGTTGCGCGGTGTGTAAGCGGACGGTGCCTTCGGCAGCGCCGCCAGCATGGCGCCCTCGGCGATTGACACGTCCTCGATGCTCTTCCCGAAGAGGTCGCGACTCGCCGCCTCGACCCCGTACATGCCGTTGCCGAGATATATGACGTTAAGGTACAGCGCGAGAATTTGGTCTTTCGTCAGGCTCTCCTCGATCAGACGCGAGAGCCGCAACTCCATGAGCTTGCGCCGCAGCGTGCGCGACCCGACAAAGTGCTCCGCGATGAACGTGTTCCGCGCCACCTGCATCGTGATGGTGCTGAACCCTTCACGAACGCCGAAGGCGCCGATGTTCCGAAAGCCGGCGCGCGCGAGACCGCGCCAATCGAGGCCGTTATGGTCGTAAAACCGGCGGTCTTCCGTTGCGAGAAACGCCTGCCGGACGTGGGTGGGCACGTTCGCCAACGGGACGTTCACGCGCCGAATCACCGTGAGACGTCCCATGAACCGCCCCTGGCGGTCGTAGATCTTTCCTCCCTCCGGCGGCCGGAACGCGCGGATCTCCGCCGTGGTCGGGCATCCCTTGAAACCGCACGTGGCCAGCCACACGTCGAGCGTGGCTACGCCGACGATGCCGAGGGCGAGCGACGCGAGCCAGGGCCATTGCGACCGCAGCCAGCGTCGGGCGGGAATCTGAGGATCGGGGCGCGCGCGGTGCCGAAGCACGCGCCAGCGCTCCCGTATGAACGACAGTGAGGACAATGGCCTGGG
>Ga0075421_100006181_pt1 | contig 14571 bp, 6 predicted proteins | sample SoiMetdeltSBSDD5_FD_75292 | JGI IMG/M metagenome (GOLD analysis project Ga0075421, IMG submission 75292) | Bulk soil microbial communities from a Populus tree surrounding site in Tennessee, USA - Soil MetaG P. deltoides SBSDD5 | ecosystem: Environmental > Terrestrial > Soil > Tree plantation...
TAATCCAGAACAGCCGATCCAACGGATTCAACCGCGGACGTGGTCGTTTCCGCTTGAGAAGGATGAGCTGCTGCCGCAAGGCGAGGATCTCCAGGGCGGTGTCATTCCGACTGCGGAAGAAAACTTGGACAGCGGCCAGAAGAGCGAGGATGAATCGGAGCATGAACCCAGTTTGTAGCACGCGTAGCATCATCCACCAAGGTCGATTCTGCCGGAACCCCCAGAATCGCAAGTTGCTGATTGCAGAACCTGACCGAGTTTTGGCTACCCACACGTGTTGAACCTCATTGAAGAAGCTGTGAATAAGATAGCCTGCAACTTGAGTCTTAGCACTTCCCAAAGCTATTTTTCACTACTTCGGATAACAATGACATTTCTCGCTTCGACCCCAAATTTCGGGCGCCTAGAGCGCGCAATTAAAAGTCCAATAGATCGAACAATGGCTAAGCAAGGGCTAGATTCGGCTTGACTGCGAACCCTCGTAGGCTAAACTTTTTGGAAGGCCGTACATTGGGAGAGTGCTCACGATGATTGGATGTCATTTTCCGCTTCGACAAAGATGGAAAACTGACGCGCCTAGAAGATTTCGCGGGTTCGCACTGCTCTCGATGTTGCTCTGTTGGGCCGTGATATTTGCACCTGCGCTCGTCGGCCAGAAGCCTATGCCCAGGGCCAAAGACCACCCCGAGCCTTCCGCAGGACAAAGGAAGGCTCTTGACGAACTGACTCAACGTGTCAGCCCTCGCCTGCCCGCATTTCCAGAGATTCCTGTGAACCGCAAGAACTACATTGATGATTACATCCTGGCGAAGATGAAGCGAGACAACATACCGCATGCGGGTTTGAGCAGTGACACCGAGTTTCTTCGCCGGGTTACATTGGACTTGACAGGTCGTCTGCCGGAGGTCGAGGCGATCCGCAGTTTTGTTAAGGACAACAATCCGGCCAAGCGTGACAAACTGATCGACTCTCTTGTGGACACTCCGGTTGCAGGGCTTCGGGGTCAGCTCACCACGCCGTTTTTGGACCGCTGGACCTACTGGTTCGGAGATCTTTTTCGAATCAACGACGGGCATTTGAGCAAAGGGCGGGAAGTTTTCTATGACTACCTCTATAGCGCTTTGCAGGAGAATCTGCCGTATGACCAGCTCGTCCGAGAAATGTTAGCTGCCAGGGCACGTTCCAACTGGGCGAACGGCCCCGTGAACTATCTGGCTCGCGACTACGTGAACGAGACGGATGACTCGATTATTAACAACGAGGATACTTGCGACCAATGGGCGATCAGCTCCTACAAGGTCTTTCTTGGAGTGAACGTGGAGTGTATCTCTTGTCACGATGGAGCTGGGCACCTGGAAAAAATCAACCTTTGGTTGTCTCAAAAGACCCGCGAAGAGGTTTGGAACCAGGCTGCTTTTTTTGCAGGCTCACGTCTTTGGCGTCCCTATGGGGACTACAGTCAGTTCGCGCTGACTGAGGACGGCAAAGGGTATGATCTGAACAGCAAAAGCGTGACCCGCATTGGGCGGCACCCTGCCAAAATATCGCCCACGTTCTTGTTGACCGGAGAAAAACCTCGACCTGAAGAGGACCTCCGTGAAGCGTATGGCCGCATGCTGACAGCGAACCTGCAGTTCGCCAAGGCAACCGTGAACCTGTTTTGGGCCGAGTTGATGGGAGTGGGCATTGTTGATCCGCCGTTCTCATTCGATCTAGCCAGACAAGATCCAAAAGCTCCTCCGCCGTCGCCTTGGACGATTCAGCCAACTCATCCGGAACTGCTGGAAGCTCTTGCCAAGGATTTCCAAGCTCATAAGTATGATCTGAGGTATTTGATCACGTTAATGACCAAGTCGAGCACGTATCAGCTTTCATCCCGATTTCAGGGAGAATGGAAGCAATCCTATGCTCAATACTTCGCCCGGCACTTTGTCCGAAGACTTCCAGCGGTTCAAGTCTGGGACGCCATTGCACAATCAACAGGACTTTTTCTGGAGATTCCCATCCGTCGGAGTGACAAGAAAGTCAAGTACATGGGGCAAATCCTGGATCCTGATGATCTCAATCAGAAAGACACCAAGCCGCTAGCGGATCTGGCTGCCTCGTTTGGGCTGAATAACCGATTTGCCGTTGGAGACGACTCAAGTGGCAGCAAAGGATCTATCATTCAAGCTTCGATTTTGTTAAACAGCCCTCTGATTCGGGAAAGAGTGCGAGTGCAAAAGGGTAGTCGTTTGGAATCCCTGTTGACTCGCGAGCCCCCCTTGAGCAATGAGAAGATTGTCGAGGAGCTCTTTCTGGCGACGCTGTCGCGTTTTCCGACAAGCGAAGAGAAAAACATGGCGGTAAAACTGTTGCAGGACTTCCACGTCCAAGGTGCGGAAGACCTGTTATGGAGCTTGATTAATCATTTGGAGTTTCTAGCAGTTTCTTGAAAGCAGTAACTTCGGGAGTGACCTATGGCAGTAGAAGCGCATTTGCCCGTTCTGACGCGGAGGCAGTTTTTTCGAATTGGTGCGGTGGGTGTTTCTGGGTATTTTCTCAATCCATTGACACGCCCGCTCAATGTCGTCGCTGACCACAAAGTCAATCCGCGAGGAACCGCTGAGTTTTGCATTTTCCTCAACTTGAGTGGTGGCCCCACCCATGTTGATACTTTCGACATCAAAGAAGGCAATTGGACGCCTGGCGATTTTGACATTCGTACTATCAAGCCAGGCGTCAAGATGCCGTATGCACTCTTCCCACACCTTTCGGAGAGGTTGGATCAACTCGTTTTGGTACGATCGCTTCAGGCTTGGGAAACCGAACACATCCGCGGCCAATACTACCTGCAGGTTGCTCATCAAAGCAGTCCAGCGCGCGGCAAGGAAATGCCGTCCCTGGGGTCAGTCATCGCCTATGAGTGCGGTCAACGCCAACGCCCCGGCGATTTTTTGCCACCCTACGTCGCCATGAATTTTACCTCCGGACCCTTTCGTGTGATCGGAGAAGGGTGCTTGGATAGTCGATTCACTCCGTTGACGTTGGAGATTTCAGAGACGGGCTTTGATTTCGTCGTGCCTGACGCTGAGAAGACACGGTTTCAAAGGCGGTGGGAGTTTCTGCAGAAGTTGAGTAACCCTCAGAATTCAAAAAGCCGTGAGAATGACCGATTTTTTCAAGACTTTGATTCCTTCTATCGCGGGGCTCACGCCATGATGGAATCTCCTCAAATCGCTAGAATCCTGAAAGTACAAGAGGACGAGCGGCTGCGATATGGGGATTCGCGTTTGGGGGAAGCCTGTGTCTTGGCCCGCAACCTCGTGAAAGCTCAGGCGGGTACGCGTTTCATCATGATCTCTCATTCTGGATGGGATCTACATCGCAAGATTTACGAGAAGGATGCCCATTACAAGCTTTGCCGAGAACTGGATACTGCTTTGAGCAACCTTTTGTCTGACCTGGCAACCAGCAAGAGCCAGGACGGCCGAACTCTTCTGGAAAAGACCTTTGTCTGTTGCATGGGTGAGTTTGGTCGAACTCCTGGTCAACTGACAGTCAACCAAGGAAGGGATCACCACAAGGAAGCATTTTGCGGCGTTTTTGCCGGCTGCGGCACCCAGGGAGGAAGAATCATCGGAGCCACCGACGAACTGGGAGCAAAGGTAGTAGAACCTGGCTGGCACAAGAAAAGGCCCATTTATGTTGAAGACGTGGCTGCTACCATCTATTCGGTGATGGGGATCGACTGGACAAAGAAAATCACGAATACACCCTCAGGTCGAGCCTTCGAATACATAGAGAATCAATCGGGTACCGACTTCATCGACCCTGGCGAGATCACTGAGTTGTTTGCTTAGAGCAGTACTCGTGAAAGTCCGCAATATGCCCGTTGCCGGTTAGAACGCTAGTGAGTGGTGGATTATTCCGAGCCGGAAGACGGCGAGCCGCTTCTGCACTCTTCAGAGAGCTTCAACAACTTAAACCAACGGGCAAACGAGTGTGGCGGCGCGCCCAGAAATCGTACCTGACGACGATGATCGTGTCTAGAATGTCACCTGACCCTGCACATCGGCGAAGCGTAATTGCTCTTTGTGGTTTCTTGTTGGTGCTCTTCGTCTCGGTGCCCAGTCTTAGGGCGGCTGAAGAACCAGTGCCTTTGTTTGAGACCGACATCCTGCCGATTTTTCAAGAATATTGCTTGCCCTGTCACAGTGACTCACCTCAACACGGATTGGACTTGCGCGATCCGGATAGGATTGTTAAGGGTGGCGAATCGGGGACCGTCGTGACGGCCGGTTCGGCAAAAAACAGTCTTCTCTATCAGAAGATCAGCACGGGTCGAATGCCACCAGGTCCCAAGAAAGTGGCAACGCAGCAAATCGAAATCATCAGACACTGGATTGATGCGGGATTGCCATCTAAGAAAAACACCGCTGGACCCGTTAAGGCAGCGACTGAGCGGGAGGTGATGCTGAACATCCTTCATGTTCGCTGTCTTGTTTGTCACGGACGGCACAAGCAGGAAGGCGGGCTGGATGTCAGCACTCGAGAAGCCTTACTCAAAGGAGGCAAGTCTGGTCCGGCGATCATCCCTGGAAAACCTGATGAAAGCCTGTTGGTTCGGCAAATTGACTCCGGGGCTATGCCGCCGCTTGCGCTTCAAAGGGGCTACGCGGTCCGCGCTGTGACGTCGGATGAACTGGAGAAGATTCGTCTTTGGATTAAGGGTGGTGCGGCAGCGGACCCAGAGGAGAAGCTTGATGTTGGACCTGGCGAGGACCACCTGGTGAGCAGTCAGGATCGTCAATTCTGGTCCTTTAGGCCACCCCAGAAGCCCGATGTTCCAGCAGTCCAGCAACACCAGTTCTTGCGGAATCCGATTGATGCCTTCCTGTTGAAGAAACTGGAAGCAAAGGGTCTGAACTTTGCTCCCCCTGCCGATCGCTTGGTGCTGATGCGCCGGGCCTATTTTGACCTCACGGGCCTCCAGCCTGACCCTGACGAGATCCGCGCCTATCTGAAGGACCAGAGGCCTGACGTCTATGAAAGGATGCTCGACCAGCTTCTCGCTTCTCCCCGGTATGGCGAACGCTGGGCACGCTACTGGCTGGATGCGGCGGGCTATTCAGATTCGGAAGGAGCGAATAATTCGGACTCGATCCGCCCCGATGCCTGGAGATATCGGGATTATGTCATCCGTTCTTTGAATCAGGACAAGCCCTACGATCGTTTCTTGTTGGAACAAATTGCCGGGGATGAGTTGTTCGACTATAAAGATTGCCGATCTTTGACCCCTGACCAAATCGACCAACTGGTGGCGACAGGATTTCTTCGCACAGTGCCTGATGGGACCTACGATGTGACTCAGAATTTTGTTCCCAACCGGTTGAATGTGTTGGCCGACCAGATCGAGGCCTTCAGCTCGTCTGTGATGGGCCTGACAATAGGCTGCGCCCGTTGTCATAACCATAAGTATGATCCCATCCCGCAGCGAGACTATTACCGCCTGAGCGCGATTTTTCGGACGGCTTACGATCCCTACGACTGGTTCATTCCCAATAACAATGTTGACGAGGAGGTCGGCAAAATTGACTGGCGTCAGCGCTATTTGATGGGAATTCCAGAGCAGGAAGGTCGCGAAGTAGAAACTCAAAATGCACCCTACGTGAAGCAGATCAAACAACTGGAAGAATCGCTGGAACAGCTCGCCCGTCCGTACCGGCAGAAGTGGTTTGATGAGGAATTGGCAAAGTACCCGGAAGAACTCAGGCAGGATGTCAATCGTGCTCTCGCGGTGCCCTCCGGTGAGAGAAGTCAGCTGCAAAATCACCTTGTGGAGAAGTTCGCTTCTCCCTTGAACGCTTCGATCAAGCAAATTGAGTCTCGCTTCCAAGACTTCAGAATGAACTCGGAGAAGTCAAGGCGGGCCATTCGGAAGCTGGAAGAGAATCTAAAGCCACAACCTCGAATTCGAGCGCTCTTTGATATGGGGGGCACTCCGACTCCAACTTACGTTCTGCGTCGAGGCGAGTACCTGAATCCAGGCCCCAGAGTGGAGCCTGGTGTTCCTTCGGCGCTACGCGATGGAATTGCGCCCTACAACGTTGCCAAGCCCAAGTGGACCACCGAGACCAGCGGACGTCGACTGGCCTTGGCGCGCTGGTTGAGCCAACCCAACCACCCGCTGACGTCGCGGGTCATGGTGAACCGTGTCTGGCAACATCACTTTGGCAGAGGCTTGGTGACAACCGCTGGGAACTTTGGCAAGACAGGATCGCCTCCATCTCACCCCGACCTTTTGGACTGGTTGGCAACCGAATTCGTCAGCCAAAGGTGGAGCCTGAAGGCGCTGCACAAACTTATCATGACTTCTGCAGCCTATCGTCAGAGTTCGAGTGCCACGCCTGGTCAGGTTCAAGCGGACCCTAATAATCTTCTGCTCTCCAGATTTCCAATCCGACGTTTGGATGCCGATGCGGTGCGAGATTCCCTATTAAAGGTTTCACAGCGTCTCAGCCTGGTTCCGTTTGGTCCGCCGGACAAAGTCGAAGTTCAACCAGATGGAGAAGTGACGAATTCGTGTGGGCCAGGGGGGTGTCGTCGCAGCATCTACCTGCTGCAACGCCGAACGACGCCGTTGACGATCCTGGAGGCTTTCGATGCCCCACAACTGAATCCGAATTGCCTTCAGCGCCCAGTTTCTACGGTTGCTTCCCAGGCACTGCTGATGTGGAATAGTGGCATGGTGCGAGAAAATTCACGCCATTTTGCCGGAAGAGTGATTGACAGCGTGGGCGCAGATGTTGAAAGACAGATTGAAGAGGTCTACTTGCGGGCTTTGTGCCGGAGGCCGTCGGAGGATGAAAGCAAGACGGCTCGCCAAGAGATCGATCAATTGGCTGAGGATTGGCTGAGGCACCACGAAACGAATCGACCTGCTGAACCTCGAATGATGAAGGCAAAGTGGGAGGCATTGGCTACGTTTTGTCATGCTGTCCTTAATTCAGCCGAGTTCATCTATGTGGATTGACTCAGCGTCCCTGACGTGAGAGGTCTACTCGCCCTTCTCACACGATAGAACGATTTTCTACTCGCTCGACCGAAGTCTGTGGCGAGCACGGGCAAGAGGTTTACATTACATGAGGTCACCTGATCGAGATCGTCTGCCGGCCAATCTTTTTGGCAAAGTACAGCGTTACTCTCGCAGAGACTTCTTCTCAAGCTTTGCGAACGGCCTTCACGGCTCCGCCTTGGCCTACCTTTTCGGAATTGACTTGGCAGCCCCAAGAAACATTATGGCGCGGGGGTCGGAGTCTGGCATTGCCGATGTTCGTGCCAAGGGTCCGCACTTCACACCGAAGGCGAAATCGGTCATCCATCTCTTTATGAACGGTGGACCAAGTCAGGTGGACTTGTTCGACCCCAAGCCAATGTTGAAGAAGTACGAGGGTCAGCCACCGAGTCGGGAATTGGCGAACGATATTGAGTTCATCGAGCAAGCGGGCGGGATGATGCCCTCCCCTTTCAAGTTTTCGAAGTGTGGAGAGTCCGGAATCGAAGTTTCTGAACTCCTGCCGCACCTTTCTCAGCAAGTGGACGAGATCACATTGATCCGGTCCATGTTCACCACACACTTCAATCATGAACCTGCGGTTTACATGATGCAGACGGGACGGTTGTTTACCGGACATCCGAGTCTCGGGTCGTGGGTTGTCTACGGACTGGGTACAGAGAATCAGAACCTGCCTGCCTATGTCGTGCTCGACGACCCTAAAGGATTGCCGGTGAACGGAATTCAAAATTGGCAGTCGGGGTGGTTGCCTCCGGTGTATCAGGGAACTCGAATGCGATCGGAAGGCTCGCCGCTATTAAATCTCAAACCTCAGGAAGAATTCCCCGGGCCAGTCTCGGAATTCGCGAGGTCCATTGTTCACCGATTGGATAGCCGCCACCGGGAGGCCCGACCGGGTAATCCCGAGCTGGATGCTCGGATCGCCAGCTATGAATTAGCCGCTCGGATGCAAATGTCAGCCACTGATGCTCTGGATATTTCGCAAGAGAGTGCCGCGACGCAGGAAATGTATGGTCTCAACAACGACGTGACGGCTTCCTACGGGCGGCGCTGCCTTATGGCTCGACGTCTGGTAGAGCGCGGGGTGCGATTTGTTCAGATCTTCATTGAGAGTCAGATCTGGGACAATCATTCCAACCTCAAAACGGAACTCGGTGCTTGTTGTGCCAAGACAGACCAACCCGCTGCCGCTCTCCTCAAAGATTTGAAACAGCGTGGGCTCCTCGATTCAACGCTGGTTATTTGGGGCGGTGAATTCGGACGACTGCCTCTGTCGCAGATGAGATCCATGAATGCGGGACGTGATCATGGCCCCGGCGGGTTTACGAGCTGGCTTGCAGGCGGAGGGGTCAAGAAGGGACATGTTCACGGTGCAACGGACGAGATAGGCTACAAAGCGGTTACTGATCCGGTGAGTCCACATGATTTTCATGCTACCCTGCTTCATTTGTTGGGAATGGATCATGAGAGACTCGTCTTCAATCACAACGGCCTAAACGAGCGTTTGAGCGGTGTGGAGCCGGCCCGAATCGTCGAGGGAATCTTAGCCTGACAAGGCAACGAGAGACGAACGCGGTAGGCATCCTGGGCTACAAGAAATTTTACACCACATCGGCTTCGTAGCATGTTTCAACCGCCACTCCTACTTTATGCGAAGCCATCATGTTAGTTTCTCAGTCCCGCGCTCTTTCGAGGCATTGAATCGTTAGGACGTACGGGCCCCGGTCGGCAGGCAATGTTTTCAGGCCAAAGACCGTTTCCACCGCGACCATTCTGAGAGCGTTCAACTGCCAAGGCTATTGCATTGAACCGAGACAACGAGAGATTTCATTTGCAGCTTGCTTCACGTTTCCCGCAGAGTTAGATTGTCTTCCGTGATTTGTGTCTTTGTTCCTGAGACACTGATGGATACGATCGCTTGACCGTCGCGATCTAAAATCGGAGCGCCGATGCCACGCAATCCAATAGTTGCTTCCTCGTTGTCAATGGCATAGCCGAGCTTCCGCACGACCTCTAAGTGCTCCTTTAGTTTCTTCGGTGAAACGATGGGGTTTTCGTTGTGGCGCAGAAGCCCTGCCTTGATGATTTGGTCCAATTCGGGTTCTGGCAAGTACGCAAGTAATGCTTTACCTAGCCCCGTGCAGTGTAGCGGCAGACGCTGACCGACCCAAGTTGCCAATCTGAAGATGCTGGGTGGTTCCACCTTCTCAATGAGCACCACCTCGTTTTGCTCCAGTATTGCCATGTTGACCGTGAGCTTGGTTTTTTGCCCCAAAGTATTGAGAAAAGGAGCAGCCTGCTGACGCACCCCAAGTCCTCCGAGACCTGTGTGAGCCAGGGTGAATAGTTTCACGCCAAACATGTAGCGGCTCGTTTGTTTGTTCCGGTATAGGTAACCACTGCGCTCCAAAGTTAGCAACAGATAGTGGGTTGAGCTTCGTGCTAACCCCAGGTGGCGGGCAATCTCGGCAAGGGTCAATCCAGTCCTCGAGATGGCCAGCATCTCCAAGATCTTTAATGCTCTCTCGAGCGCTGGAACCGACTTGGTTTTCTTAGTATCCACTCGCTCTCCTGTCCAATAGGTTGACGCAATCCTACCATAGACATCCTATGATCGATTCCTAGCCCCAAAATTCGCTTTTCATGGCCGAACCGCGCAAGGGATGGCAACACAGAGATACCAATTCATTTGACCAGACTGCCTTCGATCTTATCTTCCAGTGAGAGATACTGGAAATCCCACACAGCTCCGACGTTAGTCAATAGGAGGTTCGCCCATCAGGAGTGAAGGTTACTGTCCAATAGGGAGAACAATGACGCATTTTGGCGCGGATTGACCTTGACATAGGAACGCTGTGGCATAAGATTCACGATGACATCGAAAAAACAAGTCTCAACAATCTCATGAGCCAAGCCAATGGCTGAGAGTGAGCGTCACCGAGGCTCTCATGACTCATGAGCAAACAGCGTTGTCGTCGAGATCGATCATTTTCACTGGTGCCCGACTTCATCAGTGAACTCATCCGGTGTGTGAAATGCTGGAAACTCCACCTTTTGGTTCACGTCGGTTAGGGACAGCGGAACCCGGCGGCATGAATCGGAAGGCGATACTATCTCTCTCTTCATGTCTATGACCAAAAGGACCAATAGCTGGATACAAAGGAGGGAAGTATGAAGAACGTGTTGGCTCTGATGTTAATGGCTTTCATTGCGATGGTGGGCACCTCGTGGGGGCAGACCAGTACGGGGACGCTACGAGGGACGGTTTTGGATCCGACCGAGGCGACGGTGCCTGGAGCCGAAGTGAAGGTGACCAACCTGGCGACGAACGTGACCACAACGGTGAGTTCGACCGGGGCAGGGGTCTATGTGGTTCCCGGGTTGATACCGGGAAGCTATCGGGTGGAAGTGGTGGTGAGCGGGTTTAAGTCGATTCGGCAGGAGCCGGTGAATGTCTTTACGGCGACCACAGCGACTTTGGATTTCAAGCTGGAAGTGGGTGAAACGACTCAAACGGTGGACGTGCAAGCCTCGGCGCCACTGCTGCAGTCGACCAACTCGGAAGTATCGGCGGAGATTGAGGAGAGGACGTTGTTTGACCTTCCCTTGCAGCTTTCCAGCAGTGGCAGCTCTGGCACGACGGGCCGGAGGACGCTGGATTCCTTCATCATGCTGACGCCGGGGGTGACCGGCAATCAGTTTAACAAGTCGATCAACGGGGCTCCGAACCTGGCGACCGACACGATCATTGACGGCATCAGTTGGCAAATCAATATTGTACCCGGGCTGGTGGGTACCTTTGGTCCCCCCTATGAAGCGGTTGAAGAGTTCAAGGTGCAGACCACGCTGTTTCCGGCTGAATATAGTCGTGGGTTGGGCGTGACCAATTTCACCATGAAATCGGGAACCAACGAATTCCATGGCAATGCCTTCGAGGTTCTGCGTAACGACAAGCTGGAGGCGAACACATTTTTCGCCAACGCTGCCGGAATTCCCAGGGCGATTGTTCGGCAGAATGAGTATGGAGGCAGTGTGGGCGGGCCGATCATTAAGAACAAGACCTTTTTCTACGGAGCCTACACGGGCTTCAAGAGACGTGGAGGAGCGGCTCAAGCCAGTGTGGTGACCTTGCCTACAGCGGCCATGAAGCGAGGGGATTTTTCAGAGCTGTTGGACACCAGCAAAACCGGAGCCTCCAGCCCGATTGTGATCTATGATCCGGACACCACGCGCCCGGGTGTGGGAGGGTTTGTGCGTGACCCGTTCGAGGGGAACATCATTCCTGCGGGCCGGTTTTCCCAAGTGGCCAGCAAGGTGCTTGAGCATATTCCGAATCCGGACCTACCGGGGTTGAATCAGAACTGGGTGTCGAGGGCCTCGGACCCGGTCGACGATTACGATTGGAGCATTAAGATTGACCATCAGATTTCGACGCGGCAGAAGCTTGCTTACAGCATGTGGATTCAGGCCGATACCATCACTGGAAACGGTGCTGTGCCGGGTCCGTTGGATGACGGAAATCTCAATATAGAAAAGGGTCGTGGAGTTCGGCTCAATCACGACTTCTTCATTCGACCCAACTTGGTACACCACATTGGAGTGGGGTACGCGCGACGACGTTCTGATTTTTTCCCGCCGGCGTCAGCCACCCTCAACAACGAGAATTTTTACCAGATACCCAATATAACAATGGGTCCTGGGGAGGCTTCTCCTAGTTTTCGCATGGATGGGATACAGAACTTTGGGGGGAACTGGGATATCACGATCGAGAGGGGTAACACGTACAACCTCGTCGACAATGTGACCTGGATAAAGGGCAACCACACTTTCAAAGGAGGCATTGACTTTCGCCGTTACCAATACAACGTCAACTATTGTTTGCAGTGCCAGGGTGTGTTCAGTTTTGACAACCGGGCGACGTCGCAGCCGAATTCTCCGGACTTTGGGTCTTTAGGGCATTCCTTTGCTAGTTTCCTGTTGGGACAACCTGTGTCGTTCCGGCAGGAAAGAGGCGTTGAACCTCGCGGCTTTCGCAACGCTTACTACGGGGCGTTCTTCCAGGACGAAGTCAAGCTCACGCCCAAGCTGACGATGAACGCCGGTTTTCGAGTGGAGGTACCCATTCCGGTCCACGAAAGCTATGACCGGCTGAGTGCCTTGGACCTCAACCTCCCCAATCCGGGCGCCGGCGGGATTCCCGGGGCGTTGGCCTTTGCGGGAACGGGCTCGGGTCGAACCGGGTCCCGTTACTTCACAGAGGTTCAGACCGATATTGCTCCAAGACTGGGATTGGCCTATCAGTTGAGTGAAAAGATGATTATCCGAGCAGGGTTTGGAATCAACTTTTCGCAGACCAATGGCAATGCGGCTGACGGGAACCTAGTGGGATCTTTGGGGAGTGGGTTCAATTATGTTTTCTTTAAGGAGACGACGGATAATGGGTTGACGCCGGCGTTTCCACTGGATAGTGGGCCGGAACCCTTGGTTCTGAATCTGCCGGATTTAGATCCCAGCCTGCAGAACGGGTCCAGTGCCGACTATGTGAACTCCGATTCTGGCAAAACGGCTCGTGTCTATTCCTGGGTTTTCAATGTGCAGCGGGAATTGCCCGGGGATATTCTGCTGGATGTGGCCTATGTGGGGCAAAGAGGCATCAACCTGGCAGCGGGTTTGGAAACCATCAACCAGGTGCCAGGCAGCTACTTGTCTTTGGGAGCCTTGTTGAATGCAGATGTGAGTAGTCCGGCGGCGGTGGCGGCGGGAATTCAAGTACCCTTTTCGGGATTTACCGGCTCGGTGGCGCAAGCGCTGCGGCCTTATCCCCAATACCTGGACATCGTCGATTGGCAGGAACCCACGGGTTCGAGCATGTACCATGGGTTGCAGATGAAGCTGCAGAAGCGATTCTCCAAGGGGCTGTCGTTTCTGGTCAGCTACACGGCTTCAAAGACACTTTCCAATGCGGGTACCAACTCATTTAGTTCCGGCATTGCGCGGCCACCGCTGACCGAGGAGCGAGGATTGGAATGGGCTGTGGCGGGCAATGACATCCCGCAAAACCTGGTCGCCAGTTTCGTCTATGAGTTGCCGTTTGGGCCGGGGAAACCGTTTGCTGATAAAGGGGGAGCGGTTGGAAAGATAGTTGGGGGGTGGCAAGTGGCCGGGATTGCCCGCTATTTTTCGGGGACTCCGATTGGGATCAGAGGGGGGCCCTCTTTGCCCATCTTTGGCGGGCCGAATCGGCCCAATGCGGTTCCGGGAGCCAGTGTTCGAACCAGTGTCAGCACGGGCGACTTCGACCCCGAGACGGATCGCTACTTGAATTTCGACGCCTTCTCGGCGCCGGCCCCCTTTAGCCGGGGCAACATCGGTCCCCGGCTGGCTTCGACTCGAACGTTCGCTTCGTTGAACGAAGATCTCTCGATCTTCAAGCGGGTTCCGATCCGGGAGCAGATCGCGGTGGAGTTTCGCACGGAATTCTACAATGCGTTCAACCGGGTTGTCTTTGGAGGCCCGAGCACCAACTGGAACAGCCCCGACTCATTTGGTCGCATAGGAAGTACGGCTACCGATCCTCGACGGGTCCAGTTCATGCTCAAAGTCCACTTCTGATCGTCAGGCTCAGTGTCCGTGAAAAGGCCGCCGTCTTGCCGCGGCCTTTCACAAGCATGCAGTTCTGCCGAGTCAACGAGCGTAAGCCCAGGACGAGAGCGACTAGTCGCGCCACTTGTTCGAGTCAATATCCCATTACACGCAATCGACAAAACCAGTCTTCACCAAGGCCGGTGCAAAGCCGTGCGCGATTCTTTGTGCTGTTCTACTGCTGTGGTGCGGTACTGCTCCAACATATGCACAAACAGGTGTTCAAGAAGCTTTGCATCAAGGTTCCAAACTGGCTGCGGAAGCGATGCAGCGGCTTGACTACGCAGCGGCTGAACGGGAATACCTAAAGCTTGTGAAATTGGCACCCAAGGTTGCGGAGGTTCACAGCAACCTCGGACTCGCCTGCTATCTTCAAGGGAAGCTAGAACTCGCCGTAGAGCACTTTCAGAAGGCTCTGACGCTCAAGCCATCGCTCTATGGGCCTTACTACTTCTTGGCCCGCATTCATTACAAGCAAGGAAAATTTCGTGAAGCATTGCCGTTCCTCGAACGAGCGTTGAAGCTGCAGCCTGAGGACATTGAGGCTTGCCGCCAGCTAGCGTCTACCCACGTTGCTCTCAAGGCATTCAGTCGAGGCATTGCCTCATATCGCTCCTGCTTGAAGAGGGATCCCCGCCAGATGGAGGTTCTGTACGACTTGGGAGTGGTGTACATGAACTTGGCAGCGCAATCTTTTGACCACGTGGCTAACCTGCCAAGTTCTGCCTTTTCCGCCCTTATCAAGGCATCTCATTATTCCAACCTGGACGAATCGGGACTCGCGAATCGAGGTGCATGGATCCAAGTTGCGAGGAATGAGTACCGCATTGCCATCCAGAAAGCCCCGCTTCTTTCTGAGCTCCGAGCGACGT
>Ga0075421_100006190_pt1 | contig 14567 bp, 15 predicted proteins | sample SoiMetdeltSBSDD5_FD_75292 | JGI IMG/M metagenome (GOLD analysis project Ga0075421, IMG submission 75292) | Bulk soil microbial communities from a Populus tree surrounding site in Tennessee, USA - Soil MetaG P. deltoides SBSDD5 | ecosystem: Environmental > Terrestrial > Soil > Tree plantation...
GTCCCGCCTTATTGCTTCCGATAAGCGTATTGCAGGTTAAGAACTTTTCCATTCCGCCGTTCTCGCCTGTCCGCATAGCGAGGCCTTTCACTTCGGCCCATGTTTCTTTGGAAATCTTGTCCGACTCCGCGCGGTGCTCTGCAATCTTCCGCTGAATGACGGACGTCAAATGACGTTGGCTTGTTGCGCGAGCTTCAATAGCATATCTTCAGACCCAATCCGCCAGTCGCCATTGACCTGCTTCAACAACGCTTTCATAGATCGCCGAAGGCGCTGCTCGTTATTGGCGATGTCGGAATATACCTTGCAGACTTCATACGCGATAAAGTCAGCGGCCTGCAATGGAGTCAAACGCTTGTCATCATCGAATGACAGATCGCCAAGCCTGTATTGGGATCGAAGCTCCGGAACGGCTTTTGCGGTATGGAATGCCCGGTCGAAATCGCTACGTTTGGGATTCCCGTCGTCGAACACGTAGGTGATTGAATCAGAGTGATTGTTGCGATCCGCCCACGTGCCTACTCGCATGAGGGTCATGAACGATGCTGCAGTGTACTCGTTCACGTAGAAGCTGGCCACCAGTGGGCTTACAGAAATGGCCTTTTGGTATCCAGTGCGATCCAGGGTGATTCCGATGCTGATATTGCATCGGCGGGCGATTATTCCGATGGCGCGACTAAGGAAGTTGGCCCTTCGATCAGAATCGCCTCTCCATCCCGACTTAAACTCGCCCTTGAAGTGGGCAAACTCCTTCATATGGAAGTAGCCAAGTTTTTCTTCGTCCAAGAGAAGGCGCCACTCACGTTCAAAGTGTGGAAGTTGGCTGACGGAAAGAATCACTCCGGCAACCACTGAGCAATGGTTGCTGTCACTCTCATCGAAGTACGCCGAATATAGCGCCATTATAGAATTTGCCTGGCCTTGATATACCCGACAAAACCAGAGCGGATCATTTCAGTATGTCCACTTTTGGCGGTTCATTGTCCAAGACTTCAATCACGTCGTTTTTGGTGATAATCAAGTGGTGAACGACGCCCGTGTTGAAGAACTCAATGCCAGCGTCCCTGCTCGCGCTGCCCCCATCACGATTCATAAACCCACCGCCCGCCTGTCATCGTCCGCTCCACCGGAATCGAAGCCAGCGTCGACGGTTCCGCCGTAAAGGGATCCCGGCCCAACACCACAAGGTCGGCTAGCTTTCCCGGCTCCAGCGTGCCTTTCAGCTTCTCTTCATACGTGGCATAAGGACCGTTCATCGTGACCGCGCGCATCGCTTCGGCCACCGTGATCTTTTGCTTCGGTCCCCAGGTCACCCCTTTGATGTCGGTTCGCGTCACGCACGATTGCAGGGCCATCATCGGCTCGAATGGTCCTGGGACATAGTCCGAGCCTGGCGCGACACGAATGCCGTGGTCAAGAAAGCTGCGCATCGCAAACATGCGGTTCAACCGCTCCGTGCCGTACTGGCTCATCTTTTCGCCGTGATAATACACATAGCTCCAGAACGGCGTCGGCACCGCGTTGAGCGCTTTGATGCGCCTCAGCAGAGTGTCATTGACCACGGTGCAATGCTCCAGCCGGAAGCGCGGATCACGCGCCTGGTGCTCCCGCTGAAGCCGCTCGTATACGTTGAGCGCCATCTCAATTCCCACCTCTCCGTTCGCGTGCGTCCCGATCTGCCATCCTGCCAGATGCGCCTTCCGCGCATGCTCATACAACTCGCTTTCGGGCATCACAATAATCCCGTAATCGTTGGGCCGTCCTTCATAGGGTTCGCTGAGGCGCGCCGTGCGCTCGGAAATGGAACCATCCGCGATCAGCTTCATCGCTCCCACGCGGATCCACTCGTTCCCAAAGCCCGTTCGCACGCCCACTGCAATCAGCGGGTCGACGTATCGGTAGTTGAAGTGGCAGTAGACGCGGCAGCAAAGCTCACCGTTGTCGTGGGCGTCCTGGTACGGGCTCAGCTCATCCGCCCTGCCGGAGCCGCCTCCCGCCGCGTCGGTCACCGACGTGATGCCGCTCTTCGCCATCATCTTGGTAATGAGCGCCACTCCCTCGCGTCGTTCTGACGCGGTCGCTGCCCTGTTCATCGAAGCGGGGCGCCGAACCGCCGTCTCCAGCAACTCACCTGTCAGTCGGCCTTGCGCGTCGCGGACCATGGCGCCTCCCGGTGGATCCGGCGTCTTCTCGTTGATGTCCATTTGCTGCAACGCGGCTGAATTCGCAAAAGCAGTGTGACCTCCCCGGTGCACGATCAGAACCGGGTTTCCGGGTGCCGCCGCGTCCAGGTCGGCGCGGTTTAGCTTGCGCTGCTCAGCGGTCTTCGTATCGTCGTACTTAAAGCCGATGATCCAATCGCCCTTGCGCGTCTTTAAAGAGCGCTCGCGAATGGACTGAACGATCAGTGGAATGGAGCGCAGGTCGCAGTCGACCTCGCGCAAGTGTCTCAGTCCCGAGGAGGCGACATGCGAATGCGAGTCAATAAAGCCCGGTACAACCGCTTTGCCGCCCAGATCGAACCGCCTCGTCGCAGCTGTCGCCAGCGCCTGTATCTCTCGGTTTTCTCCTGCCGCTAAAATTCGCCCGCCCGCGATCGCGACGGCTTGCACTTTGCGGAAGTGAGCACCTTCCGGAGCCGCGTAAATAACACCGTTGAACAGAATCGCCTCCGGCGTGGTTGTCGCGGCGCTTGCCGCAATTGAGGAGATGAGAAACTGGCGGCGCAGCATAGGTGCCCCGTAGAATAACACCGCCTCTCCTGCTCCGCGATACCATACCACCCATGCCGGCGCGCCACCGCGTTCTCATCCTCGTCTTCGCCGCCGCGTTCATCACCTACCTCGACCGCGTCTGCATCTCCGTCGCCGCGCCCTCCATGCAGGCCGATCTGCACCTCTCTCAACTCCAGTTCGCTTGGGTCTTCACCATCTTCAACATCGCCTACGGCGTCTTCGAGATTCCCACCGCCTGGCTCGGCGATCGTTGGGGCCAGCGCCTCATGTTGATCCGCATCATCGGCTCGTGGTCGTTGTTCACCATCTTCACCGGCTTCGCGCGCAACCTCTTGTCGCTGCTCATCACGCGGGCCGCCTTCGGCGCGGCCGAAGCCGGTGCATTTCCCACGCTCTCCCGCGCGCTCTCGCGTTGGTTCCCGCTGAACGAACGCAGCCGTGCCAACGGCATCATGTGGATGGGCGCGCGCTCCGGTGGTGCATTTGCCCCGCCTCTCGCCGTCGCTCTCATCACGCTCATCGGTTGGCGCTACACCTTTGCCGTGTTCGGAGTCGTCGGTCTCCTCTGGTGCGTCGTCTGCGCCAAATGGTATCGCGACAACCCCGCGGACCACTCTTCGGTCGCCGCTGCCGAGTTGGACCTCATCCGCGTCGGCGCAGCGCCTCCTCCCAAACACGGTGAACGCGTTCCCTGGAAGGCCCTGCTGCTGAACCCCACCATCCTTGCTCTCTTCTGCAGTTACTTCGCCTCCGGCTTCGGATTTCAGTTCTTCGTCACTTGGCTTCCCACTTACTTCATGCGCGAACACGGACTTACTCTCCAGCGCTCCGGTATCTACGCTTCTCTCCCCCTCGCCGCCGGAGCCCTCGGCTGCCTCCTGGGCGGAATCGTCGCCGACTGGATCGCGCGGCGCACCGGAAGCGTAACCCTCGGCCGTCGCAGCGTCGGCGTCAGCGGCTTTGCGCTTGGCGCCGTCGGATACGTCGCCGCCATGTACGCTCAATCCGCGGAAGCCGCCATCGCGTTTCTCGTTCTCGCCAGCGGCGCGCACGACCTCACGCTCCCCGTTCTCTGGGCCACCACCACCGACGCCGGCGGTCGCTTCGGCGGCACGGCAGGCGGCTTCGTCAACCTCGCCTCCAGCCTCTCCGGCGTCCTCGCGCCCCTCTCCGCTGCCCTCCTCGAACGCGCCTTCGGCTCCTTCCATGCAATCTTCTTTGCCGCCGCGGCCATGTACCTCGTGGGTGCCGCGCTGTGGCTTATCATAGATCCTCAAAAATCACTGCACGCCGAAAAGGACCTCTCATGACCAAGAAGGATTACCTCTACCAACACCACACCTGGCCCGAACTCGGCCAAGTCGCCAAGCGCCAGCCCGTCGTCGTCCTCCCCATCGGCTCGGTCGAGGACCATGGCCCGCATCTTCCGCTCGACGTCGACAACTTCCTCATCTGGTCCATCTGCGAAGCAGCCGCCGAACGCGCCGGCGGTGATATCCTCCTCATGCCTATCATTCCCTTCGGCTATGAAACCCATCACATGGATTTCCACGGCACCATCGACATCAACATGCAGCACCTCCTCGACTTCGTTCTCGATGTCACCAAAAGCGTCGCCCACCATGGCTTCCGCAGGATTTTGATCGCCGACGGCCATGGCTCCAACATGCCCATCCTCGATCTCGTCGCCCGCCGTACCATCCTCGAAACCGACGCCCTCTGCGCTCCATTCCTCTGGCCCTCGCTCGCCCTGCGCGAAATCCGCCAGGTGCGCGAATCCGGCCGCGGCGGCATGTCCCACGCCTGCGAACTCGAAACCTCCGTTTATCTCTATCTCGACTCCGACCGCGTCCAGATGGACAAAGCGCGTAAGGAAATGGATCAACCCGCCTCGGACTTCATCTGGAGCGATCTCACCGATCCCGGTCCCGTCCGCATGATGGACTATTGGACCTGTTTCTCCAAATCCGGTATCAATGGCGACCCCACACTCGCCACTCCCGAGAAGGGCCGCATCATCTTCGAAGCCGTGGTCGCCAACTTCGTCCGCTTCGCCCGCGAATTCAAGAACCGCCCCCGCGGTGAACGCATTGACTATCACAAGACTGAGTGGCAGGGCTGATCGCTCCACCCTTTATTTCGCCACACGCTTGCCCACCGCCCCGCCCGCGCATATGCTCTATCAATGAATCTCAAAATGGCGTCCACCGTCGCGCTTGCCGCGATGGTTCTCTTGACCGTCGTTCTCGGCTTCGACCTCCTCGGCACCTTCTGGGGCATCATTCGTGGCTACTACGCCTTCACCTCGCTATTCCGCGCCGGGTTTTATCTGATCGTCAGCCTCTGCCTGACGTTCTTCTTCTTCGTGTCCATGCGCTCGCACTCATAGCAATCCGCCGGCCTGCTGTTCCTCCGTCGCTTCCGCCGAGCCCATTTCTGCCCTCACGCCATCGTGTCGCGACAAGCGGCCACCACAAAACCAATCCTGGACCGCTGCACTCCTCGGCAGCGTGGAATCCTGACCGCGAAGGCACACTGGAATGAGCCGCTTTTTGGCGATTGGCGTGCTACACGAAGGCCGTGCGGATGACATGGCTGGAGGTGGTTGCGGTCCTTGGCGCGCTCGCGGTCTTGCTGGCGATGATCTATTTCTGGAGGTAGACGGCGCTCCACGAAGGCCCTGAGTTCGCCCCCAGCCAGCTTTACAGCGCCGCTGAGTACTAGTAGATAGGCCACTCAAGAGTTCACATGTAGCAACTTGACCGGTCGCAAGGCGAGAGTATACTCGGGCCAACAGGTTAAGTTTGTATGCCTCGTTGAGGCGTATTGAGGGAGTTAACTCAAACGATTGGAGCGGCAAATGAGGCGTTTACTGACAATTGCTCTCTTCATGGCGGGGTTCGCGGCCAGCGGTCAAGCGGCGATATTGCTGTTCGTGGGGAATCTCGCTCCCGAAGTAGCGGGCTCTAGCGGAAGCGGATCCGCCCTGGTCACCTACGACTCAAGTGCCCATACGCTGGAAGTCAGTTTCACTTTCAATAATCTGACCGGGACGACGACTGTGGCGCATATCCACTGCTGCGTCGATCCTCCAGGTACCGTTGCTGTGGCAACATACCCCGGTACCTTTCCAGGGTTCCCAGCCGGCGTGACTTCGGGCAGCTACACCTCTCCGTCACCAATCGATCTGACACTGGATGCCAGCTATACAGCGGGCTTTCGGACCAACTTCGGCGGCGGCACCGCTGCAGGCTCCGAAGCGGCTCTGATTGCAGGTCTTCAGGCCGGGCGCGCGTATCTAAATGTCCATACCAACTTTGCCGCCGGAGGCGAGATACGGGATTTCCTCACCCAAGTCCCAGAACCCAGCTCTGCGGCTCTGTTCGCTGGCGCCATAGCGGCTTTCGCCGTTTTGCGTTTTCGCAAGTGATGCAACCCGCGCCGAATCCCCAAGCGCTCTGATCCACGCCGGGTTCTCCCCGTCATTTCGAGCCCGCTTCGACACTCGCGAACCGTTTGGCCTCAGGGGCAAACAACCGTTGGGCGACATCTCCCCACCTGGGCTCGCGCTCAAGGTCCCGATCGACCATCTCCTTCCACGCTCGCCGTTCGTTCTCGGTTGAAAACTGTAACCCATAAGGCATCTCGGGTCTCGGGCGGGCGACGGCCCGATACTTGTGCAGAAAGGCTTCGTACTCCTTCACGAAATGCCCGGCCAGCACCCGAATCAACGCCGTCGTCTGCGGTTGAGCCCGGCGACGCGGTGCGCCGCTGGATCGTTCGTCAACCAACCGGCCAACGATCGAACTCAAGTTTCGAAGAGTCCCTTCCCAAAGAGCGGGACTGTCGGACAGGTCGGCGAGTTTGACGGTGGCAAGGTCGCCTGCGACATCGAAGATCCCCGGTTTCGCAACGGCGCTCTCGATAATGGTGGCGTGGCCATTGTGGAATACGGGGGCATACACCAGATCGACCCTCAGTCTCGGATGCGACTCGATTGGAAACGGCCAGTGTACGTGCACGGAGAGGGGAATTTCCACGGATCCATCGGAATTGCTCTGGGCGATCGACCGGCGGCTTGCCTCGTAGGTGATCGGGTGGACGGGATTGGGCCGTGAGCCCTCGTGGTGGTAGATGACGAAGAAGCCCTCGACAGGCTTGCCATTGAAGTCCAGGACCCGTAGTGTTCGCCCCCGGTCAACGGACACGCTCAACAGCGTGAGAAGCGCGGGAACGGATGCGACTGCGAGAAGGCGGCGCCGCGTCATTCACTCCAGATTGTCACAGTCGTTCGGACCGTTGGAATAGACGGCCTCGTGCTACGATGAACCCCACAACCCCATGACGTTCCCCGCTCCTGTCCCGGAAATCCCCGCGGCCAACGTCGACAAAGCCGCAGCCTACTATGTCAATACACTGGGCTTCTCCTTCGATTGGGGGGACGACCAAGGCGGCATTGCAGGCATCTCAAGGGGGAATTGCCGGCTGTTTATCACCAATCCCTCCTTCCGGGAGTCCCACGGCAATGTAGGCCCCATCCTTTTCTGGCTCAATCTCGACAGCAAGGCTGCGGTGGACGAACTCTTCGCGCAGTGGAAGGCCGCGCACGCGAAGATCGTTTCCGAGCCCGAGGACAAACCGTGGAAGCTGCGCGAGTTTACGGCCGCCGATCTTGATGGCAACCTCCTTCGTGTCTTTTATGATTTCCGGCGCGACATATAAGAGAACCACACATCGCGCAAAGTCGCCAATTGCCCTGAACGCCCATACCGTGTATAACCAAACGGTGGAGTAAAGCATGTCGCGCTTTCTCTTGCTGCTCTTCTCCGTCGCCGTCGCCTCGGCGGAACAACTGCCGATGGTAGTGCTGTCGGCTCGCGACGGCCTCCCTGCGGGGACAGTTCTTCGAATCCTGGCGGATTCGAAAGGATTCCTCTGGATTCCACACGCTGACGGCCTCACACGGTACGACGGCAACGGCTTCCGTTCCTTTACACGCGCCGACGGCCTGTCTTCGGACCGTGTTTCCACGATCGTCGAACGCGCGGACAGTACTTATTGGGTTGCTGCCCGGGAGCATCTATGTCTTTTCGATCCGCGGGCGGGGCGCAGTCGATTCCAATGCGAGTCGCCGAAGCTAGGTGAGATTGAAGCCATCCTCGAAGAGAAAGAAGTTCTTTGGTTAGGAACGGATCGCGGACTCTGGCAACGGAAGGCCCGAAGTTCTTGGACTTCGGTTTCCAGTGTGAAGCCGAGCGCTCCGATGCGCTCCACCGCCGTGCGCCGTCTCATCAAGGACAAGCGTGGCGATGTATGGGCCGCAACTCAGTCCGGCCTCTTTCGATTCCGCAAGAGCGGCCAGGTCGACTGGTGGACTACTGCCCAGGGCCTCTGTGACGACTACATCACCACCGTCAACGAGACGCCGGACGCCATCTGGGCGGGGACGCAAACGGACCTCTTTCGATTTGAAGTCCATCCGGACAGCGGCAATGCGAGAATCGCCGGGCGCTACGGCGCTCGCCATGGCCTTCCCAGCGGTTTTACAAACGATGTCCGTTACTGGCGAGGTTCTGTTTGGGCTGCCACCTTCCAGGGACTCGCGCGGCTTTCGCCGTCCGGACGCTGGCAAATGGTGGAAGTAGACAACGCCATCCGCAACTTGCCGCTGAATGCCCTGGCGATCGATTCCCAAGACGCTCTCTGGATGGGCACCGATGGCGGCGGACTTGCGCGCCTCGCCGGATCGGGTTTTTCCACCTTTACCGAAACGGATGGACTCCCTATCCGGAAGGTCTGGTCGGTCATGGAGGATCGCAAGGGCGATCTCATGGTGATTACGAAGGACGAGCAAAATTACGCCATCAACCGGTTCGACGGGTCGCGCTTTCAGCCCACCCGTTTGTCAAACCCCTTCGGTTCGATGTTCGGATGGAGTTGGTCGCAGATCGCCGTCCATTCTGGATCGGGTTCCTGGTGGCTGGCAACATCGGATGGGTTGCTTCGCTACGACCGTGGTCTCCGGTCTGCCCCTTCGCGCGTGGGCTTAGAGGTTGGGATGCCTCACAGAAACGTTACGAGAGTATTTGAACAGAAGAATGGCGCGACCTGGGTAAGCGTCTATGAGCTCGGCAGCATCGGCCTTTACCGCCGCGAGCCGGGAACCCGACATTTCCGAAAATTCAATGAAAGCGATGGGCTGCCGCCTGTGCACGGAGCCGGGGTCCCGGTGTCGTCTTTTGTCGAAGATCATCATGGCCAACTCTGGCTGGGACTTCTACGCGGCGGATTGCTCCGTTACCGCAACGGACGCTTCGAGCAGTTCATTGGACGAGTCCCGGGAGCGCCCGATCTGGGTGTGCGCGCATTGCTCGTGGACCGGCGCGGCCGCCTATGGATCGGAACGGTCGGTAAGGGCCTGCTTCGAGTGGACAATCCCTTGGCCGAAACCCCGGTGTTCGTGGCCTATGATCGCTCGAACGGCCTGTCGGACAATCTGATTCATGCCGTCACCGACGACCTGAAAGGACGAATTTACGCCGCCGGCGCGGGAACGGTCGACCGGGTGGATCTCGAGCGGGAGCCAGGGGCTCAGCTTCGGCGCTACACGACGGCCGACGGCGTGATATCGGGTATCCTCCGCGTGGCCTTCCGCGACCGGCACGGCGCGCTTTGGTTTGGGGGCGACCAGGGGCTGTCCCGTATCTTGCCATCGGAGGATCAACGAATCGAATCGCCGGTGCTCATCCACTCCATCCGCGTGAACGGCCAAAGCCAGCCTCTCTCGGATCTGGGCGAGACGGAACCAGCGAGTCTTTCGCTCAAGGATTTTGAGCGGCAGCTTCTGGTGGAGTTCGGCGGGTTCCGTCACGACCTTCGCTACCAGACGCGGCTTTTGGGCGTGGATCGCGACTGGAGCGCTCCTTCGAGCAATCGAAATGTCCATTACTTATTCCTGGCGCCAAACAGTTACGAACTCCAGATCCGCGGTGTTTCGCCCGACGGATCGGTGAGTTCCAAGCAGGCTCGATTCCGGTTCTCGATCGCCGCTCCGGTTTGGCAGCAGTGGTGGTTTCTGGCGCTCGCTACGGCCACGGTGATTGGCATTAGCTACTGGACTCACCGCTTCGTGCTTGAGCGCAGGCTGGTTGTCGAGCGGATTCGGGCCCGGATCGCCACCGACCTCCACGATGACATCGGCGCCAGCCTCTCCCGGATTGCCGTCATGAGCGAAGCATTACAGACGCGCTCGGGCGTCGCCGACACGGATTCACGGCGCACACTCGCTCAGATTGCGGAGGAATCGCGCGGCATGGTGGAGGACATGGGCGACATTGTCTGGTCCATCGATCCGCGCCGCGATACTATGAGCGACTTTGTCGCCCGCCTGCGTGCCTTTGGCTCGGATGTCCTGGAGCCGCGTGGCATACGCTGGGCCTTTGACGCACCGGATGATGTGCTGCGCTACCGGCTCTCACCCGATCAGCGTCGCCAGTTGTACCTGATACTCAAGGAGGCAATCCACAATGTCGCCCGGCATTCGCACGCGACGAGCGCGCGTCTGTCGATTCGCTTGGAAGAGGGCTCGCTTCGCGCCGAGATCGAGGATGACGGTTGTGGTTACGTTCCGGACGGTGCCCGGCTCGGCATTCACAGCATGCAGACCCGCGCCGTGCAACTCAGCGGAGCCTTCGATGTCGCCGCGCGGCCCGAAGGCGGAACGCGCGTCAGTCTGCGTTTTCCACTGGCTGTGAGAAACGCATGAACATGCTCTTGCCTTCGGCTCGCGGCGCTGTTTCGATGAGAGAAATGGCGATAGCGGTTGCGGTTATCGATGACGATCGGACGCTCCTCAGCAGCCTCCGCCTGATAGTCGACGCAGCCGAGGGCTTCCGTTGCGCGGGCGCTTTCGCCTCGGTGGAAGAAGCCTTGCCGGAGTTGCAAAGCATCAATGCGGATGTGCTGTTGCTGGATATTCAGCTTCCGGGCCTGGCCGGCGACGAGGCGCTCGGATCGATCCGGGCGTTGTGCCCGGACATGCGCGTCCTCATGCTCACGGTCTTTTCCGATCGGGACCGCCTGTTCACCTCTATCTGCAATGGCGCGCACGGTTATCTGCTGAAAAGCACATCGCCGGCGCGGCTCCTGGATGCAATCGCCGCCGCTCGCGACGGCGGCTCGCCATTCTCACCGGAGATTGCGCGGCACATTGTCAGCTTGTTCCAGAAAACGGGACGGCCGATGCACGATGCAACGCTGACGGCGCAGGAGCAGCGCCTGTTAGCTTTGCTCACGGAGGGATATAGTTATCAGGCCGCCGCCGACCGGATGAACGTGAGCGTCAACACGGTGAGAAACTACATCCGGTCCATTTACGACAAGCTGCACGTTCATTCCAAATCGGAAGCAGTGAGCAAAGCGCTGCGACAGGGACTCATCGGGTAAACACCGGACAGCGGATCAGGCGCTACTAATTTCCAAATGAATTGTCCGCAAAAACGCAGGTGCCCGTATGCGAATCCGCATCACCCGGAAAGTCGATTGCCTGGCTTGCGTTTTGTGCGACCACGCCTGTCACCACCGAGGGACAAAATACATTGATGTTATGCGTCGATGCCGTAACGTTGCGAACGCGGTTGTACATGCCAAGATCGATGGATGATGATGCGCCGGGTAAACCCCATCGAAGATTGAGATCTTCAAGAATGCAGTACCGGCATGCCTGATAGCCGGCTGGCGCAAATGCGTATAGGTTGAAGGGCCCGATAAAGCCCTCTATCGTTCCATTGTGAATCTTGATGTTGTTAGGAAGCGCAATTCCATTGCTTACAATGCCAATTGCCCCCCCGATCTGCAACTGTACTGGGGTGGTAATGCTAAACCCGTTCAAGTCGATGGTTATGTTCTGCGCCGCGATTAGTATCGCGTTTTGGCCGGAAGGGACGCTTAGGTTTCCGGAAAGACGGTAGCTGCCCGGCTGGCTTAGAGTTACTGGAAAGCCCGGCGTGTCGCCCGGCGTGACGTTGCCCGCCAAGGCACGGTTTTGATCGATCAGCACAACGCCGTCTACCGCGAAAACGCTGGTGGCGAGTCCGGCGAACAGCAGCGGCAGCGCCAAGCGTAGTGAATGAAAACGTGACATGTCCTTTATCTCCTTGAAGTCGTCTGGGAATCGGTTCAGCGCCGGCTCACAACGTGCGCCAATGCCGCGGACAGTTCCCGTAGCCGGGATGGCAAAAAAGTTGCCGCCCGCACCTACGGTGCCGGGAAATTTTGATCCCTGGTGGAATCAACAGCTTGAATGTCTACGGTTGAGTTATTACGGGCCGTGTTACCGACTACACTCGAAAATACGGCTTGAATACCGATGGAATGCCCATATGAAATGTTGTTCCTGACCACACTCCCTGACCCCACGAAAATGCCGCTCAGTCCATTTGAAATGGCGCGCACATTTTCAACCCTGCTCCGGTCTCCGAGCACGATTCCAGCGTTCCCCATCCTCCTCACCGTGCCGTTTAGCACAGTCGTCTCATGGAATGCGGGTACAGCGAAAAATGCAAGAACATCAATTCCTCGCCCCGCTCCGGCTCCCGGACCTATGATGGAAAACCCGTTGAGGTCTATCGTTACGCCGTCGGCCCTGACCTCGATTCCCGAGAGTTCGCCGGGAACGGTTAGGTTTCCCGACAGACGGTAGCTGCCCGGCTGCGTGATCCAAATGGGAAATCCAGGCGTATCGCCAGGGGTGACGTTTCCCGCCAACGCGCGATTCTGGTCGATCAGGACGACGCCGTCTACTCCGAAGAGCACTGTGGCATGCCCGGCGAGCAGCAACGGCAGCGCCAGGCGTAGTGTTTGAAAACGTGACATGTCCTTTATCTCCTTGAAGTCGTCTGGGAATCGGCTCAGTGCCGGCGGCGGGAAAGCACCCAAAGGCCCGCGATGCCGAGACACAAAGCGAAGCCAGTGGACGGCTCCGGCACCGGAGCAACGCTTGTAAACAGCCCGTCCACTTGAACCTCGCCCTCCGTGCCAACCTCATGCAAACGGAAAGTCGCAAATGGGAACAATGAGAGTGCCGGCTTCGTTAATGGCAGGCTGTCCCCGGCGAACGCAGTGGCGGTATCGTCATGAAGATAGATTTCCAGAGTGAGGTTTCCCCCGGACCCGAATCCCGTGACCGTGTACTGATCGACGAAGCTGTTAACGACCCCGATCGATACGGAGTCCGTGGCGGTAAAGGTATGTCCCGCCAGCAGCACCGTCATCGAGAACGGCACGCCGGAGGACAAATAGCTCGCCGTCGCCGGATCGCCGGGGATCAGATCGGCGGCTGTCGAGTCGAAGGTGTAGGCGACTTGGAACACGTCCTCGAACGCGATATCACCGTAGATGTCATCGACAGAAACGAAGGCGACGGTCCCCGTAAATTGAAATGTAATGGGAGCCGCGCGTGATACGCCCGCGCAAGCAAGCAACGCGGCTACAAGAGCCAGCTTTCTATGCAAAGCCGTCCGGAACAGCACACTCATGTTGGGAGTGTAGGAGGCGCCGGGTGCTCAAGGGGAGAGCATGAATATGCGTTTTCGCCTCGAATAGTACTAGCCCGGCTGCGTGCTCAGGCTTGGCACAGCTTCAGCAGCTTCTCTGCATTGAGCGGACCATGGGGCTCATCCTCGTGTTTGAAGAATAGGAAAACATCCTTATTCTCTTTCAGGAGACCGGTCAATTGCCCTGCGATGCCCGCTAGTTCGGTTGCACCATACTGCGACTTCCGCAGCCGCACATAGACAAAATCGGCGGTAATGACCGGTGGTGTTTCGAGAGTGTCCGATTCGGCTAAGCAAAGGGCGGCTCGGTGCTTCCGCAAAATATCCCAGACACGTTCGGTGAACCACGTTGGGCTGCGAAACTCGAAGGCGAGTCGCAAGTCCGTGGGCGCCGCGGCAAGGAACGCCGACAGACGATCGGTATTGACGGCAACGGTCGCGGGCAGTTGAAACAATACCGGCCCCAGCTTGCCACCTGCCTGTAAGGGCGCAAGCGATTCGAAGAATGCACGCGAGAAATCCGTCACTGCCAGCCGTTCAAAATGGCTGATTCGCTGGTGCCCCTTGGTCGCAAAACGAAACGAGGCCGGAGTTTCCGCCATCCAGTTTTCGAGTGTCTTTTGTGACGGCAACGTCCGAAATGTGTAATTGATTTCCACTGCGTTTAAGCGGGATGCATAGTGAGTCAGGAATTTCTTGGCGGAAACCTTCTCCGGATAAAATCCCGGCTTCCAGGTGGGGTATGCGAATCCTGAAGTGCCACAGTAGAGTCGTGCGCCCATTGCAATAGTCTACGCGGTGAGCGGGGCCATGTTCACTCTGGGACACCCGAACACTGCGGGTAATGACTCACTTTGGATCGTTATCTTCGGTGCTACTTGTAAATAGAGCCGCCACCAGCGGTCCGATTCGCCTCCGTTTCGCGCAAGTGCAAGTATTGAAATCATGCGCCTTCTCGCCATATTCTTACTCTTCGCTGCTGGCTTGGCAGCCTCCGGCACGTTCCTCATCAAGAGTGTCAATGCCGGCAAGTCCTGGACGGATATCGATCCTGGCTCGCCGGATCGGTTCCTCTGGTGGCTTCAGATTGACTCGCGCAGCTCGACTCTCTACGCCTTAACTCAGCGCGATCTCGGGGAGGAATGGCATTTGTCAGTCTCCGTGGATGGTGGACAGACGTGGCAGATCAGCCAGAGCTTCCCGCGGGAGATCTATTGGATCTCGGCTACCGCGCCTGCCGCGCCCGACACGCTGTACCTCGCCTATGAGCTCTACGGCT
>Ga0075421_100006192_pt1 | contig 14565 bp, 12 predicted proteins | sample SoiMetdeltSBSDD5_FD_75292 | JGI IMG/M metagenome (GOLD analysis project Ga0075421, IMG submission 75292) | Bulk soil microbial communities from a Populus tree surrounding site in Tennessee, USA - Soil MetaG P. deltoides SBSDD5 | ecosystem: Environmental > Terrestrial > Soil > Tree plantation...
CCGCGCTCGTCGCGAAGGCGCCGCCCGACGGCTATACCGTCCTCGTGATCAGCAGCACGCTCGTGGTGAACCCGAGCTTGTTTGCCAAGCTCGGCTTCGACACCACCACCGACCTCGCGCCCGTATCGCTCGTCGGCGTATCGCCGCAAGTGCTGCTGGTGCATCCGTCCGTTCCGGCAGCGAGCGTCAAAGAGCTCATCGCTTGGGTGAAAGCGAGCCCGGGCCAGCACAGCTACGCCCATGCCGGCCTCGGCACCCCTGGTTACCTCGCCGGCGAAATGTTCAAGCAGGCGTTCGGGCTCGACCTCGTGGCTGTCGCCTTCAACGGCGGCGGACCCGCGATCACGTCGACCATCGGCGGGCACACGCCGATCCTGTTCACCTCGATTTCCACCGCCGCCGGGCACATCAAGCAAGGCACGGTGCGCGCGCTCGCGGTCACCGGCGCGCGGCGGTCGCCCGCGTTGCCTGACGTGCCGACGCTCGCCGAAGCCGGGGCCGCAGGTCAGGAATCCGAAATCATCCTCGGCGTGCTGGTGCCAGGCGCCACACCGCAGGAGGTCATCGATCGTTTGCATCGCGAGATTGTCAGGATCGTCGCGCTGCCGGACGTGCGCGGGCGCCTCTCCGCGCTCGGCTTCGAGCCGATCGCCAGCACGCCCAAGGAATTCGCCGATCGGATCAAATGGGAAATTGACAAATGGGCGAAGGTCATTCGCGCTGCCGACATCAAGGTGCAGTGAGGTAAGCGAAGTCAGCCGCCACTCACCCCCACGCAGGCGCCTAGACGTTAAGCGAAGCTTCCCATTCGTCATGCGCAGGCATAGCGCGTCGAAGACGCGCGTGAACGCGCTTATGACCCGCGCATCCAGTATCTTCGGAAAAGCCTTATTGGCCCGCTTTCGCGAGGACGAGCGGAGGTTGATAATGTGGGCATGAGGGGCCACGGGTTGACCACAGGGAGGACCGCATGCCGATGTTCATGTGTTTGCTCAACTGGACCGACCAGGGAATTCGCGCGATCAAGGAGGCGCCCAAGCGAGCCAAAGCCGCCCAGGAGCTGGCCAAGAAAGTGGGCGTTGAAATCAAGGAGGTCTATCTGACGTCGGGCGACAGCGATCTGCTGGTTCTGCTCGAGACCGCGAACGGTGACAACGTCGCCAAATTCGCGCTGGCGATCGGCTCGCAGGGAAATGTGCGCACCCGCACCGCGCGCATTTGGCCTCAGTCCGAATATCAAAAGCTGATATCGGAGCTGCCATAGAGCCACGCGCTGCTTCGTTCGCCCTCGCGACAGCCTGCAGGCCACGGGCTGCCGCGCTGGGATCCTTTCCCTTAAGCGGGGACGAGCGGAAAATGGTCTTGGGACACTTCACCACACCAGCACGCGTTTGCGTTGAGCGTGGTGAGTGGTCAATCTGTTACGCTGCATGACCCGCTTGGTCCCGCGGGCTAACACAGGGAAACGCCATGCAAACGATGAACGTGATTGCCCGCGTGCTGGCGCTCGGCGCGGGCATCCTCTTTGCGAGCGCGGCGTTTGCGCAAGTGCCGGCCTATCCCGACCGGACGGTGAAGATCGTCGTGCCGTTCGCGGCCGCCGGGCCGACCGACCTGGTGGCTCGGCTCATTGCGCAAAAGCTGTCGGAAAAGTTCGGCCAGCAGTTCTACATCGAGAACATGGCGGGCGCGGGCGGCAATCTCGGAATGGGCGCTGCCGCCAAATCGGCTCCCGACGGCTACACGATTCTGTTCGTGTCATCGAGCTACACCGTCAACCCGTCGCTTTACGTGAAAGCGCCCTATGATCCCGACAAGGACTTCGCACCCGTCACCAAGGCCGCCGGCTCACCGAACGGGCTGTTCGTGCATCCCGACATTCCCGCCAGATCGGTGAAGGAGCTGGTGGAGCTTCTGCGGGCCAATCCCGGCAAGTACACCTTCGCCTCCCCCGGGGTCGGCACAACGCCGCATCTCTCCAGCGAGCTGTTCAAGCTCACCTTCGGGCTCGATTTCGCGCTCGCGCCGTTTCCCGGCGGCGCGCCGTCGATCCAGTCGGTGGTGGCAGGACACACCCCGATGTGCTTCCAGGCCATTCCGCCCGCAACCCAGCTGGTCAAGGACGGCAAGCTGCGCGCGCTCGCCGTCACCGCGGCGGCACGTTCGCCGGCGCTGCCCGACGTGCCCACGCTCGACGAGCTCGGAATCAAAGATCAGGAGGCCGAGACCATGCAGGGTGTGCTGCTGCCGGCAGGCACGCCGAAGCCGATCGTCGATCTTTTGCAGGCGGAGATCGCACGCATCGTCCACTTGCCCGACGTGAAGGAGAAGTTGCTGGCGGTCGGCCTCGAGCCCAATGGAATGTCGCAGGCCGCGTTCGCCGCCTACATCACGGCGGACATCGCCAAGTGGAAGAAAGTGATCGCCGACGCGAAAATCCCGCGCATCGGAGGTTAGGGAGAGGGAGCGCACCGAGATCGTTGCGCCATCGTCGACACTAGCCGGCCTGGCTGTCAGCGAATCCGATAATTGCCTTCGACGAATGCCGCGTAAGTCCGCGCGAGGCCGGCGGGTAGCGGTGTGCGTGCGCGCCATCCCATGCGGGCGAGCTTGGAGCTATCGAGCAGCTTGCGCGGGACGCCATCCGGCCGCGAGGCGTCGAAGGTAAGTTCGCCTCGATAGTCCACGACCTTGGCAACGAGCTTGGCAAATTCGGCGATCGTCACCTCTTCACCGCTGCCGACATTGACATGCTGTTCGTCCGAGTAATGCTCGAGCACGAACACGCAGGCGTCGGCGAGATCGTCGACAAAAAGAAACTCGCGAAAGGGCGTCCCCGTCCCCCAGACCTTGACCGCCGGCAGGCCGCCCTCCTTCGCCTGATGAAAGCGCCGAATGAGCGCCGGCACCACGTGACTGTTTTCGGGGTGATAGTTGTCGCCAGGCCCGTAAAGATTGGTCGGCATGATGGAAATGAAATCGGCGCCGTACTGACGGCGGTATGCCTGACAAAGCTTGATGCCGGCGATCTTGGCGACGGCATACCATTGGTTTGTCGGTTCGAGCGGTCCGGTAAGCAGTTCCTCCTCGCGCATCGGTTGATGGGCTAATTTCGGATAGATGCAGGAGGAGCCGAGATAGAGGAGCTTCTTGACGCCGGCCAGGTAGCTGGCGTGAACCACGTTGCGGGCAATCGCCAAATTTTGCGATATGAACTCGGCCGGATAGGCGCTGTTGGCGTGAATGCCGCCCACCTTGGCGGCGGCGGTGATCACCACGTCCGGTTTGGTTGCGGCCAGAAAGCGCTCTGCTTGCTCCTGCCGCTCGAGATCGACTTCGTCGCGGCCGGCCGTGATGATATCGCATCGCACGTTTGCGAGCCGGCGCAGGATCGCGGAACCGACCATCCCGCGATGGCCGGCGACGTAGATCTTCTTGCCGGTAAGATCGAACAGCTTGGCGGGCATCGAATGATTGCTGTTTGCTGGTGCAAATCGGCGGGTGTGGAGGCGGCGAGCCGGGATCGACTAGCACAGGACGACTCGCATGTCTTGCAGGCTTTTCCGCCGCTTCCACTGCCGGCTGATGGACGAGGAGAGCTGCGGCAGCGATACCACCGGTTCTTTCTGGACAACAACGTATCGACCAATAAACATGCCGCCACCGAACGCGATACGAGGGCGGAACCAGGACTGCCGACTGCAATGAAGAGCCTCAGGCAATGAACGCTCCAGTCAGCACGAGCGAGAGAGTGTCGCCGTCGCCGCGCAAGCTCAGGCTGCGCGATTTTTCAGAGCAAATGGCTCCCGAGCGCCACCGCTGGATCGAGCGGAACGCTTACTTCTATGAGGACGACCACCGTTATATGCGCTTTCTCGTCCCGGAAGGCAGCCGCGTTCTCGACCTCGGCTGCGGCATTGGCGATCTTCTGGCGGCGCTGAAGCCCTCGACCGGCGTCGGCGTCGATTTCAGCCCGGCAATGCTCGAGCAGGCGCGGGCCCGGCATCCGCACCTGCAATTCGTTCTCGGTGACGTCGAGGATTCATCGGTCATCCGCGAACTGACCGGACCGTTCGACTACATCGTTCTTTCCGACACGATCGGCGCGCTGGATGACTGTGAGGCGACACTCGCGTCGTTGCATCCCCTGTGCCATCGGGAAACGCGGCTGATCGTCTCGTACTATTCGCATCTGTGGGAACCGATCATGACGTTCGGCTCCTGGATCGGGCTGCGAATGCCGCAGGTCGAACAGAACTTTCTGCCTCCGACCGACATACAAAATCTCTTGGCGCTGGCCGACTTCGAGGTCGTCAAACGGGAATGGCGCCAACTGCTGCCGCGCCGTTTGCTCGGCTTAGGTCCGATCATCAACCGGTACGTCGGCTCGCTGCCGCTGATCCGCAGCCTGTGCTTGCGCCATTATCTGGTCGCGCGCTCGGTACCGAAGTCCCCTCCCGCTGCCGTCTCCGCGACCATCGTGGTGCCCTGCCGCAACGAGCGGGGAAACATCGAGGCGGTCGTGCGGCGAATTCCGCGATTTTGCGAAGATCAAGAGATCATCTTCGTCGAGGGACACAGCAAGGACGGAACGCGCGAGGAGGTCGAGCGCGTCATTGCCGCGTATCGCGACCACGACCTCAAGCTCATCGTGCAGGACGGCGTCGGCAAGGCCGACGCCGTGTTCAAGGGCTTCGCGCTGGCACGCGCAGACGTGCTCATGATCCTCGACGCCGACCTCACCATGCCGCCCGAGCAGCTGCCGAAATTCTGGAACGCGCTCGCCTCCGGCAAGGGCGAGTTCATCAACGGCTCTCGCTTGGTCTATCCGATGGAAAAGCAAGCGATGCGATTCCTCAATCTCATCGCCAATCGCGTGTTCTCGATACTATTCACGTGGCTGCTCAACCAGCGCTTCACCGATACGCTGTGCGGTACCAAGGTCTTGATGCGCAAGGACTACGAACGGATCAGATGCGACCATGGCTATTTCGGCGACTTCGATCCATTCGGTGATTTCGAGCTCATCTTCGGAGCTTCGAAGCTCGGTTTGAAGGTTGTGGAGGTCCCGGTGCGATACGCAAACCGAATCTACGGCGAGACCCAAATCTCCCGGTTTCAACACGGTCTGTTGCTGATCCGCATGGTTGCGTTCGCCTATCGCAAACTCAAGGCACTCTAACGGTCCGGCTGATTGGCTGCGTCATTGCCGGGCTTGACCCGGCAATCCATCCATTTTCGCAAAGACTCTTTTTGCAACGAGGATGGATGCGCGGGCATGAGCGCGTTCACGCGCGTCTTCTACGCGCTTCTGCCCGCGCATGACGCTTCGCGAACCAGCGCCTACCCGGCGATGCCGGGCGCGGACTCGACCGTGGGGGTGCGCGCCTCGCGCAGCGCCTGTTCCAGCGCCGCAAGATCGAAGGGCTTTTGCAACACGATGAAACCCTGCTCGACGGCATCGCGCGCGCTGTCGCTGTAGCCGGTCGCCAGCAGGACCGGCATCGCCGCGTCACGCCGGCGGATGGCATGGCCGAGCTCCAAGCCATTCATTCCGCCCGGCATGAGGATATCGGAGAAGACGAGATCAATCTTCGCATCCTTGGCGAGCAGCTCCAGCGCTTCATTGGCGCTGGCGACCTGTTTGACCATGTAGCCGAGTTGCTGGAAATAGGCGGTGGCGACCTCGGCGACCTCGGGGCTGTCTTCCACCACGAGCACCGTTCCGGCGCGCCGCGGCGCCGCCTCCGCTTTCATGGGCGCAGTGGATGGCGCGGGCAATTCCTGCGTGCGCGGCAGATAGAGTGTGATCGCCGTGCCGCGACCGACCGTACTGGTGACTGTCGCGGTGCCGCCCGACTGCTTGGCGAAGCCGTAGACTTGGCTCAGACCCAATCCTGTGCCCTTGCCCACTTCCTTGGTGGTGAAGAACGGCTCGAAGACGTGGTGCAAGATCTCGGGAGCAATACCGCTGCCGGTATCGGCCACGCCAATGGCGACGAAGTCGCCGCTGAGACCCTCCTGCGTCGCGCTGCCCTCGAGCACCACCGGCTTGACGGTGATGGTGAGCGTTCCGCCGTTCGGCATGGCATCGCGCGCGTTCACCGCCAGATTGAGCAAGGCGAGCTCGAGCTCGCTCGGGTCGACCTTGACCGCGCAGCTCTCATCGGGAACTAAGACCTCGGTGGTGATGTCGTCACGCAACGAGCGGGTCAGCATATCCTTGAGCTCGGGCAGCCGTTGGGTCAGATCGATCACCGCAGGGGTGAGCATCTGCCGGCGCGAGAATGCCAGCAATTGTCGCGTGAGACTTTCCCCCCGGCTGGTCGCATTCATGATCATGTCGAGAAGGCGCCTGTGCTTCTCAGAGGTCAGATCGCGCCGCAGGCGCTCCGCACTGCCGCTGACGATCATGAGCAGATTGTTGAAGTCGTGCGCGACCCCGCCGGTCAAATGTCCGATCGCCTCCAGCCGTTGCGCTTGCCGCAACGCGGCCTCCGCGGCTTCTCGCCGCTCGGCTTCGGCGTGCAGGCGACGCGTGCGCCGCAGGGCCATGGCGAGAATAAGCAGGATGAACAAGGTGGCAGGCACGCCGAAGATCAGATGGCCTGCCATGGTTGACATCCAATCGCCGCGGATCGCCGAGGTCTCGATGCCTGCGATCGCGTAAACGGGAAAGCCCTCGAGCTTGCGATAGCCGACCCGCCGTTCGGCTCCGTCAATTTGGGAACGGCCCGTGCGGATCGCACGTTCTCGCCCCTCGGCGACCGCCGCCTCCAGGCCAGGTCCGACGGCCCGCAGGCGGTCGGGCGGTTGCGGGTAACGGGCTAGAAACTTGCCGTCCGCACGGATCAGCGAGTAAAGCTCGCCTGGGCTGCGGCCGATGAGCGCGTAGAACTCCTCGAAATATTGCGGCACGACCGCCACCGCGATCACGCCGTTGAACGTGCCGTCGGCCGACGGACGGCGCCGCGAAAGAACGAAGAAGGGCGTGCCGAAAATCGCAAGCCGAGGCTCCACAACTTCGCTGACATAAGTGCCAACGTCGCCGGCGATGTGCACGTTGAAGAAGCTGCGCTCGCGGGAGCGCAGGTCGGCTGGGACTTGCACGAGCTGGCTGGAGGCGAGCGGCCGGCCGTCACGGTCGATCAGAAAGATCGCGCGCAGCTGCGGCAGCACTTCGACGATGCGCTTCATGCGCTCGTGCAGGCGCGGCTGGTCGGCGCGGATGGCATCGTCGGTCATGCCACGCACGATTTCATTGACCTCGGCGATGGCGCCCTCGACCGTCTGAAAGACCTTGAGCGTGTGCTCGTGAAGAATATCGAGCGAACGCTCGATGCGATCGTCAGCGACGCCCTCTTCGTGGCGGTAGTTCAGCCACGCCGCAAAACCGAACAGCATAAGCGGCAACACGACCGATGCCACCATCATGAGCTGCAGCAGTCGAATTGCTGATCGGCGAGCGGAACGCATTGCGCATCATTTCACAATTCAAGCAAGGCGACGAAGCTATCGTGCCGAGCGGTCGTCCCCCGAATACCGCCAACAATATACTTGGTTTTGGCCCGAATTTGTTCGCATCGCGGGCGCACCGACGTACCCGGACAGGCCGTCAAGACGCGGCGCCTGTGCCTAGGTCGTGCACCCGACGGAGGGACCCGAGCCTTAGGAGCGCCTCCCGAAACCGGTTGGGCCAGTCTCGATCGGCTTCTTGAAATCGCTTTAGAGGTGAGGCGAGCCGGCGCCAAGGCCGGGGTGCGTGGCCGCGGCGGCGCGGCGCTTGCGGAATTGCGCTTCCTCGGCGTCGTCAGCGCAAAACTCCGAGCAGAAGTGCTGCCCGGCGGACGTGCGCCAAAATTCAATGTCGCCGTCACGGGGACGGAACGGCTCTCCGCAGAACATGCAGCAACGCGGGCTGCCGTTGACGAGATACCTGCTGCTCATGAGCATCGGAGCCCCCCGCCGAATAGTGCGGTATTGCCCGCCGATCGTCGCCGCCGAGTCGTTAACGCTCGATTAATACGCGGCATGCGGTTCCCGTCCTCCCCGCGCAGCCCTTGACCACGCTGAGAGGCAAGCGGGCATCCATGACCAACCGGCCTGACCCCCCCCCCGCAACACGGGGTCTACGCGACTAATCCGTCGATCCCCCCTGCCGGACGACCCTTGTCGCCCGCCCCCGTGTGGCAAATTAACCACACAAGAAACAATTCACGTCATCGCCGCGGATTTGGCCGTGATCGGGCCATGGTTTCCACTCCCATTACGGGCGGGGATATCGGTGGGGGAGTGCGTAACGTGTCATCCATCAGCTCGTCGGGCGCCCGCATTGGCGCCAAGCCCTTGTCTTCGGGAGCGTTGCGGTTGTTGGCCGCTGCGCTGAGCGCGGCCGCCCTTGCGGCCTGCGCGCAGCAGCCGCCTGTAATGACCGGCGCGAGCCGCCAAGCGGCGCTCGAACCGACCAGAAAAGCCGTGGCCAGGCATCGGATGCCCGCGACTGAGAAAGCGGAGCGGCAGACCGCCGGCGCAACGAGTGCATCCCATGGGCTGGCGAGCTTCTACAGCTATGACCCGCATACCGCGAGCGGCGAAAAGTTCGATAAGCACGAATTGACCGCCGCGCATCGCACATTGCCGTTCGGCACGCGGCTGCGCGTCACCGACGTGGCGACGGGCCGCTCGGTGACGGTTCGCGTGAACGACCGCGGCCCGTTCGTTCGCGGCCGCGTCGTCGATGTCTCCGCGTCCGCCGCCGAAACGCTGGGCATCACCGCCAAGGGTGTCGCCAAGGTCAAGCTCGACGTCGTCGACTGAGCGCACGCGAGCGGCTCTCTGGTCTGCGCCGCAGCCTGCTTGCGGCCGACCGAAACCCAATGGCATCCCGCTCCGGTCGTCCCCGCGCAAGCGGGGACCCATGATCACCGGCTGGTGTTCATGGGTCCCGGCTCTCGCTTCGCTCGGCCGGGACGACGAGAATGCATTTTGGCGAAACGAACCCAACGATCATTTTGGCCAAACGAAGCCAACCGGCAGCGTGGGCAGCCGCGAGCGCGGGGCCGAGCCCCAGCCCTTCAAGATCCTCAGATCACTTCTTCCGTCTTGTCGTCAGTCTCGCCGTAACGGCGCAGCGTGGCTGGCTTGGTGCCGGCGTAAAGCTTGGCGAGGCCCGGGGCGATCTTGGCATTCTCCTGCTCGAACAGGCTGTTGCCGGCGAGATCGCTCTCGACCAGAAACGGACCGAACTTCTCGACGTCGAGAACCCAAACCGCCTGCGCCAGACCCAACTCCTCGAGCCAGTAGACGCCCGCAACCCGCTTGATGCCGCGCCCGAGCAGCGCGCCGGTGCCGTAGCCGACCGTCGTGAGATAAATCGCGTGATTGGGAACGAAGGACCTACGATAGGCCTCGGACGTCATTCCACCCTTGCCGATGATGACGTTGCAGCCCGAAAGCTTGAACCAGCCGTCGAGCCATTGCGCGAAGCGGAAGGAGGCGGTCGCCGTCACCGCGCCGACGGTATAGCTGCCGTCGGGATTGACGGTTGCCGCCGGCGAGCAGTGGAAGTTGGCAAGCCCCAGCGCATCGCGGCCGGCGGGCATTCCGGCGCCGTCTTCGATCGCGCGCTTGTAGACGCCCTCGCGCGCGGTGAAGAGGCGGCCGCTCAAATAAGCGACCGTGCCGATCTTGAGCCGGCGCAGATCGTCGGTACCGGCGGGAAGCGCAAGCTGAACGGTCTCGAGCATCCCCTACTCCGCCGCCTCCGCCGCCGGACGTTCCCACTCAACCGTGGCGCGCCGCATGTAATCGGTGAACCACATCGGGTCGGTGCGGAACTGGACGCGGCCGTCGGCGAAGATGCGCGCGCAGGCGCGGCGCGAGGACAGGCAGAACATGTGCACCGACATCGGCAGGCCGCCGGTGTGACAATAGCCGACCTCGATGTGGCAATCGATCACCATGGACGAGCCGATGAAACCCATCGCGCCCATGCCGATGCTGTTGCCGAGCTCCCTGAACTCCTCCTCGAGCGCGGCGATCTTGGGATCCGGATTGCGCGATCCGACCAGGCGCAGGCAGGACGCCTGCTTGCCCAGCACCATGCTGGTATCTTTCGAGCCGCCGAGGCCGACCCCAACGATTGCCGGCTGGCAAGCAAGCCCGCGCTTGCCGAAGCCGATCAGCGTGTCGAGGTAGAAGCGCTTGATGCCGTCGATGCCGTCGCCGGGAAACAGCATGCGATAGTCGGAGCCGAACAGGCCGCCTTTGTGCACGGTGATGAGATCGATCCAATCAGCCTCGGGATGGAACGCGTACTCGATCTCCGGCGCGCCGATGCCGACGTTGTTGTTGTGATCGGTGCGCCAGAGCGGATGCACACGGTTAGGACGCAGCGGCACGGTTGTGGTGGCGCGGGCGGTGGCGCGCCGCAATGCCGCCTCCAGCGCGACCGGCCCGCCCTCGATACGCGCCTCGTTGCCGATCTTGACGTACCAGCGCGGCAGGCCGGTGTCGCCGCACATCGCGCGGCGATCCTCCTTGGCGGCGTCGTAGTTCTCCAGCATCGCCTTGATGACGAAGGCAGATAGATCGCCCTTTTCGGTGTCGGCGCATCTGCGCAAGCCGGCGAGATAGTCGTCGGGAATCTCGATTGCCGCCTTGGCCATCAACTCCTCGGCGGTGCGTTGAAGGGACGATATGAAAATCATGCTGGCCTCGCTCTACTCGGCCGCCATGCCGCTTCCCCCCTCGCGGGGGACGGTGATGATGCGGCCTCCTGGCAGCAGCGTCTCGCCAGGCCTTACATGGGTGAACTGAACCGGCTCCTCGGTGATTTCCAGACCACCCGCCGTTTGCCGCGCGACCGTGAAGCGCGAGCTCGCCAAATCGCCCGGCTCCGGAAAGTCGGAACGGAAGTGCGCGCCGCGCGAATTCTCGCGCTTTAAGGCCGCGAGCGCAATCGCCCGGCTGGCCTCGACGAGCGAGCGTAGATTGAGCCAATCGTGCCAGGTGAGGTTGAAGGCGCGGTCCTCCTCGGCGACGCCCGTCGCCAAAAGTTCCGCCTCGATCGCATCAAGCGCCGCAAGCGCGCGATCAAGACCGGTGCGGTTGCGGATGACGCCGACTTCGTCCCACATCGTGTCGAGAAGCTTCTCGCGCAGATCGTTCAAATTGCTGCCGTTGCGCGCGAACGGATGCAGCGCACGCTGCACTTCCGCTTCCAGCACCTGCTCATCGGGCGTCCGATGGCCGGGATTGGCGGCGATCCATCGCGGCATCACGTCGCCGGCGATTCCGCCGAAGACGGTCGAGTTCGCGACCCCGTTGCCGCCCAGCCGGTTTGCGCCGTGCATGCCGCTTGCGTCCTCGCCGGCGACGAAAAGCCCGGGCCAATCGGTCGATGTGTCCGTGCGGCAGATAAGGCCGCCCATGAAGTAGTGGGCGGTCGGCACTACCTCGACCAACCCGCCGGCGAGGTCGAAGCCGCAGTCGCGGCAGCGATCGACCATGCCTTTGAACTCTTTTGCCACCTTGTCAGGCCCGAGATGGCTCATCTTGAGGTAGACGCCGCCATTCGGCGTGGTGCGTCCGGCCTTCATCTCGGTATAAATCGCCCGGCTGACGACGTCGCGCGTCGCGCGCTCGAGTTTGTCGTCATAATCGCCCATGAAACGGTGCATCGCACCGTTGAGGAGATGGCCGCCCGCGCCGCGCAGCCCCTCCTCGAGCACCGTGCCGGTCATGCGCGTGTCGGGTCCGGCGAGCAAGCCGGTCGGATGGAACTGAACCATCTCCAGGTCGCGCAGCGGCAGCCCCGCGCGCAATGCCATCGCCAAGCCGTCCATGCTCTTGTCGCCGGACGGTGTGTGGTAGCGGTACATGGTCGGGCCACCACCAGTCGCCAGCAGCACCGCCTGGGCGGCAACGAAGCGGAACGCGCCGGTGCGCACGTCGATCATCAGCACGCCGGCCAGCGCGCCATCGGTTGCGGGAACGAGCGCCACCGCGCGGTGCTCTTCGAGACGCCGGATCGGCCGGGACCAGACCTGCTCCATCAACCGATTGATGATCTCTATCCCGGTGAGATCGCCCTTGTGCACGGTGCGGTCGAAGCTCTGGCCGGCGAACGCCTTGCCGTGCAGCGTGCCATCCGGATTGCGGTCGAAGAAGCAGCCGATCTCGTTTTCCAGCTCGCGCACGCGCTCGACCGCCGTGCTCACCAGCGTCCAGGCCAGTTCCTGATGCGGCAACCATTTGCCGCCCTCGATGGTGTCCATGAAATGGCGCTCGACGCAGTCGCCGGGATGCAGCGCCACGTTGTAGCCGCCCTGCACCATACGCGTGCAGCCGCACTTGCCGAGTAGCCCCTTGCTCGCGACGGTGATGTCGAGATCGGGATTGACCTTGAACGCGTGCAATGCTGCAAACAGACCGGCGCCGCCGGATCCGAGGATCAAAATATCGGTCGTGAGCCGCTCGATGGTCATCGTCAAAACATACGCGCGAGCAGGACGAATGCGATCACCGCCGACAATCCGGCCGCGAGCGTCGCAAGCTCCTTCTGCCCGTCGCGCCAGGCAAGATTCTCGATCACCAGCACGCGCAGGCCTCCCAGCATGTGCACGACGAGCAGAAAGACGAGCCCGCTTTCGGCCAGCTTCACCAGCGGCTGATCGCTCCAGCGCAAGAAGCTCTCGAGCGGTGCTTCGCCCTGGATGGCGAGGCCCAGCGTCAAGAAATGCACCGGCAGGAACATGGCGAGCGCCAGGCCGGACAGCCGGTGCACCAGCGCGGCGATCCACAGCACGCTGCTGCGATGGCTCAAGCCGCGCGCGGTCACGCCAGCACCACTGCGGCGACGGCGCGCAGGCCAAGGACGAGCAGCAGCACTGCGAAAGCGCTCGCCAGGATGCCGGCGTTGCGCTCGTTGAGCGGCGACCATTCGGCGAGCACGCTACGAACGCCGATGCCGGCGTGAACGGCCACGGTTATGACGAAGGCGCCGTAGAACGACGCCCACGCGAGGCTCCCCCGCGTGCGCCCGAGAATGCCCGCCGCGGTCAACCCCTTGCGCGTCGCATAGAAGATGAGGGCGACATGCACGAGGACCAGCGGCACCATGACCGCTGCGGTCAGTCGCTGCCAGACATAGAGGCGAACGTTCATATCTCGCCCTTGAGATAGGCCCACATGGTGCGGCGCTTGAGAGCGGCGATCGAGGCAGTCGGATTGAGCCGCTGCGGGCAGAGTTCCTGGCAAGACTGGTGCGAGTGGCAGGCGTGGCAGCCGCCGGAAGCCGCGACCGCTTGCAGCCGCTCCGTCGTTGCGCTGTCCCGCTCGTCGTTCACCAGCGTCCAGGCGCGGTTGAGCGCCGCCGGCCCCAGATAATCGGAATTCCAGCGAACGGTGTCGCAGGCGGCATAGCATATGCCGCAATTGATGCACTCGATGGCCGCATCGGCGGCCACCCGCGCCGCGCTATCCGGCCTGATCGGCACGATATCGTCGTTACGCGTGTGTGACGGAACGAAGGCGCCCTTGGCCTGCTGCCACTTCTCGAAGAAGGGGCGCATGTCGGCGGCCAGATCCTTGATGACGGGCAGATTCTGGAGCGGCCCGATCTCGAGGCGGCCGCTCTTGGCCACGCTCGATACGTGCGTGCGGCAAGTCCAACGCGGCCGGCCGTTCACCGTCATGGCGCAGGAGCCGCACATGCCGACCCGACAGGCAAAGCGGTAGGACAGCGTCGGATCGAGGTGGCGTTGCACGAACGTCACCACGTCGAGCACGGTCTGGTTTTCCCGCAAGGGGACCTTGTAGGTCTCGTAGCGTCCCTGTTGCGCGCCGCGCCAGAGCGACACTGTCAACCCGGATCGTGAATCGGACATGCCTTCCTTCGCCCGCTTTCGCCGCGATGGGGGCCACTAATCATCGGCGCGACGTCAAGTCTAGCAAGCAGAACTCCTCACCAAAAGCTTCTCGGTCAGGAAATGCTGCGCCTTGACGGCATGATGAGCGTTGGCACTGCCGGCCACATTCACTAACATCGATCCTGCAGTGCGGGACGAGCGAGAGGGACTGCGGTGAACCGGTTGCGCATGCTGCTCATCGCGCTGCTCGCATCTGCGGGCGTCTGGATGTCGGACGCGGCATTCGCGCAGGACCGTTATCCGACCCGCCCGATCCGTCTGGTGATCCCGTCGGTTCCCGCCGGCGTGCACGACGTCATTGGCCGCGTCTTGGCGGAACGGGTTAAGCCGCAACTCGGCGCCATCGTCATCGACAACCGCGGCGGTGGCGGCGGCCTGATCGGCGCCAATGACGTGGCCCACGCACAGCCGGACGGCTACAGCATCCTGCTCGGCAGCACCACCACGCATGTCCTGCTCACGCCGGTCATGACGAATCCGCCCTATGATCCGGTCAAGGATTTTTCCGCCGTTGCCGTCTTCGCTTATAGCTCGACTTCGATCGTGGCCAACGCTTCGCTGCCGGTGCGCACGCTTGGCGAGCTGATCGCCTACGCCAAGGCCAATCCCGGCAAGCTGTCCTATGGATCGGCCG
>Ga0075421_100006194_pt1 | contig 14563 bp, 6 predicted proteins | sample SoiMetdeltSBSDD5_FD_75292 | JGI IMG/M metagenome (GOLD analysis project Ga0075421, IMG submission 75292) | Bulk soil microbial communities from a Populus tree surrounding site in Tennessee, USA - Soil MetaG P. deltoides SBSDD5 | ecosystem: Environmental > Terrestrial > Soil > Tree plantation...
AAAAATGACCGATATAATAATAAGAGTTCATGTAAATTAGTTGACCGGTTTTTGTATCGGCATGAACAGGCGCGTAACAAAAGTTCTGAACATGATTCGGTCCGCCGGTCTCATCCAGCAAAATATTCCAGTCTGTCCAGCCAACCGCGCCGCCATTAAAATCATTGATCATCGATTTACCATAACGTTCACCCCATTTCCATTGGTTGATCTGTTGCATATTGAAGGGACCATTGCAACCTTCGGTAAATAATAAAGGCTTATCAGGAAATGCATCATTCACTTTTTTCAGGTTGTTGAACATTTGCTCACCGCCACTCCAGTCTTCATACCAATGGAAGCCTATGCCCCAGGCATATTTTGAAACATCAGGATCGTTGAAATAAGTTACTGCACGCTGATAAATGAGATCGCGGTTATGGTCCCACATGATAATTTTTTTATCTGCTAATCCTTCTTTATGCATTGTTGGTCCTAAAAAGTTTTTGAGGAAATCTTTTTCCTCGTCAGCTGTGTAGATACAACTTTCCCAACGTTGCGTAGCCATTGGCTCATTTTGAATTGAAATACCCCAGACTGGTATTCCTTCCTGCTCATAGGCCTTAATAAACTTTGTATAATAATTAGCCCAGCTCTGGTAAAATTCAGATTTAAGTTTTCCACCGCGTAAAATATTATTGTTATCCTTCATCCATGCCGGGGGACTCCACGGACTTGCATATAAAGTAAGCTTGCCACCGGCGGCTTTTATCGATTCTTTGATAAACGGTATACGAAATTGTTTATCATGTTGCACACTGAAAGATTTCAAATCTTTATCTCCATCAGTAACATAGGTATAAGTACCGCTGCTAAAATCACAGCTATGAATATTTGTTCTTCCAATTGTATAGCCAATGCCTTTTTCTTTATCGAAGTAAGCCGTCATGAATTCCTGTTGCTTTTCCTTTGGGAGCTTGGTATAGGTTTCTGCTGATGCATCGGTAAGTGCAGCGCCGATGCCCAAAAACTCCTGGTAAGTTTTTGAAGGATCGATAAAAACTGATATCTCGTTCTCAAAAGGCTGACCTTTTTGTTTGAATTCCAGTTCACCATTGGAAGCCAGGCGCATATCGGTGCTATCAGCAGTTGTGTATACTGAAACTTTTTTTCCATTAACCGAAAATGTATTTACCGCTGATGATGATTGTACAGATTCCTGTTTTGTTTGCGAACAGGCAAATAGGCATACCGCTAATGCAGTATAAAATATTCTTTTCATATTTTTTATTTTAATTCTACCAAACCAGCGTAGTAACACAAGATGCGGGAAGTGTGACCGGCGCTGTTTTATTTTGATATTTTACATTGATCGTTGTTTCAGTTCCCCAATTGTTCAATAGTATCATTATTTTTTTCCCTTCAGGGGTTTTAAAAACCACGTTGGGGATATTGTCATTTGGAACGGTACTCGACATCACCACCGATCCTGGCGGCACAAATTTGGAAGCATGCGCAATGATATAATAAGCAACATTGCGTACGATGTTTCCATTTAACGTCAAGGCACCTTTACACTCAGTACATCCGCCGGGGGTGTGCGGATTATAAGTTGGATCGTTGGCAAGGTTCCATTCCAGCGCTACTTTGCTCCAGTTCCGCATGGAACCAATGATCACATTTGTGATATGCCATTTCAGATCACCACTGAACGTTCCGTTAGCTCCGGTCCATTGCTCGGTGAAATATAAATTCTTATCGGGATGCGCAGTATGAACAGTATTGAGCGCACTGATATCACCTGCATACAAATGAAACGCTGAGCCATCGATAAATGGTTTTGCTGCAGCATCATTCAAAACAGTGATGGGGTAATTTGCATTATCACAATTATGATCCCATACAATTATTTTAGTTGCGATGCCAGCGGCCTGGAATGCGGGGCCCAGGTTATTCTTTATGAAATTTGCCTGTTGTGTTGCGCTCATCACCATGCTTGGATTATTACCCCCATGTTGCGGTTCATTTTGTGGCGTGATGGCATGAATGGTAATTCCTTTTGCCTGCATTGCCTGGATGTACTTTACAAAATATTGTGCATACACGCCATAATATTGTATTTGCAAACTTCCACCGATCGAATTTCCATTGTCTTTCATCCAAACAGGCGGGCTCCATGGCGACCCCATAATTTTTATATTAGGATTGATCGCGAGAATTTCCTTTAAAACAGGAATCAGGTCAATTGTATCTTTTGATAAACTAAAATTTGCAAGCGTTGGATCTGTTTGTCCTGCGGGCATATCATCGTAACTAAATACTTCAGGGCTCAGATCAGAAGCGCCAATGCTGATGCGCAGGTAGCTAATGCGAATTGAATTATCATTATTGCCAAATAGTTCCTGCAGCAATGAGGTCCTTTGTGCGGCTGATAATTTATTTATTAAGTAAGCGCTTCCGCCCGTAAGCGTATAGCCAAAACCATCTACTGATTGTTTAGTTTGTGTCGAATCTATTTCGATCAACTGATTCGTTGTAGCAGGTGAGCCGAATGAAAAATAAGAACCCTGCTTTTGTAATAATACTGATTGATCGGTTTTTGTCATCCACCAGCTGATCTCCTTTCCACCTTCCGCAGGAGGGTCAACCGGTTTGTTCTTGTTGGAACAATTGGAGTTGACAGAAACCAGGGCTGTTAAAATGATTATATAGGTTGAAATTTTATTGTTCATTCTTAAAGTTTAAAAAAATTAAAGACTGGTTATTTCTTGCCAGGACCAAAACTTTTTGATTGTTTGGCAAGCCGATCCATTTTGCATCTCTTACTTCGCCATCTACAACCTGGGTATTGAAGGTAATGTCAAATGATCTTGTATTTGGGTTAAATGAGAAACCTGTCGGCAACATCGCATCGTATCTTCCTTCGTAGGGAATTACCCCGTAAAAATTTCCTGCTGCAATAAAAGTTCCGGGCGTTGATGTTTTTGTAAATGCCATTACCGGCGCTAATTGCAATTCACCCGGCAGATCGATCCTTGAAAAAATTCCTTTGCCATCATTAATAAAACATGATGAACTCAGGATTTCCGCTTTTAATTCTGTGTTGCCTTTAAAAAGATCATAAAAAACATATTGCACCGTTTTTCCAGCCACTGCGCTGTATGTCAAATAATGCTTTTTTAATACCGGCAAAGCCCGTTCCAATTCGTCTTTTGCAAGAAATGTATATTCCTCGCCGTCGATCGTATAGCACATGATCGGTTCGATCGAACCGTTCTTATCAAAGTCTTTTACATACAATTTGCAGGGCCCGTTCTTACCCGCATAAAGTTTTGTATTATGTCCCCAATTACCGGCAAGAATATCTGTATCGCCGTCACCATCTACATCGGTTGTGTAAAGAGATTGCCAAAGACCTGTGGATTGAGATACATCGGATAATTTAAAGACGCCGTTGTTATTAATAAAGATCTTCATTGGCATCCATTCGCCGGTAACAATAAGATCCGGCCACGTGTCATTATTCACATCGGTGAAAGCAGCGGCAGTAACCAGCCCGATATGCAGCAAATTCATGATGCTGGCAGGCGCAATGCTAAAGATCCCTTTGCCATCATTTAAGTACAGGTAAGAATTCTGGGGAATGCCATATCGTAAAGGATCACTCAAAAAACCAATAAAAACATCCATGTCGCCGTCTTTATCGATATCCGCAGTTGTTACACATGATTTGTTTTCATAAAGATGCGGTATCGAGTTTGGCAAGATCTTAAAATGACCTTGTCCATCATTTATAAACAACCTGTCGGCAGAGGCAAGTTGATTTGCCGGCATTTCATTGCCGCCACTTACGACCCACAGATCAGGACTACCATCACCATTGGCATCAAAGAATGTTGCATCTACATCTTCACAAATAGCATATTTGTTGAACACAGCAGTATCAGTAGGCTGGAACCTTCCATTCGATTGTTGCGTCCATAACGTGCCGGGTTGTCCTTTTGCGCCGCCTACATAAAAATCATCAAGGCCATCTTTATTGATATCCGCAACGGCTATTTTAGGCCCCCGTGTGGATTCGAGATGGGGAATAAGGTATTGTACATTGTAATCGAGGAAATCATTCTCTTTATGCTTCCAATTTATAGCGACGTTGCTTGTAATATTTTCAAGCACTTCTTTACGCCGAGGAAAGAAATCATCGTAATTGAATGACCCGGCAGCATCTGCCTCTCTCACCAATACCGGTTTATTAGCCGTTACATTTGTTATCACCTGGTATTTTTGATTTGGCCAAACGATCAGCATGCTGTCAATTTGTTTCAAACTATCCAAACCAAAATGCAATGAGAAATCAACAGACGATTGAAAGCCTCTTGTTGGCATCATCTGCTGGTATTGCATTTTGTCTTTGGTATATAACCATACTTTAGTGCCCACACCATAAACATTGCTGCTGTCACCTTTGAAAGAAATTTTGATCTGATCTTTTTGTTGCGAATTATTTTTAAGAATTACGGCAGTTGCATCTAATGAGTTGATAACAATATCAAGTTTTCCATCATTATCAAGATCGGCATAAGCAGCACCATTAAAATATCCTTTCATGTTGGCAGTTCCCCAGCTATCGCTCACATCAGAAAACCTTTCTTTTCCATTTCCTCTGAATAAAAAAGGATGTGAGGCTCCATCAGGCATTGCGTCGATAGTTTCCCTGTCAAATTCATCAGAATGGTTCCGGTCTGCGCCCCTGTTTTTAAGATCGGAGACGAAACGAATATAATCGAGGTCTACCGGCCGCTTTACAATTCCCGATGTCACAAGAAGATCTTTATTCCCATCATTATCAAAATCTGCAAACAATGGTGCCCAGCTCCAATCGGTAGCAGCAACCCCGCTTATTAAACCTGTTTCACTAAAGGTCGTTCCATTGCCATTATTCCTTTGCAAACAATTTTTCGAATATTGATTTTGATAACCCTGTATTTCCAGCTTTACTTTATAAGTATCAGGATTTTCATCACTGCCATAGGTCTTCACCGTTTTTTCATCAGGGGGTAACATGTCAACGGTGATTACATCAAGTTGCCCATCGTTATTATAGTCTGCTATATCATTACCCATACTGAAGCGACTATAATGTTTGAAATGTTTTGCACCGCTTTCTGTAAATGTACCGTTGCCATTGTTGATGTAGTAATAATCGTTCTCATGAAAATCATTTCCGACATAAATGTCGTCCCAGCCATCATTGTTAAGATCGCCGGTTGCAATACCAAGCCCATAACCAAGATTACTTTGATAAATACCGGCCTGTGCCGAAACATCAGTGAATTTGCCGGTAATATTTAAATCGTTCCTGTATAGCCTGTCGCCTGAAAGTGTGTCGAATGTTTTGCGATTATTCGTATCAACAATATTCTGATGGGGATGATGTGATTGATTTAAAATATAGCAATCAAGATCACCATCACGATCAAAATCAAAAAAAGCGGATTGAGTGGTAGCGCACGAGGTATTCAGGCCATAGCTTTCCGAGCTTTCCGTAAAAGTGTTATTCTTATTATTAATGTAAAGCTCATTATGGCCTGTTAATTTATAACGACCGCTAACTGAAGAAACATAAATATCGAGCCACCCGTCATTGTTCACATCGGCCATTGTGACACCGCTGCACCAGTCAGCCGTTCCCTTTACGGCCGCTTTATCAGTGATGTCTTCGAATTTAAAATTGCCTTTGTTCAGATAAAGTTTGTTGTTGCCCTTGCTGTTGGAGGTGAAAAAAATATCTGCAAGGCCATCGTTATTGATATCACCGGTTGCAACACCGCCGCCATTGTAGTAATAGAGATAATACAAAATATTGAACAATGGTCTTTCGTTAAGTTTATTTGCAAATGTTACACCGGTTTCAGAAGGGGATAGTTGAGTGAAAAGCTTTTCCTCTTTTGACTTGCAGCCAAAGAAAATGAAAACAGGCAAACTAAACAATATAAAACAATATTGAATGCTACTGCAATTTCTATACATGGTATGATCGTCTTTTAATTCGCTATTTGTTCTCTTTAGATTTCAGGTAATCAAGTATTTTTTGAGTTTCTTCTTTATAAATTGTAATATGATGCGTGCGAAGTTTTGCCGTAGTTGGGATCGGTGCCCCTTCAAGATATACGGTAATACTTTGTGATGGTTGCAACGGCATATGGCAATCGATGCAATTCTTATTGATAATATCGCCAACTGAATCTTTCATGCTGCATTCTTTGTGTTGATCGCCATTATGGCAATTCATACAACGCTGTGAAAATATTTCGAGTTTCCCTTTTTCATTTTCGTGTACATTATGACAACTCATGCATGTCATCTCCGATTTAACAAAACAGGTGCTTATTGAAAGCAGCCCAAGCTGGTTGCCATGAACATCAAGATTCGGAACAGGAGATGTGCTGTTGGAAGGTGAAAAATAATCTGACAATTTATCGCCGGCCTGGAAGCTGAAAGATGGCTTTGTTTTTTCAAGTCTTCCACTATGACATAAAGCACAGAGATCTGTTTTAAGCTCTCGTGATAAGTTAGCCGGATTCACAATATATTTTCCGTTGCTTTCACCCGGCTTTGATGTATGGTGATCGACATGCTTTTTCGCGGGGCCATGACATTTTTCACAATCGACACCATAAATGATGTGTACTTTATCAAACTCTTCAGGGTGTTTTTTTTCTTCAGACATTTTCTGAAACCAGGTGCTGTGACATTCAAGACATCTTGAAGTGATCACCCTGTTGAAGGCAGGCTTACGCGGGCTAAAGCCAGGACTGCTTGACCATGTGCTTTCAGGAGTAAAGTAGGTAACAGGTAATTGCACAAGACTATTATTTTTCCATGATAAAAAGCTTTGCCCTTTTCTTCCTGAGCCAACAACCATATCGATCAGGTGCTTTTTCACTCTTTCTCCCATTACGTATTCGGTTTGAAATAAGCTGTCGTTTTGTCTTTCCATCTTCACGCTTGACACAGCCGAATAATGATATTCATTTTTGCCTTCATCAAAACTTCCTTTTATATTTTCAATGCCTGAAGACTTTGAAGAAAGAAAATGCTCTGTTTGCAAATGCTTTTCATAAATATCCTTATGACATGTTACGCAGGAGGCTGATCCCGCAAATGCTGCATATTGAACCGGCCCGTCTTTTATTTTGTTATCAGGCGAAGTGCACTTCATTAATAAAAAGATCATCAAAAAGATTGAGAAAAGAATAATATAGAAACGTTTGTTTCCGCTGATCATCTTTAATTATTGTACAATTCAACAGGCGAATAAAATATTACATTTTTAACTAATCAAAAGGGCTGAAACAAAAATTGTTCAGCCCTTTTCCTACTTGAGACTGCTTGCTGTATGAACTAAAAGCTTACAATTTACTGTTGAATAAAGCTGCTACCTCACTTGCAGAAAGGGCCTTATTATATAACCTGAATTGATCAAGACTTCCTTTCCATGGTTGTATCCATGAATCAGTCGATCCGCCGAAACCTCCATGCTTGGACCATCCACCGATAACAAAACCAACCGGGTTAACAAACTGTGCTGCGCCTCTTGGGCTACCATTTTTTACAGCGTTGGTAAGATTAGATGGCAAACCTGTCAATGCCGCACCATCCACATAGTATGTGAATTTGGATGTTGTTTCATCATAAACAAATGCAAGATGATGCCATTGATTGTTCAATAAATTTCCGGGCATTTTATTGGCGCCGACAAATTCAAACCATTGGTCTGCATCGGGTCCCCACACAATTTTTACAACTGCATGAGTTGCTGTAGAACCCCCATTTTGATGTTCAACAAAGGCTGTCAGGTTATTGGCAGCCCATCCATCTTTTGATGGCAGCGTAAATAGCCATTGCGGTTCATTTTGAGGGACTGTATTCTTTTCCCAGAAGGCAACTGTAAAGCTCTTTGACTGACCAAAATCATTTGCATTGTTGTACACCACAGAGCCACCATTTTCCGCTGTGCCCCTTATACCCGGTACAACAGTTACCGTACTGTTGGGAAAGAAGCTTGGATAGTTTGAAATGCTATCCCTGAATCGTTTATTGATCTGGCTATGTTCCGGTAGAGTAGAATCAAATGGCACATAGAACCTTAATGGTGTGGCCGGGGTTGTGGTGTAATCTTCCGGATAATCACCCAATGGTGGTCTTTCCATTTTCTGGCAGCTCGTGATCACCAACCCGGCTATAATAATTGAAAAAAGACTGATGATATGTTTCATAATATTTTTTTGACGATTAAAAATTTTTTACCACTCCGGATTTTGAACTAATACCCCACCGGTCAGATCAATTGCTTTTTGAGGTATCGGATAGAATTTACATCTTGGCGTGTAGCCTAATGAACCAAGTACTGCTTCGGCATCACCCCAGCGAACGAGATCATAGAACCTGTAACCTTCCATTGCAAATTCCCAACGTCTCTCATTTTTAATTGCTGTTCTCATCTGCGCTTTATCAACAAAAGGTATTACCGGAAGCACTGCATTGTTTCCGGCTCTTGCCCGTGCCCTGATCAATTCCAGCATTGCTGCAGCGGTAGCACCGTCATTCGTTTCATTCGCTGCTTCCGCTTTCATCAAAATAACATCTGCATATCGGAATACACGGTGATTGATCCATCCTGTATTTCCTTGTTGTCCGATACTTGCTCTCATTACAGGATCACCATAAACTTTCTTATTCCAGAATTTTTGCGGCAAAGTAGGATAGGGAGGCAAAGTAAGTCCATACCCACCTTGCGCCGGGCCTCCATCATGTTGTCCTGAATAGAGAATCGTTTTTCTTTTTCTTGGATCGGTATTATCCCATGCTGTTTCTAATACATCGGTAGGAGTGTTCCAACCCCAACCAAGATTCCAATCAGAGCTTGCGCCACCCTGGCGAACATTCTGGCAAGTACCCCAGAATGAATAAAATTCAGGTGCGCCGCCAGGTCCGATATGAGCCTGTATCTCAAAAATAGATTCGGGACCATTTTTACCGACGCCACCAGGTCCGTCCTTCCAAACCTGTTCGAATGGAGGTAATGAATATTGACCAGATGCGATAACAGCATTACATTTCGCTAAAGCTGACGCCCAATTCTGGCGGAACATATATGTTTGCGCCCAAAGAGTATTTGCAGCGCCTGATGTTAACCTACCGGGAAAATCATTACCTGCAGAAGTGTTCCAATTCAACGGAAGTGCGGCAACAGCATCCTGAAGATCCTTGTCGATAAGTGCATAAATGTCAGTGATAGCAGCTTTTGGTTTTACAGCATCTTTTGGTGCTTCAATGTAAACATCAAAAAGAGGAACTTCACCATATGTTCTTACAAGATTGAAATAGGAATAGGCTCTTAAGAATTTTGCTTCGCCCACATTTCTTTTTGATAACTCATCATTAAGACCGGCAAGTTCTGCAGTTTTTAAAATACTGTTACACCTGTTGATCATATAGAAGTGATCATTCCAATAAGAGTTGGTTGCCCAGTCATCTTTAGTATACTGGAAAGTTTCGAACTCGGCAATGATCTCAGCGCCGTCAGTAGGTTCACTCCCTTTTTGAGCATCATCATCACGGATGCTATGGAAATCGAGCCAGGGCAATGTATTGAACCCGGCATAGGTTCTTAAGATCGAATAAAGACCGATCACCTGTTGCTCTACCCCAAAATCATCAAGGGTACCCTCCAGTGGTTTTCTATCCAGGAACTTTTTACAGCTCGCGATAGAACCCACCATCATCATAACAAATGCAAGTCTTAGAATATTCTTTTTATAACTTTTCATCTTAATATAATTGATGATTATAAAATTTGATTGTTTTAGCCTTATTCAAAATTTACATTAACTCCAAATGTTACTACTCGTGGTATAGCTCCACCTGCTTCATCAAATCCAAAGGCGGTTGCCCTGCCTCCAAATTCAGCAGTGTAGCCATTGTTACGTTTCCAGGTTTTAAGGTTCTGTGCATTTACAAACACTCTCAGGTTTCTCACATGAGCTTTTGTAAGAGCTTTTGCAGTAATGTCGTAACCAACCTGGAGATTTCTTATCCTGAAATAACTTCCATCTTCAATATTATAAGTTGATCCGTTATAGTTGAACCGGTGTCCCTGGCTGATGATAGGTTCCCAGTTGGACGTACCGGCGCCATTCCATCTGTCTAATTTCAATGCCGCATAATTGACTCTTTGGAAAGGTGATTCCAAAGCAGCCCAAACCCTGAATACTTCATTGCCATATACGCCACCGAAATCAACGTCGATATTTAATTTTTTATATTTAAGCCCGATAGAACCTCCGTAAATAAAATCAGGTGAAGGATTCCCTATTACAGTGCGATCAAGATCGGAAATAATACCATCACCATTTACATCTTTGAATTTAAAATCACCATTAAGATAAGTTCCGATGGAACCTGCAAATGGAGATACCAACCTGTCAAGATCCGTTTGATAAAGACCTTCTACAACATAACCAAAGAAAGAACCGATCGGGTAACCGGGAGTTGTTCGTGCTTCTGCCGACCCATTATTGGCGCGGGCATCGATGATGATTCCGCCGGGAAGGTCTTCAGCCACACTGATCACTTTATTATCCATGAAGGTGATATTACCCGATAAGGTCAACGTCAGGTTTCTCGAGAATTGCTGGTTCCAGCTTGCGGAAATCTCTTCACCCCAGTTTTTGATCTCACCACCATTTTTAATAATGTCATCATAACCCAATGCGCCAAGACCGATATAGGTCATCATATCCTTGGTTCTCTTGTTGTAATAATTGAATTCAAAATGAAGCCGGTTGTCAAAAGCATTTGCTTCGATACCTATTTCATAAGAATTTACGGTTTCCCATTTCAGATCGGGATTTTTTTGATAAGCAGGTAATGCAGCCACATATCCTACAGTACCAAAGTTTGCCTGGCTTCCCTGAATGATTCCGGGATAGAATGGATAATCAAGAGTTGGAAGATACGGGTGATAAGTACTTTGATTTCCCAACACACCTATCGAACCTTTTAATTTGAGGAAGTCAACTATCTTCTGGTCCGCCATAAATGTCTCTTTGCTTATTTCCCACGCAGCGCCAACTGCCCAGAATTGCTGATGCCTGTTCTTTTCAGGTATACGTGAAGACGCGTCATCCCTGATCGAGGCATTCAGATAATATTTGCCACGATAATTATATAAAAATCTTCCCAGGTATGAAACGGTAGTATACTCTGTTGCTCTTCCTCTTGCATCACCTTCTAACACTCTTCCGAAATTGTTGGTGATATACCATTTGTCAGGGTCATTCGGAATTGGCAGGTTACCAACACCGCCACCGGTAGATTTTGCATAATTGTTCCTTGCACCAAAATAGAAAGTGGTGAAACCACCCGTAGCTGTCAGTGAATGATCACCGAATTTCTTTTTATAGGTAAGAATATAATCCTGCTGATACTTTTTGTACAGGTCATTATTCTCCACAACACTGGTTTGATTCCCTGAATACAGGTAAGGAGTATTATCCATTGGGTTGTATGCGTAAAACATGCCGTTATACTGTCTTCTGTTTACATCGCTTACATCGGCATACCAGGTTGCTCTTGCATTAAAGTACTTAAGGAAAGTAACATCAGCATACACATTACCTACGTACCTGTTCTCACGGCTGATCACTTTGTCCCATTCATTTTCTATATGAAGAAGCGGGTTTACCACACCTGAACTTTGTAACGCGGTTACTAAGCCGGAATAGACAGGTATATTAATAGAGTCGAATGCAGTACCATAAAGGTCTCTTACTCTCATTATTTTAGGATCAGGCGAGATGTGTGGCATCACTTTTCTTGCAGCATCCAGCACCCACGTTGCATCGTATGGATTTTCCTGCCTGCTTGCATTTAAATTAATACCGATCTTGATAGCTGAATTGATCTTGTACTCATCTCCAAAAGAGATAAGATATTTTTTAAGTTTTTCCCTGAGGATAATCCCTTCATCAGAAACATAACCCACACCGAAGTTGAACCTGTTCTTATCACTTGTTCCGGATAAGCTGATATTGTGTGACATGAATTTCCCGGTCCTGGTAACTGCATCTATCCAGTCAGTGTTGTTCAAGCCTTTCACTGCACTGTAATTGGGAGTAGGGACATTATTGTTCGCATTTTCTTCGTCAAACAATTCATCGAATTGCGCAGCAGAAACCATTTCGATTTTATCAACTAATTTTTTAAATCCATAACTGCCGCTGTAGTTGATAACTGTTTGACCGGATCTTGCCCTCTTGGTTGTAATCGCGATAACGCCTGTACCACCTCTTACACCAAAGATCGCCAGTGAAGAAGGATCTTTCATTACCTCGATAGATTCAATATCATTTGGATTGATATAATCGATATTATCCTGGAATATTCCATCAACTACGTACAACGGTTTGACCTGGCCAATACTTTGTGTACCACGAATACGAATGTCTGGTTCTTTGCCGGGCGTACCATTATTTACAACATACAAACCCGGCACTTTGCTTTGTAACGAAGCAACGGGATTAGTATTTGGTTTATCCGCTACCTCTCTGCCGGAGATCTTTGTAATAGATCCGGTGAGGTCTCTTTTGGCAGCTGTACCATAACCAATAACCACTACCTGGTCCTGAACTTTCACTGAAGCTTTCAGCGACACATTGATCGTGGACTGTCCGCTTACTGAAATTTGTCTCTCATCATAACCAACATAAGAGAAAAGAAGAACCGCATCATCAGGAACAGTTATTGAATATTCTCCGTTTGCATTTGCTGATACACCGAGGTTGGTTCCTCTAACCCGGACACTGGCACCTCCAAGCGGGGACCCATTTTCATCGGTAATCCGTCCGCTCACCTTTATCTCCGGCGCAACAGAAACCTTTGAATAAAGCACCACAACATTTTCAGGCATTACCTTATAAGACAAGGTTGTGCTGGTAAGCAGCTTGTCCATCACTTCCGGGAGGTCAGCATCGCGAACAACCAGATCAATCTTGCGATTGATCGGTGCCAGATCGTTACTGTAGACAAAGCGATAGTTCGATGCTTTCTCTACAGCGGTCAGTGCTTTTGACCATACTGTGTTCCTCAGAACAACGGTGATTCGATCCTGGCTCTTGGCAAATACCGACAGGTGCAAGCTTAACACCAGGAGAATTAAAGTGGTTGTTTTCATAATCCGCAGAATTTTTTCCCTTTCCAAGGGCTTTTTCAAAAAGCAGGCGAGAATTTCCCGTTTTGGCATAAATTCGGTTTTAGGGTTAAGCAATAAACAAACTCGACACAAAAGAGTTTTTTCTTGACTCTATTTTTAAACGGGGTTCCGCTGCAACGGGATCCCGTTCTTATTAATAAATAACTACAGTGTCGTTCTCAAATTTGAAATTGAATGGTTTTGAAAATCTCAAATATGATAAGACATTCTCTATAGTTTCATTTTTAAAATTTCCCCTGTACCTGTTCCTTTTTAATGACTCATTCTGAACGATCACAGTTTTTCCAAACCATCTTTCGAGTATTGGCGCCAGGTCCTCAAGACTTTCATCTTCGAAATAAAGACGGTTATCAGTCCAGGCTATTTCAGGTATAATGTTATTCACCGGGTTAGGTTTTAAAGGATCTACTGAGAATTCGGGTACCGGCTTAGAATTTTCTTTTACGGCCACTTTCTTATTTGCCCTTACGGAAATTTCAGCAGTTTCTGTATTTGCTACGCTGACCTTTTCATTTGGTTTCAACGTGAACTTTACGCCGTTGCGATTTTTCAGTGTCACTTCAATAGTACCCCTGATCAAAGATGCTTCCGCCGTCTTTTCATTATTGTAGGAGCGAACATTGAAAGCAGTGCCAATGACCTTTATATCCATGGTCTTTGTGTGAATGACAAAAGGCTTTTCAGCATTTTTTGTCACATCAAAATAAGCTTCGCCATTTAGTGAAACCTCGCGGACATTCTTATTGAAATCTTCGTTATTATAGTCAAGGTTAGAACCTGCATTCAACCAAACCTGCGAACCATCGGGCAAAATGATCTTTGTACGATTACCATTCTTTGTTGCTATCGAGCTGAGCGATTGGCTAGCTACCGGTCCGGTCTCGGTTTTCCTGGTAAGCATGTAAATGGCTCCCGTAGCCACCACTATAAATAAAACAAATGAAAAAATCGTCAATCTTCTTTTTGAAAAGAAAGATCTTTTTTCTTCAGGAAATGGATCGGTATAAAGAGGTTGCCCATGAGTTTCTTCAACAAAAAACTCATCCTTATGTTTCATTATATGCCGAACATAGGCGGCTTCGCTTCCGGCGGTACTATCTTTCATTTGCTGTGCCCACATTTCAATCAGCATGTCTGCGTGGTGATGAAGATCAGGATTGCTCAGCAATATCAAATGCAATTCCTGTAGTTCTACGGGGTCGGCTTCACCCGAAATTTTTTTAGAAAGTAAAGTCCAAAATCTGTGTTGAGACGAGTTAGCTTGGTCCATCACATCTAAGGACAATTTTTTGGCTGTTTTCCCCCAAA
>Ga0075421_100006195_pt1 | contig 14562 bp, 11 predicted proteins | sample SoiMetdeltSBSDD5_FD_75292 | JGI IMG/M metagenome (GOLD analysis project Ga0075421, IMG submission 75292) | Bulk soil microbial communities from a Populus tree surrounding site in Tennessee, USA - Soil MetaG P. deltoides SBSDD5 | ecosystem: Environmental > Terrestrial > Soil > Tree plantation...
TGTCTCCTCGATGTCCGCCAGGCTCATTCCATTGGCAGCCAAAAAGGCCTTGAGGAAAACATAGGTCGATCCGGCGGGTTGAACGCCGACGTTGAGGCCTTGCAGATCCTTCGGGTTGTCGAGGATCTTTCGCTTGGCGAGCGCGATCATGGCGAGCGGGCTCGTTTGATTGACCGCAACGAGCGCCACCGCGGGGACGCCCTGCTCGCGCGAAACGGCGAGGGTGGGCAAATCAGCAAAACCGAAATCGGCGCTGCCGGCTCCCACCAGGCTAAGGGCATCGGAGGAGCTGGTCCCAGTCCTGACAGCAGCGATCTCGATGTCCTGCTCTTTGAAGTAGCCTTTCTCATCGGCGAGGAAGACCATCGCGTGACTGCCGCGTATCACCCAGTCCAGCTGAACGGTGACACGATCGGCGGCATGCGCACCGGTGCCGAGAAGGCCAAGCAGAACTGCAACGAAAAGAGAGGTTCGCAATTTCCGGTCCTCTTTATTTGATCGTGACGCCAAGGGACTTGCGCAGCTATTCTGTCAGCGTCGCCCCGAATGGATTTGAAGACTATGGACCATGCCGTCAAGGCGTTGATGAGCAGCTCGCCAGGACGTGAACGGCTGTTGCAGCTGAACAACGACAATGCGCGCGAGACATCACATCTCACGGACGAAAAGTTCGTCAGCATGATCGAGTCGGCGTGCGTCGCGACCGTCATCGAGCCCGCACTCGCCTTCATGCTCGCCTTCGACCAGGATGACAGATATGACGGCGGACATTTCCTGTGGTTCCGCCAGCGTCTCGATCGATTCCTATACATCGACCGGGTCATAGTCTCGGCAACACATAGGCGGCATGGCCTGGGCCGGCTGCTGTACGAGGACCTGATCAGGCGGGCAGGGCGGTTGAATTACCCATCGATCGCCTGCGAAGTGAATTTTCGACCACCCAATCCGGTGTCGGATGCATTTCATGCCCGATTCGGATTCGTCGAAATTGGCCGAGCCACCATCGACAATACAGGGAAGGGTGTTCGCTATCTGATCAGGCGTTAAGGGTAAATGCAGACAAGCGTCATCAGTGTACGACATTTTCGATAACCATTGTCGATTATGCTTCTGGCGTGCTGCTTGTCTTTGGGAAGGCGACCTCAATGAACCGGTCCTTTTGGGCGCTCTGCTTCAGCGCCGTCGCGATCTGCTGTGTCCTCGCCTTCGGGCCGACGGCCTCGGCGCAAGCAACCGAGGCGTTTGATCCTTCACGGCGAAGCGTATTGCGGGAGCCCGTCACTCTTTCCAGCAAGGATGGCCTGCTGGAGGTCGAGCTCACGGCGCATCAGGGCGAGGTCGCCCTCGACACGGTCGCCAAGCCAGTTCAGAACTTTCTCGTCTTTGCCTACAAGCTGGTTCATGGCACGGCCTCGAATGGCAGGCCCCAAGGCGACAATCTCTATCCGGCGCCAACGCTCAAGGTCGACCCGGGGGAGAGGCTGGTCATCCGCCTGGGTAACGGGCTCACCGGGTTAACCATCGAGGATTTCTTCGACCCGAAATACATCAAAAAGGGTGAAGAGGTTCCGCTTTATCCCGAGCAGCTGACCTCGGCACCGCTCAATCTTCACGTCCATGGCGTCCATGTCAGTCCCAAAGGCAATTCCGACAATGTGATGCTTCACATCGCGCCGGGAATGGCGAACACCTATGTTTACGACATCCCCAAGAACATGCCGCAAGGCGCCTATTGGTATCACAGCCATCTGCACACGGTGACGACTGCCCAGACTTACGCTGGCCTGGCGGGACTCCTGGCAATCGGGCGCACCGATGGCAACATCCCGCTGGTCACGGCAAACCGGATTCCAATCCGGAACATGATCCTGCAATATAATTACGTGTCTGATCGCAAAGGTGGGCTCGCGCAACTGAACAGTCCGAGCTGGCCGATGTGGGTGAGCACGCTCAAGGGGCCGAATGGCAGCGAGCTCGCGGATGGGAAGTATCGCCCGTCACTGGCTCCGACCAATTTCGCTCAGTCGAAAATCGGGGAGCGCGCCTGGACGGTGTGGTATTCGGGACCGCTGTCCATCCAGAACTACCGTGGTCTGTTTCAATTCATTCCGAGCAATCTGCAGCAATTCACGCCAAATGACGGCAAAGCGGAGAACAGCGTGGCAGCCGATCCGTCGCTGCCGGACTATCTGCGTGACGTGCAGTTCACCGTGAACGGTCAGTTCCAGCCAACCATCAAGAGCAAGCCAGGACAGACCGAGATCTGGGTGCTGGCCAATGTCAGCGACATGGCCTACATGAATGTGCAGCTTACCGAGACCGCGACGGGACGCCACCCTCAGATCGCCATCGTCGGCCAGGATGGCAACCCCTATCCGGCGGTGCACTATCCGGTTACCGAGAATGGGACGCGGTTGCTGATCCCACCGGCAAGCCGCTTCGCGATTGCCGTGACGATGCCGGCAAAGGGCGACCTCATTCTCGAGATGCCGCCACGCGGCGGCGGCGCGAAGACGATCATCGCGCCGGGGGTGCTCTACACCAACAATGGCAGCGATGCTCCGCCCGGCGTGCTTGGCAGCCTGAGCGTCCTGCCGTCAGCTGTGAGCTATGTGGACGGTTTCTTCGTCTTCCCGACGCAGGTCCTCGCGCGGGCGACGCCGGAAGGTGGCAAGGGCAGGACGACGGTCTTCAAGGAAGGCCAGGCGCTCAACGCCTATGACTCCTTTGTCGATGTCTCCGAGGTCGAGCCCGACGTCAAGCGGGAATTGTTGATCTCGGGAGGGTTCCTCAACGACCTCGCAAGCCCGTCCGACCCGAAGGCCTTCGTCTATGCGTTCGAGGGTACGGGCTTCCCGAATGTCCCATTGATCCAGCCACGGCTCGGCTCGGTGGAAGAATGGATTTTCGTCAACGAGAACAATGACGAGCATCCGATCCATGTCCATGTCAACGATTTCCAAACGGTTGAATATGACGATCCGACGGTCGGGCTCAAGACAGGGATCGAGATGTGGGGCGAGGACAATGCCAATGTTCCGGCGCCAACGTTGGGGCCCGGCGAGAGCGTGATTGAGCGGGGCCGGCTGTCGATCCGCACCAAGTTCGAGGACTATACCGGCATCTTCGTGATGCACTGCCATCGGTTGAACCATGAGGACAATGGCCTCATGGCGCTGGTCAATGTCATTCCGGCCGTATCGACCTACGCGGTGGTCATTCCCGGCGCGGCAGGCAAAAGCGCCGAGGTGAAAATCTACGATGCGGCCGGTGACCGGCTGATGGGCACGGTGACGCCATTCCCCGGCCATGAAGGCATTCCAACCGTGGCGATGGGCGATGTCGATGCCGACAATGTGCTCGACCTCGTGGTCGGTGCCGGCAAGGATCATGCCCCGGAGGTCGTCGTCTATTCGGGCAAGGGCGAGAAGGGCAAGGCGCCGTTCACGACCGAGCTGGCGCGTTTCAAGGCCTTCGCGCCGGATGCGCGCGGCGGCGTCAGCGTGGCCTCGGCCCAGATCGACGGCAAGGTCGCCGACAATATCATCGTCGGCTCCGGTGCAGGCATCCCCGACGAAGTGCGAATCTATGCGCTGTCGGCAACGCGCGGAGCGGCGCCGGATCTCTTCGCCTCGTTCAAGCCTTACGACGATGATCATTCAGGGGTGACCGTCAGCGCCGGTTTTGTCGACTTTGCTTCTGGGCGCAGCAGCATCGTGACAGCGGCCGGCCCGGGTGGCCCGGGAACCGTGAAGGTCTTTCATTTCTCGCTGATGACGCCCGTCAAGGCGCAAGACCAGGAGAGCGGTCCACCGCAGCCGGCGACCACGGCGAGCTTCGCACCATTCGGCGAGGGCTACCGCGGGGGCGTGTCGCTTGCCACCGGCTGGCTTGCCGGATCGCTGGGCGGCGCCGAGCGGATCGTCGTCGGCCAGCTCGGCGATGGCGGAAAGGTCAAGGTGTTTTCCAGCGGCTCGCGGCTGGATGGCGGACCGCCGATGTATCTCCACAGTGCGATGGCCCATCAGCATATCGAATTCGCCGAGATTGCAAGCTTCGACCCCTTCGATGGCGATGGCGGTGTCAGCGTCGCAACGACGAGCACCACCACCGGGGCGGATCTGCTGGTGGGTGGCGTGTCCACGTTGGACAAGACGGCGAGGGTCATCAAATATCAGCTTGTGCGACCGGATGACCGCGCGACGATGCTCGATGCCAGGAAACTGAGCGAGGTGACGTCGGTAGCGGGGAGTGCACCGCTCGGGCTCGGCGGGGATTGATCTGGTGATGCTAGAAGATGAAGATATCAGGTGGGTACACTGACGACGACATCAGGCTCTAGTCGGGACAGGCGGCGCCGGTCTTCACCCATGCTTCAACGAGCGCGCCTGCTTCCTTCTGGGTTCCGGGCGCCGGCTCTCTGCCGAACCCCGGCGCCCACGCCCAGCCCACGAGCGTGTCATCGCCAATGTGATGGGTGAGATCGGTGACAGAGCGGCCGCCATTGCGCGCCGGGTCCTTGATCTGGACGCAGATATCGTGCAGCGATTTGCCATGCCAACCCATCTCGAAGGGGGCAAGGTGCCATTCGGGGTGGCCCGGGACCCTGCCGGGGTCGAAATTGGCGCTCTGGTGGCAAATCGGGCAACGTAGGCTGTCGAGACCGAAGCCGTCGGGCCCGCGCGCGACGGGTGGCTGATGCAGACGACCATGTTCGCCCTGTCTCGGCCGATCTCCGACCGGATGGCAGTTCAAGCAGCGCGGATGGGTCAGAACCTTTCCCAGCTCGGTGAACAATGCCTGCGAGCGTCGGCTCTCATCGACGATGGTCGCGAAGCTTTCCGGCGATCGCAAGCCGTTCGACGGCGATTGCGCGGCTGCATCGGCGACGAGCGCGCCGGCGAAGACCAACAATGCCAGCGGAATGAAGGAGCGATTAGGTTTTTCGCCAAGCATCGCGCGGCTCATGGGGCGAGATAGAGTTCGGGATCGGCTAGAATCACATCGCGCACCGCCTCATGGTAGCGGATGTATCCGGTGCAGCGGCAGAGGTGTCCGTCGAGCGCCTCAGTGATCGTCGCCTCGAGCTTGTCCCGCGGAACCGGATTGCGTGCCAGGCGCTCCAGCAGGACCTGCGATTCATTGAGGAAACCGGCAGTGCAATAGCCGCATTGGAAAGCGAAATGACTGACAAACGCTTTCTGCAGGGGGCTGAGCTCGCCATTCCTGGCGTGGCCTTCGACCGTGCGGATCGACTTGCCGTTGAAGCCGACCGCCGGAACAATGCAGGTCGGGCTCGTATAGCTCGTCCCGTTCGGGTCATCGACGATCACAGCGCAGCTCAGACACTGGGCGGCGCCGCAGCCGAATTTGGTGCCGGTCATGCCGAGAGTTTCGCGCAGGAAGTCGTTCATGGTCAGCTCATCGCGCACGTCCATCGGACCGTAGGCGCGGCCGTTGATGGTGAGGGCAAGTGTCGTCACGCAAGCGCTCCCTTGAGCATGGCCGGGGTGATCGGCAGGGACTGGAATCGACGGCCGGTGGCGTCGTAGATGGCATTGAGCAACGCCGGCACGACCGGGATCATCACCAGCTCGGCCATGCCTTTCGGGCCTTCGCGCGGCGAGATGGGCGGCAGCACCTCGATCTCGAGATCATGGAGCGGCAGGTCGGAGCCGCGGGCGATGAGATAGTCGCCGAGGTTCCACTGGCCATTTCCGGGACCGTCCTCATAGAGGGGCAGGGTCTCGAGAAGGGCGTAACCGACGCCCATGGCGAAGCCGCCTTGCGCCTGGCCGATCACCACTTGCGGAACGAGCATTTCACCGCATTCGAGCACGCTATAGGCCTTGGCAATGCGAATGGAGCCGGTGGCACGCTCGATCTCGATGCGCAGGACCGTGCCACACAGCGACGTGAAAGCGGTGCCGATCCGGTTGTAGGCGGTTGGCGGAAAGGCCACCGCGGTGCGATCGAGCCGGTTGAACGGGCCGGTGCCATTGCGAACGGCCAGCGAGTCGATATCGGCGGTCCAGTCCTCGCCGGCAAGGTTGAAGGTCGCCTGCGACCACGCCCATCGCGAAAAGGCGTGCGTCATGGCGCCAGTGACCCCGTTCTGGGCATGAGCTTTCGCGGCTACCTGCGACAGAGGCAGTGGCGGGAGCCCCGAGAGAAGAAGGTGCTCGTCCTGCCAAAATGCCTCGTACCATTGTTTTGCGCGAGGGTCGGTCGGGGGAATCCCCCAAAGCGCGAGAGCAGCCGGCCACAGCCCGAAACGGAACACAACCCGCGCTGCTTCGGTCACCGCCTGAGTGCCGACATGGGCACCGCTCGAGGCGGCGGTCGCCGAGCTGATCGCCGGCACCCAGCGCGGGTTCTCGGCGGCTTCGTCCTGGTCGGCCTGCGTCATGGAATAAGCATTGCCAGAGCTCACAAGATCGAGAGCGTTGAACACCTCGATCTCAGCGACCCTGACTTCATCGGCAATGGCGCCAAGAAAACCAGCGGCGCGACTGGCGAGAGCCGTTCCGATGCCGTTGCCTATCTCGGTGGCATCGGCATGGATCTGAATGTGACCTTCGGGATCGATGGTGACCATTCCGAGGGAACTGTCGGCGCCGGTGCCGTAATCCTTGGTCACGCAGGCCACGCCGGTTCCGACTACGAATCCCTCGCGGGCTTGCGTCTTCGCCTCGAGGCGATTTCTCCAGATCGGGTTAGTCTCCAGCTTGTCGAGAATCTCGGGCGTGCGAATCGAGACTGTGTAGGCGTTTCCGGTCATGGTCCGCCCGCCGGTCTCAAGCGCGTTACGCCGGCGGAACTCGATGGGATCGAGCGGCAAGGCTGTGGCCACTTCATCGATCAGCACTTCCAGCGCCGTCATTGTCTGCAGCGTGCCGTAGCCGCGCATCGAGCCGGCGGTCACGCCACGCGAGTGAAGCGCCACGGTGGTGACGTCGACCTTTGGAACGTCGTAGATGCCGATCGCGCCGGTGGCGCCGACCACCGCCACGCTTCCCGAGTAATTGGCGAGGCCGCCTCCGTCGAGAACATGGTCGGCAGCGAAGGCGACAATCCTGCCTGTCTCCCGATCAACGCCGATCTGACTATGGATCTTGAAGGCGTGTCGCTTGATGCCGCCCTGAAACTGCTGGTAGCGGTCATGGGCCAGGCGAACCGGCCGGCCGGGGAGGAACAGCGCCGCGAGGGCGACGTAGAGGGGGAAGGGCGTGTGATCACGACCACCGAAGCCGCCGCCCATATAGGCGAAATGTGCCTTGACCTCCGAAGGTTTGAACGCTGCTGTCGCTTCGCCGAGGAGGTCGGCGATGGCATGGGCCGCTTCGAAAGGCGACTGGACGCCGAGCACCAGCTCGAGCCTGCGACTGTCGCCGTCATACCAGGCAAGTCCGCTTTCGGGCTCGAGGAACAGCGGGTCGACCGACTGAGTCTCGAAATCGCGTTCAAGCACCAGCAGTGCCGGATCGTTGGTCGCGAGCTGCTTTCGGACCTCCTCGCCATAGGTCGCACCCTTGGCATAGGATGCACCCTTGGCAAGCGGCAGCGGCTTCCAGATCGGCCGTCCCGAGCTCTCGAAATAGCCGGGACTGACCCAGCCTTCATCGAGCGGGGAGTAGACGTCGGGCGAGCCAGGCGTCGGGCCGGCAATGCGGGTGAAGCGCCAAGCTCCATAATTAGGCATCGGCACCGGTCCGGTCTCGGCCCCGAACTTGAAAAAGCTCTTCTCGCGCAGCACGAGACGCGCTCGATCGAAAGCGTCGAATGTCTCGAACAGCAGGAGCGCTACGGGCTGACCGAGATAGATCGCCGTCTTGCCAGTGGGGCAGAACAGGTCGCCTGCATAAAAGCCGGGCACATGGATGTTGATGCGTGCGAGGTCGTCAGCAGTAACGATAACCGTCGGCTTTGCATCGTCGGGAAACAGTCCGAGATTGAGGCCCTCATAGATGTGCGAGGCATCCGGCGCCCGCACCAGCATTGCGTGGGAGGTGCTTGGCGGCCAGCCGGGAAGGTCCGCTGCCCGAAAATCGGAGGCATAGAGCTTCGCTCCAGTGACCTTGGCGATGCCATCGATGCGGCCCGCGACGCGACCGGTAAGGACTGGACGGCGCCCCGGCAATGTCTCGCGAGCGGCGAAATCGGGCACATCGGCGGCGGCAAAGCGGGACAGGCCCACGGCAATGCCGCTCGTCGTGACCCACTTCACGAATTCGCGTCGCGATGGTCGCATGAAGTCTCTCAGCCCCGTGTCCGTCGTCGGGCGGCACGCATCGAGAGCGCTATCGATTGAATGCGTTTGAGACAGGCCGCCGTCATCGGTTCGGCAGCTTACGACGATTTGGTTCTCAATCCGTCAAGGTGGAGCAGGAGTTTTTCTGATTATGCTTAAGGAAGGCAGCAGACAGTAGGGAAGAGTGGCGGTCACTGCCTAAAGCCTTTCGCCTGGTGTTCTAGGCCCTGCGAGCGAGGCGCATGACCTTCATGGCATAGTTGCGGGCCGCCGGCGGCAGGCGCCTGGCATGGATTCCAGCATTGTGAAAGGCGACCGAACCGCGGCGCAGCGCCATGGCAAGATGCTTCATTCCCATGTCGAGACCAGCGCCGCACGATCTGAGCCGACTGATCGGACCACGATATCCGATGCCGCGGGCCGTCGCCGGCTTGATCTGGAGCGGGCCGAGTTCGCCGGCGCGGCCGCGCGCATCGCAACGTCCGCCGCTCTCCATGCGGATAACAGCGCGGGCAACGGAAAGAGGAACACCATAGCGCTTTGCCGAGGTGGCGACTTGATTGTCGGTCACGTAACGCGCGGCAGCCGGCGTGATGAGGGTGCAAAGCAAAGCGATTGCGACGAGCAACTGACGCATCTTGGCTCTCCTGATATTGGTCGCGCCGACGGCTTCCAAGGAGTCGCTCATACGCGGTCGACGCAGCAGCGCGCGTCATCGCGACAAGCGAGTCGCAAGGTTCAGAGATGTCGGCTTTCGGGTTTCAGATTGCGGGAACTACCGGGCTGCTGTCAGTGCCGTGGACGGCTGACTACATGGAGCTGGGTGCCCAAGAATGATGGTCTGTCGGCGAAGAAAAGCGCGTCGTGCCTCTATCCCCATTGATACCGTCATGACTCTCCTGACTGCCCTATTGGATCCACCGTGATCCCCGCGAGGACGGCGCTGAATTGCCCGCCCAATCGGGCGAGAGGTTGCAAGCGAGATGGTCATTTTTGGACCTGCCGTGCCATTCGGTCGCGCCTCCGCGACGTCACTCTTCCCTAAGGAAATTCAATGATTCCGGGCGTGCTTGCGGACAACCCTCTCGAGCAGCGGAACATAGTCGCGAAAGCTCCTGGTCTTCATGCCCGGCACCTTGCCCTTCTCGTCCCATAGGCGGACTCTGACGGCTTCCTCATGGAACGGGTTGGTACGGAACTGCACGACTTCCTCGTCGCTCATCGGTCCACCCTGGAGCGCCAGCGTGTGCACGGAGGCGGGCGAGAGCTTGCCGTAATAGCTGCTGTCGGTGGCACAGAGATAGCGCTTGGCGGCAACGTGGAGGCGCACGCATTCGGTGATTACCGGCGGAAAAAACGGCTCGAGGACATCGGCGCCCGCGTCGTCATGATGCCTGTCCTCCTTGTCGTCGGGCGTGTAGGTTCCGAACTCGCTGGTGAAGTGGCCGATATCGTGCAGCAGGGCAGCCACGACGAGTTCATCCGGTGCTCCGTCCTGCTCGGCGAACCACGCCCCCTGCAGCATGTGCTCGGACAAGGTCACCGGCTCGCCGAGATATTCCTCCGCGCCCCGGCGCTCGAATATGTCGGCGATGAAGGGAACGATCGTCTTGGCGTCGAGCTCAGGTTTCATCGCTCCTCTCGCTCCTCGTCGTGGATTGCTTCCAGAGTGGAGAGCAGCCCGTCCTTGTCGGCATAACAACCTTGGAGCCAACGGAAGCCGCTTCCGGAAAATGCCTTGCGCGCATGGAGGACCCGGGTGTTATCGACAATGAACAGCTCGCGTGACGAAAGCTTGAACGTCACCTCGAAGCGCGGGTTCTCGACGAGCTCGGCGAAGCGTCGATAGGCGCGGTAATATTCCGGCACTTCTGCGAACGGGACATCGACAAGCGGTGCGGTCGAGCGATTGTTGAAACGAATCGCGATCAGCTCGCCATCCGGGGCGAGCTCGATCATCGGCCGTTTGGCCTTGAGGCGAACACCACTCGAGCCAGCGTATTCAAAGCGGGCCGGGTGGGTGCTCAGCAACCGGAACCACTCGGGATTCTCCCGCTGCAGCTCACCGGCAATGGCAAAGCCGTCAACGACGGTAGACTCGCCGCCCTCGACCGAATTCTCCAGACAGGCAAGGAGCTGCAGGGTCGGGACGGGGTCGCGATAGGGATTGTCGGTGTGGGCCTGGAGCCCGAGATTGGTGTAGGCGAGATTGCTGGGATTGACCTCGGCGCGCACTTCGAACCACCGGCCGTAATTGGTTTCGCGGACATAGCCGAACAGCTCGGCCACACGACAGAGACTGCCTGAGCCTTCGGGGATATCCGTCATCACGGCGAAGCCGTAGCGACGGACCTGCTCGAGCCAGCGCCCGAGCGCCTGGCGATCGCTGGTGACGGTGGCAAAGGATGCACTGGGCAGGAGCTGCAGATCGCCGCCCTGCCACCGCGTGATCTCGGGAGGTGTCCAGCCCTGCCGGGGTTCCCTGGCACGATCGTAGATCCGGGCGCGCAACCATTCTGCCGGGAAGGCGACTGTCTTCTGTTCCGGAACGAAACTGAGCGAGAGATCTCCCTCGGCCGTAAGCTGCACGGCCTTCACCGAGGTTTCAGGCGGTAGGTCGAGAATGGTGACAAGGCGCTGGCCATTGGTGGCGCTTCGGGTCTTGTCGTCGAGGGCATTGTCGCGAAGCCAGAGGGCATGGAACCGCGCGGTGGTGCCGTCGCTCCAGCCGAGCTCGACAATCGCTCCGTCGTCGCTGGTGCGAGCCGATTGCAGTCCCATTGTCCTGCTCCTTCGAGGTGCCGTGGGCCGGGCTTGCCGCGAATGATTGGCAGGATAGTCGGTTCTCGCCCTTGTCGGCCTGACCTACACCATCCAGATCGGCAAGTTTCTCATTCGTCCTCAAAGCACGTCACTATGACGCGTTCAACGTCAAGCAACGGTTCGACATTCTAGCCGGCGGCGTGAGGTCATTCGGCAGGAAGCAAGGGACTCAGATCAAGCCCACGAATGTCTCTTGGCGCGGCGCGCTTGTGCGAGCGCTAAGAGGACCATATTCCTGCTCGTCATCATCCCAGAAAGTGCGAGGCCCGCACATCAACGCGAGACACCAATTATCCCATTTGTCGCTCTGGGACAGGGTCGATGAGCTGAACAATCGAGGCTCGTCGGTGAAGGAGAAAAGCGTCAGCTGCGTCATCACACTCACCGGACCAAAGTCGTCCACTTTCCCGCTGGGCCGACTTTAGCTCAAGGCGGTCTCACGACAAGCCGTCATCAGCGCGTCATAATCGCTCAGGCTTCAGAAATCCCATCCCCAATCATACGCCGGATAGCGAGGCTCGTATGCCGGATACCGAGGCTCGTATGCAGGATACCGAGGCTCGTACGCCGGGTACCGGGGCCGGTATCCGCCCCAAGGGTTGCGCGAATATCTCGGATGGGGCCTGTAGAAACCCGGTCTGTCAGCCGTGTCGAAGGAACCTGCCCTGCTCGTCGTGACCCGGATGGTCACATTGCCCAATCCCTCATCCTGCACCAGCTGATAGAATTCTGCCGCATGAGCGGGATGCAGCCGCACGCAGCCGTGTGAAACTGCGCGACCCAACCTGCGAACCTCCATCGTCCCGTGGATCGCCACATCGCCGTTGAAGAAGACGCTCCATGGCATCGGCGCGTTCTCATATTTGCTCGATGCATGATCCGCATCCAGGAAGATCGGACGAAATGTTCCGCTTGGCGTCGCATAACCTGAACGGCCTGTCGAAACTTTCCAAACCCACAGTCGCTCCCCGTCCTTCGACACGGTGATCGTCTGGGTACGCTTGTCGATCACCGCCAGCACTTTTCCGAATGCTGGCGTGATCATCAGAAGCATTGCTATCGCTGCTGCGAACTCTCTACGCATCTGGATTCCCCTCGACTGACCAATGTACTTTAACAGGGGAGATGCGGCCGTGCGATGGCCTCAATGGGCGCGGGTGAGAGACAGTCAGCCGCGCCCATGGGGAAGCGTGAGGTCGATGGCGGGGCCCAATGGGACGATGCCTGTCGGATTGATCGTGCGGTGACTCCCGTAATAGTGGCCCTTGATGTGGCGCATGTCGACAGTCTCGGCGACACCCGGCACCTGATAGAGATCGCGCAGATAACCCAACAGATTCGGGTAGTCGGCGATCCGGCGAAGGTTGCACTTGAAGTGGCCAAAATAGACCGGATCGAACCGCAAGAGCGTCGTGAACAACCGCCAATCTGCCTCGGTCAGACGATCTCCCAGCAGGTAGCGATGCGTGTCGAGGTGAACCTCGATAGCATCCAACGTTGCGAACAGCTCGACGAAGGCGGCCCCATATGCCTCCTGCGTGGTGGCAAATCCTGCCTTGTAAACGCCATTGTTCACGGTGTGGTAAATGCGGGTGTTCCAGGCGTCGATGCCCGACCGCAATTCCTTCGGATAATAGTCGCCAGGCGCCGCTCCACAGGCGTCGAAGACCGAATTGAACATGCGGATGATCTCGGAAGACTCGTTGTTCACGATCGTGTCGCTCACCTTGTCCCAAAGGACTGGCACGGTCACCCGGCCGGTGTAGCGTGGCTCGGCTCGCGTGTAGACCTCGTGCAGAAAACGTGCGCCGTGAACAGGGTCCGGCACGACGCCTGGGCCATCGGCGAAAGTCCAGCCGTTTTCGAGCATGAGCCAATGCACGATCGAGACTCCGATCATGCTTTCGAGTCCCTTGAGCTTGCGGAAAACGAGCGTTCGGTGGGCCCAGGGGCAGGCTAGCGACACGTAAAGGTGATAGCGGTCTCGCTCCGCTCTGAAGCCACCCGCACCGCTCGGTCCGGGGGAACCGTCCGGCGTGATCCAGTTTCGGATGGTGCTATCCTTGCGCACGAAGCGTCCGTCCGTGCTTTTGGTGTCGTACAACTCGTCGCGCCAGACACCGTCAACAAGCGATCCCATCGTGTTCTCCGATCTCGGTGCGTCAGAGTTGGTCGATCCAGCCCTTGGTGAACGCTAAGTCAGCTTGAGTCAGGACATGGCCAGCCGGCAGCATGCGGTGCTGGACGGTGGCACCGGCGCCCGTCAGCAGCGATGCCAAGCGTCTTGCATTGTCCAACGGCACGATCGGATCCGACGCTCCCGAGAGAATCAGCACTGGCTTGCCGGTGAGCACGACGGTCGGCGGGTTTTGGAGCGGCACCATTGCCCGCAGCAACGCAGCGCCGGCAAGAGCTTCAGGCCGGAGTTGCAAAATCGCTGCGGCAATATTGGCCCCGTTCGAGAATCCGACCGCAATGGGTGCAACGAGCTTGTACGACTCCTGCGCCTCGGCGATGAAGTCGGCGAGCTCATTGGAACGGCGGTGAAGGTCGTTCTCGTCGAAGACGCCCTCGGCGAGGCGGCGGAAGAACCGCGGCATGCCGCTCTCCAGCACCTTCCCCCTGGGGGAGAGCAGGGCAGAGCCGGGGGCAACCAGGCGGCCGAGCGGCAGCAGATCGTCCTCGTTGCCTCCGGTTCCATGCAGCAGCAGAAGCGGCGGCCGCCCGGGTTCGGCGGCCGGCGTGAAGCGGTGAATGAAGGAGAGTTCGGTCGAGGGACTCATGTGGACCTCGGCGTCAGGCTATCTTCGGCAACGCTGCCTCGATCCGTTCACGGCTGGGCTCGAGGAAGCGCGGCAGCTTCAATGTCTGACCGAGCGAAACCGCCGGCTCGTCGATGGCGAATCCGGGATCGTCGGTGGCGATCTCGAACAGGATGCCATTGGGCTCGCGAAAGTAGACCGACCTAAAATAGTCGCGGTTCTTCTGGTCGGTGGTGCGGATGCCGTGGCTACGGACGAGCTTTTCGGCCATCTCCAACTGGACGGCATCGTTGGCGGCGCGGAAGGCGATGTGGTGGACACTACCGGCGCCCTGCCTGCCACGGAGGAAATTGCCGGCTTCGCGCAGATCAATGATGCCGCCGAGGGCCGTGTCGCCAGTTGTGTAACGGACCACCGATCCTTCCCGTCCGGTCTCGGTGAAGCCAAGGACGTCGGTCAAGATCGCCGCTGTGGGCGCGGCGTCCGCAACCAGCAGACTGGCGCTGTGAAAGCCGCGGATCGCATACTCCGCCGGGATTGTGCCGTCGCTCCATGCGCTCTCGCGCTCGGTGCCCGGAATGGCGACGAGCGAAAGCCGCAGGCCGTCCGGATCCTTGAACGCGACGGTCGTCTCGCCGAACCGCTTCTCAGGCGCGCCGTGGGGCAGCCCCTGCTCGATGAAGCGATGAGTCCAGTAGCCGATCGAGGCTTCCGGGACCCGAAAGA
>Ga0075421_100006200_pt1 | contig 14558 bp, 11 predicted proteins | sample SoiMetdeltSBSDD5_FD_75292 | JGI IMG/M metagenome (GOLD analysis project Ga0075421, IMG submission 75292) | Bulk soil microbial communities from a Populus tree surrounding site in Tennessee, USA - Soil MetaG P. deltoides SBSDD5 | ecosystem: Environmental > Terrestrial > Soil > Tree plantation...
GATGCAAGGGTTGGCCGTCTCGCCTCGTCTGCGCCACCATTCGATCAAGGCCCGCTGAGGATCAAGATCCACGAGGGCAACGCGGGCGCTGTCTTGCGCAGCGCGCACGCCGAGGCTTGCGGCGGTTGTCGTTTTACCGACGCCGCCCTTTGTTGAAGCGATCGCGATAGTCAGCATCTAGTGCATCCGACTTGGAAGCGAAGCGATGCTGGCTGTATAGCGGAGAGCGCAGCTTTACACTCGACGTGAGTAAAGACGATCCACAGATTTACGCTGAGGCGTCTTTACACGATCGTCGCTGCTTTACACATGTCGCCAACGCGATTGCCGTAAAGCCGGACGTAGATCCCTCGAAAAGTCTCCGGAAAGTTTCCCGTCTTTACGACGGGTTCGGCAGCGTAAAGCCGCCGCGTGGAGGAGGGCCTCTTTACCGCGCGCGACGAACCTAGTCGGGGATGTAAAGCGGTGTGCTCTGGGGAGAGTACATCTCTCCAGCAAGCTGCGTCGGGCGAATACAGCACGACCGACGGCGGCTTTGCCGTAGAAGCACACGCGCTATCAGCCAGCTTGCTTCCTGCGCTCATTGGAACCCCGGTGGAACCCCAGCGCGAAAATGCAGATCAGCCTGCTCGAAGCCAGTTCGACAAATCTGCTTTTATTTTCAGGGGTTAGATTGGCTCCGCGGGTAGGATTCGAACCTACGACCAACCGGTTAACAGCCGGTTGCTCTACCGCTGAGCTACCGCGGAACAGCCGATGCGCCTCAGCGCGCAGCGCCTCATAGCAACTAGCGGGGGCGACGCCAAGGCCCTCCTGCCAGGATCCTGCTCGGCAGCGCTCGGGACGTCAGGGGCCCGCCCAAGAAGTTCGAGAGCTGAGACATTTGGAGGCCACGCCCGGAATCGAACCGGGGTGCACAGATTTGCAGTCTGCTGCGTCACCACTCCGCCACGTGGCCTCGATGCGCGGCCCAGCGTGTATCACGCAGCGTTCCGGCGTGGCAATGCCCGGAACCTGGCTGGCAGCCGCCGATTTGCGGCGATTGGCTGCAGCCGGCAGCCCCGGCAATGCTGGCCGGCCGGCCAGCGATTGGCTAAGGTCCCGCGCCAACCGCCAAGCTCCCGATGAACGTGCGATGACCGATACCATCCAGCAGCGCATTAATATGGTCGACAGCCAGGTGCGGCCAAGCGACGTCACCGATAGGCGTATCATCAAAGCCATGCTGGAGGTGCCGCGCGAGGCGTTCGCACCGGGGGATATGCACGCGCTCGCCTATATGGATGCCGCGTTGCCGGTGACGAAAGCGAGTGCCGAGCGGGCCGCCCGCACGCTGTTGCCGCCCCGCACGCTGGCAAAAATGCTGCAGCTGGCAGCCGTCGAACCTGAGTGTTCGGTGCTGGACGTGGGGTGCGCTACCGGTTACTCGACGGCCCTCATCGGCAAACTTGCCGGGAAGGTGGTTGGGCTCGAGGCCGATCCGGATCTCGCTGAGCGTGCCCGCGCGGCCCTGAACAAGGTCGAGGCGGCAGGAATTAAGGTGGTGCAGGGTCCGCTGGCGGCTGGCGTAGCGGACGAGGCTCCGTTCGATGCCATCCTGCTCAATGGCGCCGTGCCAGAGGTGCCGCAGACGCTGCTCGACCAGCTCAAGGACGGTGGGCGGCTGGTGGCGATCGTGGCCCCGACTGGCTATGGACGGGTTCAGGTCTGGCGCCGCACGGGACGCTCGTTCGGTAGCATCACCGCGTTTGATGCCGCTGCCGACCTGCTTCCGGGGTTTGCGCACGAGCCCGGATTCGTGTTCTGACAGCCCCGTTTAGCGCGCCTCGCGCCTGTTGAAAACCTGTGCACAGCCTGTTGCCGTGGACAGGTGTGTGCTGTGGGCAACGCATCCAAAACAATCTTCCTGATCACAAGGTTATGCAGCTTCCGCCGCACCGGGGACCCATTATGTGTGCCATTGAGAGCGACCGAATCTGTTAGGTACTCGATATCAGTCAGCGCGGAGATTCGGGGGAGTACCTGACTGGGTCGCCAGAGACGCAGGTCTGGCGTGGAAAACGGGGGAAGTTCGTGGGACGACGACGAGCTGCGCAAGAGCGCCTGCGGGGGCGTGGCCTTGTTTGGGCTACCGTTGGCGCGATTGCGGCTTGTGCGATGTCTGGTGGCGTTTCGGCCGAAACGCTGCAGCAAGCATTGTCTTCCGCCTACAAGTTCAATCCGAGGCTCGACGCAGCTCGCGCCACCTTGCGCGCAACCGACGAGGAAGTGCCGCGCGCCATGTCGGGATTCCGGCCGCAGGTGGTCGGCAACGCCGACACCGGCTATCAGCTGCAGACGACGCGGCCTTCCACGGGCGGCAAGACCGAGAGTAATCCGCGCGGCTATTCCGTCGACATGCAGCAGCCCCTGTTCAAGGGCTTTCGCGTCGTAAATACAGTGCGGGAGGCTGAGGCCACGGTGCGAGCGCAGCGCGAATCGCTGCGGACGACGGAGAGCAGCGTCCTGCTCGATGGCGTGACCGCATACGTGGACGTGGTGCGCGATCAGGCCGTCGTTCGCCTGCGTGAGAACAACGTCACCGTGCTTACTCGCGACCTCAAGGCCACGCAGGACCGCTTCAACGTGGGTGAGGTGACGCGGACCGACGTGGCGCAGGCGCAGGCTCGCCGCGCAGGGGCGGTATCTGCGCTCGACCTTGCCCGCGCCAACCTCAAGACCAGCCGCGCCACCTTCGAGCGCGTGGTCGGCCATCCGCCCAGCAATCTGGTCGATCCAGGAGCCAGCCGTTTGGTGCCGGCAACTTTGAACGCCAGCATTGAAATTTCATCGCGCGAGAGTCCGGCGGTGGTGGCGGCCCTTTACCTGGAGCAGGCCGCGCGCCACGCGGTTGATCGCATCCGCGGCGAATTGTTGCCGGAGGTCAACCTTGAAGCTAGCTACGGTCGGCGCTTCGATCCGTCCAACAACATTGAGTCGACCGAGTCCGCAACTGTTACCGGCCGCCTGACGGTCCCGTTCTATACGGGTGGCGAGGTAGAGGCGCGTGTGCGCCAGGCCAAACACACTCACGTTAGCCGTCTGCAGGAGATCGAACAGTTTCGCACCGAGGTGCAAGCGCTGGTGGTGGCGGCATGGTCGCAGCTGGCCGCCGCACGGGCGCAGCTTGAGTCCGACCAGGCGAGCGTGGATGCCAACCGCATAGCGCTAGCTGGCGTGCGTGAGGAGGAGAGGGTCGGTCAGCGGACGCTGCTCGACGTTCTGAACGCCGAGCAGGAGTTGCTCAACTCCGAGGTAAATCTGGTTACCACCAAGCGCAATCTGGTGGTCGCCTCCTACGCCGTGCTGTCGGCGATTGGGCGGCTCAACGCCCAGGAGCTGGGCGTGGCAGGCTTGGTCTACGACCCCGAGGCGCACTACCTCGAGGTGCGCCGCAAATGGACGGACATCAACATCACGCATGGCGATGGACGGCGCGAGGTGTTGCAGGCAGTGCCGGAGCAGGAGCCGCCCCGTCGCGCGAAATAGGGAGGTGTCGTGCTCCTGTCGCCGCCGATGGTCCGCAATATGGCGAAATCGCTCTGTTGAACGGCGCGGGGGTCCGCTATAGAGACGCCCTACCCATGCTACAATCTGCGCGCTTGTTGGGGGGCGGGCGCGGGTTTGTGCGTGTGGGCGGCGTTTGAATGAGGTGCGCGGTATGAGTAAGCCCGACTTGCTGGGCAACAGCCTGGAAGAGATCCTGGCGTCGATCCGCAAGACACTGTCCGATGATCGACCCGAGGACGGCCTCTCCAAGCTCAACAATGCGCCGTCTGAGCCGAAGGACGAGGCGAAGACCGAGGCCAATGGCCATGCACCCAAAGGCTCGGATGCGCTACCGAATCGCCTGGCTGACGCGTTGAATGGGTCGGGCAACGGTCGGGCCGAGACGGACCTTACGGAACTTCTGTCCTCCGAGGCACCGAGACAGACAGAGCAGGCTTCCTCGCCCGAGGACGTGCCCTGGTTCCTGAAGCGCGATCCGCAATCTGGCGAAGGTAATGCCAAGCCGGCCGCGGCCAGCATCGAGATCGAGCAACCCCGGCAGACCATGCCCGAGGAGATTGCACTGACGCGACCCGAAACGGTGCGCCGGTCATTCCCCCCGTTGTTCGGGGGGGGCGAAACGCTTCCCGCCCGCCAGGCGGATATGCCGGCGCCATCGCGTCCATCTGATGTGCTGCTGACGCCCAAGGCGGCCCGCGAACCGGTCGCCGAGACCCCGAAGCCGGCTGCCCCCGTCGAAGCGAAGGCGCTTGCTGCCGAGCCAGTGGCTCCCACCGTGGAGAAGCCGGTCTTGCTGCCGGAGCCGCCGGCGACGGTCATCCCCCTACCGCGCGAAGTCTCGGTAGCCGAGGCTAGGGTGCCGTATATGCAGGATCCCGCCACCATGTGGGAGGAGCCTCCGCTGCCGGAACCGCCACTTCCAGAACCCCTGCTGCCGGAGGCGCCGAAGCGCGAGGCCCTGAGTGCGGAGCCGGCGGCGGCCGGACAGAGCCAAGCCCTGCAGGACATGATTGCGCGTTTGCTCGAGCCGGTGATTCAGAAGTGGCTCGAAACGAACCTGCCAAGCATGGTAGATGCTGCCATCCGCGAGGAGATGCAGCGGCAGATCAAGAGACCGCGCGGTGAGCTGAAGATCTGAGCCGTTGCGCGCTCGGCGTCGCTGTAGACCAAGGATCGGCCCTTCCTCGATTGCCGCGTTGGGCCGAGCGGCGCCGCCCCCTGCCCGTAACCTGATACCCCCATGCTCGAGAAGACCTACCAGCCAGCCGATATCGAAACGCGCATCCACCAGGAGTGGGTGAAGGCGGAGGCCTTCACAGCCGGTCGACCGGACCGCGCCAAAGCCGAGCCCTACTGCATCGTCATCCCGCCGCCTAACGTGACGGGGTCGCTGCATATGGGGCACGCGCTCAACAACACGCTGCAGGACGTGCTGTGTCGCTTCGAGCGCATGCGCGGCAGGGACGTGCTTTGGCAGCCGGGCACGGATCACGCGGGCATCGCCACACAGCTGGTCGTCGAGCGGCAGATGATGGAGCGCCAGGAGCCCGACAGGCGCAAGATCGGTCGCGACAAGTTTGTCGAGAAGGTGTGGGCTTGGAAAGCCGAGAGCGGCGGTACCATCGTCAACCAGCTGAAGAGGCTGGGCGCCTCGTGCGACTGGAGCCGCGAGCGCTTCACCATGGGAGAGCATGGCGCCGCCAACGAGCAGATGGTGCGGGCGGTGCTGAAGGCTTTCGTCGATCTCTACAACGACGGGCTGATCTACAAGGACAAGCGCCTCGTCAACTGGGATCCGGAGTTCCAGAGCGCCGTCTCCGACCTTGAGGTTGACATGGTCGAGGCGCGTGGTTCGTTCAACTGGACGGCCGGCGATCCGGAAAAGCCCTTCGATGCCAAGGCGCTGGGCAAGGTGCTGGACCGCAATCCAGCCGGCCACCTCTATCATTTCCGCTATCCGCTCACCGCACAGGTGGCCGGCTACGCCAAAGACTACATCGTCGTTGCCACCACGCGCCCCGAGACCATGCTGGGCGACACTGCAGTGGCCGTGCATCCCGAGGACGAGCGCTATGCAGCGCTGCTGAAGGCAGGTGCCAAAGCGCGCTTGCCGCTGGTCGGGCGCGAGATTGCAATCCTCGCCGATACGTATTCCGACCCCGAGAAGGGATCGGGCGCTGTGAAGATCACGCCGGCGCACGACTTGAACGACTTCGAGGTCGGCCGGCGGCACAAGCTGGAGCTTGTCAACATCTTCGACGCCAAGGCGCACCTCAACGACAACGTGCCGGACAAATATCGCGGGCTCGATCGGTTCGCCGCGCGCAAGCTGGTGATCGCCGACATGGAGGCGGCGGGCCTGCTTGAGCGGATCGAGCCCACGACGCATGCCGTGCCGCATGCCCAGCGCGGCAACGCTCTGATCGAGTATTGGCTGACCGACCAGTGGTACGTGAACGCCGCCGAACTCGCCAAGCAGGCGATCGCCAAGGTAGAGGACGGCAGTACGCGCTTCGTGCCGCAGAACTGGGAGAAGACCTACTTCGAGTGGATGCGCAACATCCAGCCGTGGACCATCTCGCGTCAGCTGTGGTGGGGACACCAGATCCCGGCGTGGTACGGGCCCGACGGCAAGGCTTTCGTGGCGCTCGATGAGGCGGGTGCCGCCCAGCTCGCCAAGGCACACTACAAGACGGCGGTCGAGCTCAAGCGCGATGAGGACGTGCTCGACACCTGGTTCTCATCGGGGCTGTGGGCGTTCTCGACGCTTGGCTGGCCGGAAAAGACGAAGGAACTGGCGCGCTTCTATCCGACCAGCACGCTGGTGACCGGCTTCGACATCATCTTCTTCTGGGTCGCGCGTATGATGATGATGAGCCTCTACTTCATGAAGGAGGTGCCGTTTCGCGACGTCTACATCCATGCCCTGGTGCGCGACGAGAAGGGGCAGAAGATGTCGAAGACCAAGGGCAACGTCATGGACCCCTTGGCATTGATCGACGAGTACGGCGCCGATGCCTTGCGCTTCACGATGGCGGCGATGGCCGCGCAGGGCCGCGACGTCAAGATGTCGACCTCGCGCGTCGAGGGCTATCGCAATTTCGCGACCAAGCTGTGGAACGCAGCACGCTTTGCCGAGATGAACGAGTGTGTGCGCCAGAAGGGCTTCGACCCGAAGGCCGTCGAGGAGACCGTCAACCGCTGGATCGCAGGCGAGGTGGAGCGCACGGCCAAGGCCGTCACGGCCGGCATCGAGGCTTACAAGTTCAACGAGGCGGCAGGCGCGATCTACGACTTCACCTGGGGCACGTTCTGCGACTGGTATCTTGAGCTGATCAAGCCGGTGCTGAATGGCGAGGACGAGGAGGCCAAGGCCGAGACGCGCGCCACGACTGCCTGGGTTCTGGACCAGGTGTTGAAGCTGCTGCACCCGTTCATGCCCTTCATTACCGAGGAGCTGTGGGCGCGGCTGGTGGAGGTGGGCGTCGAGCGCGACAACCTGCTGTGCCTCTCCACCTGGCCGGTGTTCGAGGGGCTCGCCGATGCGGATGCCGACGAGGAGATCGGCTGGCTGGTCGGCCTGATCAGCGAGGTGCGCTCGGTGCGCAGCGAGATGAACGTGCCGGCCGGTGCCAAGGTGCCGCTGGTGCTGGTAGGCGCCGGCAAGGCGCTGCGCGCACGTGTTGACCGTCACGACGAGACGATCGAGCGGTTGGCCCGGCTCGATGACATCTCGTTTGCCAAGGCGGCGCCGAAGGGCTCGGCGCAGATCGTGCTGGGCGAGACGGTGGCAGCGTTGCCGCTCGCCGGCGTGATCGATATGGGGGCAGAGCGCGCACGGTTGGAGCGCGAGATTGACAAGTGCCGCAGCGAGATCGGCAAGGTCGACGCCAAGCTGGCGAACGCGAGCTTCGTTGCCAAGGCGCCGCCCGAGGTGGTCGAGGAGAACCGCGAGCGCAAAGCCGATTTCGAGGCCACCATCGCCAAGCTGCAGGCAGCGCTGAAGCGGGTCGAGGCCGCCACTTGAGTTTGTCATGGCCCTCTCCGTGCGCCTTGAGGGGGAGGAAGACGCGCTAGGAGCTAGCGACGCGGCCACGAACGCCTGCGCTTTCGATGTTGGCACTCGTTCGGCGCGTCAGGTGAGGGGTGTCGTTTGATCTGCAGTCTTGGTAATGGTCATCCTCACCAGGACGTCAGCAGGCCTGGCCCGCCGGTTACCGGCGTGGTCGCGCTCATTTGCGGGTCTAAGTCTGTGACGTTCCATCCTCCCGCCAAAGGGCGAGAAGGCGTTGCTCATCTTGAGGTAGCACATGTACACGCCAGTGCAATTCAAGCTCGACGAGGCTGCGGAGGCGCACGCGCTGATGCGTGCGCACCCCTTTGCCATTCTGGTCACGCACGGCGCCGACGGCGTGGTGGCGACGCATCTGCCAACCGTGCTGAAGGTGGACGAGGCGAGCCCGCTCGGCCGTATCGAATGTCACTTGGCGCGGCCCAACCCACAGTGGAAGACGTTAGCGCCGGATACGGATGCGCTGATGATCTTCCAGGGCGCCGAGGCCTACATCCGGCCCGGCTGGTATCCCTCCAAGGCCCAGCACGGCAAGGCGGTGCCGACCTGGAATTATGCGGTCGTGCACGCCTACGGCCGCCTGCAGGTGTCGCAGGACAAGGACTGGCTGCTGGCCCACGTGGATGAACTGAGCAACCAGCAAGAGAGGCCTTACGCCGAGCGCTGGTCAATGGCGGACGCGCCTGCCGACTATCTCGACCGTCAGACGCGTGGCATCGTCGGGCTGACCCTCGCCATCACGCGGCTGGAGGGCAAGATGAAGATGAGCCAGAACCGCGACATAGGCGACCGCGCGGGTGTCGTGCGCGGGTTGGGGGAGCGTGCCGGTGGCCACGACGCTGCAATTGCGGAGCTGGTGCAGGCCAAAATGCAGAAGTGATGTCATGCCGGAATTCGCGTCAGCCAATGTCGGGGAAGCCAGTCTCGCCATCAAGTCTCGCCATCAAGTCCGGCCATCAAGTCTGGCCATCGGCGATTTTATTGTGGGTCCCGGTGATCGCTTGCGCGCTGCCCGGGATGACAGGTCAGGTTGGCGTCACGTAGTACACGTCGACCAGCTTCCAGCGCATGCCCTGCAGGGCGAGGATGCTGATCACGCGCTTGCCGGGCATCTTGGGATCGATGACTTCCAGCTTGAAGCGGGTAGGGCTTTCGAAGAACGCCCAGCGCAGACGGCGTGGCGCCAGCGGATCGGCGGTCGGGTCGTCAGCGCCGACCGCGTCGGCTGAAGGGGCTTTGTCGGGCTGCCGGGTCATACCGAGATCGTCCAGCAAGCTGCGGCCGGCCAGCACCTTGCCGAGCGTCAACGGCGTGACGGTGAAGTCGATGACGGCGTCGGCGGCGGCCGTGCCAATTGCGCCAATCAGCACGCGGGTGATGACGCCACGTTGCGGATCGGTGCTCTTTTCCTTGAGATTGCTGCCGACCGTCCGCTTCAGGTTGGCGCGCAGCGTTGCCCAGTCGACCTTGCTGTCGATGGCGGCGATGTCGTTCCCCTTCACGGCGACACGCAGCTGCCAGGCAACGGCCAGGGGCCAGGCCAGGTAGGCGAGCATCAGCACAAGAGCAGCGATGATGAACTTGCGCATGGCGAACTTGGCTGAGGTCGGCAGCGGATCAGGGTTGATTGGTAGCTTTGGGCGCAACGATAGCACCCGATATTGACAGTGCGGTGAGCTTCCACGTGAAGCCCCTGAGCTCGAGCATGCCGGTGTAGCTGCGGTCTGCCCGATGCCGGTCGACCACCTCGATCTCCAAGCGCGTCAGCGAGTGGAAGACCGCGCGGCGTATGCGTGAGTAGAAGGCGACGAAGCGGTCGATGAAGGTGCCGGCGAGCCAGGTGCCACTCATGACGGTCGGCGGCTCGGGTGGACCGATCACGGGCTGCAGGGTGCCGCGCCAGATACGGCGGTAGCCGAGCAGGACGGGGAAGTATTCTGGAGTGGCATAGCGGTCGATGACGGAGCTTGCCATATGCGGGGCGACGGTCGCTTTGACGCGCTGCCAGATGGAGGGCTTAGGGGCGCCCGGCTCGGTTTCCAGCGCCGCCAGCGCCTCAGCGCTCATCGACGCCTTCAGGGTGGCGCGCACGCTCTCCCATTCGACCTTGCTTGCCAGCGTCGCCGTGTCGCCGAAGCGCATGGCGTCCCGGATCTGCAAGGCGGTGTAGAGGGGCCAGGCAATGTAGGCGCCTGCCAGAACAAGAAGAAATGCGGACATCCGCAACAGTGCAAGTCTGCGCATCTCGAAACATCCGATACACGGACGGTAACAATAGCGTGACAATGGGGCGAAGGCAGGACACCCGTCCCGACCTGTCGCCGGACGAATTCGTGCCGGGCGTGGCCGCCGTGCACCCATGCATCTGTTGAGAAAATCCCAGGTTCCGTATGCATTTGGTAAACCATATGTGGCGCTCACGCCACAAAAGACCTCGGATGTGCCACTGTTGGGCCACAAACGGTCGCCACATAGGACCCATCAGATCGCATTAATTCTAGCGGGTTTCGACGTTCACTCGGCAGATGTCTTGCGGGCGCCAGACCGCCTGCAGGTTTGTTGTCCGATGGTTGTTTGAGCGTCGCAGTAGGAGCAGTGATCCATGCGGGTGGAGGAACTGAAGGTGCTTGCCACGCGAATATCCAGGGCGTTGATCGCGGCGACCTGCCTTGCTTGGCTCAGCACGGGTGCGGTGGCAGCGGGGCCAGGCAAGTTCGACTCGGCGCAGGCGGCCTTCGAGCAGGGGCTCAATGCCTACAAGGCTGGCCAATACGAGATCGCCGTGCCGGCGCTTGAGGAAGCGGCCAGGATCGGTAGCGAATCCAACCAGTTCTTCGCCGATTTCTACCTGGCGCGCATCTACTCCGACGCATCGGGAGGCAAGGCCGATCGTGCCAAGGCCTATGAGCTGTTCCGCAAGCTGGCCGACGAGAATGCCGATGCCGATCCCGATGACGGCCATCGCGCTCCGTTCGTTGCCAAGGCTCTGACCGCACTGGCAGGCTATTTGCGCACCGGCGTGCCCGAGCTCGGCGTCAAGCCCGACATCGACCGCGCCGTCGAGTGCCTGCAGAACGCGGCGACCTCGTTCGGCGACCAGGAGGCGCAGTTCGAGCTGGCCAAGACTTACCTTGCCCGCGGCGGCGACGATGACGTCAAGCTCGGGAAGCATTTTCTGTCGGTTCTGGCGCGCGACGGGTTTGCCAACGCGCAGGCCTTCCTTGCCGACATGTACTGGCGCGGCCGCTACGTGAAGAAGGACGATCAGCGCGCGTTGGCGCTCATCACGATGGCGTCTGAGAATGCACCTGTGCACGACCGCGCCGGCATCGAGGCCGTGCATCAGAACATCTATTGCGGCACCTCACCGACGCTGCGCGCGCAGGCTGACAGTCTGGCCCAGATCTGGCGGCAGGTGCTCGGCCGTCCGACGACGACCCGCGCTGCGGCCGATGCCAAGCAGCGCGCGCAGAGCCTGATCTGCAGCAACGGCGAGGTCGTCGATCTCAATCAGCGGCCGAGGACTCCGGTCGACACGACCGGTACCGTGGCGGCCAGGCCCATGTCTGGGCGCGGCGAGATGCTGCAGGGCAGCGCTGCCAACTTCGGCATGCGGGACGTCGGTACGACGAAGTGAGGCATGCCTTGGCAAAAGGGTGATAGGCAATAGCGAAGAGCTGCGCTGCCATTGCCCCCGCCAAGTTGTTACTCCCTCAGCTCCACCCAGACAGGCACGTGGTCGGATGGCTTCTCCCAGCCGCGCGTGAACTTGTCGATGCCGGCCGACTGCAGGCGGTCGGCTGCCTGCGGCGACAGCAGGATGTGGTCGATGCGGATGCCGTGATCCTTCTGCCAGGCGCCCGCCTGATAGTCCCAGAACGTGTAGATGCCAGGCTGCGGATGGCAGGCGCGCACCGCATCGGTCAGGCCGAGGTTGAGCAGTGAGCGCATGGCGGCGCGCGTCTCCGGCTGGAACAGTGCATCCTCGCGCCAGGCATCGGGGTTCTTCGCATCGACCGGCTCGGGGATGACGTTGTAGTCGCCCATCAGCACAAGCTGCTCTTCGAACTCGAGCAGGTGGCGGGTGCGCGCCTGCAGGCGCTTCATCCAGGCGAGCTTGTAGGCGAACTTGTCGGTGCCGATTGGATTGCCGTTCGGCAGGTAGAGGTTGCCGACGCGCACCACCCCGCTGCCGGCGGGAACAAGCACCTCGATGTAGCGGGCGTGCGCGTCCTCGTCGTCACCGGGCAGCCCTTTGACGACGACCTCGTCGAACGGCCGCTTGGAAAGAATGGCGACGCCGTTGAAACCCTTCTGCCCGTGCACGGCGACGTTATAGCCGACCTCCTCGAAGGCACTGAAGGGGAACGCTTCGGTGAGTGACTTGATCTCCTGGAAGCAGGCGACGTCCGGGCTCGTCTCCTTGAGCCAGGTCAGCGCACCTTCCAGGCGCGCCTTGACGCCGTTGATGTTCCAGGTAGCGATTTTCATGGCCGCCTTTGTGCAGCCTGCTCCGGTGCGGCGCAAGTAGTGTTGTCGTCCCGGAATTTCGCAGCAGCGACAGCCAGGATCCGTCGTGGCGCGATGTGTGGAGATTGCTGGGTGCCGGTATTTGCCCACGGCAAATTCCGGATGACACTGCGCCTAAATGGAGAAGCTGGTGCCGCAGCCGCAGGAGGCCGTCGCCTGGGGATTCTTGATCTTGAAGGCGGCGCCGATCAGGTCGTCGACGAAGTCGATCTCGGAGCCGGCGAGGTAATCGAGCGAGACTGGGTCGATCAGCACGCGCGCGCCGGCCCGCTCGATCACCACGTCATCGGCCGTGCGGTCGCCGACCAGATCGAACTTGTACTGGAAGCCGGAGCAGCCGCCACCCTCCACGCTGATGCGCAGCATGGTATGCTCAGCCTCGCCGGCGATGATCTCGCAAATGCGCCTGGCGGCGCGCTCGGTGACGGTAACGGCGGTCGGGTTGGCGGTGTCGCTCATGATCCGGCTCTTGGAACCGCTTGGATGGTCTAGGTCTTTGTCGAGCGACTCGCGGTAGAAGCAGCCGCCTTATGCCCAGAAGATAGGTTCGGCGGCAGCCTTGTCAAACCCCCGGGATGATGACCAGAAGCGCAAAACGTCAGGACCAGAAGGCTGGGCCCAACCTGCCCGACGGCCCGGCCGGGCGGTCCCTGGCGGCCTGGGCAACCCGGGCCGAGGCCAGCGTCGGCCGGCAGCACCCCGAGCCGCCCTGTCCGATGCGTTCAGCCTTCCAGCGTGATCGCGACCGCATCGTGCATGCCACGAGCTTTCGCCGCCTGACCTACAAGACCCAGGTGTTCGTGTTCCATGAGGGCGACCACTACCGCACGCGCCTGACGCACAGCCTGGAGGTGGCGCAAATTGCTCGCGCCATCGCCCGCATGCTGTGGTTGGACGAGGACCTCGCCGAGGCGCTGGCGCTGGCGCACGACCTGGGCCACCCGCCATTCGGCCACGCTGGCGAACGGGCGCTGGCGGCGGCGACCGCGCCGTACGGCGGCTTCGACCACAACGCGCAGAGCTTCAAGGTGGTGACGCGGCTCGAGCGCAAGTACGCGGCCTTCGACGGGCTCAACCTGTCGCTCGAAACGCTGGAGGGGTTGGTCAAGCACAACGGCCCGCTTACCGGCGAACATCAAGACGAGCGCGTGCTGATCGAGGCCATTGCTGCTGCCGGACTGGCAGGGCGCCTGCACCTGTCGCTGTTCGCACCAGCCGAGGCGCAGGTGGCGGCCATTGCCGATGATATTGCCTACAACTGTCATGATCTCGACGACGGCTTGCGCGCCGGCCTGATCAGCCTCGACGATCTGGCCGACGTGCCCTTGGCCGGGTCCTTCCTCGCCGATGCGACCGGCACGGGGCTGGAGACCGGCCGCGTCATCTACGAGGTCAACCGGCGCATGATTACGGCCATGATCGAGGATGTGGTGCGCTGTTCGAAGACTGCCCTGGAGGCGCTGGACGAGCCGAGCCTGCATGGCGTGCGCGCGGCCGGCCGGCCTGTGATCGCCGCGTCCGAGGACCGTCGGGCCGAGATGATGGGCCTCAAAGCCTTCCTGTACGCCAAGGTCTATCGCCACCCGCGGGTGATGCACGTCATGCGCGGGGCCGAGCAGATTGTCGCCGACCTGTTCGCGCGCTACCTGGCAGAGCCCGATGCGATGCCCGCTCCCTGGCGCACGGCCGATGCCAAGGAACGGGAGCGGGCCACCGTGGTGGCCGACTTCGTGGCCGGCATGACCGACCGCTATGCCATCAACGAGCACCGGCGCTTGTTTGACGCTACTCCGGAATTGCGTTAGCCGGGGCTCTTGCAACAGCCCTCGGGGCCGGGACTGCCGATGCCGGAACTGCCTTTGAATGTGTATGCGCTGGTGCGAGGCCGCGTCGTCGAAGCGCTGCATGCGCTGGCGCGCGAGGGAGGCCTTGCGGCCGGGCTCGATCTTGCCAATGTCGAGGTCTCCCCGCCGCGCGATGCCGCGCACGGTGACCTCGCCTGCAACGCCGCCATGGTGCTGGCCAAAGCCGCCAAGATGAAGCCGCGCGACATCGCCGACAGGCTGGCGGCCAAGCTGCGAGCCGATGCGGACATAGAGAAGGTGGAGGTGGCCGGCCCCGGCTTCCTCAACATGAGCTTCGTGCCGGCGTTCTGGCACCAGGTCGTGTCGGCGATCCTGAAGGAAGGGGCGGACTACGGGCGAGCCGGCATCGGCAAGGGCGACAAGGTCGATGTGGAGTACGTCTCTGCCAACCCGACCGGGCCGATGCACGTCGGGCATGGGCGCGGCGCGGTGTTCGGCGATGCGTTGGCCAACCTGCTGCAGTTCGCCGGCTACGCGGTGACACGTGAGTACTACATCAACGATGCGGGCGCGCAGGTCGATGCGCTGGCCCGCTCGGCCTA
>Ga0075421_100006202_pt1 | contig 14556 bp, 16 predicted proteins | sample SoiMetdeltSBSDD5_FD_75292 | JGI IMG/M metagenome (GOLD analysis project Ga0075421, IMG submission 75292) | Bulk soil microbial communities from a Populus tree surrounding site in Tennessee, USA - Soil MetaG P. deltoides SBSDD5 | ecosystem: Environmental > Terrestrial > Soil > Tree plantation...
CGACTCGTTCGGCGAGGTCGCCCTGCTTCGAGACGTCCCACGCACCGCGACGGTGATCGCACGCACTGACGCCGGGCTTCTTGCGCTCGAGCGCGACGTCTTCATCGCGGCCGTCACCGGCCACGCGCCGAGCGCCGCGGCGGCGGACGCGGTCGTTGCGGCGCACCTGAGCTCGGCTGTCCAACCCCTCTGAAGCGACGAGAGTTGAACGAAAGCGCGCCGAGATCGTGACGCGCCCTGGCGTCCTGCCCTGGCGGTAGCTACCACGGAAGCGTGTCCGGAACACCGCTTCGCGCGCTGGTGCTAGCTCTCGCCGTCGCCACTCCCGCGGGGAGCGCCGTCGCGGTCTCGCAGGCTTCGCACAACGGCGAAGTCATCCGTGGCTGCGTCCGCAAGGACGGACGACTTCGGCTCGCCACCGCGAAGGACCCTTGCCGCAGGTACGAGCGGCGGATCTCCTGGAGCGTCCGCGGGCCCCAGGGCGAGCGCGGCCCCGCAGGGCCGGCCGGACCCCCCGGAGCGACGGGTGCGAACGGTGCGCCGGGGGCTCAGGGCCCGCAGGGCCCGGCCGGGCCGCAGGGGGAGCGCGGTGCCAAGGGCCTCAAGGGCGATCCCGGGATCGTCGACTCGCTCGAGCGGCTGAACGGCATCGCCTGCCGGATCGGCGGGCACCTCGGCAGCTTGGAGCTGAGCTACGACGGCTCGGCGCACGCGGTCTTCACGTGCGTCGCAGCAGCGAGCGCGGCGAGTGTTCTGGTCAACGAGTTCTCGACCGGCACGTCCACGAGCGCGACCGACGAGTTCGTCGAGATCGTCAACGCGGGCTCGACCGTCGCCGAGCTCAGCGGCTACAAGCTGGCCTACCGCTCAGGTGCCGGCACGAGTGACGTCACACTGGCGACGATCCCGGACGGGACGACACTCGCCCCGGGTGCCTTCTACCTTTTCGGCGGCAGCGGCTACGCCGGCGGGAAGCCCGCCGATCAATCGTTCTCTCAGTCCTTGGCCGCGAGCGCAGGCGGAATCGGGCTGCGAGATCCAACCGGGGCCCTCGTCGACTCGCTCGGCTATGGAACCGCCACGAACGCGTTCGTCGAGGCGCATGCCGCCCCGGCGCCGCCGGCGACCGCTGCCCCGGGCTCGAGCGACGTCCGGCTGCCCGACGGTGCGGACACCGACGACAATGGCGTCGACTTCACGGTCACCGCTTCTCCGACCCCGGGGGCGCCGAATGCGGCGGGCTAGGCGCCTGCCGCCTCAGCGCTCCGCAGGCCGCGGAACGCCCAGATCGAGAACGCCAGCACAAGCGCGACCGCCGCCGCGAACGCGACGGCGACCTCGGTCGGTGACCCGGCAAGGAGCCCCCGGCCCGCCTCGACCACACGCGTGATGGGATTCACGGTCGCGATCGCGTGAATCCAGCCGGTCAGCAGCGTCAGCGGCACGTAGACGGGCGCGAAGAACAGGACGAGGAAGACCGGGAACTGCATGACCGGACCGGCCTGCATCGTCCGGAACCGCATCGCCACCCCCGCAGCCCAGAGCAGCGCCGCGATGTTGAGAAGCAGCGCCAGGGCGTAGAGGCCGAAGAGATCGACCCCGTTACCACCGACGTGCATGCCGACCGCGAGTGCGATCACGGTCAGGATAGTTGCGGTCACGAGCCAGCGGCCCACCGCCGCGGCCGCGTAGCCGAGCACGATCCCGGTCCGGTTCGGCGCCGCGAGCAGCAACCGGCGGGCGAAGCCGCTCTCGAAGTCGCGCGCGATGCCGAAGCCCGTGAAGACCCCGCCGAACGCAGCCGACTGGAGGAGCACGAACACGAACTGAAAGGCGGTGTAGCCCTCCTTGTAGTCGAAACCCGGTACATCCTGGACACGCGAGAGGCCGCCTGCGAACGCGGTGAAGAAGAAGAGTGGGAACAGGAGTGACGGCACGAACAGCGAGGGATTCGTGAACACGTTGTGGAGCGTCCGCCAGGCAACGCCGCGCGCGACCGCGAGCGTCCTCACGTCCTCGCCATCCTCACGCGCAGAGCCCGGCTCGCGAGCGCGAGCGCCACGACCGTTATGAGTGTGGCGATGCCGAAGCCGAGGGCGAGCGCCTCGGGGTCCCACCCGACGATGATCAGGCTGCGGACGCACTCGATCAGGTAGGAGACCGGATTGATTGTTGCGACGTCGCGGAACCAGGTCGTCTCGATCAGGTTCCTGGGAATGTTCATCGAAGAGAGGAACAGGAAGACGAAGAACGCCGGGAAGAGGCTCTGGACCGCCTCGCCCGAGCCGGTGCGAAGCGCCGCGAAGGCGCCGAGCGCGCCGAAGCCGAGCGAGACGAGGATCGCGAACGCGCCGAGCACTAACACGCCGGCCGGCCCCGACGCCAGCCGCACTCCGACGATGAGGCCGACGCTCAGGTAGACGGTCGCCTGGATGATCCCCATCGTCACCACGCCCCCGAGTTGGCCCGCGAGCAACGCGATCCCCCGCATCGGCGTCAGCGAGAGCCGGCTGAGGAAGCCGGTCTGGATGTCGCGAGCGAGGTCGGTGCCTGCATTCATGGTCGCGAAGAGCGCGCCTTGGATGAACGGCACGGCGAGCGCGAAGGCGACGAAGTAGTCGGTAGGAAAGCCGGGCAGGCGCGTCTCGGCCTTGAGGCCGCCCGAGTTGACCGCGAGCAGAAGCATCGGGAAGACGAGCGGTGCGATCACGTTCGCGGGCTGGCGCGCCGTCCGCACGACGGAACGCCGAGCGAGCAGGTAGACCTGGTCTGCGAGAACGCTCAAGCTGGTTCAGCCGCGAGCTCGCCGCGCGGCGGTGGCGGCGGTTCGTCCTCGTCGCCGGCGCCTTCGAGCGAGCGCCCGGTCTTCGCGAGGAAGACGTCGTCGAGCGTCGGCTGGTGCATCTGCAGGTTCTCGACGTCGATGCCGGCACCGTCGAGCGCCCGCACGATGTCGGCGAGGTCGGTGTCGCCGGGGCGCAGCCGAACCGCGACGCCCTTGACCGATCCACACGGGTCGCCGAAGCGGGCGAGGACGTCGGCCAGCTTCCCGGCCTCTTCGGGGTCGTCCGGGATGGCCTCGACGGTCGGCCTGCCGACCTGCGCCTTGAGCTCACCGGTCGTCCCCTCCGCGACGATGTGGCCGTGATCGATGATCCCGACCCGGTCGGCAAGGACGTCTGCCTCCTCGAGGTACTGCGTCGTGAGGAAGACCGTCACGCCGTCGTCGCGCGCAAGCCTCGCGACCTCGTCCCAGAGAGACGTGCGGCTCTGGATGTCGAGGCCGGTCGTCGGCTCGTCGAGAAAGAGCACGCTCGGCCGGTGGACGAGCGCCATCGCGAGGTCGAGCCGCCGCTTCATGCCGCCCGAGTAGCCGCGCACCTTTCGGTCGGCGGCATGCGAGAGGCCGACGCGCGCGATCAGCTCGTCGGCGCGCTGATTTCGCTCGCCGCGCGGAAGCGCCTGCAGCGAGGCCTGGAGGCGAAGGTGCTCACGGCCGGTCAGGAGCGGGTCGAGCGCAGCCTCCTGTAGAGCCGCGCCGATCGTGGCGCGCACCTGCGCGCCCTCCGTCGCCACGTCGTACCCGGCGACGCGAGCGCTGCCGGACGTCGGCGGCAGAAGCGTCGTCAATATGTGGACCGTCGTCGACTTGCCGGCGCCGTTCGGGCCGAGGAAGCCGTAGATCTCGCCCGGGGAGACGCCGAGGTCGATCCCGTCGACGGCGCGCGGGCCGTTCTTGAACTCCCTGACGAGCTCGGTCGCCTCGATCGCGTAGGCGCTCACGACGCCGTACGTTAGCGAAACACTTGAGGTTGTCAAATACCTACTAGTTCAAGTAACATGGGTGGTAATGGCCGTGCAGGCGAAACCGAGGCCGAGCCCCGCGCAGGAGGCACAGAAGCACTTCTTCGAGCTCGGGATGGCGCATCGGACGAAGGTCGGCGCAGAGCTCGTGCACCTCGGGCTGAGCTTTTCCCAGGCCCACGCGCTCCGCCTGCTCGACCCCGAGACGCCGATGCCCATGAGCGCGCTCGCCGAACGACTCTTCTGCGACGCCTCCAACGTCACCGGGATCGCCGACCGCCTCGAGACGCGCGGCCTCGTTCAACGGCAGAGCGCCGAGGGCGACCGCCGCGTCAAAGCGCTCACGATCACGCCGAAGGGGATGAAGCTGCGCGAGCAAGTCGTGGAGCTGATGACCCAGCCTCCGGCTGCGATTGCCGCGCTCGACGAGGCGGACCAGCTGGCCCTGCGCGACATCCTCGCGCGCGCCGTCGAGAACCTACACCGCGGGCTGTAATGTCGAATGCCGTGAGCGCCCAGCGCGTCGAGCCCCGTGCCGCGAGTCAGACACCCGAAGTCCGAGCGTGGGCGAGGCTCCTGCGGGCGCATGCGGCCCTGACGCGCAGGTTCAGCGCCGATCTGCAGGCCACGCATGGGCTGGGGTTGAACGCCTACGAGGTCCTGCTTCATCTCGCGCACGCCCCGGAGCGGCGGATGCGGCGCGTCGACCTGGCCGGAAGCATCCTGCTGACGGCCTCGGGGATCACGCGTCTGCTCGACGGCCTCGAGCGCGCCGGTTACGTCGACCGCGCCGCCGATGAGAACGACGCGCGAGTCACGTATGCCGTCCTCACCGACGCCGGCTACGACAAGCTCCGCGAAGCCGCACCGACGCACGTCGGCGGGATCCGCGAGCTCTTCGGCGACCGCTTCTCATCGGGCGAGCTGGAGACGCTGGCCGAGCTCCTCGACCGGCTGCCGTCCGACCAGGTGGCCGACGAGACCTGCGAGCCCTAGCCCGAGCCGACGTAGATCGTCACCGTCGAGCCTTCCGGCGCCCGGGTACTGCCCGCCGGCTGCTCGTCGACGACCTTGCCGCTCTGGCTGGGATTCGCCGGCTTGACCGTGAGCACCTGAACCTTGAAACCTGCGTTCTGGAGTGTGGTCGTCGCCGCCTGCTGGGTCTTCCCGGCCACGTACGGAACGACGATGAGGGTCGGACTCGGTCCGCGGGAGACCGCGAGAAGGACCGTCGACCCATTCTTCACCTTCGTGCCGCCGCCCGGGTTCTGCCCGGTGACGACGCCCACCGGGCGTGTCGACGGCACGTACTTGACCCGGGGGCGCAGGCCTCCATCGTGGAGCCGGCGCTGCGCGGCGCTCTGCTGGATCCCGACCACGTTGGGCACCGTCACCTTCTGAGGAGCCTGAGGAGTCTGAGAAGCCGAGGTGGTCGTCGATCCCGTCCCGCCGCCGCTGCCCGCCGAGCCCGTCGAGACGTTGATCCGGACCTTCGACCCACGCGGGACGTTCTTGTTCGGGAGCGGCTTCTGGGCCGTGACCGTGCCCTTCGGCTGGGTACCCGGTACCCGGAACTCCACCGGGACGAGCCCCGCCGTTCGCAGCGCTCCCTTGGCGTCGGCGGCGAGCTGGCCACGGACGTCCGGCACCGTCGCCGGACCTTTCGAGGCTTTTAGCGAGACCGTCGAGCTCTTGGCGACCTTCGCCCCGGCCGCCGGGCTCTGGGCGACCACCACGTCGGCCGCCGCCTGCGCGGAAATCGTCGTCACCTGCCCTGTCAGTCCCGCCGCCCGTAGACGAGCGATGGCCGCGGAGGTCTTCGATCCGACCACGTCCGGGACCTGAGCCAGCGACAGCGCCGCGATGGACAGCGTGACGCGCGAGTGTCGGGCGACATCCGTCCCGCCCCCAGGATCCTGGGCGAGCACGGTTCCGGCCGGCGATTTACTCACCTTCGCCGTTGTCACGGGAACCAGACCGCGCTCATTCAGGCGACGAACGGCCGCGTCCTGCTTCATCCCCACGACTGCCGGGACGGCCACCGAACCCGCACCGTGGTGCTTGTGGTCGCGCGTCAGGAAGTAGGCCGCGAGCAGACCGCCGATCACGAGCAAAAGGAACAGCAGAAGCCACGGCCAGATCTCCGGGACCGGCGGGCGCCGCGGTGGCACGTAGTGCTCCTCCTCGACGATGGGCGGGCCCGCTGTTTCCTCGTCGATCCTCCGTGCGCGGCGCGGAGTTCTCTGTCGAAGTGGCATCTCAGCCCCCTCATTGCCGCCCCACGAGCGGGCCAAACGCCACAGTCCACCTTTCGGGGGACGCACGGCTCGGCAAGTTCGCCGATAACGAGACCCGACGGAACGGCGTACTCCGTCACTGCGGCGAATGACCCTTCAAGTTCCCGAACCGATCCCTGTCGAGGTCGCCGACGACCCGGCTCCTCTCCGGCCACCGCCGGAGACCGAGTTCGTCGAGGCCGGCAAGTTGACGATGGGACAGCTCGCTCAGGCACACCGCGACCGGCTCGAGACCGGCAAACACGTGCTCGACATCATCGTCGAGCGCGGCTGGGTCTCGGCCGAAGAGGTCGCGCAGCTCCGCGAGGCTTACGGGCTCCAGGCTCCTCCTCCTCCTCCGCCGGTCCAGGCAGCGCCCGAGCCGGAGGCTCCACCCCCTGCAGCGACGTGCGTCTCGGTGGCGATTCGGCTCACGAACGGTGACCTCGTCACCGCGGGCGAAGCCGACGACTCCGACAAGGCCTCGGCCCTCGCTCTCGCAGTCGTCGCCGACCTCACGAGCGGAACCGGTGAGTGGCCGTTCTTCGGCGGCCGCTTCATCAATCCCGAGACGATCGTCTCGGTCGACCTGCTCACCGAAGAACCCGGCGCCTAGCGCAGCTCTTGCCAAAACCGGTGTTCGACACCGGTTTTCGTCAAGGGCAAGCGCGCCGATTCTGTCTCGCGGGGGTGACGAATTACACGCTTCTAACAAGGCGTCCCGACCCAGCCGCTATCGTTAACCTGGTTAACGGTTTATGACAACTCTCGCCACCGCCCCCACGACTGACCCCGTCACCGTCGCGAACCGGCTCCGGCCGGTTCTCTTGAAGCTGAACCGGCACCTGCGTCGCGAGATCCACTCCCTTGGGGTCACCGGCGGCCAGGCGTCGTTGCTCTTCACGATCCAGCGCCGGCCCGGCATCGGCGTTCGCGAGCTCGCCGAGCTCGAGCGAATGTCCGCGCCCGGGATGTCGAAGTACGTCGGCCGGCTGGAGGAGGCGGAGTTGATCGTCCGCGAGCCGTCCAAGGAGGACCGCCGCCGGATCGGCCTGCGCGTCTCACCCGAGGGCGAACGGGTCCTCCGCTCGGTCAAGTCGCGACGCACCGCCTGGCTGGCCGCGCGGCTTCGCGGACTGTCCGAGGACGAGCTCGCGGCCGTCGACGCTGCGATCGAGCCGCTGCAAGAGCTGATCGACGAGTGACTGCGGCGCTACTGAGCATCAACCGCCGCGCATTCGCGAGCCTCCGCATCCACCGGAACTACCGGCTCTACTTCCTGGGCCAGGCGATCTCGCAAACGGGAACCTGGATCGACAAGGTCGCGCAGGCGTGGCTCGTGCTGGCCCTGACCCACTCGGCGTTCGCAGTCGGGCTGCTCGCCGCCTGCCAGTTCGTTCCATTCAGCGTGCTCGGGCTGATCGCCGGCGTCGTCGTCGACCGACTCGACACCTGGCGGACGGTCGTCGTCACCCAGGCAATCAGGATGGTGATCGCGGCCACGCTCGCCGGCCTCGTGCTCGGCGGGGTCGTCGAGGTCTGGATGGTCTACACGCTCGCGGTGCTGACCGGGATCGTGCTCGTGCTCGACGCGCCGTCGCGCCAGCAGCTGACCTTCAAGATGGTCGGCCGCGACGAGCTGCCGAACGCCGTCGCGCTCAACTCCTCGCTCTTCAACGCCGCACGGATCGTCGGGCCGGGGATCGGCGGCCTCCTGATCGCGGCGTTCGGCGTCGGCCCCGCCTTCGCGATCAACGCGGCGAGCTTCGTGGCCGTCCTCGGGGGGCTGCTCCTCATGGACACGAGCAGGTTCGTCGCCTTCGCGCGACCGGAGCAGCTCCCGACCCTGCTCGGCGGCCTCCGCGAAGGCGTCTCCTACGCGCGCGAGTCCCCTCACGTCCGGCTCGTCCTGACGATGCTCGTCGCGATCTCGACGATCGCGATGAACTTCAACGTCCTTCTCCCGGTGCTCGCGCGCCACACGCTCGAGTCGGGCGCCGGCGTCTTCGGCCTGGTCGCGGCCTGCTTCGGGGCGGGCGCGCTGCTCGGCGGGCTTCTCTCGGCGGCGCTCTCCCGCGCCAGCTGGAAGGCGATCGTCGCCGGCGCCGGCGGCCTCGGCATTGCCGAGCTCGTGCTCGCGCCGCAGCACACGCTCGGTCCGGCCATCGTGCTGCTCTTCATCGCGGGCGTCTGTTTCACGCTCTACACGGCGAATTCGAACGCGGTCCTCCAGCTCCGTGCGCCGGACCACCTTCGCGGCCGCGTGATCGGCTTCTACTACTTCGCCTTCAACGGCCTCGCGCCGCTGGGCGGAATCCTGACGGGCTGGCTCGCCGCCACCGGAGGTACCGAGCTCGCCTTCGCAGTGGCCGGAACGGTCACGGCGCTGGTGGCCCTAGCGGCGGTGCCGCAGCTTCCGCGAGTGCGCGCGGAAACAGCCTGAAAACCGGTTTCGCCACCCTTTTTACCTCGGTCTTACATCGATCCCGACGAACGCTGACAACCGAGGGGACAATGAGACCATGACCAAACGGGGTCTCTGGTTCATCGTGCTCGCGTGCGCGGCCTTGCTCGCGGCGGCCGCGGCTGCTGCGCCCGTTCCCGCCGGCCCCGTGCCGGTGTCGGTGACGAAGTACTTGCTCGGCGCGAAGATGATCCGCGGCGAGGTCGTGGTCAAGCGCACCGGCGGCGAGCACGACTACCGGCTCGACCGGGGCAAGCTCGTCAAGCGATACGCCGCGGGGTCGCTCACGCTCCTCGAGCGCGACAAGACCAAAACGCCTGTGTCCGTCGCCCCGACGGCGCGCGTCCTGCTCAACGGCAAGCCCTCGACGCTGCGGCGACTCCGTGCCGGGATGCAGATCGCGGTCTGGCACGACGGGGATCAGCCTGCGAACACCGTCCTCGCCGGCAACCGTGCCGCGCCGAAGTGGCCGACGTCCTTGTCGGCGACGCTCTTCGGCCCGCGGCTCATCCGCGCCGAGATCGCGCTCCAGGACACGGCTCTCCACGACTACAGGCTCGACCACGGCCGGATCAAGCAGGTCGGCGCCTCGACGGTCACCCTCAGGGAACCTGACGGCACCGACCAGACCATCGACGTCTCTCTGACGGCTCGCGTCAGGATCAACGGGCAAAATGGAACCTTCTTCCAGCTGCGGAGAGGCATGATGGCTGTGACGATGCATGACGGCGACAAGCCGGCGGACCAGGTCTACGCCACCGGCAAATGAGCGGCACTCCCGCCGCAAACGGGCGGCACTCAGGCACGGTCTTGCTCGTCGAGGACGAGCACTCGATCGGCTCGATGACGCGCGGCTACCTCGAGCGCAGCGGCTGGCGAGTCGTCTGGGTCCGCTCCGGGGAAGAGGCGCTCGCGGAGCTCGGCCGGCATCAGATCCGGATCGTCATCCTCGACATCCGGCTTCCCGGCATCGACGGCTTCGACGTCGCCCGGCTGGTGCGAAGCCGCTCGGACGTACCGATCCTGATGCTGACGGCGCGCGATGAGGAGCCCGACCGGGTCGCGGGGCTCGAGCTCGGCGCCGACGACTACCTGACGAAGCCGTTCTCTCCGCGCGAGCTGGTCGCCCGTATGAAGGCGGTGCTCCGACGCACGGACGGGCGTCGGGCCGAGAGCGTCCTGACACTCGAGGACGTCGTGGTCGACCGCAACGCCCGCGAAGTCTCCGTCGAAGGTCGCGCAGTCGAGCTGACGACGAAGGAGTTCGACCTGCTCGCGACGCTGCTCGAGAATCCGGGCGTGGTGGTCAGCCGCGACCAGCTGCTCGATCGAGTCTGGGGGATGACCTACCCCGGCGGGACGCGCACGGTCGACGTGCACGTCGCGCAGCTCCGGCGGAAGCTCGGCAAGCCGGAGCTGATCCGAACCGTGCGCGGCGCGGGGTACAAGACCGTCAGGCCGTGAGATGAACAGACGCCGGTCGCTGCGGACGAACCTGTTCGTGGCGACGGTGCTCGTGGTCGCGCTATCGGTCGGGCTGATGCTCGTCGTCGGCGCGGTGCTCACGCGCCGACAGGTCGAGCATGCGACCCTGGAGGGACTCGCGCATCAGGCGGACGTGCTCGCGGGGCGCGAGGGATTCTCCGTTTTGCCGTTCGCGCACCTGAAGTCGCTGAACCGGAAGATCCTGCGGACCCAGCAGGAACACGCGGTCGCCGTGAACCCGCGCCGGCCCTCCCCGTACCTGTCCGACGCGGACCGGCTTCGCGTCCGCAAGGGCATCGACGTCAACGGCACGGAACGGGTTCGAGGCACCGACTACTTCTTCGCGGCGCGCAAGGTCGGCGGCAACCCAAAGGTGCTCGTGCTGCTCCGGCCCCGCAGCCGCGGGAACAGCGCTTTCTATCCGTTCCTGATCGGCCTGCTCATTGCTGCCGGCGCCGGGATCGCACTTGCGGCGCTGGCCGCGTTCGTGCTGGCGCGCCAGATCGCGCGGCCGGTGCGGCGCGTGGTGGATGCGACGCGGTACCTGGCAGAGGAGCGAGATCCAGAGCCCGTGCCGATCGAGGGCGCGTACGAGATCGCGAGGCTCGCCCAGGCGTTCAACGAGATGGCCGAGCAGCTGGCGCGGGCGCGTGCCGCCGAGAAGCAGTTCCTACTGTCCGTCAGCCACGAGCTGAAGACGCCGCTCACCGCGATCCGCGGCTACGCCGAAGGTGTCGAGGACGGTGCGTTCGGCGTCGGCGAGGCCGTCGCGACGATCTCGGCCGAGGCGGCTCGGCTCGAGCGCCTCGTCCGCGACCTGCTCGACCTCGCACGGATGAACCGCACCGACTTCTCGATCCGCAGTGAGACCATGGATCTTGCCGAGACCGCCCGGGAGGCCGTCCGACGCTACGAGGGCCAGGCGCGCGACTTCGGCGTCACGCTCGAGGCGTTCGCGCCTGGGCCTGCGCCGGCGGTCGCCGATCACGACCGGGTGCTCCAGGTGACCTCCAACCTGGTCGAGAACGCACTGCGGCTGACCCCACCAGGAGGTGTCGTCCGCGTTACTGCGAAGCCGGCCGTGATCGTCGTCGAGGACACCGGGCCAGGCCTGCGCCGGGAGGACCTCCCGCACGCGTTCGAGCGCTTCTACCTCCACTCGCGCTACTCCTCCGACCGCCCCGTCGGCACCGGGCTTGGGCTCTCGATCGTCAAGGAGCTCACGCAGGGGATGGGCGGCTCGGTCGACGTCGAGAGCACCCCGGGGCAGGGTACGAGCTTCACCGTGCGCATGCCGCGCGCGGCCGACGACGTTTTTACGGACGGCTTACCGGCGCCGAACCGCGAGCAGACGAAGCGAGGGGACGATACGACCGTGAAGTCCGAGGCCCAGGGCTAGCCCTCCTCGAAAGCCCTTCCTCTCCCCTCGCGCCAGACGAAGCCCGCCCCGGCGGGCTTCGTTCTCTTTCACCGCCGCTAGCCTGGCGTCGTGGCTTCCGGGCAGCGGCAGCACTACAACGTCACGCTCGCGATCCTGACGATCGCCGGCACGGCTTACGCGTTGCAACAGACAATGGTGATCCCGGCGTTGCCGGCGCTCCAGCGCGAGCTGAACACGACGACGACCTGGGTGACCTGGGTGCTGACGATCCTCCTGCTCGTCGCGTCGGTTTCGACCCCGATCCTCGGCAAGCTCGGCGATCAGTACGGGAAGGAGCGCCTGCTCGTCATCTCGCTGGCTCTCTTCCTGCTCGGGTGTGTCGGCGCCGCGGCAGCCTGGAACATCTGGATCCTGATCCTCTTCCGGGCCGTACAGGGGCTCGGCGCCGCAGTCTTTCCGCTCTCGTTCGGAATCATCCGCGACGAGTTTCCGCCCGAGAAGGTCGGGATCGGGATCGGCCTGCTCTCGGCCGTCTTCGGCGTCGGCGGCGGCCTCGGAATCGTCTTCTCGGGGCTGATCGTCGACCACCTCTCCTGGCGCTGGCTGTTCATCCTCGGCGCGATCCCGGTAGCGATCTCGGTGGTGCTCGTGCACCGGTTCGTGCCCGAGTCGCCGATCAAGACCCCATCGCGAATCGACTACCTCGGCGCGTCGCTGCTCTCGGCCGGACTCGTCTGCCTGCTGCTCGCGCTGACCGAGGGCGAGAGCTGGGGCTGGAGCTCTGCCCGGATCGCCCTCCTCTTCGGCGGATCCGCGGTCCTTCTCGCGGCGTGGGTCATCGCCGAGCTCCGCGTGCCCGAGCCGATGGTCGACATGCACGTCTTCGTGCAACGGCCCGTGCTGCTGACGAACATCTGCGCGCTGATCACCGGGTTCGCCCTCTTCGGCACCTTCGTGCTGCTCCCGAACTTCGTGGAGACCCCGCGGGGGCTGCCTGACGCCACGGCCAGGCTCGTGGACTACGGGTTCGGCGCCACCGCCACGAAGGCCGGTCTCTACTTGCTGCCGAGCTCCCTCCTGATGCTGTTTGCCGGCCCCGCGGCGGGCCTGATCGGCCGGCGCATCGGTTTCAAATGGCCGCTGGCGGCCGGCATGGCCTGCTCGGGCGCCGCGGCAGGGTCGCTGGCCCTGTGGCACGACCACCCCTGGCAGATCCTCGCGCCGATGCCGCTGCTCGGGATCGGGGTCGGCTTTGCCTTCGCGGCGATGGCGACGCTGATCACGGAGGCCGTGCGGCCGAGCGAGACCGGAGTCGCGACCGGCATGAACACGGTCATGCGCACGGTCGGCGGCGTCGTCGGCGGCCAGCTGGGCGCGGTGCTGCTGAGCGTCTACACGATCGACCACACCGGCGTTCCGGCGGTGACCGGCTACGAAGCCGCCTTCGGCATCTCCGCGGTCGCGGCGTTCGCCGGTGCGGTCGTCGCTGTCTTCGTCACGGCTCCCCGGGCGCGGCGGAAGCGACTGGCCGTCGCCGAGGCGACAAAGTAGATGCGCGTCCTCGTCCAGAACCTCTTCGGCCGGCGGGCAGACTGGCCGAAGCGGCGCGCCGTCCTCGCGCAGGGCTTGCGCGAGCTCGAGCCGGACCTCGTCGCCTTTCCCGAGGCGATCGTCACGTCCGACTACGATCAGGTTGCCGACCTCTTGGGCGCCGATTTCCACGTCGCGCACCAGCAGGAGCGCGAACCGGGCGACGGCTCCGACGTCGAAACGGGCCAGGGCCATTCGATTGCCAGCCGCTGGCCGCTGAAGCAGACCTGGGAGCTCGACCTGCACGTGACACCGAGGACGGCCGGCTTCGCGTGCGGGCTGATCGCCGCCGAGGTCGAGGCGCCCGCCCCGATCGGCCCGATCTTGTTCGCGTACCACAACCCGAGCTGGCAACTCGACTTCGCCTACGAGCGCGAGCTGCAGGCCGTCGCAGCCGCACGCTTCATCGACGAGATCGTGGACCGAGGTGAGTTCCACGTCGTCCTCGCAGCCGATCTCGATGCCGACCCGGAGAGCTCGACCGCTCGCTTCTGGACAGGACGCCAGTCGCTTGACGGCCTGAGCGTCTGCTATCGCGACGCCTGGGAGAGCCGGCACGCCGGCGAGCCCGGACACACGTTCGGCGTTCCGGAAAACCCGCTCGTCGTCGACTGGGACTGGCCGGTCCGGCGGATCGACTACGTCTTCGTCCGCTGCGGTGCGCACGGCGGGCCGACGCTGGCGATCACCGCATGCGAGCGGATCTTCGACCGGCCGGTCGGCAGCGACTGGGCGAGCGACCATTTCGGCCTCGTTGTGGATCTGGATTTGCCGCGCCGGTGAGCGAGCGGCCCCGGGAGACCTCGATTACGCTCGACCTCGAGCACTGCTCGGCCGAGCTTGCGCAGGCGCATCGCGAGCTCTACCCAGAAAGGATTCCGGAGGCGATCCCCTTTTCGCTGACGCTCCACTATCCGTGGGTACCGGCCGCAGAGGTCACGGAGGCCGACCTCGATCGGGTTCGCGAGTACCTCTCCGCGCGGCCGCGGCTCGAGTTCGACTTCGTGCGCGTGACCGAGTTCCCCGGAATGGTCGCCTACGCGGAGCCGCAACCGGACGCTCAGCTCCGCGCGACGATGCGAGGGCTCTGGGCGCTTTATCCGGAGCTGCCTCCATACGGCCGGCCCGGTTTCGAGCCGGTGCCTCACGCGACCCTGACCAGGTATGCGAACCCCATCAACGCCACCTTCGAGCAGGCGAGAACGCGGGTGGAGCCGCTGCTGCCCGTGCACTGCATCGTCACCGAAGCGATCCTGCAGGAGGAGTACGAGCTCGACCGCATGCGCGTCCGCGAGACGTTTCACTTCGCGGGCTAGATCTGGCAAGCTGCGCCCGCCCAGTGCCCTCACTGCCCGAAAAGCTGGATCTTGAGCTCGTCAAGCGGCTTCGCCAGGTCGTCACCGGCGAAGTGGCTACCGAGAGTGAGCTGCGCACGCTCGCCGAGCAGGCCGACGGCTGGGCCCGCGCGACCGAGGCCCAGCTTCGCGCCGCCGAAACACGGCTTGCGAGGCTGAACGCCGATCCAGCGAGCGCGCTCGGCGACATGGCGGTCGAGC
>Ga0075421_100006203_pt1 | contig 14554 bp, 10 predicted proteins | sample SoiMetdeltSBSDD5_FD_75292 | JGI IMG/M metagenome (GOLD analysis project Ga0075421, IMG submission 75292) | Bulk soil microbial communities from a Populus tree surrounding site in Tennessee, USA - Soil MetaG P. deltoides SBSDD5 | ecosystem: Environmental > Terrestrial > Soil > Tree plantation...
TCCTCAGCGACACGTAGTCCTGAATCACGACGACGATATCGGCGTGGTGTTTCAGGTCTTCGATGAACTGCGTGGGATAGAGGGCCACTAGTCCTTCAACTCGACAACCGTCACCCCGCCGCCACCCTGATCCATTTTCGCCATCTCGAATCGCGCCACGAGTGGATGGTCTTTCAGGAAATCAGCAACGGCGCGCCGCAGCTGGCCGGTCCCGTGACCGTGAATGATACGCAAGACCTGCTGGTCCGTGACGGTGGATTCATCGAGAAACTTTTCGAGCCGCGACAGCGCTTCGTCCACCGTGCACCCGATCACGTTCAGCTCCGAAAGCGATCCGGCGCGCGGCTGGAGATCGATGTTCACCTTGACCTTTGCCGATGCGGACGCGGCGCCGATCACCCGCAGATCGCGCAGCGCGGCGCGCAGCCGCTTGCCGTTCATGTCGATCTCGGCCTGTGACCCGTGTATATCGAGCACCGTCCCTTCGAGACCGAGCGCGCCGACCGTGACGCGCACGCCGGGCTCGACGGCGGCTTCCTGCTGCGCGCGTGCTGGCGCGTGCACCGGCGCTCCGGATCCTTTCTTCAACCGGCCGACCACCTCCTCGATCGCCGACCGTGCATCGGCGCGGGCCGAACCGGTCTCGCCGGTGCTGATGGCCGCCGCCGCACGCCTCGCGGCCTGATCGGACAGCGCGCTCGTGCGCGCCTTGAGTCCCTCGATGATCGCGTCGATCTCGCGCCGGCCTTCGCGCAGCTGCTCGTCGAGCCTGGCGTCGAGACGCCGGCGATACGTGTCTTCACGCTCCCGTACCGAATCCTCGCGCGATCGCAGCTTGCGCTCGGCATCGGCCACCGCGGCGCGTTCGCGGGCGAGCTCGCGGCGATCCTGATCGAGCCGCCTGACGTCGTTGTCGACGCGGGCGAGATGCTCGGCCAGCTGCTTCTCGCGATCGCTCAGGCTCTCGCGCGCCTTGGCCACCACCGATGCCGGCATGCCGAGCCGCGCCGCAATCTCGATCGCCAGGCTCCGCCCCGGCGATCCGTATTGCAGTCGATACGTCGGCGCGAAGCTTTCCGGATTGAAGCCGAACGCGGCGCTCTCGACGCCCTCGGTCGTCGAGGCGTACGACTTCAGCGAGTCGTAGTGCGTCGTCGCCACCAGGTGGGCTCCTCGGGTGCGGAAATGGTCGATGACGGCGATGCCCAGCGCACCACCTTCGACCGGATCGGTTCCCGCGCCAACCTCGTCCAGCAGGACGAGCGCCGGCAGCGTCAGATCCCGGTTCATCGCCACGATATTGGCGATGTGGGCCGAAAACGTGCTGAGGCTCGCCGAGATCGACTGCTCGTCGCCGATGTCGGCGAAGAGGGATTTGAAGACCGGCAGCCGCGACCCGGGCGCCGCGGGCACGTGCAGTCCGGACTGCGCCATGGCCACGAACAGGCCGGCGGTTTTCAGCGCCACGGTCTTTCCACCCGTGTTCGGCCCCGTGATGATCAGAATACGCGCCGGCGGCCGCATGTGGATGTCCACAGGCACCGGATCGGCGACGTTTCCGCCAACCTTCGCCATCAACAACGGATGGCGCGCGGCCATCAGGTCAAATGTGCCGTCCGCCGCAATGACTGGCTCGACTCCACCGACCACGATCGAGAAACGCGCGCGTGCCTGAATGACATCGAGTTGCGTCGCGACCTCGATCGTTCGCTCGAGCTCTTCAGGCCGCCGCCGGAACGCGTCGGTCAGCTCGAGAAGAATGCGGCGGACTTCTTCCGCTTCCTGCTCTTCGAGCGCGACGATGTCGTTGTTGATCTCGACGGTCTCGAGCGGCTCGACGAACAGGCTGGCGCCGCTGGCCGATCCGCCATGCACGATGCCGGGGATCGCGGCGCGATGCTCGGCGCGAACCATCAGCACGTGGCGGCCATTGCGATCGGTCACCACCTGCTCCTGCAGGTACTTGGCATCGCGTCCGCGCAGGAACCCGTCGAGCGTCGTCCGCAGTCGCTGCTTCTGTTTGCGCAGACGCTCGCGGATCGACGCCAGCGCGGGGCTCGCGTTATCCGCAACCTCACCCGACGGCTCGATCCTGCGCCGTACGTCGGCAATCTCCTGTTTGAACGACGCCACGGTCTCGACCAGCAGCCGCAGCAGCGGGAAGGCGGCGCCGACCTTGACGATGGCCTGACGCGACTGCTCGATCGACTCGAGGTAGCTGGAGAGTCCCAGCAGCCGCATCGGCTCGAGGGCGCGGCCTTCCACGCCGAGCGCGTCGATGATCTCGCCGAGATCGGACGGCGCCCGCAACGGAAATCCTGGATGGTCCGCGAGGAACCGCGTGCCCTCGGTGGTGGCCCGCTGCGCGGCAAGGACCTCCGCCGTAGCGGTCAGCGGATGGAGATCAGCCAGGCGGTCGCGGCCAAGCGTCGTGACAGCGAGGTCGGTGACGACCGAAACGATGCGATCGAACTCGAGGGCCCTGAGGGTGCCCGGGTGCATGGATGAACTCGGTGGGTGGGACTTACCCGACAGATCAGTGTACCGCAAACGAGGAAAGGCCGGCCTCGGGCGGCGGGTAGTGGCTACTTCGAAAGCATTTATGCCTTTGATAAATCGTCGGCCGATTCGCGGATGGTGTAGCGGTAGACATTCGTCTCGCGCGGCTCGAACCCGATCCGCCGGTACAGCCTGTTTGCCGCCTCACGTGACGGTCGAGACGTCAACTCCACGGTTCGAACATTGCGTGACGCGGCAATCCTGAGCGCCTCTCGACTGAGGGCCTCGCCGACGCCTTTCCCCCGCGCTTCGGAGTCCACCGCCACGTCTTCGATCCACGCCCGGGCGCCCGAAGGAATGCGAAACGTAACGAGTGTCAGGGTGCCTACGATGCGGCCACCATCACGAGCGATCAAGAGGAATGTGCCCTCAGTAGTCACGATCTCCAGCAGTTCGTCAGCAGACGGGACCGTCGCTGAAGACGAGAGCTGAGGTATCAGCCGTTCCAGGGCCTCGGAGAGTTCGTCGCCGATCGTCCTACATACCTCGATACTGACCATGCTCATCGCTTCTCTCCCACCCCAATGCTACTGATCTCCGTCGTGCTGGTCAGAATCCTGGCGATGCAGCGTATTTTCCTTGCAATCCTGGGAGTTAAGATGGCGGCGTGCTCAACGATCTGCGCGTCAGCCTCCGCCTGCTCTGGAAAGACACCGCCTTCACGACAACCGCCGCGTTGACGCTCGCCGTCTGCATCGGCGCCAATACCGCGCTGTTCTCGGTCGTTCGCGGTGTGCTGCTGAAGCCGCTGGCGCTGCCCAGCGCCGAGCGCGTGGTCATCGCCGGCAACGTCTATCCCGGCGCCGGCATCCACGATCCGATCGGCGCCTCGGTGCCCGACTACTTCGATCGCCGGCGCGACATCACCGCATTCGCCGAGCAGGCGATGTTCAGACGGGACGATCGGAGCGTCGATCAGGGCGGCGTTGCCACGCGTATCGAGGCGATGACGGTCACGCCGTCGTTCTTCAGAGTGGCCGGCATCACGCCGCAACTGGGCCGCACGTTCACGGAACAGGAAGGCGAGATCGGTCACGAGCTGGTCGTCGTGCTGAGCGACGGGTTCTGGCACGCGCAGTTCGGTGGCGACAGGAATGTGGTGGGTCGCGATCTGCGCATCGACGGCAAGGCGCACACGGTGATCGGCGTGATGCCTCCGCGATTCCGGCCGACCGACGAAGACAGCGCGATGTGGATGCCGATGACGTTCACGGCCAAGCAGAGGTCGGACGACGAGCGCCATAGCAACAACGCGATCTACGTCGCGCGGCTGAAGCCTGGTGCCACCGTTCAACAGGCGCAGGCGCAGATCGATGGCCTCAATGCCGCCAACCTCGAACGATTCCCGCAGTTCAAGCAGGTGCTGGTGAACGCCCGCTTTCAAACGGTGGTCATCCCTCTCCAAGAGCAGATGGTGAAGGACATCCGCCCGGTGCTCTATCTGATGTGGGGCGGCGCGCTGTTCGTGCTGCTGATCGGCTGCGTGAACGTCGCCAACCTCGTGCTCGTGCGCTCGCGGCTGCGGTTGAAGGAGCTGGCGACGCGCATCGCGCTCGGCGCAGGCACCTGGCGCGTCGCCCGGCAGCTTGCCGGCGAGCACCTGATGCTCGCGTTGGGATCGGCGCTCGCGGGCATCGCGATTGGGTTTGCGGCGCTGCGCGCGATGAACGCGATCAACCTGCAGGACCTTCCGCGTGCGAGCGACATCAGCCTCGACGCCGTGGTGGTCGCGTACACCGCGGCTGCGGCGGCGGCGATCGGCCTGGCGCTGAGCCTGATTCCGGTGGCCGCCGCGGTGAGTGCCAACGTGCTCGGCGTCCTGCGGGAAGAGGGTCGATCGACAACGGTCGGTCGAGGTGCTCAGTCACTGCGGCGTGGGCTGGTGATCGCGCAGGTGGCGTGTGCATTCATGCTGCTCATCGGCGCCGGGCTGTTGTTCGCGACGTTCCGCCGCGCGCTTGCCGTCGATCCCGGCTTCACCGCGAGCGGTGTCCTCACCTCGACGGTGGCGCTGCCTTACGCGCGTTACGCGGATGACGACGCGCGACGGCGGTTTACCGAGGAGGCGCTTCGCCGCGTGCGTGCGCTGCCGGGTGTGGCCACCGCGGGCATCACCGACAGTCTGCCGCTCGGCAACAGCGCGAGCATGTCGGCCATCCTCGCCGAAGGCTACCAGCCCAGGAAGGGTGAATCGCTGCTGGCACCCGCCAACGTGAGAGTGTCGGCCGGATACTTCGAGACGATGCGCGCCACGCTCGTGGCCGGCCGCTTCTTCAGCGATCGCGACGTCAAGGATGCGCCGCGGGTGGTCATCGTCGACGACCGCCTGGCGCGCCACTTCTGGCCCGACCAGAATCCAATCGGACGCCGCATGTACCGCCCGGGCGACGACGGCAGCGATCTCACTGCGGTCGACGCAAAAACGGAGTTTTTCACCGTCGTCGGCGTCGTCGCCGAGATGAAGCAGCGCAGCCTCACCGACGGCGACAAAGCCGTCGGGGCCTGCTACTTTCCCCTCGCTCAGGAGCCACGCGAGGCGGCATTGACGTTTGCGGTGCGATCGAACGGCGATCCGACGTCACTCTCGGGCGCGCTGCGGCGCGAGATTGCGGCGATCGATTCGCAGCTTCCGATGTTCGATACCGAGCCGATGTCGCATTGGATCGAGCGATCGCTGGCCGATCGCCGCTCGCCGGCACTGCTGTCGATCGCGTTCGGTTTCGTCGCGCTCTTTCTGTCGGCGATCGGCATCTACGGCGTCCTCGCGTATCTGGTGAGCCAGCGCAGGAAGGAGATCGGCATTCGCGTCGCGCTCGGCAGCAGTGCGGCGGCGGTCTTCCGTCTGGTGCTCCGCGAAGGACTGCTGCTGGTCGCGATCGGCCTCGTCTGTGGCGGCATCGGATCGTTTCTTCTGCGCCGCACGCTCGAGGGCCTGCTGTTCGGCGTGAGCGCGTCGGATCCCGCCATCCTGCTGCTCGTGAGCGGCGGCCTGGGGGTAGTGGCGTTGGCCGCGTGCTGCGTGCCCGCGCGGCGCGCGACGAGAATCGACCCTCTGGCGGCGCTCACCGAATGACCATGAAACGATCTCTGCTCGTCTACGTCCTCAGCCTCGCGACGATCACCTCGCTCGCCGCGCAATCGCACACGCCTCGTACTGCCTGGCCATCGACGAAGGTCCAGGCAGTTCTCGAGCGGACCGCGCGGACGCGGCTCGCTCCTGACTTGTCACATCTCACCGCGGGAGAGCGAACGGCCGTCGCCCGGCTGCTCCAGGTCGGCGGCATCTTCCAGGATCTCTACGAGCAGCAGCGGCATCGGAGTGCCCTGACGGCGCGAGCCGCCCTCGAGAAGGCCACCGACGCGCGCTCCCGCGAGCTGCTGACGTTGTATGCCCTGAATCAGGGCCCGATTGCGACCACCCTCGAGAACGCACGCGAGCCGTTTCTCGCCGTCGACCCCGCGCCACCCGGGAAGAACGTCTATCCGTGGGACCTCACCGAAAAGGAATTCCAGGCCTATCTCACCGCCAATCCTGGCGAGCGTCCGACGCTCACCCATCTGCGTCACGTCGTCCGCCGCGCCGATGCGGGCTCCCTGGCCCGCGACCTTGCCGTCCTCGGCCGGCATCCAGTTCTCGAGGCGCTCCATCCCGGGTTGAAGTCGAAGCTGGCGCGGCTGGCACAGACACCGAACCGTGCGAGGTTGTACGGTCTGCCGTACTCGGTCGCCTACGCCGGCGAATCGATTCGAGCGCATCGCCTGCTGCACGAGGCCGCGGATGCGGTGGAGCGTGATGACGAGGAGTTCGCGCGGTTCCTGCGCAACCGCGCACGCGACCTGCTCACCGACGACTACGAAGCAGGGGACGCGTCATGGTTGAAAGGACGGTTCAAGCGCCTCAACGCGCAGATCGGCGCGTACGAAACATACGACGACGAGCTGATGGGCACGCGGGCGTTCTACGGCCTCAGTCTGCTGGCGCTGCGCATCGACGAGAGCGTCGCGCTGCGGAAGGCGCTTCAGGGTGTCCAGTCGCTGGAGGATTCGCTGCCAATCGACCGCCACAAGCGCGTGATCGAGGACATTCCGGTTGGCGTCTACGATGTCATCGCCGACTTCGGGCAGGCGCGCGGCGGCAACACGGCGACAAACCTGCCGAACGAAGCCTATCTCGTCGACCGCTACGGCAGCCTGATCCTGCTGCGTGCAAACATCATGCGTGATGCCGACATCTTCGGCGGCAGCAACCGGACGTGGACGTCAGTCATGGCGCCGGAGTTCCACGCCCATCTGACCGGCGACGCGAACTTCTACCGGACGCTGTGGCACGAGGTCGGCCATTATCTTGGACCCGACAAGACCCGCGACGACCGCGAGTTCGACGCGGTGCTCGGAGCGGATGCCGCTCTGCTCGAGGAGATGAAGGCGGATCTCGTGTCGCTGTTCGTCGGCCGTGAGCTGCGGGCGCGCAACTACTTCAACGAGTCGCAGCTCGCGTCGCACTACGCCAGCGGCATCCTGCGCGTACTGCAGAACAACAAGCCGCGCCGCGGCCAGCCGTACAACATGATGCAGCTGATGCAGTGGAACTGGTTCCTCGACCGCGGCGTGCTGCGCTTCGATCGGGCCGGCGGCACGATGAGCATCGACTACGCCCGCTATCACGACGCAGTACGCGAGCTGTTGAAGGAAGTTCTCACGCTGCAGGACGCCGGTGACAGGAACGTCGCCACGGCGTTCATCGATCGCTGGAGCTCGTGGGACGAGAGTCTGCACGGGCGCATCGCCGCGGCCATCCGGGAACAGCAGCGTTCCCGGTTCCGCCTGTTCGAATACGCCGCGCTCGGAAAATGACGGAAGCTGGGGTCGTGCTCGCCATCGTACTCGTCATCGCGACCGCCGCGCTGGGCGCGCAACGTCCCTTGCCGGACCAGGGACCCGGCGAGTGTCCGTGGCCGCAGACTCAATCGTCCTCGACGTGGGCGATGACTGCGACCGACTCCCGCGTCGTGCCGACGACACTCGCGAGCGGAATCGATCGGTCCATCGTCGCCAGCCGTCCGCCGTGCCTGTGCGCGAGCCCTAGCAGATAGACGTCTGTGATCTGCCGATGACCTTGTGCCCACCCTCGCTTGAAGAGCGACTCGTCGGTGAGCGACACGTCGTCGGACCAGAACACGTGATGCCCGCTCGCACGGAACTTCTTCAGGCGATCGACGACAGCCGCCCCCGTGGACACAGGGCTCTCGTATCGCGGATTGCTGACGACACGCACGAGGCCGTTCTCGGTCAGGGGGCAGGTCGCCCACCCTTCGGCACGATTATCCGAGAACCAGTCGTGCGCGAGCTCGTGATGGATGTGATCGGGGTCGAACAGCGCGACCAGAAGGTTGACGTCGAGGAGCGCGACGCGTTTACGGCTCATCACGGAGGCCGTTGACGAGCCTCATCGTCGGGCGCGAAGCGCCCTTCGGTCGCCGCGGGAGCACCGGGACGCCGTTTCTGATCTTCGAAGACCTGGCAGGCTCGAGCGCCTTGCGCGCCAGCTCCGACAGCACTTGACCGGTCGTCATCCGCCGGCTGGCGGCGATCTCCTTTGCCGCCAGCAGCACGTCGTCCGCAATGTCCAGTGTGGTACGCACCACTGGATCGTCACGCATCACGCATCAGATGTCAAAGCCTCGTTTCCAGCCATTGTTCGCGGATCGGTACTTCGGCGCGCAGTCCGGACGATGACCCGGCCGATCGAATTACAGGTGGTTGATGCGCGACGCCAGACAGGCGGCACCAAAACCGTTGTCGATGTTGACGACGGCCACGCCGCTGGCGCACGAGTTGAGCATCCCCAACAGCGCCGCGATTCCCTGATAGCTTGCGCCGTAACCGATGCTGGTCGGCACCGCGATCACCGGCACCTGGACGAGACCGCCGATGACGCTCGGGAGCGCTCCCTCCATGCCGGCGACGACGATCAGCACGCGAGCGCTCCGCAGCCGTTCGTGCTCGTGAAGCAGCCGGTGAAGACCGGCGACGCCGACATCGTAGAGACGATCGACCGTGTTTCCCATGATCTCCGCGGTGACCGCGGCTTCCTCCGCGACCGGAAGATCTGACGTGCCAGCGCATGCGATCAATACAGTCCCGATTCCTGCAACGATGTCGGTTTGCTTCAGGGTGATTGCACGAGCGTCGTCGTGATAGATGGCGCCGGGAGCGACGAGGCGAACCGCGTCCCACGCCTCCTTCGATGCGCGGGTCACGAGCAGCGACTGGCCGCGGGCGACGATGCGCTCGGCGACGGCCGCGATCTGAGCGGGCGTTTTGCCAAGCCCGAGAATGACTTCGGGAAAACCTTGTCGAATCTGACGATGGGTGTCGACGCGTGCGAAGCCAAGGTCCTCGAATGGCGCGGCGGCAAACGCCTCGCGAATGCGCGCGGCGGCAGCGCTGGCGTCGACCGTGCCAGTCCGGACCTGGTCGAGCATGTGCCGGAGCTCGGACTCAGTCATGCGAAGCCGAGGAGAAAGCGAGAAAAAAGGCCTCTTTCTTGCATTTGCGCCGCCCGACGTTACTATAATCAGCTGATTCCGCGCCCGCAGCCCGCATGACGCCTTCAGAGACGCTCATCCTCGCCACATATTTCTTCGTTCTGGTCATCCTAGCGGTATACGGATGGCACCGGTATTACCTGGTTTACCTATACATGAAGAACAAGGGACGGTTGCCCGTCCCGGCCGGTGTGCTGGACGCGCTGCCGCCCGTCACGATTCAGCTGCCGATCTACAACGAGATGTACGTCGCCGATCGGCTGATCGACGCCGTCTGTCAGATCGACTATCCGCGCGAGCTGCTGGAGATCCAGGTCCTCGACGACTCCACGGACGAGACGCGCAGCGTGGCCGAGCAGGCCGTCCGCCGCAACGTATCGCGCGGCGTGGACATCACCTACATCCATCGCACCGATCGTACCGGCTATAAGGCGGGTGCCCTCGATGCCGGCCTGAAGGTCGCCAAGGGTGAGTTCGTGGCGATCTTCGATGCCGATTTCATCCCGACCGTCGATTTTCTCAAGCGCACGGTGCCGTTCTTCACCGATCCGAAGGTGGCGATGGTTCAGGCGCGCTGGGGTCACATCAACCAGGAATACTCGCTGCTGACGAAGATCCAGTCGATCCTGCTCGACGGCCATTTCGTGCTCGAACATGGCGGCCGTAATCGCGCCGGACTCTTCTTCAACTTCAACGGCACGGCTGGCATCTGGCGGCGCACCGCCATCACCGACGCCGGCGGCTGGCAGCACGATACGCTCACGGAAGATCTCGACCTCAGCTATCGCGCGCAGTTGCGCGGCTGGCGTTTCGTGTTCCTGCCCGATCTGATCGCGCCGGCCGAGGTGCCGGTGGAGATGAACTCCTTCAAGTCACAGCAGCACCGCTGGGCGAAGGGGTCGATCCAGACCTGCCGCAAGCTCTTGCCGCGCATCCTTCGCGCCAATGTCCCGTTTGGCGTGAAAGCCGAGGCGTTCTTCCATCTGACCGCCAACTTCAACTATCCGTTGATGTGCGTGCTGTCGGTGCTGATGGCCCCGGCGATGGTCATCCGCTACAACATGGGCTGGTACGAGATGCTGATCATCGACGTGCCGCTCTTCTTCGCGGCAACGGCGTCGGTGGCCAACTTCTACATGGTCTGCCAGCGCGAGCTCCACGCCGACTGGGTGACGCGCGCCAAGTACCTGCCATTCCTGATGTCGATCGGCATCGGACTGGCCATCAACAACACCAAGGCGGTGTTCGAGGCGCTCTTCAACAAACAGAGCGAGTTTGCACGCACGCCCAAGTATCGCGTCGAGACGGATGCCGACGAATGGATCGGCAAGAAGTACCGCCAGAGCTTCGTCGTCCAGCCGATGATCGAACTGGCGCTGGGTCTGTATTTCACCGCCACGGTGTTCTACGCGCTGGCGAACGGCATCTACGGTACGCTCCCGTTCCTGGTCCTCTTCCAGATCGGCTTCCTCTACACTGGCCTGCTCTCGATCATCCAGCAGTACGCGGGTGACGTGGTCCTGAAGCCGGTCGCAGAAGAAGAGATGTAGATCGTCGTCCTACCTGAACAGGTTACTTGCTGGGGCACTGCGGACTCGCGATAATTGCGGGCCGCCGCGCCCATGACGCCGCGCGAAACACTCACAGCCCGCTTGTCTGAACTCCTTCGGGCGGTCCTCGCCGCCACGCTCGCGGCGTTCGTGTGCGTGGCCAGCAGCGCGCGTCTATCGGCTGACACTCCGGTTCCTGACTACGTCCTCTCCGCATGGGCAACCGAGAAGGGGCAGCCGGGCGACGTGTTCGCGATTGCCCAGGACGTCGACGGGTTTCTCTGGCTGGGCACGCCAAACGGCTTGATTCGGTTCGACGGCACGCGGTTCACGCCGTGGACGCCGTCAACCCCGGCCAATGCGCTGCCGAACGGCCCGGTGCACGCGATCGTCGGAGCCGCTGACGGCAGTTTGTGGGTCGGCTTCGGTGGCGGCGGTGGCGTCGTGCGCATTTACCGCGGCACGGTCTTTCAGCACGCCCGAACAGACGGCGCCCCGCCCGGCGTGAACGCGATGATTCAGGATCGCCAGGGTGCCATCTGGGTCGGGACGCGAAGCGGGTTGTTCCGCTTTGCCGGCGGGCGATGGACGCTCCTCGGCAAGGCCGACGGCTACGCCGGCGACGAGGCCTTCTGTCTGTACGAGGATCGCGCCGGACGGTTGTGGGTCGGGAGTGCGTCCGGTGTCTACCGGCGCAACGGTGAATCGTTCGAGCTGGTCGATGCGGTTCCGACCAACGTCCAGAGCCTCACCGAAGACACGAGCGGCGCGATCTGGGTGACCGACTCGCGCGACATCGTCCGCAAGCTGGCGGCCACTGCGGCCCCGCAGCACCAGCGTGAAATTCGTCTGCCGGCCGGCGCATGGCGTCTGCTGCGCGACAGCCACGACCAGATCTGGATCGCGGCGTTCGGCGGCGGATTGATGCGCGTCCGTCGTCCGCTCGATCCAGCGCCGCTCATCGAGCGATTCGAGTACGAGCATCGGCTTGCCGGTTCTCCGCGCTCACTCTTCGAAGACCGCGAAGGCAACGTGTGGGTCGGCATGCGCGGTGGACTGATTCGCCTCTCCGAGCGATCGTTCTCGAGCGTCGGTCCACTCGACGGGCTCACCAACGAAGGCGTGCGAACCGCCGCCGTCGGCGGCGACGGCAGCGTGTGGGTCGCGACCGGCCACGCGCTGAATCGCTTCTCGGGTGCGTCGCGCACGTCATACGACGTCACCCAGACGATGGCGCTGCACAGCGACCGCCGCGGAACGCTGTGGGTGTCGAGTGCGGAGAAGGTCAGCCGGCTGGTGGCCAATCGATTCGAAGAGCTGCCCATTCCAGACGCGATTCGCAGTAGTCGCGTGATGGCGATCACCACCGATTCGCAGGACCGGCTGTGGCTGTGTACCGCGCTCAAGGGAGTGATGACCTGGGACGGCAAGGTGCTCTCGCGTCTCGAGCAGCACGCCGATCTCGCCAACAAGGCCTGTCAGTCAATCTTCACCGACAGCCAGGGCCGCGTGTGGATCGGACTGCTGTCGGCGGGCGCCGCGGTGCATGATGGCGGCGCGTTCCGGTTCTTCGGCACGCGCGAAGGCCTTCCGCGAGGCACCGTGCTCGCGATCACCGAGGACAAGAAAGGCGGCATCTGGCTCAGCACGTCGGGCGGCCTGAGCCGCTTTCAGAACGGCCGCCTCACGTCGCTCACGCACGCGAATGCGCCGCTCGCCGATCTCGTGCCCGTGCTGGTCGAGGACGCCGACGGCTACATCTGGGTCGGCGTCAACTCCGGGGCGGCCATGATCCGGTTCGACCCGGCCGAAGTGGACAAGGTATCCGCGAACCCGGCGCACCAGCTGGAATACGCGCTCTACGACGAAACCGACGGCATGCAGCAGGGCTCGCAGACCTGGCAGAGCGGTGTCGGCGGTGTGCGCGGCAGCGACGGCCGTCTCTGGGTCGCGACCGGCCTCGGCATGACGGTGATCGATCCGCGACAGCTTCCGCCGACGCGACGGCCTCCGCCGCCGCGCATCGACAGTGTGACCGCCGACGGCCGCGCCGTGGCGCCACTCCGCGATCTGGCGCTGCCCTCGAGTACGTCCACACTGCGCATCGACTACAGCACCGTGAACCTCACGTCAGCGGCAAAGCTGCGATTCCGCTACATGCTCGAAGGCGTGGACGACGAGTGGGTGTATGCGGGGAGCGCGCGCGAAGCGACGTACACCAACGTCCCGTCGGGCAACTATCTGTTCCGCGTCAGTACGACGGCCAACGGCGAGTGGACGGAGGCCGCGCGTTGGGCATTCTCGGTGTCGCCGCCGTTCTACCGCACGCCAAGTTTCATCACGCTGGCGCTGGTTGGCACGGCGTTGCTGCTCGCCGCGGCGTGGTATCTGCGGCTCCGTGCCGTGCGCAATCAGTACACGCTCGTGTTTGCCGAGCGCGCCAGGGTCAGCCGGGAGATTCACGACACGCTGCTGCAAAGCCTGGCTGCGATTGGCGTCGAGCTCGAGACGATTGCCACCGAGCTCGACTCGTCCCAGTCATCGGCACGCGAGGGACTGCGCCGTCTGCGGCGGCAGGTTGGCCACAGCCTGCGCGAGGCCCGCGAGTCGATCCTCGAGCTGCGCAACCACACGCTGAAGCCGCGTGCACTGGTCGACTCGCTGCGCGAGCTTGCCGAGAACACGACGCGATCGAAAGGTGTCGCGACCGAGTTCTCGACCAGCGGGCGTCCGCAGTCCTCGTCGGCCGACGCCGAGATGCAGCTGCTGCGGATCGCGCAGGAGTCGGTGCGAAACGCCGTCCGGCATGGAAGCGCGAAACAGGTACACATTGCCCTGAGCTTCGAGCAGGACCGCATCCGGCTGCGGGTGTCCGACGACGGCCGCGGCTTCGTGCCGGACGAGCACGCAGCGGCGCGCGACAACGGCGAGCACCTGGGACTGCTGACGATGCGGGAGCGAGCGGCGCGCGTGCGTGGCCGCATCGACATCATCAGCAGCCCTGGACAAGGCACGACGATCGAAACCTCGGTACCGGTGATGGCGGAGTAGGCGGAGCAGAACGCATGGCCAAATCGACGATTCGCGTGCTGTGCGCCGACGATCATCGGCTGATGCGTGAAGGCATTGCCCGCATCGTCGGCGTGCAGCCGGACATGACGGTGGTGGCGCAGGCCAGCGACGGCGAGCAGGCGGTCGCACAGTTCCTGCAGTTCCAGCCGGACGTGACGCTGATGGACCTGGAGATGCCGAAGATGAACGGCGTGCAGGCGATCCAGGCGATTCGTGGTCATCAGCCGAACGCCCGCATCGTCGTGCTCACCATGTATCACGGCGACGAGGACATCCACCGGGCGGTCGTGGCCGGCGCGATGGGCTATCTGCTCAAGGACACGCTGCCCGACGATCTGATTCGCGTCATTCGCGACGTGCACTCGGGCCGGCGTGCGATTCCACCGGAGATTGCCGCCGTGCTCGAGCAGCGGGCCAGTCAGCCGACGCTGACGTTCCGCGAGTCGCAGGTGCTGGAGCTGCTGGCGACGGGGAAGCGAAACAAGGAGATCGCGGCGGCGCTGGGCATCAGCGGCGACACGGCCAGCGCCCACATCAAGAGCATCTTCCAGAAGTTCAACGTGCACGACCGGACGGCCGCGCTCGCGGAAGCGCTGCGCCGCGGCATCATCCATATTCGATGAACCAGAGATACAGCGTAGCGTCCGGCTTCAGCCGGACCTCGATTGGATTCATTCTTCTGATTGTTGCCGGCGTCATTGTCGGCGCTCAGCCGCGCGGCGGAGCCACGCTTACTCCGCAGGACTACATCGAGATTCAGCAACTCGTGCGCAAGTACGCGTGGGCGCTCGATAGCGGCGACAACTTCGGTTACGCCTACGCCGA
>Ga0075421_100006205_pt1 | contig 14554 bp, 11 predicted proteins | sample SoiMetdeltSBSDD5_FD_75292 | JGI IMG/M metagenome (GOLD analysis project Ga0075421, IMG submission 75292) | Bulk soil microbial communities from a Populus tree surrounding site in Tennessee, USA - Soil MetaG P. deltoides SBSDD5 | ecosystem: Environmental > Terrestrial > Soil > Tree plantation...
GCCGCGACGGTGCTCGGCGTGCTCGATCTGCTCTTCGTCGTGTTCGTGGCGCTGCAGACCCGCTGGCTGTTCGGCGGCGTCGAGACGATTCAGACCACGACCGGTCTGACCGTCGCCGAATACGCGCGCCGGGGATTCTTCGAGCTCGTCACCGCCGCCTCCCTCGTCGTGCCGATCCTGCTGACGGCGGAGTGGGCGACGGTGCGCGAAGGCATCAAGCAGGAGACCTCATTTCGTGCCCTGGCAACAGTCCTGGTCCTTCTGGTGGGAGTGCTCATCGTGTCGGCGATGCAGCGGATGATGTTGTACGTGCGGTTGTACGGCCTGACCGAGCTCCGCCTGTATACGACTGCGTTCATGATCTGGGTCACGCTGGTGTGCGGTTGGCTCGCGCTGACGGTGCTGCGCGGCGCCCGAGCCCGCTTCGCGTTCGGAGGCCTGGTGCACGGCCTGGCGGTGCTCGCGGGACTGCACCTGGTGAACCCGGATGCGCTCATCACCCGGGTGAACGTGAAGCACGAGTCCACTCTGCTCGCGCCGGAATTCGACGCGGAGTACGCGGGGGGCCTGAGTGCGGACGCCGTGCCCGCGCTGATCGAGGCGCTGCCACGACTCACTCCCGAGGCGCGCGCGGTGATCGCCCATAAGCTCCTCGAGCGCTGGGGCGAGACGAGCGCCAGAGACTGGCGGTCGTGGAATTGGGCCGACGACCGGGCCCGCGAGCTGGTGCGGGCCAGGGCAGCGGAACTCTCGGCGTTACGGCTTCCGAAGATGTGACCGAATCGCCTTCCGTGTAGCCGGAACGGCTACATTTCCGGCGTGGGACTGCGCATCGTGCAGGTCGACGCCTTCAGCGCGAAACCGTTCGGCGGCAACCCCGCCGCGGTGTGCGTGCTGGCCCACGCCGCGGACAAGAAGTGGATGCAGAACGTCGCCCGCGAGATGAACCTCTCGGAAACCGCGTTTCTCTTCCGGGCGGGCGACGCCTGGAACCTGCGCTGGTTCACGCCCGTCACCGAAGTCGATCTGTGCGGTCACGCAACGCTCGCCTCCGCCCATGTGTTGTGGGAGGACGCGCACCTGCCGGCCGGCGCGCAGGCGCGGTTCGAAACGAAGAGCGGGCCGCTAACGGCCGACCGGCGTGGCGAGTGGATCGAGATGGATTTTCCTTCTCAGGCCGCCACGCCGGCCGAGCCTCCGGCAGTGCTGTTGGAATCCTTGGGTGTCCTGGGGACTTACGTCGGGAAGAATCGCACGGACTATCTGGTCGAAGTTGAAAGCGAAGCCGTGGTTCGTGGCCTGAACCCCGACTTCACCCGGTTGCGCAGCCTGCCGATCCGCGGGGTGGCGGTCACGGCCAAGGCATCGTCGGCCGGGTTCGACTTCGTTTCCCGCTTCTTCGCCCCGGGATCCGGTGTCGACGAAGATCCCGTGACCGGCTCCGCTCATTGTGCTCTCGCTCCTCACTGGAGCGAGCGGCTCGGCAAGACATCTCTCGTGGGGTTTCAGGCGTCGGCGCGTGGCGGGGTCGTGGCGGTCCGCGTGATCGGCGATCGCGTCATTCTGGGTGGACAGGCGGTGACGGTGTTGCGCGGCGAGCTGACCACGCTTTGAGGCAGGCATGATCAGCGCCCACGGCCTCACCCGGGCGTTCGACGGCACAGTCGCCGTCGAAGGCCTGAGTTTCAACGTCCCCGAGGGCACGCTGTTCGCCCTGCTCGGTCCCAACGGCGCCGGCAAGACGACCACCGTGCGCCTCCTCATGGGGCTGATCGGCCCGACCTCCGGCACGGCCACGGTCGCCGGATATCGCGTAGGCGGAGGCGCCGACGCGGGCCGACTGCTGCGACGCGCCTGCGGCCTCCTCACCGAAGCACCCGGGTTCTACGAACGGATGTCGGCGCGCGACAACCTGCTGTTCTTCGGCCGCCTGTACGGGATCCCGGAGCGGACCCTGGCGCACCAGATCGAGCGCTACCTGCAGCTGCTCGAGCTGTGGGACCGCCGCGACGATGTGGTGGGCACGTTCTCGAAAGGCATGAAGCAGCGGCTGGCGATCATCCGCGCCCTGTTCCACGATCCCAAAGTCGTGTTCCTGGACGAGCCGACGGCCGGACTCGATCCGGAAGCGGCGCTGGAAGTGCGCGAGCTGATCGTCCGCCTGAAGAGCGAAGGGCGCACCATCGTGGTGTGCACGCACAATCTGGACGAAGCGGAGCGGCTGGCGGACAGTATCGGGATCATGCGGCGCCGCCTCCTGGTGTGTGACACGCTGGCGCGGCTGCGCGCGGGACGCGACGGCGACGGCCGGGTGACCGTGCGCGTGACGCTCACCGGTCCGGCGGCGCTGCACGCCCCCGCGCTGGTCGCCGAGACACCGACGCCCGCCATCCGGGACGTGCGGGCCGTCGACGACGTGCTCTCGGCGCGGTGCCCGGCCGACGGGGTTCCCACGCTCGTGGCGTGGCTCGTGGGACGCGGCGCCGGGATCCGCCAGGTCGAATCCGCCGCGGACTCGCTCGAATCGATCTACCTGAGAGCCGTGCGGGGCGCGGACGAGCGATGACCCGTTCGATCCTCTTCCTCTTTCTGGCCCGTGAGTGGGCCGACACCCGCCGCAACTCGCGCGTGTTGCCCTTGTATTTCGTCATGCCGCTCGTGGCCGTCGCCCTGCCCGTTCTGCTGGCCATCATGGCGCCCAGTATGGTGCGGGACCTGCAGCGCAGCGCCGAGCCGTCCACGGTCGCGCTGATCGAGAACCTGGCGCGCCTCTCCGAGTACCGCGGCGTCCCGCCCGGCGAGGTACTGGCGCGCTACATCCTCCGGGCCACGGTGGGGATGTTTCTGCTGATGCCGATCGCGATCGCCTCCACCGTCGCCGCGTTTTCCATCGTCGGCGAGAAGCAACAACGCACGCTCGAGCCGATTCTCGCGACGCCGATCACGGATCGTCAGCTGCTCCTGGGGAAGCTGCTCGCCAGCGCCGGTCCGACCGTCGGCGCCACGTGGCTGGCGGGCGCCGTCGCCATCCTGATCGTCGATCTGCTGTTCGCAGCCCGAGGGATGACGCCGCCGCTGCCGGATCGCTACTGGTCCGTGGTGCTCCTGGTGCTGGCGCCCGCGCTTGCCGCCGCGGTATCGCTCGTGACAATGCGCCTCTCGGCCCGCTCCTCCGATCCCCAAGCGACGATCCAGATATCGGCGCTCGCCGTGCTGCCGATTTTTCTGTTCCTGGTCGCCGTGTTCGGCCGCGTTCTCATGCGCTCCTTCCCCACCGTACTCGGCGCCTGCGTGCTGGTCATGCTGGTGGACCTCGCGCTGTTCCGCATGAACGTAGTGCGGTTCCGGAGAGAAGAGATTCTGACGCGATGGAAGAGTTGAGGTCGACCCCTACCCGCACCACCCGACTCGTGGGCTACGCCTGCGCGCTGGGGGCTGGGGCCATCTGGGGCACGACCGGTCCACTCTCGACGCTGCTGTACGCCCAGGGTTCGACGCTGACCGGCATCGGGTTCTGGCGCCTCCTGATCGGCTTCGCCGGCATTCTCGCCTGGGGCCTCATCGTGGACCGCGGGCTGTTTCGCGTCGACCGGCGCGGCTGGCTGCTGATCGGCATCGTGGGTGGGGTGTTCGTCGCCCTGTTCGAGGTGGCGTATCAGTTCGCGATCTCGGGCACCGGTGTGGCGGGCGCGGCGGCGCTGCTCTACACGGCGCCGGTCCTGGTGGCGGTCCTCGCGAAGCCGCTGCTCGGTGAGCGCCTGACACGGCTCCGCCTGGTCCTGGCGATCGCGGTCATGAGCGGTGCCGTGCTCGCCGTGCTGGGCGGCAGCCGGGCGGGAGTGACGATCGCGACGACGCTGCGCAACGGCGTGCTCGGCGGCGCGCTCGCCGCCTTGAGCTACGTGGGAACCACCCTGCTCGCCCGGTTCGCCGTCCCGCGCTACGGCGCGATGCGGGTGCTGTTTCTCGAGATCCTGGGCGGGATCGTCGTGCTCGGGATCGTACTGCCGCTCGCCGGGCGGCCACCACTCCCGCCCTCGTCGTCCGGCGCATGGATCTACACGGTGCTGCTCGCCGCCGGCACCGTCATCGCGGCGAACGTGTTGTTCTTCAACGCCGCCAAGCGTATCGACGCGGCGCCCACCGCGGTGGCCGCGACCATCGAGCCGGTGGCCGGCGCCGTGCTGGCGTTCTTCATCCTTGGACAACGCAGCACCGTGCTCGGCGTCATCGGACTGCTGATGGTGGTCGCCGGCGTGGCCGGCGGATATCTGGAAGAGTCGCGGCTCGAGACGAGGCACTGATGCCCGACATGATCCTGGGACTGGCACTGGGCGTGATCATCGGCCTGCTCGTGGGCGTGGTGTATTTCCTGATCTGGAAAGCGAAGCACACCAGCGCCATTCGTCAGGACGCAGTACTGCGCAGCCAGGCGGTGACGGTCGGAAAAGTGTCCGAGCAGCTCGTGCCGTTGCTCCCCGGATTCACGTTCAATCCGAAAGACGTGCGCTTCCTGGGCAGCCCGGTCGATCTCGTCGTCTTCGACGGCCTGTGTGATGGTGATCTTCAGGAGGTGGTGTTCGTCGAGGTGAAAACCGGAGCTGCGGGCTTGAGTGGTCGCGAGCGACAGGTGCGTGACGCGATCCTCGAAAAGCGCGTGCGCTGGGACGAGCTGAGACTCACCCGGGGGGCGTGACTCGGCTTTCAGCGCCCCGCCGCTCAGAAGGTCAGCTCGATCCCCATCCGAACGAGGCGCGGCGCGCCGAAGTAGAAGAGCGGCTGCGCGAAGTCCTGCGCGGCCGCCAGGTACAATGGTAAGAGCTCCCCCCCGCCCTCGATCAGTCCATTCCCGTCCGTGTCCGCCCAGGGCCGGTAGCGCGGCGATTCGTAGGGAATCGCTTCGGGATGGGCTTGATAGGCCTGCAACGCGAGCGCCTGCAGCGTGGTGGTGGTGAGTCCCGGCTGACCGGTATCCCGGCGCACCGCGACCGTATTGCGCCGGTTCAGGAGATTGCGGGCGTCGAGATAGATGCCGCCGCTCAAGCCGGCCAGACGGATCGGCCGGCGAATGAGCGCATCGAGTGAGTACTCGGACGGAAGCCGGAAACTGTTGGGCAACCCGATCAGCGTATCACCCGCCGTATTGGTCTTCGAATACGGCAGCCCCGAGGCGTAGTGAAAGATCGCCGCCGCCTCGAGGCCGGCCAGGAACCGGACCCCGAAGAGGCGCGGGCCCGTTTCGTCGCCCAGGCGGCCCTGACCGATGACGGTCAGGCTGTGCCGGCGGTCGTAGTCGAGCGGGAACTCGACGCGCGCCGGGTTGATCGTGTCGCCGGTCAGCGTATCGAACCGGATGCGACGCAACAGCTGGAACGCGTTGGTCGCGGTGGCGGTCGCCACCTGGAGCGTGTAGGAAACCCGCAGGCCCCACCCGTTGGCCGGATCCTTCTCGAAAATGATTTCGCCGCCTTTCACGGTACCGAAATCGGTATTGCCGAAAATGGTCGAGTCCGGATCGAGACCGAGCGGCACGGACGCCACCAGGCCGTCCAGCCGCTTGATGAAAAGATTGCCGCGCACCGAAGTGATCGGTGTCGGCCGCAGCCGGAGGCTGAATTCGTATTGGGTCGCGCCCTCGAATCCCAGCGACGGATTGCCGCGCCGGAAGCGGCCCGTGCGCGTGGTGTCGTCGAACGCCGCGTCCACGAGATACTGGAAGTCCGGCGTCTGGCTGAATCGTCCCCAGCTCGCCACGAACGTGGCGCCGGACAGCACCGTCGACACCGCGAAGCGGGGGTTGAGACTGCGCTGCGGTCCGAAGCGACGCCCGCCGATCGCCGCGGGCACGCGTCCGTCGAACTGGTCGTAGCGCAGGCCCATCGTGAACGCGAGGTCTTCGACCCGGAGCTGGGTCTCGGCATAGGCGGCGCCGCTGACCGGCTTGAAGTCCGACGCGGTGGGCGGCGGGACACCGAGCGCGCTGTCCACCGGGAGGTAGGCGAGCACCCGCTGGAAGGTCTGCACGTGCTGGGCGGCGATCTCCGCACCGAGGTAGTAGTCCGTGTTGTGCCCGGCGCCGAGCGTGACATCCACCTGCGCGCGCAGCTCGCGGAACCGGTTCCAGCCGATGTCGCCCCTCGGGCCTGCGCCGAGGAAGAAGGCCGGCACCCCCCACGGCGAGTTCTCGCTCAGATCGGGCGGGTCGAACCCCACCACGGAGTTCACGGCCGCGAGCGTGTCCTGATGCCGGGCGATGTCTTCACCCAGAAAATGGAACGGCGCGAAGGTAAGCGCCCCGACCTTCAGCCCGGGCGGCGCGGTCAGCGCGCCGCGGAGAAACCCACGGTCGAAGTACCCGACGCGGAGGTCCGCGACCAGCGGATTCACGGCCCCAGGCCCCGACGTGTGCTGGATCTGCCCGGTGAGGAGCGTGCCGGTCACGCGCTGGGCGGGAGCGAACGACGGGTCGTACTTGAACGCCGGATCGAACAGCAGCCGTTGTTCCACCGAGCGCAGCCCGAACAGCCGCACGGTGTGCCGGACGCCCAGGGGCACCATGAGCTTGAGCCCCAGGTCGTAGCGCTCGCCGGAATTGTGCGGCAGCAGCGCAGGATTCTGGTTGCGCGGATCGCGCGCGTCCGGTGGTGGCGGGGCGTTCACCGGATCGGCGTCGAGGCGTCCTTCGACGTCGAGCGTTCCCACGATGCCGATGTCCCGCCACGCCCTTCCCGCGCCGCTCACCACCAGCCGGTCGATCCCGTAGTCCCAGCCGCGCGGCAGTGGACGGTCCGTTTCGAACGCCGCGCGCCCTTCCCACTGCTCGCCTCCGTCCTTGGTCACGACGTTGACGAGGCCGGAAATGGCCTGCCCGTATCGGGCCGAGAATCCATTGGTAACGAGGGACGCCTCGGTCAGCATGTCGGGCGGGATCCGGATGCCCAGCGATCCGGTAGACGCGTCCAGCTGGTTCTTCACCCCCACGCCATCGAGCACGAACGACTGTTGCCCCAGCCGCCCGCCGCGATAGCTCTCTCCCACCGCCCCGGCCGACAGCGCTACCGCTTCCTCGATGGTCGTGACCGGGAGGCGGCGGATTTCATCCGCGGTGATCCGCTGCAGGTCCTGGGGCACCATGGGATCGAGCACCCGGTCCGGGACGGCCGTCACGGAGAGTGACTCGACTTCCACCGCCACCGATTGCAGCTCGATGTTCAAGGTGACGGTTTCACCGCTCAGGACCAGGACGCTGTCGTGGATGACGGGCCGGTACCCGATGCGGGCGGCGAGCACGCGGTGCCATCCGCTGCGCACCTCACGCACCCGGTAATAGCCGCCGGTGTCGGTGCTCGCTCCCTGGCGGCCGTCGATTGTAATGGTGACCGCCGCCACGCCTCGCCCATTCAACGCGTCTTTGACCTGTCCGGCGATCGCGCCGCCCGTCTGGGCCGCCAGCGGCGCGCCCGACAGGACGGCGAAGCTCACGACGCAGGAGACCTTTCCGAACCAGAGAGCTTTCAAGGAACCTCCAGGAGCCAAAGGTCCGTGGTGCCGGCGACCACCAGCTCGGCGATGATGCGCGTCCCGGACGGATCGAGCGCGGGATGGCGGAACGCGAAGCCCGGGGGCCCGAGCGGCGTCTCAGTGTCCGTGTCGCGGTCGACGAGGATGATGGGACCCCCGCCGTCCCGCTGGATCGTGCCGGCCGACGGATCGGTGAAGAACGCCACGTTGCCGCCGACCACGGCAATGAGGCGATGACCCGCGACCTGAACGTCGCGGGCAATGCCGGTGGCACCGAAGTCGTGGACCACGCGCACGGAATCGGTCGACAGCGAAAGGCTGAACACGCGCGAATCGCCGTTCACCGTGAACAGGACGGTGTCCGGCGCTGCGATGGCGATCGACGAAGCCTGGTCCGACCCGGGCAACATGGTCAGGATGGGTACAGGACCGCGAAAGTCGAGCCGGACGATCTCGAGGCCCGACGGCAGCGTATCCGGTGGACACTGCGGACAGGGGCCTACATAGGCCACGTGCTGCCCCACGTACACCAGGACGCTGTCCGCCACCCAGTGCACCTGGGTGATCTCCTCGTGGCCCCTTCCGCTCGGGCCCTGGTGCGGCAGCGACTGCAGCACCCGCACGCTCAGCGGATCGTCGAGCCTGGCCACGACCAGCTCGTGGTAGCGAGGCGCGAGCGGCCGCCCGACGTCGAGCGGCGCGCTGGCCCGGACATAGGCCAGGCGGCCATCGGTGGCGATCGCGGGCGCGCTGAATGCGTTCACCGAATCATCGGCCGCGGCGGTGCGATCGCAGATTTCCCGCTCGATACTGCCGCCGTCGGCCGGCAGCAACGCCAGACAACGGTCGAGATCGTCCCGATCGTCGCGCTCGTGCGAGTAGAAAAACCCGCTCCCGTCGGGAAGCCACACGGGCGAACGATCGGCCCGGACATTGAAGGTGAGTCTGACCAGGGATCCGCTTCCGGGGGGAACGTTCGGGGCATAAGACCCCGGTTGGAGAGGGGCTTCGTGCGAGCACGCCAGAGCCAGGAAGCACGCGGCCAGCCTGCCTGCCCATGGTCCCGTCACGGAAGATCCAGACGCCACAGATCGTCCGCCGGGTCGATGATCGTATCCGTGCCGACGAACACGCCTTCCACATAGCGATCGATGAGATCGACGTGATGGCCCTCCGCCACGATCCGGCTGCCGTCCGGCGACAATGCCGGGTGACGATACCAGCGCAATCCGCCGGGCGGCGGCGGAAGCACGGTATCATGTCCGCTCACCAGATCCAGGAGATGCAGGTATCCGCCGCGATCGTGCTGCGTCGGCCCCGCCGCGGAATCGATGAAGTAGTCCACCTTACCACCCACGACCGCGACCAGCCGCGACCCCGCGACCTGCACGTCGCGCACGATCGCTCCGCCGAAGTCAGCCACGGTATCGACCGCTCCGGTCGACAAGCCACGCCGATACACGCGGGTGTCTCCGTTGCGCGTGTAGTAGATGGTGTCGGTCCCTCGAGCGGTCACGGAAGACGCCGAATCGGTCCCCGGCACAATCATGAGCGTCGGCGGCGTCGTCTGCACGTCCATCCGCGCCACCTCGATCCCCGTGGCGATGATGTCGTCGTTGATCTGCGCGACGTGCTCGCCCAGATAGACCAGCGTCGTGGGGTCGAGCCAGCTGACGTGTGAAATCCCCTCGTGCCCCGCACCGCTCGGCGCGAGATATGGCAGGGTTTTCAGGACGCGCACGGGCTCGGGGTGATCCACGCTGCCCAGCACGAACCCTTGCCAGGACGGCGTGCGCGACCCCAAGCCGATCGGCGTCGTGGACCAGACGAAGGCAAGTTCGCCTGTCGTTCCGACGGCGGCGTTTTCCCAGACGTCCAGCGAGTCTGCGGACGACGCCGTTTCGTGGCACAATATGCGCGTGATCGCGCCGCCACCGGAGGGTTGGAGGACGAGACAGCGGTCGTCGTCTCCGCGGTCAATCTGCTGCGCGCTGTAGAGGAACCCACCGCCATCGGAAAGCCACGCGGGCGCCAGGTCCACGCCGGGGTTGAACGTGACCTGGACGTATGCTCCGGAATCGCGGGGCGGCCGCTGTCCGGGGCCGGCGACGGCGAACGCCGCCTCGTGCGCACAGCCCGCCTGCACGAGCAGTAGAGCCGCAACCGTGACGACCGGCGCACCCGCGAAGCGAGGCGCCGCGGCTGATCGAAACAGATGCCCCCCGGGGGTTTACGGCGTGGAGCCTAATACCCTACACGCGTCCCGAAGGTTGGCAAACGCCGGGACGGCTACGGGCGTTGCCGAGTGTAGAGCCCGTCGAACACGATCTGCCATGACGTCCGGTCGGGACTCGTCTCCCAAAGCTGGCGCACGGTCCCGTCGGCGTTCTTGAAGAAAGTCAACCGATGGTGCACGATGCCCGCGCCATTGGGTCCGGGCCGGTCTCCGGTATACTCGAGCTTGCCATCCTGATACGCGCCGGTGAGAAGCAACGCACTGCCGTTGGACGCCACCCACACCTGATGCCACTTGCTGTCGCTCCGGTCATACCAGTTGAAGCTTTGTCCCGTCCCGCCCCCCGCGCCTTTCCAGTGCTCATGGATCAGGCAGCGATCCTCTTCGAGCGTCACGGAATTCGTACCGGCTTCCTGTCCACCGCTCGTGACGCGCCACTCGCCGACCCAAAACGCGAATTGGCCGTACTCCGGGGCACTGCAGCCCAATGGAGTCTGGCGTAACGCAAAGCTGCTCCCGGCGAACGCGAGTCCAAGGACGAACGCGAGCTTGATCATGGACGCCTCCGTTGTGGGTTGGAATGCCTTCAATACCCACCGTTTCGGAGGGGTGACCGGGAATGCGGTCCGGGTACGGTCAGACCCGAGATTCGCCCACCATTCGCCCGGCCAGCTCCTTGACCAGCTTGGCGGCAACGATCGCGGTCAGACCACGCTGATCAAGCTCAGGATTGAGCTCCACGACGTCCGCTCCGACGAGCGGGACGTTCAGACCATGGATCAGGGTCACCACCTCGCGTACGGTCAGGCCGCCGGGCTCGGGGTGGGCAACGCCCGGGACATGGGCGGGGTCGAGGCCGTCCAGGTCGATCGACAGGTAGACCGGATTGGCGAGCGAAGGCCGATCCCCCGCGACCCAGCGGTCCATGTCGATCACGTCCACGTGAAATCGCTCGGCCTGCTTGCGCTGCGCCGCATTCATGGTGCGGATCCCCACCTGCACCAGCTCGTCGACCAGTCCTTCCTCGAGAGCCCGGGAGAACGGACAGGCGTGCGAGTAGCGGTCGCCCTGGAATTCGTCGTAGAGATCGGGATGCGCATCGATGTGGAGCACGCTCAGGCGTGAGTGGCGCGGGCGGATCGCGCGCAGCACCGGATAGGTGATCGCGTGATCGCCGCCCAGCACGATCGGCCGGCCGCCGGCGGCCAGAACATTTGCCACGCCCTGCGTGATCTTCTCCCTGGCCTGAGCGGGAGGGAGATCGGGCAGGCTCAGGTCACCGGCGTCCACCAACGCCCCGGCGACGCCCAGGTCGATGAGCCCTTCGGCCCAGGTGTTGCCCGCGGGCGAAGCGAGCGCCCCGCGAATGGCGGCCGGCCCGGCCGCCGCTCCGCGACGGAACGAAGACGCGGCATCGTACGGAACTCCCAGCACGGTGGGCGCATTGGCGGCCATGGGCCAAGCCTACCCTTCGTCCGACGCCACGCCAGAGCGGGTATCTTCGGTTAGAGACCCATGCTGATCACCGAGCTCCAAGCCGCGCCGGGATTCGAGCGCGTGCTCCGCGCCGAAGAACCTGCCGCAGGGTACCGCGCGATCGTCGCGATTCACAGCAGTCGGCTGGGTCCGGCGGTCGGGGGCACGCGACGCTGGCGCTACTCCACGGACGATGCCGCCCTCGCCGACGTCCTCCGCCTCGCCCGTGGCATGTCGTACAAGAACGCGATGGCCGGGTTGCCGATGGGCGGCGGGAAATCCGTGATCCTCGCCGATGGCGAGCCGGCCTCGCGAGCGGTCGTGTTCGAGGCGCACGGCCGCTTCGTCGAGTCACTGGGCGGCCGCTACATCACAGCCGAGGATGTCGGCACATCGCACGAGGACATGGCCATCGTGCGCCGGGAGACGCGGTGGGTGGCGGGACTGACCGATCCATCCCCGGTCACGGCGCGTGGCGTGGTTCGCGCCATGACGGCCGCCGCCCGTCATCGGTGGGGGAGCGATGACCTTTCCGGGCGCATCGTGGCGCTGCAGGGGTGCGGAAACGTCGGGAAGTCGCTCGCGGCACAGCTGGCGCAGGCCGGCGCTCGACTCCTGGTCTGCGACGTCGATCCAGCGCGGGCCGAACGATGCGCGGCGCAGTGCGGTGCCAACGTCGTCTCCGCCGACACGATCTTCGATCAGGTCGCGGACATCTACGCACCGTGCGCCCTGGGCGGTACGCTCAACGCCGACACGATTCCGCGACTTCGTGTGTCCATTGTCGCGGGCGCGGCCAACAACCAGCTCGCGCTGGCCGCCGACGCAGGCCGTCTTCTGGCGCGCGGCATCGTATACGTGCCGGACTACGTCGCGAACGCCGGGGGCGTGATCGACGGAGCACGCGACATTTGCGGCTGGAGCGTCGAGCGCTCCCGCGCCGCGGTCGAAGCCCTTTACAACACGACGCTCGATCTGCTGCGCTCCGCCGATGACGCGGGCGAGACGCCGGCCGCCGCGGCCGATCGCATCGCCGAGTCGCGATTGGCCTCATGACCCCTTCCCCACGCGCCCTGTTGTGGTGGCGTCTCGTCTGCGCCGCCGCCGCGGCGGGTCTGACGGCCTTTACCGTCTGGATGGCCGCCCCCCTGCCACCTGCCGTTGCGGCACCGGGCCCGGTGCCGACCCTGATTCTGCTCGATCGCCATGGCTTGCCGCTGCGCGCCACCCGCGCCGCGGAGGGCTCGCGCGGAGGCTGGACCAACCTGCGGGATCTCGACCCAGAGCTGCTGCAATCGTTTCTCGCGGTGGAGGATCGCCGCTTCTACGATCACGAAGGCGTTGATGTCCGAGCCCTGGGTCGCGCGCTGCTCCAGGACGTGCGCGCCGGAGCCGCCGTCTCCGGCGGATCGACCATCACGATGCAGCTGGCGCGCCTGCTCCGAGGTACCCCACGCACGTTTATGGGCAAACTGCAGCAAATCGCGTGGGCATTACGGCTCGACGCACATTTGGAGAAGCAATCGATCCTGGAGCAGTACCTGAATCGGGTCCCGCTCGGACAGGGGACGGCCGGCGTCACCGCTGCCGCCGCGCTCTATTTCGGCGCCGACCCGCGGAATCTGAGCCTCGGCCAGGCAGCGTTGCTGGCTGCGCTCGCGCACGCGCCCTCGCGGGACAATCCGCTCGTCGATCCCACCCGCGCGCGCGCGCGGCGGGCGCTGGCACTGAGACGCATACAGGCGTTGGGATACGCGCGTCCTGAAGACGTCACCCGGGCTAACGCCGAGCCGTTACTGATCCACGATCCGGCGACGCCGTTCCTGGCGCCGCACTTCACGACGCGCGTGCTGCAATGGGCCGACGAGTGGGGCAGCGGCGGCCCGCCGACCGGCGAGTGGCGCACGACCCTCGATCTCGAGCTGCAGACCGCCCTCGAAGCCGAAGTGCGGCACACCGTGAACGTGCTGGCCGATCGCGGCGTCGCGCACGCCGCCGCCGTCGTGCTCGACAATTCGAGCGGCGACGTGCTGGCCTGGGTCGGGTCGCCGGATTTCTTCGCGGACACGGCCGGCCAGGTCGACATGGTGGTCAGCCCGCGCCAGCCCGGGTCGGCGCTGAAGCCGTTCCTGTACGGGCTCGCGTTCGATCGCGGGTACACGCCCGCCAGCGTCATCCCCGACCTGCCGCGGACATATCAGACGACGCTGGGTCCGTATCGCCCGCGCAACTACGATCGCCAATTCCACGGTCCGGTGCGGGCACGTGATGCACTGGGCAGCTCCTACAACGTTCCCGCCGTCGAGCTGGCGCAGCGCGTCGGGGTGGGCACACTGCTCGCGACCCTGCAGCAGGCCGGGTTCAAAACCCTGGACCACAGCGCCGAGTACTATGGGCTCGGGCTCTCGCTGGGGAACGGCGACGTCACCCTGCTCGAGCTCGCGAACGGATACAGGGCGTTGGCGAGCGGCGGGATCTGGAGACCCGTGCGGTGGCGAGAGACGACGGACGGGGAGAACGGCAGCGAGTCCGAACGGCGCGTCGTGTCGGCCGAGGCGGCGGCACTGGTGCTCGATATCCTCAGCGATCCGGTGGCGCGTCTTCCGAGCTTCGGCGCGGAAACACCGCTCGACCTGCCGTTCAAAGCGGCGGCCAAGACGGGCACGAGCCGGCACTTCACCGACAACTGGGCCGTCGCGACGACCGGTGGGTTCACGGTCGCCGTGTGGGTGGGCAACTTCAGCGGCCGGCCGATGCAGGGCGTCGGCGGCATCACCGGGGCCGGCCCGCTGCTGCACCGCGCCGCCTTGCTCGTGGCGCAACGCTACCCGCCGGGTGACCTCCCCTCCCCCGGACAGACCGGCGCCAACCAGGTCCGCATCTGCCGGCTGTCGGGACTGCGCGCCGGACCCGACTGTCCCACCATGACCGAGTGGTTCATGCCGGGGACCGAGCCGACTCGCGATTGTGACTGGCATCGGGGCGGTAGGGTCGTCCTCCCGGCGGAGTATGCGGAGTGGAGCGGCGGATCGGAGACCCCACCCGGACCACCGCCAGTCGCCGGAACCGGCTCAGGATTGGTTGACCCCGCTCCCTTCCGGATCCTCGACCCGCAAGACGGCGACCGCTATTCACTCCCGGTCGGCGCGGAAGCGCGCTACGCGACGATCGCCCTGCGCACGACGGGTGGTGACGGCTCGCGGGTGCGGTGGTTCGTGGATGGTCGCGAGTGGCGCGAAGAGCGTTGGCGTCTGTCACCAGGTCACCATGTCATCCGCGCGCAGACGTTGCGGGGCGCGAGCGACGAGGTCCAAATCGAGG
>Ga0075421_100006206_pt1 | contig 14554 bp, 12 predicted proteins | sample SoiMetdeltSBSDD5_FD_75292 | JGI IMG/M metagenome (GOLD analysis project Ga0075421, IMG submission 75292) | Bulk soil microbial communities from a Populus tree surrounding site in Tennessee, USA - Soil MetaG P. deltoides SBSDD5 | ecosystem: Environmental > Terrestrial > Soil > Tree plantation...
GTCGCTCGCGAAATGGGGACGGTCGCGCTGGGGCGGTGAAGCGATCGGGGTGACAGGAAGCGCCGGCAAAACGACGACCAAGGATGCGATTGCGCAGCTCCTCTCATCGGAAATGAAGGTGGGCAAGACGATCGGAAATTTGAACAATCATGTGGGCGTCCCCCTCTCGATCTTGCGCCTTCCGGACGATTGCCAGGTCGCTGTACTCGAGATGGGGATGAACCATGCGGGCGAAATTCGCGCGCTGGCGGAGATCGCCCGGCCCAATGTGGGCGTCGTGACCAATGTCGGCTACGCGCATGCCGAGCATTTCGACGGAGTGGAGGGGGTCGCTTTGGCGAAACGGGAATTGATTGAAGAGCTGCCGGCTGAGGGTGTGGCGGTCCTCAACGCGGATGATCCGAGGGTGGCCAGTTTTGCTGACGGGAAAAAGGCGGTCACATTTGGATTCTCCGCGACTGCAGATGTGCGCGCCGAGCGCCTCGAGCTTGCCCCGGACCGCTCGCGCTTCGAAGTGGACGGAGCGCGGTTCGAGATTCCTCTGGCGGGGCGGCACGGCGTGATGAACGCGCTGGCGGCGATCGCCGTCGCCGGACTATACAATATCCCGCCCCAACGTTTAGTAGAACCGGCGCGCTCGCTGCGTCCGGGCAAGATGCGCGGCGAGAAACTGGAACGCCGCGGCATGACGATTTTGAACGATTGCTATAACGCAAACCCCGAAGCTGTCCGCGCCATGGTGGACGTGCTTGGGGCTACCCCCGGTCGCCGGCGTCTGGCCGTGCTCGGGGAGATGCTCGAACTCGGGCCTTTGGCCGAGCCGTTACACCGCGAAATAGGATGCTACGTCGCGGGTCGCGGGATTGATGTGCTCATTGGAATACGCGGCGCTTCCCGCCACATGGTCGATGAGGCCGTGCGTGCGGGTATGTCGGGCGCCGCGTACTTTTTCGAGGATCCGCAAGCGGCTGGAGATTTCCTGCGAGGTGAAGCGCGAGAAGGCGATGCCATCCTGTTTAAGGGGTCGAGGGGTGTCGCCGTTGAAAAAGCAATGGAAAGGCTGCTGGCGGATGCCGCAGGACGCGACGCGTAGTCAAACTTCATGCTGTACTACCTTCTCTACCAGCGCCTGTTCCCCGCCGTGCGGCCCTTTCGCGTCTTTCAATACGTCACGTTCCGGACGGCGTTTGCCAGCCTCACCGCTCTGTTTCTCTGCATCGTGCTGGGACCTTGGCTGATCGCCAAGCTTCGTGAATTTCAGATCGGACAGCATATTCGCGAAGAGGGACCGAAGTCACATCAGACCAAGGCAGGTACCCCGACGATGGGCGGTGTCTTGATCATCATCTCAATTGTGATTCCGACGCTCTTATGGTCCGACCTGCGGGATCCGTACGTCTGGGTGGCGCTGCTAGGCTTGGTCAGTTACGGCGCTATCGGGTTCTTTGACGACTATGCCAAGATCCGCAAGCGCCGGAATCTCGGATTCACCGCCCGTCGCAAGCTTATACTGCAAGTCGTCGTGGCTGGGGTGATCGCACTTCTGCTGGTGGGAATGCGAGCGCAAAAGATCTATACCACCAATATCAATGTTCCTTTCTTCAAACAATTCAAGCCCGATCTGCTGATCGATTCCCTGATGGATAATCCCTGGACCTATCCGTTCGCCTTCATATTCTTCTTCGCATTTGTGGCGCTGGTGGTTGTTGGCGCGTCGAACGCAGTGAATCTGACCGACGGGTTGGACGGGCTCGCCATCGGACTGATGGTGGTGGCGGCGGGAGCGCTGACAGTCCTTACGTACGCCAGCGGTCATGCGGAGATCGCCGAGTACCTGGGGCTTGATACGAATTCGCGCGCGGCCGAGCTGACAATTTTCTGTGGCGCCTTGGTGGGAGCGAGCCTGGGATTCCTTTGGTACAACGCGCATCCGGCGGAGATATTCATGGGCGATGTCGGCTCGTTGTCGCTGGGTGGCGGAATGGCGGTGGTGGCGGTTCTGATCAAGCAGGAGATCCTGCTGCTGTTTATCGGCGGCGTGTTCGTTGTCGAGGCGATTTCGGTGATCCTGCAAGTGGGGAGCTACAAGCTGCGCGGGAAGCGCATCTTCAAGATGGCGCCGCTTCATCATCACTTTGAAGCTCTGGGCTGGCACGAATCGAAGATTATTGCCCGGTTCTGGATAGCGGGGCTGGTGATGGCGCTTTTCGCGCTCACCACGTTGAAGCTGCGATGAACGCGCTGGTGGTTGGCCTCGAACGGTCGGGACTAGCGTCGATCGAGCTGCTGAGGCAGCGCGGTGCGCAGGTCCGGGCGACGGATACGCGTCCCATTGCGGAGCTGCCGAAGGCCGCGGAAACGCTGGAGCGGCTGGCCGTACCGTTTGAGGCGCAGTCGCCACAGGTTTTCGAAAAGTGCGATTGGATTGTGCTCTCGCCCGGTGTTCCGGCCGATCTGGAGCCGATCGAGGCGGCGCGGCAAAGAGGCGTGAAGGTAATCGGCGAAGTGGAGCTCGCGGGTATGTTCCTCGAAGGGAGAATCATTGGGATCACCGGCTCGAACGGCAAAACGACGACCACCGCGATGGTAGGTCACATTCTCAAAGAAGCGGGCATTCCGGCGCAGGTGGGTGGAAATATCGGCACTGCGGTGACGGCGATGGTCGCGACGTCGCGGCCGGAGCAGTGGAATGTGCTGGAGCTGTCCAGTTTCCAGCTCGAAACGATTGAGAGTTTTCGCGCCGACATCGCAGTCTGCCTGAACGTGACCCCCGATCATCTCGATCGGCATCACACTTTCGAAAATTATGTCGCGGCGAAGGGACGGCTGTTTGAGACGCAGCGGCCGGGCGACTACGTAGTGCTGAATGCCGACGATGCGTCCTGCGTCGCCTACAGCGCGACGACCGCCGGCGATCCGCTGTGGTTCAGCCTCAGCCGGGCAATCACACCGGGGCTGTGGCTCGACAATGGCAGGCTTTGGTTCGACGGAGAGCTGCTGATGGCGACCTCCGAGATTCCGATCCGCGGAATGCACAACGTCGAAAACACGATGGCCGCGGCAGGGGCGGCGCGACTCGCCGGAGCGCAGTTGCAGGATATTGCGCGAGGAGTCCGTAGCTTTCGCGCGGTCGAACACAGGCTGGAATTTGTGCGCCAGGTGCGGGGCGTCGACTACTACAACGATTCCAAAGCCACCAACGTGGACGCCACGCTCAAAGCGCTGGACGCGTTCGATGGCGGGCTGTGGGTCATCCTCGGCGGCAAAGACAAGGGCAGCGACTACACCTTATTGGCCGATGCGCTTCGGAAGAAGTCGCGCGCGATACTGTTGGTCGGAGCGGCGGGCAAGAAGATCGCCGGGCAGCTCAAAGGCATTGCGCCGATCGTATGCGCCGGGACCGTGGATGCGGCAATCCGGCACGCCTATACCCGGGCGACGGTCGGCGATACCGTGCTGCTCGCCCCAGCCTGCGCCAGCTTCGATCAGTTCGAAAACTATGAGCATCGAGGCAGAGTTTTTAAACAGATCGTAGGGGAGCTCGAAGGTTGACATGCCGCAACAAGCCAAGACGGACAAAACACTTTTCGCCACCACGGTAGGATTGGTGTTTTTCGGGCTCGTGATGGTCTACAGCGCGTCGTCAGTGATGGCGATGCAGGATCCACGCTATCACTCCAGCACGTACTTCGTGGTGCGGCACGCGATCTATCTCATCCCCGGATTGGCGCTCATGATGGCCATGAAGCGGACCCGCTATCCCAGGCTGCAAACACCGGCAGTTGCGTTCGCGACCATCGGCATCGCGGTGATGCTGCTGATCCTGGTGTATTTTCTCGGCGCGCGGCAACATCGCTGGCTGCGGATGGGCTTTATCAGTATTCAGCCCGCCGAAATCGTCAAGCCCGCGATGGTGCTGTTTCTCGCCTATTTCGTGGCGCATCGTGCGCGCGCGATTAATAATCGGTACACGCTATGGCCGGCGGTGATGACAGTTGGGCTCGTGATTGTGCTCGTGGGTGTCCCGGATCTGGGGACTGCCGTGGTGCTGGGAGTGACCGCGGCGGTGGTGTTCTTTGTGGCGGGGCTCCAGTGGCGATTCTGCGGCTTCCTGCTGGGAATCGCGGTTCTCGTCGGAATGTTTGCCGTCGTGTCGAAGCCGTACCGGCTGGCGCGCATCGTCCACTATTTCGACCCTGAATACAAAGTCACTAATCGATTCGACACCAACGGCCGCATCAAAGGCTATCTAAGGGATTCGCCGGTTCACGACACAAATTACCAGGGCACGCAGTCCCAGATCGCGGTCGGGGCGGGGGGCCCGGCTGGTCTAGGTCTAATGGAGGGGAGGCAGAAACTGCTGTATCTCCCCGAAGCGCACACCGATTTCATCTACGCCGTAATCTGCGAGGAGCTTGGATTACTTGGGTCGCTGGGCGTGCTCGGCGCGTTCGTCGTGATCCTGTGGCGCGGATTGCGCGCCAGCATGCGGGCGGAGGACGATTTCGGCAAGTACTTGGCGCTCGGCGTGACCACGATGGTAGTGATTCAGGCGTTCATGAATATGGCCGTCGTACTGGCGATGGTTCCGACGAAGGGAATTCCGCTGCCGATGCTCAGCTTTGGCGGGAACTCGCTGGTGGCGACTCTGGTGTTGATGGGGATGCTGATGAATGTCAGTGAGAACACGGCCTAAGAGTTGTTGAAAAAGGAGCTACAAATTCGACACCAATCCATGAGAGCCGCGACCGTAAGGGAGCGGAGGACTGGCACAAAGCTCCGGTATCGGTCCTCCGCTCCCTTACGGTCGCGGCTCTGATGGATTGGTGTCTTTGCGACGGATGAGATCACCGGGACAGGCCACAGGTCCCGCTTTATTCGTGATGGCGGGCGGGGGGACGGGCGGGCATGTGTTGCCGCTGCTGGCTGTGGCGCGAGAGCTGAAGCGAAGGGGACACGAAGTTTTGTTTATCGGAACAAAGAGGGGTATTGAAGGCAGGCTCGTGCCGGCGGCTGAGTTTGCGATCGAGTTCATCGAGATCGGCGGAATGAAAGGCGTCGGCCTAGGACGACTGCTTCACACCATTTGGAGCTTGCCGCTGAGCACTCTTCAGGTTTTGAAGCTACTCAGCGCACTGCGTCCGCGGGGGGTGTTCAGCATGGGAGGCTATGTCGCTGGACCGACCGTGGCCGCCGCGCTACTCCAGGGTGTCCCGGTGATCGCGATGGAGCCCAACGCCGCGCCGGGCATCACGAACCGGTGGTTCGGACGATTCGCCCGCAAGACCCTGCTCACCTTTCCCGAGGCGGCGAGGTATTTTCCGGCCGGGAAGACCGAAGTCACCGGTCTTCCGATTCGAAGTGAGTTCTTTGGAATGGCTCCGCGGAGGCGGGATTCGGTGCTGCGTCTACTGATCACGGGGGGAAGCGCCGGTTCCAGGACTTTGAATCACGCGGCGCGCGGAAGCTGGCCGCTATTCCGCGCCGTCAATTTTCCGATCCACATCCTGCACCAGACCGGACGCGACGCGTGGGAAGAGACACGGTCGGCGTTTGCGGAATCGGGATTGGCCGGAGAAGTCGTCCCGTTTATCGACGACATGCCCGGGGCTTACCGTTCCTCCGATCTGATCGTTTCCCGGGCGGGCGCGGGAGCGGTTTCCGAGATCGCGGCGGCGGGACGGCCGTCGATTCTTGTGCCGTATCCCTACGCCGCGGATCAACACCAATTGCGAAATGCCGAAGCGTTCGAGAAGGCGGGCGCGGCGCGCCTGGCGCTCGACCGGGAAATGAGCGGCGAGCGGCTGTTTGAATTGGTGCAGGACGTCGCCGGACGCATCGACGAGATGGGAGAAGCGGCGCGCAAGCTGGCCAAGCCGGGCGCGGCGGAACGCGCGGCCGACTTGCTTGAAGAATCGATTGACAGTTGAACGGAACTCCGAAACAATACACAAAGGAAATGTTTTTCAGGCCACAACATCTCCACTTTACGGGAATCGGCGGGATCGGAATGAGCGGCATCGCCGAGGTGCTGCTGAACCTCGGCTACACGGTCAGCGGTTCGGATCTGAAAACGACGCCGATTACGGAGAGGCTGGTCCGGCTGGGCGCAAAAGTCTACGAAGGTCACGATGCCGCCTACGTCGCAGGGGCGAAGGCGCTCGTGGTCACCTCAGCCGTTGACGAGCGAAACCCCGAGGTCCAGGAAGCTCGACGGCTTCAGATCCCCGTGATTCCGCGCGGTGAACTGCTGGCCGAGCTAATGCGTCTGAAGTTCGGAATCGCGGTAGCGGGCAGCCACGGCAAGACGACTACGACATCGATCATCGCGACCATCTTCAACGGTCTCAATCTCGACCCCACTGTGGTGGTCGGCGGCCGTTCCGCTGCATTTGGCGGATCGAACGCCCGAGTGGGAAAGAGCGAATTTCTGGTAGTCGAGTCCGACGAAAGCGACCGCTCGTTTCTCAAGCTCGCGCCGATCATCGCCGTGGTAACGAATATCGACCGCGAACATCTGGACTGCTACAGCTCGCTCGACGATATCCGAAATTCATTTACCGAGTTCATCAATAAGGTTCCCTTTTACGGAGCCGCCATCCTCTGCCTCGACGACGAGAACGTGCGCGGCGTCCTGCCGCTGGTCAAACGGCGGGCAATCACGTACGGAACCAGCGTCCAGGCCGATCTTCAGATCACGGACATAAAATGCGATCCGCAATCGAGTGGATTCGGTCTTCGGTTTCGCGGTGAGGATCTGGGCAGATTCTGCCTGCGCGTTCCAGGGCGTCACAATGTGCTGAACGCCACCGCCGCGATCGCCGTTGCTCTTGAACTGGATCAAAAACCGGACGCGATTCGCGGGGCGCTGGCCAGTTTTAGCGGCGTCGACCGCCGGTTCCAGGTCCGTGGCGTCGAGCGCGGCGTCACAGTCGTCGACGATTACGGCCACCATCCGACCGAAATTCGCGCCACGCTCGATTCGGCGCGTCTGGGCGGATACGCCCGAATTCTAGTGCTCTTTCAGCCGCATCGCTACACGCGCACCCAGTTCTTGATGGACGAATTCGCGGGCGCCTTCCATCAATCGGACCGGCTGTTCTTGATGGATATCTACGCGGCTTCAGAAAAGCCGATCGAAGGCGTGACTGCGGAAGCTCTGGCAGGCCGAGCGCGGGCGGCGGGTCACAAATCGGTAGAGTATGTCGGATCGATGGAGCGCGGTATCGAAGCCATCGCGAAGGCTGCGGGCGACGGAGACGTCGTGCTGACGCTCGGAGCCGGGAACGTATCGCAAGCCGGAGACCGAATTCTCGAAGTGCTGCGAGGGAGAGAATAATGGCGAAAGAGGCACGTCGTGCGCCAATCAATTGGCGGCTATGGCTGCGCGTCGGATTCTGGACCCTGTTGCTGGCGTCGACGCTGATGGCGGCGCGTGCGGTGAGCCGGTTCGCTCAATCCGATCCGCACTTCATTCTCGACCGCGACGCCGGCGTGTCCGCAAGCTCGAAGGATTTCACAATTCTGGGAATGCAGCGCGCGTCGCGGGCTCGGGTCCTGCGGGTTTTCGAAAAAGATTTCGGCGCGAACATCTTTGACATTCCGATCGACGAACGCCGGCGCAAACTGCTCGCCGTGGACTGGGTGGAGCGGGCGTCAGTCTCGCGAATCTGGCCCAACCGGCTGGTCGTACGGATTTGGGAGCGGCAGCCGGTCGCCTTTGTGAACCTGACACCCAAGGGAACCGGAAGGCAGACCGCGCGACTCGCCCTGATCGACGCCTACGGCGTAATTCTGGACCGGCCGGAGAAGCTGGATTTCTCTTCCCCGATTCTCTCCGGAGTCTCTGAGACGCAGTCCGAGCGCGAGCGCCAGCAGCGCGTCCGGCACTATTCACGGCTGATGGAAGAGCTGGGTCCTCTGGCGAAGCAAATCTCCGAAGTGGACGTCGGCCAGCTCGACAACTTGACGGTAGGGATGGAAATCGAGGGCCGGGCGATCGAGCTGATGCTTGGAAATCGGAACTTCAAGGCGCGCCTTGAGGATTTTCTCAATCACTACGCAGAGATTCAAAAGAAATCGGGGGCGGCAGCTTCGTTCGATCTGAGGCTCGACGATCGCATCACCTCCAGGGAATAAGGATGGACGGGAAACCCATTTACGCAGTTGGACTCGACGCCGGCAGCAACTACACACGATTTGCGATAGGCATTCTGGAGCCTGCGGGGCTGCGGGTGATCGGCATCGGACAGGCGGAATCGGAGGGCTGGGTCAAAGGCAGGATTGCCGACCAGCGCGCCGCTTCCGACGCGATTCTGCGTGCCGTGCGGGAAGCGGAAAAAGTAGCCGAAGTAGTTGTGGAATCCGCAGTCGCGGGCATCGGCGGTCCGACGGTGCGGGGCGCCAACAGCCGCGCGGCGATTGAGGTGGGCCGCAAGCGCGAAATTGAGGATCGCGACGTCAGGCGCGTCATCGAGCACTCCTCGCGCGTGCAGCTTCACGAAGATCGCATGCTGCTGCAAGCCTGTCTCCAGGACTTCGTGGTGGACGATCACCCTGGCCATCGAGATCCGCGCGGCATGATCGCCTCGCGCATTGAAGCCAACATGCACCTGATCACGGCTTCCGTCCAGGAGCATGACTGCCTGGTCACGGCCATGAACCAGGCGCATCTGGCCGCGGAGGAGACGGTCTACGAAGGCGTGGCCGCCTGTTACGCCGCCATTCTGCCCGAGGAGCGCCGCGAAGGAATCGCGTTTGTCGACATCGGAGCGCAGTCGACCGAGCTGGCTGTCTACTACGGCGATTCGCTGCAGCTCGCGTCCAGCTTGCCGATTTGTGGCGATCACTTTACCAAGGACATCGCCCGCGGACTCTGCACGACATTCGAAGACGCAGTCCGGCTCAAGGAAGAGTACGGATGCGCCGTGCTCGGGCTGACTTCCGATAACAGCCTCATTGAAGTGCCCTCGCCGGAAGACCGGGAAGCGCGGGAAGCGCCTCGCAAGCTGCTCAATCAGATCCTGGAAGCGCGGGCGGAGGAGCTTTTCCGGCTCATTCGCCGCGAGCTTGCGCGAGTTGGAATGGACCAAGCCCTGATGGGCGGAGTAGTGCTATCGGGAGGCGGAGCCCTCCTGAATGGCATGTGCGACATGGCGGAACGAGTCTTAAATTGCCAAGCAAGAAACGGGTTGGCGCTGGGAATCCGCGACTGGCCCGAGGAGATCGATGATCCGGTCTGGACGACGGCGGCGGGATTGATGATGTATTCAGCAAAGTTAAAGGCAAGGGAAGAGGCGCAACAACGCGCCGCGGGTTTTCTGGGACGAATGTTGAGATAGCGGTGAAAGGAGTGTTATGAGCTTGCTCGACGCGGATTTGAAATACGAAATTGATGAAGAGTTTCGAGGCGCGCGCCTGAAAGTGATAGGAGTTGGCGGCGGCGGCTCAAATGCAGTAGCCCGCATGATCGACGAAGGCCTCGACGGCGTCGAATTCCATGTGATGAACACCGACGCGCAGGCACTGGCTGCATCATCGGTGTCCAGCAAGCTGCAGATCGGTGGCAAGATCACCAATGGTCTGGGCGCGGGATCGGATCCGTCCGTCGGACGCCAGGCGGCGCTCGAGGATACCGACAAGATTGTCGAGATCCTGGAAGGCGCCGACATGGTGTTCGTGACGGCGGGGCTTGGCGGCGGCACCGGGACGGGCGCAGCGCCGGTAGTCGCGTCGCTGGCGAAGGAGCTCGGCGCGCTCACGGTCGCGGTCGTGACGAAACCGTTCGGCTTCGAGGGAAAGCGCCGTATGAAGCAGGCCGACAACGGCCTCGCGGAGCTTGCCTCGGTGGTGGACACCGTCATCGCGATTCCCAACGACCGGCTGTTGACGCTCGTTCCCCGCGGCGCGAGCTTCTTCGACTCCTTCCGCATCGCCGACGATCTGCTGCGCCAAGCCGTCCAGGGCATCAGCGATATCATCGTGACGCCCGGCCTCATCAATCGCGATTTTTCCGACATCCGGGCGACCATGTCCGGCATGGGTTACGCCATGATGGGCACCGCAACCGCAACCGGTGAAAACGCCGCCGTCGAAGCGGCGCGCCAGGCGATCAATTCGCCGCTCCTCGAAGATTCGCGTATTCGCGGATCGCGCGGCGTCCTCATTAACATTACTGGATCGAGCCGGCTCGGTCTGCACGAGGTGAATGAAGCCTGCTCCATCATCCGTGAAGCCGCCGATTGCGAGGACGTGCAGATTAATTTCGGCGTCATTCTCAATGAATCGTTAGGTGACGCGGTGAAGATTACTGTGATCGCCACCGGCTTCCAGCCCGAAAACGCGCCTGCTCCGAAGCGCACGGAAAAGATTGTGGTGGAGACTCGTCCTCCAGTAGTTGAAGCTTCACCGGCGCGAATCGAGGTACCGTCGCCGGAGCCTGAGTACGCTGAGCCTGAACCTTCACCGGCGATCGCCCAAGCCCCGCCGGGACGTCCTCTGCCTCCGCCGCAGCCGAATGGTTTTGATTCCGACGATCTCGACACACCAGCCTATTTGCGGCAAGGCAAGCTGCTGAACTAAACGGTAGTAGTACCTAGCGCATCCACATCGTGACGCCGCGGGCTTTCTGAAGCGCCCGAAAGGTTCGCAAATTGCACCAAGGCTTCTAATCTCGGTCGGATGCCGGCCGGGAGAGGCAAGCTCCTCCCCAAGTTTTTGATTTGGCAAAGCTTGCTTCTAAAGGAGTGCATGGTCGCGTTGTCCTGGCAAGGAATAAATGGCGCTATAGTCGGTCAGAAATACTCGCTCGAGAAGCTTCTGATGGCTAGTGGCGATCAGGCGACGTTCGCCGGGACGCTGTTGCCAACCGGGGACCGAATCACAGTCACCTGCTTTCCGGCTAGTGAGGAGCGGTACTGTTGGCCCGGCTACGCTTTCAATTTGCGTCATCCGCGGCTGCGTGCCGTTCTCGGAACAGGAGAAGATCTTATCGAAGGCTGCCTGGTGCGATACGTTGTCTTGGAGCCGGTGGATGCCCTGTTATCGGACTGCCTTGTCGATGAGGGTCCGCTGACGACCACCCTCGCCCGAAAATTCATGCAGGATCTGGTGGCTGGCCTTCACTATCTTCATCACAACAATCTGGTCTACTTCAATCTCAGGCCGGCGACGATTGCTCGAGTCGATCAGAACTGGCAGCTTGCGGATTTAGCGCTGCTCCGGCGAGCTGGATTAGTAGATCCCGCGGAATCGCGCCGCTTTCTGACACTTTCGCCGCAAACGCCGCCGGACGCCTATACCGGGCTCGTCTCGCCTGCCTGGGACATCTATTCGCTCGGCGTCACACTGAACCAATGCATGCTTGGTGAGGAGGGCATGCGCAGTGGCCGGACCCAGCGACTGCCGGCGCCCTTCGACATGATTGTGCGCGGCTGCCTCGCGCCGGAGCCCGACGACCGCATCTCGCTCGACGAGATTGCCTATGTTGTCGGAATGGATCTGGGAAGAGGCGGCCAGTCCCGCCAGGCCATGGCGTCCTAAGACTGTCCCGAGGCGGCGGAGGCAAAGACCTCGAGTTTGTGGATGACCTCACTGAAAGTGGATTCGAATAGCGGTACGACCACCCAAGTCGATCCGATAGGCACAACCACAGACCGGTCGGCGATGGCAAAGCTCTGCTCCATCCGCCGCGAAAGGAACTTGCCCAATTGGCTCCGGACCTGGGCGGCAGGTTCATCTCTCTGCAGCAACGCCAGGAATGCGCCGGGTCCCCATCGAAAGATCTGATCGTCGGCAAGCAGTCCCTGGGAGAGGTATTGCAGGAAGAATAAAACCACCTGGTCTCCGAGGGCGAAGCCGAAACGTGAGCTGATTGCCTGGATGCGGTCCAGCAGGAAGAGCGCGGCATAGGTATGAGCTCCTTCCTGGCAGGCAACCCTGATCGCCTGTTCCGCCTGAGGCCGCGTGGGGATTCCGGTCAGTTTGTCCGCGTCGCCGACGGGCACAATCTCTTTGGGTTCCCGAGCCTTCCTCAATCCATGATCGAGCTCTTCGACCACGCGCTTGGACTCATCCCGCTGCCGCACCGTCTCGGTTTGTATCGTTTCCAGACATTCCGAGAGGCGGGCTTTCAGCGTGCGCATGTCCTCGACCATCGAGGCGTGTTCGATCTGCTTCTCCAAGTCGCGCAGCCGGTGAATTGAGACCTCGCTCCCGTTCGAAATCTGCGACATCGCTTGAGTCAGCATCCCGACAATGCTCTGCAGTTCAATCCCTCTGGCCCGGATGAAGTTAGAAGTGCGTCGGTTGTAGTCCTGCATCGCCTTGACCGCCGCTCCCGTGGACACCAGAATATTGCTTGGCGAAGGATCCTCCGTCAGACTCTTTTGCAGGTCGGCGACAGTGGTCCGGAAAGCATCATAGTCGCCCCGGTCACCTTCCACGGCGTGAAGCCCAATCGCCTGTAACAGCAGTTGCGCCATCCGCTCGTACGCCGCAATCGATTCTTTACTGTCACCACCGCCCATATATTTCTTGATGGAAATCATTTGTTACTCGCCGTTTTTTGTCCGGAAAACGAGCGCAACCCCGATAATCTCTTGATCGTCGTTGACAATCGGAGCCGCTCTCTCTTCCACAATCGTTTCCGTTCCGTCCCGGGCCACCAGAATTCTCATCCTGGCGTCCGCGAGTGGAGCATCGGCATGTATCACGCGCATGATCGCGCACTCGGCGGGCCAGCGCGTGCCGCATTCCAAGACCTTAATAACTTCGAGCACGTCCCGGCCGACGACTTCCTGCTGATTCCACCCGGTGAGCGCCTCGGCTGCGGAATTGATGAACCTCACGCAGCCCAGCGAGTCCGCTGCAATAACCGCATCGGCGATGCATCGAAGTGTTGTTTCCAGCCACCTGTACTTTTCTTGCAGTCTGCACTCAGCGTCGTGCTTACTGAGCGCCATGTGGATGGTGCTTGATAGGTAGCGTTTCTGAAAGGGCTTGTGTACAAACCCATACGCTCCAGTGAGCGCAGCGCGAGCGATCGTTTCCTCGTCGTCTTCTCCCGTGAGATAAATGACCGGAACCTGGAACTCGTTCCAAATCAGCGCGGCGGCCTCGATCCCATCCATCGGGCCCTCGAGTTGTATGTCCATGAGGACCAAATCGAGCTTACGCCGCCTGGCGATTTCAACAGCTTCCTCGCCGCTCGTCACCATCGCCGCGATCGAGAAGTCTGAGTTGAGAAGGAACTGCCGAATCACGCAGGCAACGTTCGGGTTATCCTCTACTACCAAGACGTACGGCTTGATCACTAATCACTAGATCGGCCGATCTGGCAGAGTCTAGATCGCCCAAAGGGGATATCTTCGAATTATGGATGCGCCGAGTATTGCGCCTGGGGCGGTTGTAGTTTGACTTCGATGGTCTTCTCTTCTTCGTTGACATCGAATTTCTGTCCGAAAGTCTGATAGTGCTTGGCGATCACCTGAACAAGAATTTGCCCTTGGGGAATGGGCGGGATACTGGCGACGCCTTCCTGATTGGTCTTCAGTTCCCAACTGGTCCGGATTTTCTTGCCGAGCTTGACAATCGAACGGCCTTCGACGAACTTTACAAGCACGCTGGCGCGGTCAATCGGTTTCCCGTCCACATTCTTGACTTCGATGCGTAATTTGGTTGTCTGGGCGCCCGCCGGGCTGAGAAGGGCAGAGGCAAGCAGAGCGGTCGCGAGCACAAATGCATTTCGCATACTTCATTCTAGCAGCCGCCGAAAACGGCAGGCCAGGAGGTGCGCATTAGGAGGGGCGTGCGCCACAAAGGCTAGCTTTGCGAGACACCACTAGACAAGATCGGGAATCAGGAATTTGACCGGCATTCCGGCCGCCTCTGCAACCGCTTCGGCGGCGATGTAGCCGCTGCGGACAGCGCCTTCCATCGTCGCCGGCCATCCCGAGCGAGTCCAATCGCCGGATAGAAAGATGTTTTTCGCTCGCGTGACCGGTCCGGGACGAAGCTCCTCAGCGCCAGGCCGCGCCGAAAATGTAGCGCGTATTTCTTTGATCACGTGGGATCGTTCGAGCTTGGCTTGCCGGGCGGCAGGAAAGAATTCCTGCAGCTCTCGCAGCGTTAAAGCAATCACATCGGCCTTGGACATATTGGTCAGCGAGCGGGAAGCGCTGACTACCAGTTGCACGTAGCGTCCATCGCTCTTGTTGAACATCCACTGGACGGTTCGATCGAGCAGCGAGGCATGGGCCAAATCTGTGATTGGGCGGTCGAACCACAGATGGATACCTGTGATCGGCGAATACTCCACCCAGCCTGTGTCAATCCCCAGATCCGGCGCGACGCCCGCAAGACGTTCAGGAGGCAGACAGGCAATCACAAAGTCGGCCCCCCGAGCGATTCCGCTACCGACCGTCACCGATCCGGAAAGCTCGATCTTCTCGACCGGACAGCGAAGATGAATTTGGACTCTGTTGAGGCCGCGCCAGGCGTGGGCTCCGTACAGCTCACTCAGAGGCACGGCCGGGACCCCCATCTCGTAAGAATC
>Ga0075421_100006208_pt1 | contig 14549 bp, 15 predicted proteins | sample SoiMetdeltSBSDD5_FD_75292 | JGI IMG/M metagenome (GOLD analysis project Ga0075421, IMG submission 75292) | Bulk soil microbial communities from a Populus tree surrounding site in Tennessee, USA - Soil MetaG P. deltoides SBSDD5 | ecosystem: Environmental > Terrestrial > Soil > Tree plantation...
GCCGCCTCCGCCACCGCCGCCACCGCCGCCACCGCCGCCCGACCATCCTCCCCCACCGCCGTAGTAGATCGGCGGATGCGAGCGCCAGCCGCGCCCGCCGGCCGTATAGGCCTGGCGCGACGCGTTCCGCATGGCGCTGAGGATGGCCACCCCGAACACGCCGAAGATGAGGAACAGCAGGAGCACGGTCCCGAACGGCAACGGCTGACCGCGCTTCTGCTGCGGAGCGGCGGTCTTCGTCCCGGTCTCGCCGGCGATGCGCGCGTAGATGGCGTCGGTGGCCGCCTCGATCCCGGCCGCGTAGCGCTGCTCGCGGAAGCGCGGGGCCAGCGTCTCGCGGATGAGCGCTCCGGCGATCGCGTCCGGGATCACCGGCTCGAGGCCGTAGCCGACCTCCAGGCGGATCTTGCGATCGTCCACGAAGACGAGCATGACGACACCGTTGTCGAGCGACTTCTGGCCGATCCGCCAGCGCTGGGCGAGACGGATCGAATAGTCCTCGAGGCTCTCGCCCTCCAGCGAGCGAAAGATGGCCACGACCACCTGAGCGCCCGTGGCGCGCTCGTGCTCGGCCAGCCGGGACTCCAGTCGCTCGCGCTCGTCGGGCCGCAGGAGGCCGGCGTAGTCGTTGACACGGCCGGTCGGCGCCGCCGGAATGGCCAGCGCGAGGGCGAGGACAACCGCGAGCAGCAGGCTAGAACTTCACTTTGGGCGGCGTGGCGCTGTCGGGGGTGGCCTCGAAGAACGCCTTGGGCCTGAAGCCGGCGATCCCGGCCACGAGGCTGCCGGGGAAGAGACGGAGGCGCGTGTTGTACTCGCGCACGGCCTCGTTGAATCGCTGGCGCTCCACGGTGATGCGGTTCTCGGTGCCCTCGAGCTGCGTCTGGAGGGCGAGGAAGTTCTGGTTGGACTTGAGCTCCGGATAGCGCTCCACGGTGACGAGGAGCCGGCTCAGCGCGCCGGAGAGCTGGTTCTGGGCGGCCTGGAACTTCTGCATCGCCTGGGGGTCGTTCAGCGCCTCCGGGGTGAGCCGGACGCCGCTGGCGCTGGCCCGCGCCTGCGTCACCTCGTTCAGGACCGTGCGCTCCTGGGCGGCGAAGCCCTTCACCGTCTCGACGAGATTCGGGATGAGGTCGGCGCGCCGCTGATAGACGTTCTGGACCTGCGCCCACTTCTCGTTGACGTTCTGCTCGAGCGAGACGAGCTGGTTGTTGATGCCGATGCCCCAGACCACGAGGCCGACCACGACCACCACCACCACGACGAGGCCGATCACGAGCGCGCGCACGAACGCGATTATACCCGTATTGACCGGCGACGCGGGCGGCGCATAGACTCCCGCGCGTGACGGATTCGCTCCCGACCTATCGGATCAAGGCGCGCAACACGTCCTCGACGGGCGAGAACGCCATCCACGACGACGAGACGGCGCGCCGCTACGGGTTTCAGGGCGGCCTGGTGCCCGGGGTGATGGTCTACGCCTACATGACCCAGCCGCTCGCCGCGGCCTTCGGGGCCGCGTGGCTGACGCGCGGCACCGCCAGCGTGCGCTTCGTGAAGCCCGTCCTCGACGGCGAGGAGCTGGTGGTCAGCGGCCGGGTGACCGCGCGGGACGGGCGCGGCACGGCGGTCACGCTGACCGCCGGCACCGCGACCACACCGGAGTGCGCAACCCTGACGGCCACCGTCCCCGCCGGCCAGCCGACACCGGTGAACGTCGCCCTCTACCCGGCGGGCGCTCTACCGGACCCGCGGCCGGCGGCCACCCGTGAGCACCTGATGTCGCTCGAGCGGCTCGGCACGCCGGAGGCGCACTACGACGCGGCGAGGGCCTCCGACTATCTCGCCAAGGTGGACGACGCGCTGGCGCTCTATCGCGGCGCCACCGCCAGCCTCCACCCCGGCTTCCTGCTCGAGCAGGCGAACCGCGCGCTCGATCGAAACGTGAAGATGGGCCCCTGGATCCACGTCGGCAGCGTGGTGCGGCACCTCGCGGCCGCGCGCGTGGGCGACCACGTCGCCACCCGGGGAAAGGTGCGCTCGATCTTCGAGAAGAAAGGCCGCGAGTTCGTCGAGCTCGACCTCGTCGTCATGGCCGGCGCGCCGGCGCGACCGATCGCCCACGTCCTGCACACCGCCATCTATCGCCTGCCGCCCGCCTGACGTCGCCGCGCGCGTCCGGGACGTTGCTTCGCCTTCCCGCGCGTGTTAGAACCGGGCATTCCGAGGAGGCCCTGATGGATCTGAATCTGTCGGCCGAGGATCGCGCGTTCCGGGACCAGACGCGCACGTGGTTCCAGCGCAACGTCCCCCACAGCGAGCTCAAGACCCTGGAAGAGCGCCGCGCCTGGCACCGCACGATGTTCGACGCCGGCTACGTCGGCATGGGCTGGCCCAAGGAGTACGGCGGACAGGCCGCCTCTCCCATGAAGATGGCCATCGTCGCCGACGAGATGGCGCGCGCCAACGCCCCCGCGCCGATCAACGGACTCGGCATCGGCTTCATCGGGCCCACCATCATCGTCCACGGCACCGACTGGCAGAAGCAGAGATACCTGCGAAAGATACTGTCGGCTGAGGAAATCTGGTGTCAGCTCTATTCGGAGCCGAATTCCGGCTCGGATTTGGCCAGCCTGCGCACGCGGGCGGAGGACCAGGGCGAATATTTTCGCGTGAACGGCCAGAAGATCTGGACGAGTGGCGGTCACATCTCCGACTGGGGCATCCTGCTCGCGCGCACCGATCCCGGGGTGGCCAAGCACAAGGGAATCTCGTGCTTCCTGCTGAACATGCGGCAGCCCGGCGTGGAGGTGCGCCCGCTGAAGCAGATCACGGGCAGCGCGGAGTTCAACGAGGTCTTCATGACCAACGCGCGGGCGGAACGAGCCGACCTGCTCGGCCGTCTCGGCCAGGGCTGGGAGATCGCGCAGACGACGCTCGGCTTCGAGCGCGGCGGCAACTCGATCGCGCGGGTCACCCGCTACGCCTCCGCCTTCGACCGGCTCGTGGAGGCCGCGCGGAAGCTCAAGCGCGGCGGCAAGCCGCTGCTCGAGGACCCCGTCGTGCGGGCCAAGCTGGGCAAGATCTACGCGGAGATCGAGGTGCAGCGCTATGCCTCGCTGCGCGTGCTGTCGGCGCTGCAGAAGGGCGACTCACCGGGCGCCGCCTCCTCCATCACCAAGCTCTCCTACAGCGAGTTCGAGAAGCGCTACTACGAGCTCTGCCTCGAGATCCTCGGCTCCTACGGCCAGGTCACCGACGGCGGGCTCGAGGAATCGAGCCTCGACGTGGACTCGTCCTCCGGCGTGCGCTCCAGCTGGGCCTACGCGTTCCTGTGGGCACGGGCGGGCACGATCTACTCCGGCTCGTCGGAGATCCAGAAGAACGTCATCGGCGAGCGCGTGCTCGGTCTCCCCAAGGAGATCCGCGCCGACCGCGTGAAGTCGTAGGAGGCGAGCGTGGACTTCTCGTTCAGCTCCGATCAGCAGCTCCTGAAGAACTCCGCGCGCGCCTTCCTCGACGAGCACGTGAAGCCCGTGCACGTCCGCGCCCTCTGGGACGACCCGCGCGGCGAGAGCGAGGCGCTCTGGAAGGAGATGGCGCAGCTCGGCTGGCTCGGCCTCGCCCTGCCGGAGGACGCCGGCGGCAGCGCGCTGGGCCTCGTGGAGACGTCGATCCTCCAGGAAGAGCTCGGTCGCGCCGCCTGCCCGTCCCCGTACCTGCCGACGGTGCTGGCGGCCACCGCCATCGCCCGCTTCGGCAGCGCGGCGCAGAAGAGCCGCTGGCTGCCGGCGGTCGCGGGCGGCAGCGCGCGCGCCACTCTTGCGCTCCTCGAGCGCGAGCTCGACTGGAGCCCGACCTCGGTCCAGACCCGCGCCGAGGAGCGCGGCGGCAAGGTGACGCTCACCGGCGTGAAGCAGTTCGTGCCGTGGGCGCACGTGGCCGACGTCATACTGATTCCCGCGCGCGTCGGCTCGTCGGTCGCGGTCTACGCGGTGGACTCCTCGGCCCCCGGCGTCAAGATCACGCCCCTGACCAGCATGGATCCGGGCATGCGCGTGTGCACGGTGACGCTGGACGGCGCCAGCGTGGCCGCCGAGGCGCGGCTGCCGTCGGAGGGAGCGCTTCCGTTCCTGCTCGAGCGTGGCGCCGTCGGCGCCGCCGCCGAGATGCTGGGGGCCGCGCGGCGGTGCCTGGACATGGCGGTGGAGTACGCGAAGGTGCGCGAGCAGTTCGGCCAGCCCATCGGGTCGTTTCAGGCGATCCGGCACAAGTGCGCCGAGATGCTCATGGACGTCGAGAACTCGCACGCCGCGGTGTACTACGCCTCCTGGTCGCTCGAGAACGGAACCGAGGACGGCTCCCTGGCCGCCTCCGTCGCCAAGGCCTACGTCAGCGACGCGTCGCGGAAGGTCTGCGGCGACGCCATCCAGGTGCACGGCGGCATCGGCTTCACCTGGGAGTACGACCTGCACCTGTACTTCAAGCGCGCCAAGGCGCTGGAGCCGATGTACGGCGACGCCGACCATCACCGCGAGCTCATCGTGCGGCGGGTCGCCCGCTGACGCGAGGTGGCTGACCTCCGCCCTCCGCTCGACGGCATTCGTGTCGTCGACCTGACCAGCTACATCGCGGGCTCGTACGCGGCGACGATGCTGGCCGACATGGGCGCCGAAGTCTTGAAAGTCGAGTCGCTCGAGGGCGACTCCTTCCGCGAGCTGCCCGGCTTCCACGCGTGGAATCGCGGCAAGCGCTCCGTCTCCGTCAATCTGAAGTCTCCCGACGGGGCGGCCGTCGTGCACCGCCTGGTGGGCGAGGCGGACGTGGTCATGGAGAACATGCGGCCGGGCGTGGCGGAGCGCCTCGGCATGGGCGAGGCCGCGCTGCGTGCGATCAACCCGCGGCTCATCTACTGCTCGACGACGGCGTTCGGCTCCACCGGCCCGTGGATCGACCGGCCTGGCTTCGATCCGGTGCTGCAGGGCATGGCGGGGATCATGGCCCTCCAGGGCTTCGGCGGGCCGCCGCAGTATCTGCGGATCGCCGTCGTCGACTACTACGCGGCGGCACTCACCGCGCAGGCCGTGCTGGCCGCGCTGCTCGTCCGCGAGCGCACGGGCGTGGCCCAGAAGGTCGAGACGTCGCTATTCCATGCCGTGGCCGCGCTGCAGGCCGGGAATTTCGTGAACTATCCGGGCAAGCAGTCGGTCTTTCGCGACAACCCGACGTATCGGCTGTACCAGGGCCAGGACGGCGGCTGGCTGTTCCTCGCCTGCGGCAACCAGTCGTTCTGGAAGAAGCTCTGCCAGGCGCTCGACATGACGGAGCTGACGGACGACCCGCGCTTCGCCTCGTGGATGCTGCGCCTCGACAACCGCGAGGTGCTGCTGCCGATCATGGAAGCGCGGTTTCGCTCGCGGTCCCGCGACGCGTGGCTGGAGACGCTCCGCGCTCACGACATCCCGGCCGGGCCCGTGCACACGATCGAGGAGTTTCGCCGGCATCCCCTGACCCAGCATCACGGGATGGCGCGCACGTACGACCACCCCGAAGTGGGCACGCTGACCCTGCCCGGCTCGTCGCTCCTGTTTTCCCAGACGCCGACGCAGGACGTCGGGCCCGCGCCAACGCTCGGCCAGCACACCGACGAGGTGCTGCGCGCAGCGGGCTACGACGAGGCCGGATTGGCCGACCTCCGCAGCCGCAAGGTGATCCGATGAATAACTATCAGACCCTCAGCTACGTGGTGGCCGAGCAGGTGGCCACCGTCACCCTCAACCGCCCCGAGGTCCACAACGCCATGAACGACGCCATGCGGCGCGAGCTCACGCGCTGCTTCGAGTCGCTCGCCACCGACGACGACGTCAAGGTGGCGGTGATCACAGGCGCCGGCGAGCGCGCGTTCTCGGCGGGCGCGGACATCCGCGAGTTCGTGGAGCCGCTGGTGCCGGTGAAGTTTCGCGAGCACCGCCGGCGCGTCGACTTCCGGCAGGCGATGGATCGCTGCGGCCAGCCGATCATCGCCGCCATCAACGGCTTCGCGCTCGGCGGCGGGCTGGAGCTGGCCCTTGCGTGCGACATCCGCATCGCGGCCGCCGGGGCCACGCTCGGGCTCACCGAGATCAACCTGGCCATCATCCCGGGCGGCGGCGGCACCCAGCGCCTTCCGCGCCTGGTGGGCCGCGGCAAGGCGCTCGAGATGATCCTGACCGGCGCGCGCATCCCCGCCGACGAAGCGCTGCGCATCGGGCTCGTGGAGCGCGTGGTGCCGGCGGGCGAGGCGTTGAAGGCCGCCACCGAGCTGGCGCGCGCCATCGCAGCCAAGGCCCCGGTGGCGCTTCGCTACGCCAAGGAAGCAGTCGTGAAAGGCCTCGAGCTGCCGCTGGCCGATGGCCTGCGTCTGGAGGGCGATCTCTCCACGCTGCTGCGCACGACGGAGGACCGCGTGGAAGGTGCGAAGGCCTTTCTGGAGAAGCGCCCGCCGCGCTGGAGCGGGAGGTAGCGCTGCCGTTCTCGTACTACGCGCGACTGTCGCGCGCGCAGCAGGCCGTCTACCGCAAGAGCGACGCCGTCACCGAAGTACGCCTGCCCCAGCCCGCCCTCCTCTACCCCGCCGTCGACGGCGTCGACGCCGCGCTGGTGAGCGAGGACCGGGCGGCCACCCAGCAGGCGAGCGACCGGCTGATCAAGGGCCTCCTGGAGATGCTGCGCCTGCCGCCCGTCCGCGTGGAGGTGCTGGCCGCGCGCCCGCACGCGCGGTGGGGCGAGCTGCACGGGCTCTACACGGCCGAGCGCGGGAAGACCCCGAAGATCCAGCTCTGGATGCGGACCGCCAAGCAGAAGCGCGTCGTCGCGTTCCGGACGTATCTTCGAACGCTGCTCCACGAGGTGGGCCATCACGTCGACTACACGGGCTTGCGGCTGGCGGAGTCGTACCATACGGAGGGCTTCTACAAGCGCGAGTCGAGCCTCTTCCATCAGCTCGTCACCGACAGGAGGGCAACGATGCCGACCATGGAGGACTACGCCAAGCAGCCGCGCGAGCAGCGCCTGAAGCGACTCGAGCGCACCGCCGACGAGCTCGTGGCCGCGATCCGAGGCCAGTCCGAGGCGACGCTTTCCCGGCGCCCGGACGCACGGAACTGGGCGGCCAACGAGGTGGTCTGCCACCTGCGGGACGCCGAGGAGCTGTTCATGGTGCGCTTCGAGACCATCATGGCCTCGGACGAGCCCGCGCTGACGGCGCTCGATCCCGACCGGTGGGCGAGCGAGCGCCAGTACTCGAAGAACGACGCGGGGGAGGCGGTGGCCGCCTTCCGGCGGCGCCGACAGGAGTCGCTCGCGTTTCTCCGGAAGCTCGATCCCGAGCAGTGGCAGCGCGGCGGCGTTCATCCCGTGCGCGGGCGGTTCACGCTCGACGACTTCGCCACGCTGATGGCGTGGCACGACGACAACCACCTCGATCAGCTCAAACGCGCCCTGGCCGGGAAGGCCTAGCCCTCAGCGGAACTGCGGCGCGATCTCCTTCATGAAGCGGTCGAGGGCGGGCTTGGGGTCCTTCATGAAGAGGGTCGGGATGAACAGCGTCTCGACGCCGGCCGCACGCAGGCGGCCGATCTTGTCGCGGATCTCGCCGGCGGAGCCGGCCAGCATCGTGTCGCGAGCGACGGCGTCGGCCATGCCGAATCGCCTGGTGAGCGCCGTGTAGAGCTTGTCGATCTCGGCGCGGTCGTCGGAGAAGAGCAGCGCCATGTTGGCGGAGCGCATGAGCGACTTCGGATCGCGTCCGGCCGCCCGGCAGTAGCCGTCGAGCAGCGCGCCCTTGCGCCCGAGGACGTCGGGACCGCCCCACACGTTCCAGTGATCGGCGTGGCGGGCGACGATCTTGAGCGTGACCTTCTCCCCGCCGCCGCCGATCATGAGCTCGGGGTGCGGACGCTGGACCGGCTTGGGCGAAAGCGGCGCGTCCGCGAGCTGATAGTAGCGGCCTTTGAAGGTGGCGCGGTCCTGCGTCCACAGCGCCTTCAGCACCTGGCACGCCTCGTCGAGGCGCGCCAATCGTTCGGGCACCGTGTAAAACGGAATGCCGTACGCCTCGTGCTCGTTCTGCTGCCAGGCGGCTCCGAGGCCGCAGATCAGCCGGCCGCCGGAGATGATGTCCACCTGCGCCGCCATCTTGGCCAGCACGGCGGGATGCCGATAGGTGTTGCCGGCCACGATGGTCCCGATCCGCATCCGGCGCGTCAGCGGAGCCAGCGCGGCCAGCGTGGTCCAGCACTCCATCACGTCGCCGTTCTTGTCCGGCGTGTTCGGCATGAAGTGATCCGTGACGCAGGCGGCGTCCCAGCCGCTCGCGTCCGCGTGAGCCCACAGGTCGCGCACGCCCTCCCACGTGGTGAGGCCGAGTCCGGTGAAGATCGCGAAGCGCATGGGGTCAGTCCTCCGTGAGACGGGTCAGCGTGTACGCTGGCGCCAGTCCTGTGGCGTCGGCGGCGGGGTATCGGCGGCGCGGTCACCTCGGGACGGCTTCAGATCGACCCAGCCCTTGGTGCGCATGCACTCGTCGTCCAGCGCCCCGCGCTTGGAGCAGGCGGCATGGTCGCGCTGGAACTCCGCCGTCGTGTACGGCTCGTTGACCTTCATCCATTGACTCGTGGAGCTCGACGCGCATCCGGCGAGCGCACTGGCGGCGGTGGCCAGGAGCAGGGCGATCCTCAGCATTGGGCCGCATTGTACCGGGTGCTCATGGCGCGCGTCCACGCCTCACCGGGCGCGCCCCGCCTCGGCCACGCGCATGCCCCGGACCGGGTGTATGGTCTTAGGGGAGACCCCCAATGCGCGACGGCTTCAGCGACGGTGTGTGGTCGGCGCTCGCCGAGACCCGGGAGCGGTTGGCAGCTATCCTGCCCGGGTTCGTCGTCTTCTTCACCCTGCTGCTCTTCGGTTTGCTCTGCGGCTGGCTGGTGCGGGTCGTGCTGAGCCGCGGCGCGCACGCCATCGGGTTCGACCGTCTCATGGAGCGCTCCGGACTGGCCGCCTCGCTGCGCCGCGCCGGCGTGCTTCGCTCGCCCTCGGACGTGCTCGGCCTCATCGCGTTCTGGTCGGTGTTCGTGTTCTTCGCGAGCGCCGGCGTGGATGCGGTGGCGCCGGCCAGCGGCGGTAGCGCCACCGCGCTGCTGCTCGCGTTCCTCCCGCCCCTGTTCGCCGCCGTCCTGATCCTCGTGGTCGGCTGGCTCATCGCCAACTTCCTGAGCCGCACGATCCTGATCGCCGCCGTCAACGCGCGCGTCCCCGAGGCGCGGTTGCTGGCCCGCGTGGCGCACTGGGGCGTCCTGCTCTTCGCCGTGGCCACCGCGCTGACGCACCTGGGCATCGGCAAGGAGATGGTGCTGGTGGCCTTCGGCATCACCTTCGGCGGGCTCATCTTCGCCCTGGCTCTGGCGTTCGGCCTCGGCGGTCGCGACATCGCGGCCGATCTGCTGGCCCGCCGGCTGCGGCGCGAGACTCCTCCGCCGCAAGAGCATCTGACGCACCTCTGACACCGGCCGCGCCGTCAGGCGCGCGCAGGATCGAACAGCACGTAGCCCACGCCGCGGCGCTCGAGCCAGACCCGGCCGAGCTCGGCGCGACGATACCGCCTGGGGACCTCGGCGACGGTCGTCGCGGCCGGGTCGTTCACGAGCACCGCGTCGTTCTCGTAACCCGTGAGCACGACCAGGTGTCCCGTCGTCGACTCGATGGCGGCGCCCGTTAGCTCGCCCGCGGCGTAGCGGACCGACGCGACGATCGGTAGACCGCGCGCCAGGCACCATGCCGCCGTCGGCCAGTCCGGAAAGCGCAGGAGATACCCGGCCACGCCGCGCATCGCGGCCGCGCGGATGGCGGCGGGCCATACGCCGTACTGGTCGGTGCCCGCGTGATATGCGTCGCGGGCGACGGCGGCCGGGGCCGCGGCGCGTCCCAGGTAGCCGAGGACCATGGCCACGCTGGTCGCCGAGCAGATCCGCAGGGCGATGGCCGGATCCTCGGTGCGCTGGGTGAGCGGCGGCACCGCGAGGCTGGCCGCACCGATCGGGGCGCCGATGTCGGCGCGCTCGTCATCGGCCGCCGAGAGCGTCATCAGCCAGGCGCCGGCCAGGGGACCGCGGCATCGAACTCGGAGTCGCACCGCGTCGATCGGGCGCGTCGCGCGGAACTCGTCGACATCGGCCGTCAGCGCGCCGGCCGACGAGGGCAGCGGCGGAAAGCTGGCATCGCCCAGCGTGACGGTGGCCACCCATGGTGACCAGACGCCGTCCATCCGAGCGCTGACCTCGAAGCGAAACGCCGGTGGTGTGGCGGCCAGCAGGGAGAACGATGGAAGAAGATGCACGGCCGCGCGGCGCGGAGACCAGTCAGCGCCCTCGAGGACGGTGTCGCCCGCGTCGACACGCGGCGCGACACTGACGTCGACTTCGCGCCGGCACGCCGGCGGCACGACGCGGTCGATGGCGGCCGGCTCGATTCCCGACGCCGCGACGAAGAGGTCGGACGTCAGAGCGGTGGGTCCCGTCGGCGAACGGCACGCGGGAAAATTCGGTAACGAACTTCCCTCCGCGTCCGACCGGCGCGACCGAAGCCTGCGACGCGCCGAGCGCCGGGTACGGGCATACGCCTTGCACCGGCGCACGCGACATTCGCGCCCCCGCGACGAAAGGAGACCGCATGACGTTCGGAAAGTGTGTCTGGGACGGCTGCACCCGTCACGCCGAGAAGGAGGCCACCGGGGCCTGCCGCGCACACCATCAGAAGATTCGCGAGGCCCGCTGCAGCGCCTGCCAGGGTCCGCTCCGCAATCGCCTGGAGGTCGAGCGAGGGCGGTGTCCGCGCTGCGCCACGGCTCGCGCTGCTTGACACTGTCACGATCATTCGCTTCCGAGCATCTTGCATCGACTTGCGTCGCCCGCGCGAGCGTTCGTCTGAAAAGCCCAGTAATTCGTGGCTCGACCCGTGGCACTCGCGTTGCACCCTGACACGGGCATGTCGACCGAGCCCGAACCCACCCAGCCCGAGTCCTCCGAGCCGATTCCCCCAGGGCCGGTCGTTCATCAGTTCACGGTCCTGCGCGGAATGGCGGTCGCCCTCGTGATCGAGACCTGCGACTGGTATTCCGGGCTCCTGCAGGCAGCGCTCGCGCGCGTCAGGCTCGAAGGCCAGAACTGACCGATCGGTGGGATGTCGGGGGCCGCGGGCGGTCGATGCCGCCCGCGGCAGACCCCTTGGTCTTTTGCGCAGCACCGCGGCTGCGCGCCCCGGCATCGCCGGGGCATTCTTGAGCGGAACTGGGCGCCCTCGCAGGACCGCTAGCAGGTCGCGCGTGGCGCGGCGAACGAGTCCGGTGGCGCGTTCTCCATCCACACCTCCTGGATTGGAGTTTTGCCCTCGACGGCGATCCGAGCGACACGCCCGCTCGCCGTACTTCCCGTCTACTCCCCGCCGCTCCGGTCGTCAAGCGTGATGTTCGAGCGTCAGCGGCTGCCGCGCAGCCGCGGATCGAGCACGTCGCGAAGCGCGTCGCCGAGCATGTTGAAGCCGAAGACGGCGAGCGAGATGGCGACGCCGGGCCAGATGGCCATCCAGGGCGCGCGGAACATGTACGTGCGGCCCGAGCCGGACAGCATGGCTCCCCACGACGGATAGGGCGGTGGGACACCGAAGCCGAGGAAGGACAGCGCCGACTCGGCGAGGATCACGGCGCCGAGGCCGATGGTGGCGAGGATGACGATGGTCGCGGTCACGTTGGGCAGGATGTGACGGACGATGATGCGGCCGTGGCTACAGCCGATGGCGCGTGCCGCCTCCACGAACTGGTTCTGCATGACCGTCAGGGCCGCCGCACGGATCACGCGGGAGTTCGTGGCGGCCGCGATGATAGCGACGGAAAGGATGAGGTTGACGCGGCCGGGGCCGAGCACCGCCATGACCGAGAGGATGATGATGAGATAGGGAAAAGACAGCCACGCGTCGACGACCCGCTGAACGATGAGGTCGTAGGCGCCGCCAAAGTAGGCGCTCGACACTCCGATGGCGGTGGCGACGACGATCGCGAGCGCGATCGTCGCGAAGCCCACCGTGACCGAGACGCGCGCGCCGTACACGATGCGGCTCCACAGGTCGCGACTGAGGTTATCCGTGCCGAGCCAGTGCGCCGTGCTCGGCGGCTTCATGCGCGCGCCGCGAATCGTCTCGTCGTACGCATAGGGCGCGATCTGCTCGGCGAAGATGGTCATGACCAGCATGGCGACCACGATGACGCCGCCGATGGCACCGAGAGGCTTCCGGCGCGCGAACCGCGCCAGCGCCAGGACGCAGCGCGAGGCAGCGCCGCGGCGGCGCGCCAGGACCGGCGAGGGCGCGGCGCCGTTCAGATCGATGGTGGCGGTGGTGCTCAATAGCGGATCCGCGGATCGAGGACGCCGTAGAGCACGTCCACCCCGAGGTTGACCAGCACGACGGTGGAGACCACGAGCAGATTGACGCCCTGGATGACCGGATAGTCGCGCTGATTGATGGCGTCGAAGAGGAAGCGGCTCACGCCGGGAAGGCCGAAGATCGTCTCGATGACGACGGTGCCGCCGAGGATCAACGGCAGCTGCGTGCCGAGCAGCGTGATCACGGGAATGACGGCATTCCGGAGGCCGTGCTTGACGATCACCTTCCGCTCGGTGAGCCCCTTGGCCCACGCCGTCCGCACGTAGTCCTGGCGCAGCGCCTCCAGCAGCATGCCGCGCGTGAGGCGCATGAGGGCGGCGGCCGAGGCGATACCCAGGATGAGGGCGGGCAGGAGCATCTGGACCATGTGGCCGAGCGGGTCTTGCCGGAAATCGACGAAGCCGGTGAGGGGCCGCCACCCCCACCAGATGGCCGGCATGACGATCAGAAGGGTGGCGAGCCAGAATCCCGGCAGCGAGAGGCCCAGGATCGCCACGCTGCGCGCGACGTAGTCGGCGATCGTGTCCTGCCGCGCGGCCGCCAGGACGCCGATGGGCAGCGCGATCACCAGCGCGATCACCGTCGCATAGAGGGCCAGCTCGGCGGTGACGGGAAGGCGCTGCCCGAGCTCCTGCATCACCGGCCGCCGTGTCCACAGCGACTCGCCGAGGTCGCCGCGCACGGCGCGCCCGAGCCACTCCGCGTACTGCACGTGCAGCGCCCGGTCGAGACCTAGCTTGGCGCGCAGCTCGTCGATGTCCTTGGCGTAGGAGGTCTCGGCCAGCATCAGCTGCACGGCGTCGCCCGGAATCAGGCGCGGCAGCGTGAAGACGATCACCGACGCGATGACCAGCGACGGGATCGCGATCAGCAGCCGCCGCGCCAGGTACCGCTTCAGCACGACTCGCTCAGCGGTCGAGCCAGGCGGCCATCAACCGCCCGCCGTAGTCGTAGCCCACGTTGGGGCCGTAGTTCTTCAGCGAGCCGTCCCAGACGCCGACGTAGATGCCCGACGGCACCTGCACGTAGTACTGCTGCTTGGCCAGGTAGCGCTGGATCTCGTTGAGGACCTCGCGGCGCTTCGGAACGTCGAACGTGCGCCGCTGCTTCACCAGCATGTCGGCCAGCACCGGATCGTTGATGTGGCTCTGGTTCTTCGGCTCGCCCGGATAGTACTGGGCGAAGATGAAGTTGTCGGGATCGAGGAACGGCGTCTGCGGCCCGAACGTCATCGAGTCGAACTTGCCCTGGAAGCACGACGCGATGTAGGCGCCGTACTCCTTCTGGTCGATCTTCGCGTCGATGCCGACGTCCTTGAGGTACTTCACGATCAGCTGCATCGCATCGACGAGAATCGTGGAGCCGTAGGTGGTGAAGCACAGCGTGCCGGGGAACCCGCTCGGGTAGCCGGCGGCGGCCAGCAGGCGCTTGGCTTCGCCCGGGTCGTGCTTGAAGTACTTCGCGCCCTCGCCGAGCTGATCGATCGGCAGCGTCCAGTCCTTCAGCGCGGCGGGCACGGCGGGGTTGAACACGCCCACGCCCTCCGCCGTCGCGTCGAGAATCCCCTGGCGGTCGATGGCGTGGGAGATGGCCTGGCGCACGCGCACGTCGCTGAACGGCTTCTGATCCGTGCGCATCGAGATGTGGCTCATGACGTTGGCCGGGAACTCGGCGGTCTTGAGGTTCGGACGCTTCTGCTTCAGCGTGTCCTTGATCTGCACCCAGTCCGTGCGGTTGATGATCCCGGGATTCTCCCAGCCGAGGTCGTATTTGCCGGCGAGGAACGATGCGATACGTGAGGCATTGTCCTCGTCGACGGTGACCTCGATCCGCTCGATGTGCGGCAGGTTCGGCAGGAAGTAGGTCGGGTTCCGCACCAGGGTGAAGCCCACGTTCGGGCGGTAGCTGTCGAGCATCCACGGGCCGGTGCCGATGACGGCCTCCGGCTTCTTCATGTCCCCGAACTTCTCGATCGCTTCCTTGGCCACGATGGCGACGGCCATCGGCGAGGCCAGCATGTCGAGGAACCAGGCGAACGGCTCCTTCAGCGTGAACTTCACCGTGTACTTGTCGACCGC
>Ga0075421_100006210_pt1 | contig 14548 bp, 19 predicted proteins | sample SoiMetdeltSBSDD5_FD_75292 | JGI IMG/M metagenome (GOLD analysis project Ga0075421, IMG submission 75292) | Bulk soil microbial communities from a Populus tree surrounding site in Tennessee, USA - Soil MetaG P. deltoides SBSDD5 | ecosystem: Environmental > Terrestrial > Soil > Tree plantation...
GCCCGCCACCCGCGCGAACAGATCCTCAAACCCAGCCTGCCACGTCTCTAAGTCCACACCAGTGACCACATTGGACACAGTGACGAACTATAGTGTATCGAAGTACCGTTGTAAAACTAGATATTTGTGTGCAACCAGAAGGGTACCCGGCGCGACTTGACAGAGTGACGTCGACGGAGTCATTTCCTGTGATATATGAGGCTCAATATGACTCGATGATTCGGCTCGCCTACGTAACCACGGACAGCCTGGCTGCGGCCGAGGACATCGTGCAGGACGCCTTCCTTGATCTATACCGGAACCTGCCCGACATCGACGACCCGGTGCGCTGGCTGCACCGGGTCGTGGCCAACCGGTCCACATCCTGGTTGCGTCGGCTGATCGTGGCCCGCCGGTACCTGCAGCGGGCTGTGGTAGAGACCGATCATCCACCGCCTGACTCTGGACGCACCGCCGTCAGGCGGGGGCTATCGCGGCTCGGGCCGCGTTACCGGGCGGCCGTGTTCCTGCGCTACTACCTGGATCTGTCCGAAGCGGACATCGCCGCCGCGCTGGGTTGCCGGCCCGGCACTGTGAAGTCGTTGCTGCACCGTGCGTTGACCAGACTGAGGGAGCATCTTGATGAAGACTGATCCCGCGGCCGCCGTCCGCGACTACATCGCCTCCCTGCGCGTCCCAGCGGCACCGCCCGTTTCCCGGATCGTCGGTCGGTCGCGCCGGGTATCCAGGGTAAGGGCATGGCTAGTACCCGTTCCCGCCGGTCTGGTCGTGGCCGCGGTGCTGTTGCTGTCGTCGTTGCGGGCCGGCACGGGCCAAGCTCCCCAGATCGCAGACGACGGACGGCCACCGGCCCTGCCGACCAGATTCGCCGGGTACTCGTACTTCACCGGCTCGGTCTCTCAGTCTCCGCCTGGCCCGGCGATCGCGGTGTACCAGCAGGGCTGGGGTGTCGAGCTTGCCGACTTCCCGCAAGGCCTCGTGCTCGGCGCCCGAGGAGACGTATACCGCCGGGTCGATTTGGCAGACAGTCGAGAGGACTCCCAGGATCAGGGTGATCCCGCGCCGATGCTACTGTCTCCGGACGGTACTCAGGTGGCAGTGGGCAGCCACAACGGCTTGGGCGACCTCGCGCTGCTCGACCTGCGCACGGGCCGGGTCCGCAGCGTCCCGGCTGCCCGCGGTCGTGCGGTCCGGCCGCTAGCGTGGTCGCGCGATGAGCGTCGCATCGCGGCGATCGAGCTGAGTAAATCCGCGTCGAATCAGACGTTCGCGGGGGCATTGGTGGTCTTCGACCTCACAGACGGCACGGCTAAGCGGTGGCCGGAGCATCAGGCGATCTCGATGGCAGTGTTTTCACCTCGCGGCGACGAACTCGCCGTGCAGGGCGAGGGTATCTACATCCTCGACCTCGATGGTCGCAGAGTGCGCACGCTCACCCCGCCGGGCCAGCCCTATCTCACCTCGGAGGCGGCATGGTCCCCCGACGGTGGCCTCATCGCCGCCATCAACCGGGAAGAGCCGCAAAACAGCGGCGTCTACTCGCTGGTCTTCCTGGACCCCACCGGGCGGGATCAGGCGCTACCCAACCCGATCCGCGGTGTGGCACACAACGCCGTGGTCGGCTGGACGGCGGCCGACCGGCTGCTGACCCGAACCGACGACCAGCTGGTCGAGGTCGACATCCGCTCAGCGCAGCGGCGCACACTGTCCGAATTCAACACCTCCGGCGGCAACTACGCCATGGCGCGGATCCAGTTCGCTGCTGACCTCCTCGTCGGCGTCCAGATCCGCGCGGCGGACAACCCGAACCGCGGGCCATGGCCTATATGGTGGCAGAACGCCCTGGCAATCATCATCCTGTTGACCGGTCTGGCCGTGACTATGCTGACGCGCCGCCTGATGCGGCGCCGCCATTCTCGGCCGAGAGCGACGAGGACGCCCATCTGATGCGGCCGGATCAGACGCGGGCAATTGAGGCGTACGGCCGGTATTCACGATCAAACGATACAGCCTGCTATTAGCATCCATCTATTGAATAGTGTTCTAAACTGCCGGGCAAGGGTCCACGGCAGTCGAGGGTTTGGCGGAACAGCTTTCGGCCAACGTAACACTCAGATCACCCTGTTGGGAGATCCCGAGCGCGCGGCCGCCATGTCCTCCTGACCTCTCTGCGGCCAAACGCGTTTAGCCGCCCCCATCGACCGGGGATGTCAAGTAGTGTAAGCTGCTCGATTCCGACTGGGAGTGCCGGGTCGATAATCAAATGAGTGTCGAGTGGTTCGAGGCCGAGCATGGTCCGCAGTAGCAGCAACGAGGTGCCGGTTGACCAGGCTTGCGGGCTGCAGGCGGTGGGGTATTGGACAGGGTGTCTTGTGAGTTGCCGATCGTAGCCTGCAAACGCTTCCGGCAGGCGTCCTTGGAAATATGCGGCGGCATCGAGGATTCCCTTTGCAATCCGTCCCGCCTCCTCCTTAAAGCCGTAGCGCCTAAGCCCCCAGGCGATAAACGAATTATCAAACGGCCACACTGTGCCGACGTGATAACCAACGGGGTTGAAGCGTCTGACGCCTTGGGCGAGAGTTCGCACACCCCATCCGGAATACAGCTGTGGTCCGAGGAGGTGTCCAGCGATACTGTCGGCTTTGGATGCGTCAACGATGCCACTCCAGAGGAGGTGGCCGATGTTGGACGACAGGGCATCAACTCTGGTGCCATCCGCATCTAGCGCGAGGGCGTAGAACTCTCCGTCGTCGATCCAGAAGTCACGGTTGAAGCGTTCCTTGAGATCGGCCGCCGCTCGCTCAAGCTCGTCGGCATATTTTGAATCGTTCCACGCTAGCCGGGCAAGGCGGGCAGCGCGCATCTTTGCGTCGTACGCGTAGCCCTGGCACTCACATGTCGCGCGGGGGAAGCCGGGGAGCCTACCGTCGTGATACGAAATCGAATCCCAGGAGTCCTTCCAGCACTGGTTCTCCAGGCCGGTCTTCTCGTTGCGGCGTTTGTAGGAGAGATATCCACTTTTCGCGAGGTCGCCATATTCATCAATCCAGTTGAGCGCCGCGCGCGCCTCAGGTTCAAGATCTCTAACGAGTTGGACGTCGCCGGTCCAGCGCTCGTACTCATCAAGAAGTACGACCCATAGTGGGGTGGAGTCGGCCGAGCCGTAGTATGGCGAGTGTGGCTGCTCGTAGAAAGCGGCGGATTCCCCAAACCGCAACTCGTGCAGGATCCGCCCCGGGTCCTCCTCGCGGAAGTCGCTTACGTGTGTTCCCTGCAAGGAGGCTAACAAGCGTAGTGTCGACGCGGCGAGTTCTGGTACGAACGGCAACGCCTGCAGGCTAGTCAGAATGCTATCTCGCCCGAACAGAGCCATGAACCATGGGAGTCCAGCTGCTGGTAGAGTCGGGCCCATCGAGCCGAATAAAGAGAATCGAAGCGCGGCAAGATCAACGACGCTACGTTCGTACGTCGTTGTTAGCGGCTCCCAGTCACATTCCAGGCGTGGGGTCTGCGCAAGCCAAAGCTCTAAGTCGTTACGCATCGATCGCCGGCTGCGGTGACTAAGTTCAGGCTGGATGTCACGACCCGTGGGGCCTAGCACCGACGTTTCGACCGTCAGCTCAGCGTGCCATTCTTCCAGCGGTTCAAGGTGGATGTTGTATGTCAATCCGCGATGATCAACCTCGGCAGATTCCGATGTTGTAATCGACGTTTCGCGCCGGAATGTTCCGCGCTCGTAGCCTAGCTGAAGAGATTTGGGCCCAACGCGTTGGTATGACCGTCCCTTTTTCGCCAACACATCCTTTATTTCGAATAGGTCTGCGAAATCAGATCCAACTTCAAGCCGAACGGTTAGGTCGATGCCCTCCTCGCTGTGGTTGAGGATAGTCAATCTTTCATGAAAACTTCCACCGACCCAGCGGTGTCGGAAGATCGACAGCTTCGCATCGACGTATTGAGCGGTTGGGCCTGGCACTAGGAAAAAGCGTGCCTCGAAATATTGTATGTCATCGACGGAGAGCTTGGTGAGCCGTTGGTCGTCGACGGTCAGCACCCACGTCGACAGGAAACGCGTGTCCGCTGCAAACAACCCTACAGGAGAGTTGGGCGCTGCTTCGATGTCGCCGCATTCGTCGCTGACGACAAAGGTGCTGCCGTCGAGGACTCGGACAAGAGCATCGCTCACGGACCCGACCTTTCCTGGTTAGCCGGAATTCTTCAGGCGCATCTGCGGGCCGGGTAGCAGTCGTCCCATCAGGAATAGGAGGCGGAGATCACCCTCTACCGTTAAACCTCCCCGCAAAAGCGAAGCTATCGCGCTCTCCTCACCAGTTGCGAGGCGATCAAATAGCGCCCGATCGAGGCGGATGATGCAATCAGCTTCCTGCCCGCCGCCCGACACCCGGATATCCCCTTGCTGCACTACGAGAGTCCAACGGTCTGTCCGCTCGCCGTCGGCGATATCAAAGCGCACCGTGCCGTTAACCTTCTCGAGTACCTCATAATGGTGTCTGCTGATCTCCTCGAAGTACCGAACAGTCGGGTCCACCAACGTGTCTTCCCCTGTCTGATGATCCACTCCCGGGCGTTTACGGCTGGAGTCTGCGGATATCGATTACCTGCCCTGATGGATTCGCCGCTGTGGTTACTAGTCGGAATCGTCAAGCCTGGCTCAAACGAGCTCCAGTCGCGAGGCGACCACCCTCCAGGTTGTACAGAGCGCCGAAATCCCTAACAGGCATGCAACTTCGCCAATCGTTAGTTTGCCTGGCCTTTCTGGCAACTACCTAAGGATAGCCGAGATTAGGCTCAATCACTTGGGTTTCTGCGACGCCGATAGCACAGTCGACGGGTGCGGGTGCGAGCTGGTGTAGGAAGCCGCAGCGGGCGCGGTGAGTCCGGCCGCGGGGCTGTCGATGAGGGGTGTTCGTCGCTGTACCGCATGCCGGACGCGGCCGCCAGGATACATCCTTCCCAGCGAAGGGCCCTTCTGATCAGGCGTTCATTGGCTCCGGGCAGTAGCCTCGCACACGCGCAGCGGCGGGTTGCGCGAAGCCTTGCGCATTCTGTTGACGTGCTGTCGGTACGACAATCGGCATGCACCGCATCATCAGCCTATTTAAGTCGCTGACACGTATCGCCGACGAAGCCACCCGACCATGCTGCGCGGACATTCGACCATTCAGCAGTCCCGCCTCCCCATTGCCTGGAGCGGCCCTACAGCCACCGACACCGGCGAACTGCACCGGGCACCCTCGCGCTGGCCAACACATCACTGTGATCTTGTCCAACTACGCACTACGAGCCCGCCACTCGGCTATTGTTCAGGTTACGGCGCTTACGCCGACTCTGACTCCAGGTACTACATCCTTCCAAAGGCAAAGGACATTACTTTCTGTGTCCTCGATGTAGGCGTAGGAGCCCGTTTCGCCGGCTTCGTGGCGCCCGTAATCGTCCTTCCGCCACATACCTCGACGCGCCTCAAGGCTTCGTCGATGTCCTCGACCTCGAGGATAATGGTAGGACTGCTAATCTCGGGCACACGCTGAGTCAAAACACCCGTGATCATCCCCGGGTCGACAGGGAAGCCGTTCTCGTTGACTGCGCTAGGGATCGCCTCAATGATTGCGCGCTGGTGGATTTCGGTCCGGTCGGCCGGACTGTGGGCAGTGCTCGGTAGCCCGGAAACGGGCACAGTGTACCAACCGAACGCCTCGCTGTAGAACTTTTGCGCACGGCTGATGTCGCTTACCGGTAGCTCGAACATGGTGACGCCGTTACCCATGATGGGCTCCCCTTTCGCGGAGGCTGTCACCGTCAGCGTAGACGAATCTCCTCAGCTGCAACCCCAAAACAACCTGCTTTCGATGAAAGGTCGGTCATGACCTGATGGCGCTGCGGCGGGCGGGCAGCAGCGCCCGCGGCGGCGCACGGTGTGGCGGGCATGATCGTTTGGAAGCCGGTCACGTCCAGGCGCTGGCCGTGCCGGTCGGGGGTCACGGCGCCGTGCGGGTGCCTGTGGGTGTCCAGACCGAGAGTGATCGAAGCAGTAGTTGCCATGAGATGTCCTTCCATGCGCAACGGTCGGGGATGCGGCCGCTAGCGCGCCCGTAGGCAGGACACTTAACCTGCGGGTTTAACGGTCCTACCGGATCACGGCCGCCATGATCACGGCAAGGAATGTCGCTAGAGCCCATTGACTTGACGCAATCATCCGCACCACCGCCGCAGGTCCTGACTACGGATACGCTTGCAAAACCACACCCGCTCCGAACCACTTGGAGCCCCATATGCTGTCCGGGAAGTCGGCGTCGTCGCAGCGACAGTAGCAAGACGGTGATGCCTGTCATGCTATCTGTCGCTTGGGTCAAGCTCGCGGAGCCCGAAGGTCGATGACCATGATCGGAGAGCTAGTCGGCGCCTGAAGGTGTCCGCAGGCAGGCCCGGCGAGGATCTGCGTTTTTTGGCGTGACAGAACGGGGACTCCGTGATCGAATTGACTCTCTCGCATGTAGATCTTGCGCGAGTTCGATTCGCGTACTCTCCGCTGCGTGAATTGGCTGCCAGCCTGCGCATTGTGAACGACCCGCGACGACAGCATGTATACCGCAGTTGGCTCCGGGGAGTGTCCGGGCGGCTCGGCAGTTTGAACATGCAGTTGCTAGCCGCGCTCGCCCCGGCGGGGCCGCTCACCTACGACTTTCTGGCCCCGCCTCTGGCCGGAAGGTCGCCCACGTTTAATGACGAGATTGCGGCGGTAGCGAAGAGCCATCCGGACCAGATTCGGGAGGAATTGAAGCTCGCCGCCCAAGGCCGGCCCATCGCCGAGCCGCTGCAGGCACTGTGCGATAATCCTATCGTTGCTCTGCCTGCTGTGCTTGAGGAGTTGACCAGGTACTGGTGCGTGGCGGTGGAACCGTTCTGGTCGCAGGTGCGGACCATTGCTACGGCAGACATGTTTTTCCGGATGGAACAGTTCGCCACCGGTGGAGTGGCGAACGTTCTCGATAATCTTCATCCTGAGGTTACCTTCAGCGCTGATCGGCTAGTGATCCATAGGCCGCATCATTGCTGTCATAAGTATGACCTAACTGGGCAAGGCATAGTGCTTGTTCCTTCGGTTTTCTCTTGGCCGACACTGGTGGTCGGCTGCTGCAACATGGCACAGTCGTCACTGAACTATCCAGCACGCGGCATCGCCGATGTTCGTGCCGAGTTGCGGATTGATGGGTCCAACCCATTGCCGACTTTGATCGGTCGCACGAAGCTCAACCTACTGGTCGCGTTAGAGTACCCGAGGTCGACCACCCAGTTAGCCAAGCATCTTGGCATCTCCGCTCCCGCTGTTAGTCAGCACCTCAAGGAACTCAAGGCATTGGATATGACCACGTCCCGCCGACACGGGCGCCTCGTCTTCTACCAGCGCACCCAATCAGCCACTGCATTATTGGCGTCCTTGCAAATCGACGGGCATGTTGCACGGCGGCATGCCGATCAGAAGCATGCGGCGGCGTTCAGTGCACGTCGGTCGGTTGCGCCGCAATGCTTTCCCATGTAGGAGTGAGCCTTTCCGTGTACAGGAGGGTGAAGGTTGATCGTGTAGGAGGCTGGTCGACATTCGTAAGTGCATCGTCGCTTGAGTCATGTCCCGATACCTTTCGGGAGCCCCCGTAGCCGTCCGGCGGCTTGGTCTGGAAAGCGGGTCGGGTCGAAGGCCAGTGACGAAAGCCCTTATGGGGGAACAACTGTGCGGTGCGTAGCATGAAGCGAAGCCTGCGGCGGCGTTACTCACCTGCCTGCGAGGTGGGACCAGGGAGTGCCGAGCTTCTCGGAATTGGGGCGAACGCCAGGGAGGCGGTGAAGATCGTGAAGGTGCAGCCGTGAAGGACTCCCGGGCGTATGGGCGCGGAACGTTCAGATAGTGACGGCGGGAACTGGGGAGAACCTGCCGCCCGGCAATCTGGGGAAAGCTGTACCGGAACGCGGCGTCCTATAACCGCTGTCGGGCGGCACGCTTAGGGTTACGACGCGGCCGTCCACGACTTAATATCGCCGCCGAGGAATTTTTCGGTCATGGCGTTCAGAGGTTGTGGGCGTCTGGCCCCTCGCCCCAGATGTATTGAGTGGACACCCGGGTCAGGCCCCACACGAGGGTCCACCCGACGGGCGTCAGATACGACGCGGCGATGACATACGCTGCGATCGTGCCGTAGGCGAGGCGGTCGCGCAGCGGGGTTTCCAGCTCGCCGCCTCGCAAGGCGCGCCTTCCCTGCCAGGCCAAGTAGATAGCCGCGAACGGGGCGAGCCAGGCCGCGGCGGCGGCGGCGAACGTCAGCCACGCATTGGGCGAGGCGAGCGAGCCGCGCATCGACACCCCCTCGGGCAGCGGTGCGTAGACAGATTCGATGCCGTTGCCATGCCGCCGAAGCCCAGGTTCATGGTGAAGATGGCCGTGGCCATGCCGACTGCCCAGACCAGGGCCAGCTGCCATTGCCAGAGTCGATAAGTCATCAGTCCAACACCCAGTTCAGCAGGATCCGGCCCGGTGGCAGGAGGTTGAACACGATATACGACAGGGTCGCCAGGGCGGAGATACTCAGCCATCGCCGCAGACCGGGCGGCATCTGCGAGCGTCTCCTGGCCAGGCTGGTGAAGGAGCCGAGCAGCATCGGCGTGGCGATGACCGGCCCCACGTAGGTGAGCAGGATGGCGGGCACGACGATGAATAGCAACGGCCCGTCGATGACATCGCTGGGCGCCTGGCAGCCGATGCCTGGTGGGCAGTGGCTGGTGCCCTTGAAGGTGAACAGGAACAGATAGGGGACAGCCAGACCCAGCGTATAAAACAGTGGTATCACTGTCTGCCCTGTAGCGAGGAAACGCGCTGTCCGGAACCGCACGCGCACGAGCATACAGCTCAAGGCCACCACGATCATCCCTTAAGAGCAAGCCTAAACGGCCTGATGACGTCACCTGCCGCCTTTGACTTTCACGGAGACGACGAACTTCGGGTCGTCTGGGCCTGACCGGGCCGTCTGTTGGCCGATGCAACGTCAAGCGATCGGTAACCTGTTGGCACGCCATAACAATGACATTGGGACTCGGCTGGTAAGGCGATAGCGACAGGGTGTGCTACTCGGCGACCTGGGTGCGATTTTGGCGTACCCGCTGGTAGTGGCGCGCTGCGCGGACCCGGTTGCCGCAGCCGTCGCTGCACCACTCGCGGCGGGGGCGGTCCTGCACGAAAAGCATCACACAGCCAGGTGCGCCGCAGGGGCGCATTTTTCCGTTGGTCAGTAGCTCTATCGCGTTGATGGCGGTCTGGGCGAGCGCGGCGTCGAACGCGCTTCCCGAGTGGCGTGGCCGCGTTTGCAGAGTCCGCGTGCCCGCGAGTTCGGACCATATCGGGGCGGCGCGCAGGCAGCTGTTGATCACGGCGACATCCGCCGCGATTAGGGGTCTGTCGGCGGAGTTCGCGCTGACAACACCGCGGATCGCATCGCGGAGGCTGCGGGCTCGTTCCAGATCGCTGGCGTTCAGGTCGCCGTATTTGATCGGTACGGCAAGGGCTGCCTGGGTGCGGCGCAGCCATGCGGTCAGATCCGCGAGGTTGGTCAGGGCGTCGTTCACCTCCCCGCGCTGCGCGTAAGTGGTGTTCGCGAGTTCGATCGCCAGATCCACCATCTTATGGTAACTGGCTCTTGCGTCCGTGATAAACCTGATGCTAGCTTCTCATGGATACACGCTCGTCTAGCCATTAGATAGGGGAGTTATGCGGACCGGACACGTCGGACTCAACGTCACCGAGCTAAATCGGTCGATCAACTTTTACGTTCAGGTGCTTGGCCTGGAGCTTGTGGGCACTTCTGCCACCGACGGCCGTAGGTATGCGTTCCTCGGCCGGGACGGTGCACTCGTGCTCACGCTGTGGCAGCAGAGCGACGCCGGGTTCGCCGGCGATCGTGCAGGCCTGCACCACCTGTCCTTTCAAGTGGCCGACGTCGTGGCTGTTCGGGAAGTCGAGGAGCGGGTACGCGCTGCGGGCGGCACGATCCGCGAGGACGTAGGGATACCGGGCGAGCCGTCGGCGGGAGGGCAGCTATTTTTCTTCGACCCCGACGGCATCCGCCTGGAGGTCTACGCCGAGCAGGCTCCCGCCAGGCCACCCGCGGCAGCCACAGCATCCAACGGTCCTGCCTGTGGATTCTTCTAGGGTTGGCTGTGGAGGTGCATAAGGGAGAGGTCTATGTGCAGCGCCGCGCCGGCTATACCCGGCAGGGGTTAGGGTCAGCCGGAGTCGGTGTACGATTCCCACAGGTCGCTCGCGAGTTTCTCAACGAGCAGCGAATGCTGGTTGTCGCAGGCCGCGACGCCGCGGGTGCAGTGTGGGCAGAGGCGCTTTACGGCCCACCGGGATTCCTGCGAGCCGAGGGCGAGCGAACAGTGGAAGTAGCAGCGCTGCCGCGCCTGCTGCTGCTTGGCGAAGGCCATGAAGTCGGGGCTATTGCGATGGATCCGCCAACGCGGCGCCGGATGCGCGTGAACGGCGACACGCGACGGTGCTATAACGGCTTCGCCATCGAGTCCAATCAGATCTTCTCAAACTGCCCTAAATACGTCACCAGGAGGTCGATCGTGGGTGAGCTGGTGCGACCGGTCTCAGTGTGGTTCGAGAACTCGGCTACGGCGGCAGTCTGTGAGATCATCGCCTGTGCCGACTCATTCTTCATTGGCACGGCGGCAGCCGAACTCGGTGCCGACGCCTCCCATCGCGGTGGCGAACCCGGGTTCGTCCAGGTAACCGGGAATCATACGCTTTCCTGGCCGGAATATCGCGGCAATGCGATGTTCATGACCTTGGGTAATCTACATCTTAGCCCGGCCTGCGGCCTCCTGTTCCCCGACTGGTCCGGCGCTGGCCCAGCGCTGCACCTGACTGGGCAAGCTTCGGTCGACTGGGACCCGCAGCGAGTCGCGTCATTCGCAGGCGCGGAACGGATAGTCGACTTCACCATCGAGCGGGTCGCCTTCATCAGTGGGCCGACCCTGAACTGGAGGAACCTGTGAAAATTACCTCCGTCACTGGTTCTGACCGCGTAGCGACACAGGATTTCGATGTGCTGGCCACCGCGCTGTGCCGCCGGCTCGGCATCAGGGTGCCAATTATCCAGGCGCCGATCGGATCGGCGACCTCACCCAAACTGGCCGCAGCGGTCACTAATGCTGGCGGGCTGGGCATGTTGGCGGTGACGTGGCTGGGCGCCAAGGCGATCCGGGAGCAGGTTCATCGGGTTCGGTGCCTGACCAACCGACCGTTCGGAGCCAATTTAGTCCTCGCCTTTCCAGTGGCGGACCAGCTGAACACATGCCTGGCCGAAAGGGTACCGGTCATCTCCACCTTCTGGGGCGACCCGGGGTCAGTGCACGACCAGATCCATGCGGCCGGCGTGGTTCACCTACACACTGTCGGCAGTGTCGACGAGGCCTGCCGCGCCGTCGACGCTGGAGTGGACGCCATCGTCGCGCAGGGCTGGGAGGCTGGCGGGCATGTACGCGGGCAGGTGTCCGCAATGGCTCTGGTGCCGGCAGTCGTCGACGCGGTTGCGCCCGTGCCGGTGATCGCCGCAGGTGGCATCGGCGATGGTCGTGGCCTGGCTGCCGCTCTGGTGTTGGGCGCGCAGGCCGCATGGCTCGGTACCCGTTTCCTTACCGCCACCGAGGCGTCCACCCACGAGACGTATCGGCGTCGCATCATCGATGCCGGAGCCGACGACAGCGTGTACACCCGTTGCTTCGATGGAGGATGGCCCGACGCGCCACACCGAGCCCTGCGCAACGCTACGATCGCCCGGTGGGAAGCCGCTGGATCGCCGCCTAGCCCGCACCGGCCCGGCGAAGGCGACGTGGTGGCGGTCGACGCTGCTGGCCGCGGTCACTTGCGGTATGAAGACGCGATCCCGCTAACAGGCATGGGCGGCGCCCTGACCGAGATGGCCATGTACGCCGGCCAGTCGGTCGCACTTGTGCACGACACCCGACCCGCCGCCGATATCATCGCCAGCATCACCGCCGAAGCGGCAGACATCTTCAACGTCTTCCCGCGGCGGACCGGATGACCGCGACAGGTTTCGCTCAACCCGGCGTATCGGTTCAGCACGCCGCAGCGGCCAGCGCCTCGTCTTCCGTAGCGCTGGCTAGCAAGGATCTTGACCTCGCCCGGCAGCAGCTGGTCTACACGCCAGCGCTAATTGTCAACGCAGCGGCACAAGCATTGCGCGGTCTTCGCCGCCTCGACGCTGGTTTGCGCGCGATGGGGACGAGGTCTGAACCTGGATCCACGGAATGCGGTTAAGTGTTGATCGATGTGTGGGTGGCTTGCTGGCGCTCACTCGGGCTGCGGCCTGCTCGTTGTGGCTTGCTCTTGCGTTCCGCAGCTATCTGATGAGTCTGGACACGGAATTGGTGGGTTGGCCTGCGGGTATGCGTGATCACCCCGTGGTGGGGCGTGTGTCTAGTGGCTGCTGTTTGTCCTGGTCAGGTGGCTGCGGCTGGGGTCAGTTCGATGACTTTCTTGGGTGGGGTTAGGTCGAGTCCGGCCAGGATGTCACGTTGGGGTTTGGTCAGCTCGGTGCGTTGCCGGTAGGTGCCGGCCGGGCCGGTGAAGGTGCCGATGTGCAGGGTGTCCAGCTCGTCGCGGAGCTGGTGCCAGGTGTGGCCGGTGGTGGTTTCGGTCACGCGTACCAGCAGCAGCGCCAGCCAGCACAAGATGACGTGGGCGCGGATGCGTTCTTCGAGGCGGTGGTAGACCGGCCGCAGCTCCAGGGTGGTTTTCAGGGTGCGCCAGCCGCGTTCCACCTCGAACAGCTGCTTGTAGCCCAACGCGATATCCTCGGCCGACAGGTGAGGATCGCTGGTGCGCAACAAGTATTTGCCATCCAGATTGGACTCGGTTTTGACCGCGGCCTGGTCGACGCGCAACAGCCCACCGGGCGTGACGCGCAGGTAGCGGTTCAACCCGGGTTTAGTGGAGATAACTCCACGCAGCTGGGCGCGTTTGGTCGCGCTCAGTGCGTCGCTGCCGTCGATGAGCTCGGTCAGCTGGGCCAGCATCCGCTGCCGGATTATCTGGTCGCGCTTGGCGGTGTCGGGGTGGTGGCAGACGACAAACCGCTCTCCTTCGGCGATCTGGACTTCCTTGACCCGCAGCCCACCGGCGACGGTGCCGTAGCGGCCGGCCCGTCCGAGGGCGGCCTTGGCCTGCGCCGAGCCGGATCGTAGCCGTTCGGCCAGGATGTAGTGGTCGTCACCGGAGCGCAGGGCGCGGCGGTTGTCGGCGCAGGTGAACCCGCGGTCGCCGACCCAGATGATGCGGGTCAGGGTCCAGTCGCGCATGTCGGTTTTGGCTTGGCGGATCAACGCCGAGTCGCTGGTGGCGCCGGGCCAGGACCCAATGCCGTTGCCTTAAGCGAGTTTGCGGCATACTCCGTCCGCAATGGATGGACATTGGCTGCCTGAAATCGGCTTGGGCGTATTGACTCGGTGGTGTCCACCGGACGTCGTCGATAGAGCGATCGACAAGTGCGATCGGCGAGAGCAGCGACGCAGGCTGCTGCCCGCACGAACCATGGTGTACTTCGAGTTGGCCCGCTGCTTGTATCCGGGCCAGGGATACGAGCAGGTCTTTGAAGATCTCCTACCCGACGATGCTGCTTCGTGTCGAGGCACGGCGATCCGGGTTCCAAACAAATCGTCATTGGGCCGGGCCAGACAAAAGCTGGGCGCTGCGGTGCTGGAGGCGGTGTTCCGCCAAGTGGCTGGGCCTATCGCCCAGCCCGAGCGCAACCCGTCGGCGTTCTGGCGAGGTCTGCGGCTGGAAGCCTTTGACGGCACCGTGGTGGATGTCGCCGACACCGTCGCCAACGCCGAGGAGTTCACCCGTCCGGCCGGAAGCTGCGGTGTGGGCGGATATCCTCAAGCCCGCGTGGTCGCCTTGGTCGAATGTGGCAGCCATGCGCTGGTCGACGCGGCGATTGGCAACCGCCAGCAGGGAGAGACCACGCTCGCCTTCGACCTGGCTGCCTCGGCCGGGCCAGGCACACTGGTGCTGGCCGACCGCGGCATGCTCGGCGTCCCATTGTGGGATGCCTTCGTTCAGTCCGGCGCGCACCTGTTATGGCGGATCAAGAACAACGTCGCTACTCATCCGATTGCCGAGTTGGGCGATGGCAGCTATCTGACCCGGGTCCGGTTGGACAAGCACCGTGCCGCCGAGCTGCGCCGTGAGGGCAAGACTGTGCCCAGCGCCGTCATCGTTCGTGTCATCGAATACACCCTCGACGGCGGGGATGAGGTCTACCGGCTGGCTACCTCGCTGCTGGATCCCGAGTCGGCACCGGCTGGCGAGCTGGCGGCTCTATATCACGAGCGGTGGGGTGCGACGTGAGGTCGCACGAGTTGAGTGAGCACATCATGGAGGTTCCTATGTGGAGGGTGTAGCTCCGGGCCAGTGTTCGATGGCCTGTCCCCAGCCTGACGTGCGCTGCTGGTA
>Ga0075421_100006211_pt1 | contig 14548 bp, 11 predicted proteins | sample SoiMetdeltSBSDD5_FD_75292 | JGI IMG/M metagenome (GOLD analysis project Ga0075421, IMG submission 75292) | Bulk soil microbial communities from a Populus tree surrounding site in Tennessee, USA - Soil MetaG P. deltoides SBSDD5 | ecosystem: Environmental > Terrestrial > Soil > Tree plantation...
TTACAGCTCGAGGCGCGTGAGGAGACGGTCCGGGCGCGCGAAGCGCTGGAGCGCGAGCTCGCCGACCGTCGCCGGGAGCTCGACCAGCGCCAGGGCCGGCTCGAGCGCCAGCTGTCCGATGTTACCGAGCGGGAGAAGGATATCCTCCGCCGCGACCAGGCGTTCGTGGAGCGCGAGCGCACCGTGGCCGCGGCCGAACGGGACTCCCAGGCGCGACTGGAGCGCATCGCCGGGTTGTCCGCGCAGGAGGCCAAGGAAGAGCTGAAACGCCGCTTCGAGGAGGAGGCGCGGGGCGAAGCCGCGGCGTTGCTGCGGGATATTCGTGAGCAGGCCCAGAAGAACGCAGACCGCGACGCCAAGAAGATCGTCGCCCTCGCCATTCAGCGCATCGCTACCGAGTACACTGCCGAAAACACCGTCGCCGCCGTCGCCCTGCCTTCGGACGAAATGAAAGGGCGCATCATCGGGCGGGAGGGACGGAACATCCGCGCGTTCGAGGCCGCGACCGGCGCCGACGTCATCATCGACGACACTCCCGACACGGTCGTGATTTCCTGTTTCGACCCGGTGCGGCGGGAAGTGGCCCGCATCGCCCTGGACCGGCTGATCTCCGACGGCCGGATCCACCCCGGGCGCATCGAGGAAGTGGTGCGGAAAGCCCAGGAGGAGATCGACGCCGGCATTCAGGAGGCGGGCGAGCGGGCCATCTACGAGACGGGCCTGCGGGGGATGCACCAGGAGATGGTCAAGCTGGTCGGTCGCATGCGGTACCGCACCTCGTACGGCCAGAACCTGCTCGAGCACTCCAAGGAAGTCGCGTGGATCGCGGGCATGATGGCGGCGGAGCTGAAGCTCGACGTCGGTCTCGCCAAGCGGGGAGCGCTGCTCCACGACATCGGGAAGGTCATGACGCACGAGCACGACGGGACGCACGTGCAGCTCGGGGTCGAGGTGGCGACCAAATACAGCGAGCATCCCGTGGTCATCAATTGCATCGCCGCCCACCACGACGACGTGCCGCACGATTCCGCGATCAGCGTGATCGTCCAGGCGGCCGACTCAATTTCCGGGGCCCGGCCCGGCGCGCGGCGCGAAGCGTTCGAGACCTACGTCAAGCGACTCACGGCCATCGAGCAGATCGCGAGCGAATTCAGTGGCGTGGAGAAGGTGTTCGCGATTCAGGCGGGCCGGGAAGTGCGCGTCGTGGTTACCCCCGGCACGGTGGACGACGCGGCGGTGTCGCGGCTGGCTGATCAGATCTCGCGCCGCATCGAGCGGGAGTTGCAGTACCCGGGACAGATCAAAGTCGTCGTTATTCGGGAGACACGGGCGGTGGACATTGCACGCTAATGCGAAACTGATCGACGGCACGGCTATCGGCCGCGCCATGCGGGCGGAGCTGACGGCGGACATCGCCGAGCTGAAGGGGCGCGGCGTCACGCCGGGGCTGGCGGCCGTGCTGGTGGGGGAAAACCCCGCCTCGGCCACCTATGTTCGCATGAAAGGCAAGGCGTGTGACGAGGCCGGGCTCTACCACGAGACCATCCAGCAGCCGGCGGACATGCGCGAAGCCGATCTCCTGGCGCTGGTCGACCGCCTCAATGCCGACCCCAAGATTCACGGTATCCTCGTGCAGCTCCCGTTGCCCAAGCACATCGACGCCAGTCGCGTGCTGCTTCGCATCGATCCCCGGAAAGACGTCGACGGCTTCCACCCGGTGAACGTGGGCAAGGTTTCGACCGGCGACTCGAGCGGGTTTCGCCCCGCCACCCCGTACGGCGTCCAGCAGCTGCTGCTGCGCAGCGGGATAGAGACCACCGGCGCCAATGCGGTGATCGTCGGCCGGTCCAACATCGTGGGCCGTCCCATGGCCGCGCTGCTGCTGCAGGACGCTCCGGGCGGCAACGCGACCGTCACCGTATGCCATTCCCGGACCCGCAACATCGCCGCGGTCACCCGCCAGGCCGACATTCTCATCGTGGCGATGGGGAAGCCGGAGTTCGTCACCGGCGAGATGGTTCGTCCGGGTGCCGTCGTGATCGATGTGGGGGTCAACCGCGTGAACGATCCGTCCGCCAAACAGGGCTATCGCCTCGTGGGCGACGTGAATTTCGCCGAGGCCGCGGAAGTGGCGTCCGCGATCACGCCGGTGCCCGGCGGCGTCGGCCCGATGACCATCACGATGCTGCTCGTCAACACGGTTCAGGCGGCCCGGCAATGGGCCAGTCACTAGACCTTTTCGCGGCGCTCAGCCCGGAAGGGGCGTGGAGCGTCGCGGAGCTGACCCGCCGGGCGCGCTCCATCGTCGAGGCGGGGCTGCCCGCCGTGTGGGTAAAGGGCGAGATCTCGGGGTTCAAGGCGTACGGCAGCGGGCACTGGTACTTCACCCTGCGAGACCGCGTGGCGCAGCTGCGCTGCGTCATGTGGCTGAAGGACAATCAACGGCTGCCCGCGCCGCCGGCCGACGGTCTCCAGGTGTACGCGTTCGGAACGCCGACCGTATGGGAGGAGCGCGGCGAGTTCCGGCTCACGGTCCGGCACCTCTTGTCGACCGAGGCCGGCGGGTTGTGGCAGGCGGCGTTCGAGAAAGCCAAGGCCGCGCTGGCTCGGGACGGGTTGCTGAATCCGGAGCGCAAGCGCGCCATGCCGCCGTTCCCCCGCCGCATCGCCGTCGTGACGAGCCCCGACGGCGCCGCGTTCCGGGACATCGCGGTCGTCGTCGGTCGCCGCTGGCCGGGCGCGGAGCTGCTGCTCGTCCCGACACGCGTACAGGGTGACGGGGCCGACCTCGAAGTCTGCGCGGCGCTGGCGTTGCTCGCACGCATCCCGCGGCTCGACGTCGCGATCGTCGGGCGGGGCGGTGGGGCGAAGGAAGATCTCTGGACCTTCAACAGCGAGCGCGTGGCGCGGGCGGTCGCGGCCGTCCCGGTCCCCATCATCTCGGCGGTGGGACACGAGACGGACATCACGTTGTGCGATCTCGTCGCCGACCTGCGGGCTCCGACTCCGTCGGCCGCGGCCGCCGCGGCGACTCCGGATCGTGCCGAGCTGCTCGCGAATCTCGATCGCCTCGCCGGGGTCCTGAGCCGCGCCCTCGCGGCGCCGACGCGCCACGCCGGTGAACGATTGGAACGCGCCGGGGACCGTCTGTCCGGCGCGATGCTGCGCGCGATGGACCGGTTCGGGTCGCGCCTGTCCTCCGGCGCGGCGCGTCTCGATGCCTTGTCCCCATTGCGCGTCCTGGAGCGCGGCTACGCGGTCGCGCGGGGACCAGATGGCCGCGTGTGGCGTCGCGTGGCCCAGTTCACGCCGGGAAGCGCGTTCCGGTTGCGACTCACCGATGGTGAGGTTCCGGCCCGGGTGGGTGAGACATGACCGCCTCTGCTCCGGATGGCCGTGGGTTCGCGCAGGATCTCGAGCGCCTGGAGGAGATCGTGCGTCGCCTCGAGGGTGAGGAGCTGGACCTCGATGACGCGCTCCGCCTGTTCGAGGAGGGCGTGGAGCGGCTGCGCGCGGCGCGCGAGCGGTTGAGCGTCGCCGAGCTGCGGGTGAAGCAGGTCCTCGGGACGCAGGCGGGAAAGCTGCAGCTTGGTGACATCGATCGCTGACCACGCACTCGAAGCCTACCTCACGGACACCCGCGCCCGCGTCGACGTGGTCCTGGAACGCTGGTCCAGAGAGTCCCGCGCATTCTGGCCTCGCCCAGTCCCCGACGCCGTGCAATACAGTGTCTTGAGCGCGGGGAAACGGCTGCGTCCCACTCTCGTGTTCGCCGCCTACGAGGCACTGGGAGGGGCGGACGTGACGGCCGGCGGGATTGCCGAGCTGGCTGCCGCCGTCGAGGTGGTGCACGCGTACTCCCTGGTGCACGATGACCTGCCGTGCATGGACAACGATGACTTGCGGCGTGGGCGGCCGACCGTGCATCGGGCATTCGACGTCGGCGCGGCTACCAGCGCCGGGTTTCACATGGTCGGCCTCGCGGCGCGTGTGCTGGCGTCGGGACTGGAAGCCCTGCGACTCGAGCCCGATCGCCGGCAATCGATCGCCTTGGAGTTGTTCCGGGCGGCGGGAGCCGGAGGGATGATCGGCGGGCAGGTCCTCGACCTCGAGGCGGAACGATCGGCGATCGCGATCGACGCGCTGCGGGAAGTGCACCAGCGCAAGACGGGGGCGCTGATCGCCGCGGCGTGCGTCATCGGGGGACTGGCGGCGGCCGGAGGGGGAGCGCCGCTCGAGCACCTGACGGCGCTCCGCGCCTACGGAGAGGCGATCGGGCTCGCGTTTCAGATCGCCGACGACATACTCGACGCGACGGCGACCTCCGCGCAGCTGGGCAAGACGGCCGGCCGGGACGCCGCCCTTGCCAAATCCACGTTTGTGTCGGTTCTGGGCGTCGGGGCGGCACGCGCCGAAGCGGAACGCCTGTCGGCACAGGCGGTAGACCGCCTCCGTCAGGCGGCGTTAGTTTCCCCTACACTCGTAGCCCTGGCCAATTACATCGTGACCCGGACCAATTGATGCCCGTGTCTCTGCTGGAGCGGATTCGAGAGCCCGGAGACGTGAAGCGGCTGACCAAAGATCAGCTGCAGCCGCTCGCTGACGAAGTGCGCCAGCGCCTGATCGAGGTCGTGTCGCAGACCGGAGGGCACATCGGCGCGGGGCTCGGCGTCGTCGAGCTCACCGTCGCGCTGTGCTACACCTTCGATTCCCCGCGCGACAAGATCGTCTGGGACGTGGGGCACCAGGGCTACCCCTGGAAGATCCTGACCGGCCGCAATGATCGTTTGACGACCCTCCGCCAGGAGGGCGGTCTGTCGGGCTTCCTGCGTCGCGACGAGAGCCCGCACGATCAGTTTGGGGCCGGCCACGCGGGCACGGCGTTGTCGGCGGCCCTGGGGATGGCCACCGCGCGCGACCTCGCGGGCCAGGACCACAAGGTGATCGCCGTCGTCGGCGACGGCGCCATGACCTGCGGCCTTCCCTATGAGGCGATGAACAACGCCGGTCACTCCGATCGCGATCTGATCGTCGTGCTGAACGACAACGGCATGTCGATCGCGCCCAACGTCGGGGCGATCAACAAGTACCTCGGGTCGATCATCGCGAGCCCGATGACGGTGCGCTGGCGCGAGCGGCTCAAGCACGCGATCGAAAAAGCCTCGCATCTGGTCGGGGGACCGCGGCTGATCGAGTTCGCCAAGAACGTCGAGGAGAGCGTCAAGAACCTGTGGTCGCCGGGCATGCTGTTCGAGGAGTTGGGATTCCGCTACTTCGGTCCCATCGAAGGTCATGACATCTCGACCCTGGTAGCGACGCTCGACATTGTCCGCAATCTGAAGGGTCCGCGGCTCGTGCACGTGCTGACGCACAAGGGCAAAGGCTTCCCGCTGCCCGAGCCGGATCTGGAGAAGTACCACGCCCGTGCCCCATATGACCCGGTCACCGGAGTGCTCAAGCCGGTAACACCGGGGCCGCCGCAGTGGACCAAGGTGTTCGGCGAAGCGATCACTCAGCTCGCGGCGGAATTCCCGCGCCTCGTGGCCATCACCGCGGCCATGCCGTCGGGCACCGGCACCAACATCTTCCAGAAGAAGTGGCCCGGCCGGTTCTTCGACGTGGGCATCGCCGAAGGGCACGCCGTCACGTTTGCGGCGGGTCTCGCGACCCAGGGGGTCCGCCCCATCGTCGCGATCTACTCCACGTTCCTGCAACGGGCGTACGACAGCATCATCCACGACGTTGCGATTCAGAAGCTGCCGGTCACGTTTTGCATGGATCGGGCCGGGATGGTGGGGGAGGACGGCCAGACCCACATGGGCCTGTACGACATTCCCTACCTGCTCGCCGTCCCTCACATGACGGTGACCGCGCCGAAGGACGGCGCCGAGCTGATCGGGCTGCTCCGCTGCGCGATGGACCATGAGGACGGTCCGTTCTCGCTGCGCTATCCGCGCGACAAAGCCCCGAGCGAACCCCCGCCGGCCGCCGAGGTGGCACCGGTTCCCTACGGGACCTGGGAGACCCTGCGCCGTGGCCGGGAGTGCGCGCTGCTGGCCGTGGGGGTCATGTGCCGGCCGGCGCTCGAAGCGGCAGAGCTGCTCCTCGCGGATGGGTTCGACGTCAGCGTCGTCAATTGCCGATTCTTGAAGCCGATGGATCACACCATGCTCGACGCCTTGACGCGCGATCACAAATTGCTGGTCACAGTCGAGGATGGTACGGTGATCAATGGGTTCGGTGCCGCCCTCGCCGCGGCGTTGCAAACGGCGGCGCCGGACGTCCGCGTCGTGCCGCTCGGGGTGCCGGATCGGACCTACGAGCATGCGCCTCGGGCGCGACAGCTGGCCCTGGTCGGGCTGACCGGAGCGGGCATCGCGGGCCGGATACGTGCCCTCGCCGCCGAAGAGAGTCTCGCGCCCCGATGAACGTCGGGGTCGTCGCCAACCCCAGCTACCACGATCTTCGGAGTTTGCTGGAGCGACTGGTCGCCGTCGCTCCGGGGATGGGCTTCACGCTGTTCGCCGAAGAACGATTGCTGGCCGATTGGCCGGGACCGCGGCCCGGGGTGTTCCCGTCGCCGGTCGCGCTCGACTGCCTGCTCACGTTCGGCGGGGACGGCACCATCCTGCGAGGCGCGCGTCTGCTGGCCGGTGCCCCGACGCCCATCATCGGGGTTAACCTGGGCCGCGTCGGGTTCCTCGCTTCGGCGCAGGCCCAGAACCTCGACTGGGTACTGGACGCCACCGCCCGGCGTGCCTTTACGATCGAACCCCGCCTCGCGCTGAGCACGACCGTCGAGGACGGGACGAGCGCCGGAGGTGGGGGAGGGCGGCCGCAACCGATGGCGTTGAACGACGTGGTGCTGCACAAGGGCGGCGTCGCCCGGGTGCTGCGGTTTCGCGTGTGCGTGGACGGTGAGGAAGTCGGCGCCTACAGCGCCGACGGCATCATCGTCGCGTCGCCCACGGGATCGACGGCGTACTCGCTCTCGGCCGGCGGGCCCGTCGTCGTCCACGGCGTCGACGCGATCGTCGTCACCGCCATTTGTCCGCACACGCTCGCCGTGCGACCGCTCGTCCTGCCGTCCCAGGCCATGGTCGCGATCGAGCCGATCCCGCCGTGGTCGGAGAGCGAGGAAATCGTGCTCTCACTCGATGGGCAGGTCGGCAGCGTCCTGAAGCCGGGGGACCGGATTCTCGTGCGGCGCGCCGAACGGCCCGTCCTGCTGGGCCACCTGGGACCGGAAGGATTCTTTGCCCGCCTGCGGCGCAAGCTCAACTGGGGCGACCTGTCGGATCGCGAGCGCGCCTGAGTGTTGACCGAGCTGCGCGTCCGCGACCTCGCCGTGATCGCCGACGTCTCACTGCCGCTCGGCGTCGGGTTGAATGTGTTGACCGGCGAGACCGGGGCCGGCAAATCGATGCTGGTAGACGCGCTGGCGCTGCTCCTGGGTGAGCGCGGGTCGTCCGAAATCGTGCGTCCCGGAGCGAAGAAGACGGTCATTGAAGGCGCGTTCGACCTCGCGCCGGCGACGCTCTCCCGGCTCGCGGCGCCGCTCGCCGCCCTCGGCGTCGAGACCGAGGACGGACGGGTTGTCCTGAAGCGGGAAATCACCCTCGAGGGGCGGTCCCGCGCCTGGGTGAACGGCAGCCCCACGACGGTCGGCGTGCTGTCGCAGATCGGCGCCTTCCTGGTGGATCTCCATGGGCAGCACGAGACGCAGTCCTTGCTGCGGCCGGAGACCCAGCGCGACCTGCTGGACGCCTATGCCGACGGCGAAGTCGAGCGCGTCGCGGTACGGGATGCGCACGCGCGGCTCCGCGCGCTGACAGAGAAGGAAGCGGCACTCCGCAGTCGCCAGGATGACGCCCGTCGCAAGGCCGATTACCTGCGGCATGTCACCGAGGAGATCTCACGGGCCGCGCCCAAGGTGGGCGAGGACGAGGCACTGGCCGCCGAGGCCCGTCGCCTGGCGCACGGGGACGAGCTGGGGCGCCTGGCCCGGGAGCTGGAGAGTGGGTTGGATGCGGCTGGGCTTTCCCGTGCCGAGAAGCTCCTCGGGTCACTCGAGCGACTCGACCCCACGGTCGCCGCGTGGCGCGAGCTGCTCGATACGGCATTCACCAACCTGGAGGAGCTGGCCGGAGCGGCACGCGAATACGCGTCCAAGATCGACACGGACCCGGACCGACTGGCGGACGTGGAGGGCCGCCGCGACGTGCTGTTTCGCTTGGTGCAGAAGTATGGACCCACGATTCCGGACGTATTGGCGGCACGGGACGCCGCGACCCGGGAGCTGGATCTGCTGGACACGGCCGATCTCGATTTGCGAGAGCTGTCGTCGCAGCGGGAGGCGGCTTTGGACGAGCACCGTCGCGCCGCTGCGGCGCTCACCGCCAAGCGAGTCTCCGGCGCTGCGCGACTGGCTCGGGCGGCGAGCGAGTTGCTGCCCCCGTTGGGACTACCGGGGGGACGGGTGACCGTCGACCTTGCGACCCTGGCCGAGCCGAAAGCCGACGGCGCGGAATCGGTGGTCCTCCTCGTGAAGGTCAACGAGGGAATGGATCCCCGTCCGCTGGCGCGGGTCGCCTCGGGCGGCGAGTTGTCCCGCGTCATGCTCGCCTTGAAGGTTGTGCTGGCGCGACACGATGCGGTGCCGACGCTCGTGTTCGACGAGGTCGACCAGGGAATCGGTGGTGAGGTGGCGGCCCGGGTCGGAGCGGCGCTGGCCCAGGTGGTCGAGGGGGGGAGCGGACAAACCGTGGGACGTCAGGCCATCGTGATTACGCATCTGCCGCAGATCGCGGCGTGCGCTGATCGTCAACTGGTGGTGGCGAAGGGCGCGCGCGGCGGCATCGCGACCAGTGACGTGCGGGTCGTGGAAGGCAACGAACGGGCTCGGGAAGTCGCCCGCATGCTGGGCGATCAGGATTCCGCGACCGCGCTGCGGCACGCGGAGCAGCTGCTCAAAACAGCACGATTGTCTGCCGGATCACGATCCGAAACTGCGTCGCGACCGGCACGGGGCCGCCAGAGCCGCTGACCGTTCGGTCCAGGGAGAGTCCGCCTTCCAGTCGTGGTCCCGCGTACGTCACGGCGAATCCCACCCGCGACTGACGGACCGCCGTACCCGCTTCGAGCACGGACAGGTCGACCGGACCACCCATCTGTGTGGCCAACACGACGGAGTCCTGCGCGGAGCGAAACCCATACTGGTCCAGTCCCTGCCGGTAATACGACGCGGTGATCCCGGCCGCGAAGCGAGCGGAGAACCGGTACAGCGGGGCGAAATCGAGCGCCACATAGTCGCCGGGATCCCAAGTGAGGCGCGCGAGCGTGGTGGCAGGCAGGAACTGATCCACGGGTCCTACGCGCCGGTCGCGCTCGCCGGCCAGTTGGCGCCCGCTCCGCACGGCGGCATTCAGCCAGAGACGATGCCACAAGGTGAGCTCGGCCGTCAGCCGGCCTTCCACATCGGTCTGATGATCTCCAGTGGCGATGTCGAACGGGTCGTTGGGCGACTCCTGATGACCGGTGGGCAACCGCACGACGAGTTGCGCAGCCGCCGCGAACGATTCATGCGAGAGGAACCGGTACTTCGCGTTGACTTCCACGTCACCGGTGAAGAATCGGAGCCGGCGCTGCGTGGCGCCGTATGGGGTCAGGCCCAACCCGCTGGTCCGCGCGGCGAGCAGGGTCGCGATGTCGTCCGGTGCGACGGTGCCGAAACTCGGCAACAGCAACATGTCGCTGGCAAAGGCGGTCACCGAGAAAGTGTCGACCAGCGCCCGCTGCAACCCTGTCACCATCGCCGAGATGGCGAGACCCGCATCCGATGCGGCAAGCGGCAGATAGTGGCTGCCGGAGCCGAACACCGCGCTGTCGAGTGCGAGGCGAAGCGAATCGCCGTGATCATGGAGGGCTTGCGCACGGGCGCGCGTCGCGCTGTCCGGGTAGACGTTGTTGGTGATGTTCGTCTGGAGCTGAGTCAGTGCCGCGTCGAACGCAGTGAAGAATGCTCTGTACTGCAGCGAATCAGCCTCCTCACTCGGTGTCAGCCCCACGTTGGCCCCGTCCGGAGTCCGCCTGAACCCCTGACGGACATTGACGCGGACAATCGGCACGGTGAATCCGATCGACAGCCGTGACGTCACGCCGAAGTCGAAGCCGATCGGCATGACGCGACGCTCGGCCCGCACCGCGAGCAGGGAGTGCCCCAGGCTCGTGACATATCCGGCGATTCCGGTGAGCGTCCGAACATCCTGCTGCAGACGGGCGAGGGAAGGAATCCGTGCCGTCGCGGAATCGTCGGTGAGCGCGGAGCCGAGGGAGCGCCGGCCCGAGTCGGTGTATTCCTGCTCCCACACCAGGGTGTGGGGATCGAAGGTCACGCGCAGCGCACCGGCCCGGGGCGTGTCGGTGCGCTCCACGGCTTGCGCGGCGAGCGGCCCGAAGGCCACCAGGAGCGGTACGAGCGGCAGAATGGAATAGCGCATTACAGAACGGCACCCAGCGTTAGCCGGGTGCCGTCCTCGTTACCCCGCGACCGCGACCGGGTTCGGGTCAGGGAACGGGCTGGAGGTCGGTCGCGTACTTCGCGTTGATCGCCTGGACCAGCGCGTTCGCGAACGCCTTATGGGACGCGGCGCTCGGGTGAATGCCGTCGCGTGACAGGGCGAGGCCGAATGGGGCCGAGACCGCTCTGGGGTCTGGGGGCGGATGGGGGAAAACGGCGACCTGGGTCGTATCGGCCCGGAGGGCCGCGATCAGCACATTCGGGTCCACGAACGCATACCCCCGGGCCGTCGCCTCGCTAGCGATGTGCGAATTGTAGCCGGCAACCGCGGCGTGAAGGTTGGCCAACTCACCCGACGTGATGTTGTGGTCGTCCAGACAATCCAGGATGTAGGTGCCTCCCGGATCGGCCGCCGCCGCCCCGATCAAGCCGAACCCGTATATGAACGGCACCAACGTCGTATCCCCAACGCCGCCCAGCGCCTGAGGTGCGCAGCTCGGTGTCACGATGAAGTTCGTCGGCAGGGCCCCGCTGAGCTTCGCCCCCAGGTAGATGTGTCCGTAAGAGAAGAACGGCGCTCCCGCGGGGTCGAGTGCGCCGATCAGCACCCCCTTGCCGGCGGCTGGGGTCGCGTCGATGGCATCGAGGATGGAGTCGTAGCGGGCGGCGAACACCGCGGGCGCGGTCACCTTGGCTGGATCCCCGCCGTTGGCCGTATCCGTGGCGGCGCCGACCACGTCGTTGCTCCCGATCTCGACGGTCACAAACGTCGGGTTGGCGCGGAGCATCGCTTGCGTTTGCGACAGCCCACCGAGGAGGATCGTGGTGAGGACGTTCGGGTTCGAGCTCCCCGACAGATTCGAGAGGAGATCCTCGACCGCCGCCCCAGGCACCGCCACGTTATTGAGGAATGGCGCGGTCACGGCCGGGGTCTTGCGGAGCGCGCAGGGCAGGGCCGGTGGCAGCGGTGGGCCCACGACCGTCCGCGTGAAGATGTTGACGAGCGGCGGCGGACATCCGGGCCGATTGAGGAGCGGGATGGTGAACTGCGTGTGCATCTGCCGGGCGAGCAGATTGGGGAAGGAGTGCACCTGGACGCTGTCGTTGATGCCGCCCGATTCGAACCCGGCCGCGATGGAGTTGCCCATCGAGACGTACCGGGCGAACAGCGGGTCGATGGGCGTGATCGCGTCGGGCCGGAACAACTCGTCGTTGTGGCAGGCGGCGACGCCGAGCAGGAGTCCGGCCGCCGCAGCGCCGATCAGCGTGCTGGTGCGAATCATAAACGGTCCGCGCCTCTCGCTCAGAAAGTGTAGGACAACCCGGCGCCGAACAGGTTGGCGCCGAAGGTATACAGCCCGTTGTTGTACGCCGTACCCGCGCGGCCGCGGCGATCCTGCTGGAGAATCAACTGGTAGGCCGCGTCGAACTTGATGCCGCGCGCCAGCTCGGTGCCGATGCCGATCGTGAACTCGTTGCGAGCGCCTTCAGGGAGCAGGGGCGTCACCGTTTGCACTGGGGCTGCCGCACTGTGGAACAGGTAGCCGGCCCGGATTGCCGTCTTCGCGCTGCGTTGGTACTCCACCCCGACCCGGATGGCGTGACTGTCTCTGAAGTCCTCGACCAGTGCACGGTCGGGCGTCGTCGGGTTCGAGAAATCGATCACCAGGGTGCCGAACCAGCCCCAGACGATTTGCTGGTAATCACCCTGCAGGGTCCAGCGGTCGTTCATCTTATAAGCGAAGCCGATGGTCCCCTGGTCGGGCATGGTGACCGCCGTGGTCGCGGTCTGGTTGGAGAGCGGTCCACCCGCCAGGAACTGGGGCGCAACCGCGGCATCGATGGGCAGCGGCGTGGTTGGGTTCAAGGGCGTCGTGCCGGCCCCGAACACCAAGCCGGTGGGAACCGGTGCGAAGGACGCGTCGCCTTTGTAGGTAATGGTCTTCTTGGTGATGAAATGCCCGCCCAGGGTGAGCCGGTCGTTCACTTTCACCAGGATCCCGCCGTTGAACGCAATCCCGTTGCCATTCGCCTTCAGGGTGGCGTCGGCGAAGTCGGAGAAATCCGGAATGCCAATGGTTCTGAATGTGGTGCCGGCGGGGAGGAACGGGTTGGCGGGGAGCGGTTGCAGCGACAGATCGACCCGTTGATGCAGCTCGACCGTGCTGTGGATGTAGGCCACACCCAACCCCAGGCTGAGCCAGTTGTTGACTTTGTAGGCGAGCGTCGGCTGGACATAAATGGATCGGAGCTGCGTGTTGTAGCTGTCGAATCGTCCGATGAAGTCGAGCGGCCATTTCGTCCCGAGACCGTAGGGGGCGAACAGGCCGACGCCGAATCCCAGTTTTCCCGTCTGATGGGCCAGGTAGACGCTCGGGACCACGTAATTCTGGCCCGGCATGTCGGTCTTTTCAGCAAACAGATCGTCGGTGAAACCGCCGGACGGATGAATCAGGGTGCCGGAGGCGCTGAGATGGGTTCCGGCCTGTCCGGCCAGCGCGGCGGGGTTCGCCCATATTCCCGAGCCGTCGTTGCACGGGGCCGCGGCGGCGACTCCGGCACGGCCCATGGCGCAGGTTCCGAGCTCGTTGACCGCGAATCCCTGCGCGGACAACAGGGCAGGCACCCCGAATGACGCGAACGTCAGATACCGCGCAAACCGCCGCATACGAGTGTCTCCGCGAGACGGAAATGGGGGAGATGGTGGAACCGGTCGCGTTACGGTACCATTGGCCCGAACCCTTGTCAAACCGATGCGAACGCAAGCGATAGCGCTCTTTCATACGGCGTTTGAGCGCGTGCCGACGCACGCCGCCAGTGCACCGGGACGCGTGAACCTGATCGGTGACCACACCGACTACAATGGCGGGCCGGTGCTCCCGTTCGCGATTCTCGACCGCACCACGGTGGTCGCCGGCCCGGGCGAACCCGGTTGGTTGAGGCTCGTCTCGACGCGAGACGGCGAAGTGGCGCGGGTTCGATGGGACGATTCTCTACCGTCGGGGTGGACCGGCTACGTCGTCGGTGTTATGCGCGAGCTGGTGGCGCGTGGTGCGGCTCCATCCGGGGCCTGTCTGGCCGTTTCGAGCACCGTGCCGGTTGGTGCGGGTCTATCATCATCGGCGGCGCTCACCGTGGCCGCCACCCGGGCCCTGAGTGCCATGGCAGGCACGACGCTGTCTCCTGCGACGTTGGTGAAGGTCGCTCATGCCGCCGAGTACACGCATGTCGGGGTACGCTGCGGCATCATGGATCAGACGATTGCGGTTCGCGCTCGGACCGGACACGCGTTGCTGCTCGAGTGTGGCAGCGGTGAGTTCCACCACATCCCGCTTCGTGGCCGGTTCCTCTTGGTCGATACCGGGGCGCGTCACGATCTGACCGAGAGCCCATACAACATCCGTCGCGCTGAGTGTGATACGGCTCTGGCTACTCTCGCGCGGGCGGATCCCGGCGTGACGCAGCTGGCGGATTGGCCGCTCGCCCGGGCCCGCGCCTTGCGCCGGCTGCTGCCCGCGCCGCTCCGGGCACGGGCGCTGCATGTGGTGACAGAGACCGATCGCACCCGGCGAGGGGCGTCGCTGCTCGCCCGGGGCCGGCTGCGGGCATTCGGTCTGCTGGCGAATGCATCGCACGAGTCGTGTCGCCGCTGGTTCGAATGCAGCGCCCCGCCGCTCGATCTGGTAGTGCGGGCCGCCCGCCGTGCCGGCGCCTTGGGGGCGCGGATGACCGGAGCGGGTTGGGGTGGCAGTGTCCTCGTCGTCGTGGGTCCTGACCGTGGTGATGAAAGTCGAGAGATGAAAATCCGCCGCACCATCACGCGGGCCTTCACGCGAGCATATGGTCGTGAGCCGTCCATTTCCGACGTGCGGCCGGGTCCGGGCGCGCGTCGAGAACGCGTGTTGTAAGATTGAATCCGGCCCGGGTGGCGAAATGGCAGACGCAAGGGACTTAAAATCCCTTGGGAGGCAACTCCCGTAGAGGTTCGAGTCCTCTCCCGGGCATATGACAACGGTCCTCGGCTACGTC
>Ga0075421_100006212_pt1 | contig 14547 bp, 14 predicted proteins | sample SoiMetdeltSBSDD5_FD_75292 | JGI IMG/M metagenome (GOLD analysis project Ga0075421, IMG submission 75292) | Bulk soil microbial communities from a Populus tree surrounding site in Tennessee, USA - Soil MetaG P. deltoides SBSDD5 | ecosystem: Environmental > Terrestrial > Soil > Tree plantation...
ACGTGGAGCCAGACGCCCGGATGCACGTCGAGCTGCGCCTTCAGCGGGCTGCCGAGCGTGACCACCGAATCGATCAGGTCGGGGCGGCGGACCGCCAGCGCCCGCGCGCAGGTGCCGCCGCGGCTCTGCCCCACCAGCGCGATCCGGCCCCCGGCCTCGCCGGCCAGCTCCTCAGCCCGCCGCTCCAGCCGGTCGACCGTCTCGCCGGCGCAGCCGACGTTCCAGCGCAGCCCGGCCCGCGCGGGCCGGTAGCCGATGCGCGAGAGCCATGAGGCCATCGTCCTCAGCGAGGGATCGCCGGCGAGGAAGCCGCAGATCAGCAGTACCGGCCGGCCGTCGCCGTGGGCCACCCCCTCGCCGCGCCAGACCGGGTCCCGGCGCAGTGCGGCCAGCTCCAGAGGCATCCGTCCCTCCCGCCACATCGGCGGCACCGCCGTCGCGCCCTGCGGACCAGCCGCCGGCGCTTCCTGGACTGACGACACGGCGAGGAGCTTACGCGTAGAGGTCGTCGAACTGCTGGGCGTAGCGCTCGTAGACGACGTTTCGCTTCAGCTTCAGGGTGGGGGTCAGCTCCCCCTCTTCCTGGGAGAGGTCGTGATCGAGGATCCGGAAGCGCTTGATCTGCTCCACCTGGGCGTACTTCGAGTTCACCTGGTCGAGGTGGTCCTGGACCAGCTCGCGCACCTGCTCCTGCTCGGCCAGCTCGGCGATGTCCTCGGGCAGGCCCTGCTCGCGCGCCCAGGGCAGGATCTCCTCCTCGTCGAGCGTGATCAGCGCCACCGGGTAGGGGCGGCGGTCGCCGTACATGATCGCGCGTGAGATGAAGCGGTTCTGCGTGAGGTCGTTCTCGAGGTTCGCCGGCGTCAGGTTCTTGCCGCCGGCCGTGATGATGATGTCCTTCTTGCGGCCGGTGATCGAGAGGTAGCCGTCCTCGTCGATCGCGCCGAGGTCGCCGGTGTGAAGCCAGCCGTCGATCAGCACCTCGTCTGTCGCATCCGGGTTCTGCCAGTAGCCGAGGAAGACGTGCGGTCCGCGCATCAGGATCTCGCCGTCCTCCGCGGTGTCCAGCTCGCAGCCGGGCATCGCGCGCCCCACGGTTTCGAATCGGAACGCGTCCGGGCGGTTGCCGGCCCCGAGCCCGGTGGACTCGGTCATCCCGTACCCCTCCATCACCGGGACCCCGGCGGCGTAGAAGAACTCGAGGATCTCGGACGCGATTGGCGCCGCGCCTGTCGCCGCCTCGCGCATCCTCCCGCCGAAGATCTGGCGCACGTTCGCGAACAGCTCCTCGTCGGCCCGCTCGAACGCGGCCGCCATCTCGTCGGGCACCTCCTCGCCGCGCGCCCGCCGTGAGCGGACCTCCACCCCGAGCTTCACCGCCTCCCGCACCTGCTCGTGCCGCTCGGGCGGGATCGCCCCCATCGCCATCCCATAGAGCTTCTCGAAGATGCGCGGCACCGAGGGCAGGTAGTCGGGCTGGCTCGACTGGATCTCGGGGATGATCTCGCGCGTGTTCCCGCCGAAGTAGACGATCGTCCCGCCCAGGCGCGGGCAGGCGAGCGCGATGAGCTGCGCGAAGACGTGGGCCAGCGGCAGGTAGAGGTAGACCGTGTCCCCCGGCGCCAGCGTCCCGTTCTCCTCGGCGATGTGGCAGACGGCGATGCCGTTGCGATGCGCGAGCACGCACCCCTTCGGCGGGCCGGTCGTGCCGGAGGTGTAGATGATCAGGAACGGGTCCTCGGGCCCGGTCGCCTCGACGCGCCGCGCCAGCTCCTCCCGGTCTCCCTCCTCGGTCGCGAGGTCCGCCAGCGGGGCCGCCCCGTCGCCCGCGGCCGCGGGGTCGATCACGTAGAGCGAGCGCAGCTCCGGCAGCCGCTCGCGCACCGCCCGCAGCTTCTCCAGCTTCGCCTCGTTGTCGCAGATCGCCGCCACCGCGCCGGAGTTGCCGGCCACCCACTCGCACTCCTCCGGGGAGTTGGTCGGGTAGATCGGGACGACGACGGCGCCCGCGCTCCAGACCGCGTAGGCGGCCTCCACCCACTCTGGGCTGGTATCGGCCAGCAGGCAGACCCGGTCGCCCGGCTCGATGCCGGCGGCGATCAGTCCGAGCGCCAGCCGTTCGACAGCCGCGGCCAGCTGGCCGTATGTCTGCTCGCGCCACTCCCCGTCGCGCTTGAAGCGCGCCGCGACGACGTCGCCGAAGCTCTCGCCGGCGAAGCCGGCAAGCTCGGCGACTGTGCTCGGGGCCTCGGCCACTGCCATCAGCTCCCTCCATCTTCCACCGCGGCGGGTACTTCGTCAACGGGGCGGCGCAGGGGCGATAATTCGGCAGTTGTGGCGCTACCCGGGAGAAGGCGCTGGATTGCGGCGGCGGCGATCGTGGGCGCCTCGCTGCTCGCCCCGGCCGCGCGGGCAGCCGAGCCGCTCGGGCTGCATGACTGCGCCGAGGCCGAGGGCGTCCACCAGTGCTCCGGCCTGGTCACCACCTGGGACGGGATCCCCCTGGACACTACCGTGACCCTGCCCGGCGATGGTGCCCGCGACCTGCCGCTGGTGGTCGAGATCCACGGCTTCGGCAACAGCAAGTACGAGTATCTTCACCCGGACGAGACCGCCTACACGGGCAACGCCTTCTCCTGGGCCCGGGACGGCTACGCGGTCCTCACCTACACCGCCCGCGGCCTCTGGGGCTCCTGCGGCACGCCGGAGTCACGCGCGCTCAGCCCGGCCGCCTGCGCCCGGGGATACATCCACCTCGCCGACGACCGCTTCGAGGTGCGCGACACCCAGGAGCTGATCGGCCGCCTCGTCGACGAGGGGATCGCCGACCCGGGCCGGATCGGCGTCACCGGCGACTCCTACGGGGGCGGCCAGTCCTTCGGCCTCGCGGCCCTCTCCGATCGCAAGATGCTGCCGGACGGGCGGCTCGTGCGCTGGCGGAGCCCGGCCGGCACGCCCCTGCGGATCGCGGCGGCGGCGCCGGTGATCCCCTGGACGGATCTGATCTACGCGATCGCACCCAACGGGCGCACCCTCACCTACGCGCTGACGCCTCCGCACGCCGACAGCCTCCCGCTCGGGGTCGCAAAGGCCTCTTTCGCGACCGGGATCTTCGCCGCGGCGCAGAACGCCTTCGGGCCCGGGCAGCCGGTCGGGGAGCCGTTCGTGCAGGGCAGGCCGATGGGCTACATCGCCCCGCCGGGAACCGCCCCGGAGGCGGATGTGGCGACCTGGCTGACGCGAGCGCTCGCCGGCGACCCCTACACGGATGCGGAGGCAGAGCGCATCGTCGCGCTGCTGGAGCGCTACCACTCCGCCTACTACATCGACCCCGGCCACCGGCCTCCGCCGCTGTTCGTCGCCAGCGGCTTCACCGACGACCTCTTTCCCGTGGACGAGGCGATCCGCTACGCGAACCGGGCCGCCCGGCTCTACCCCGGGCTGCCCCTTTCCCTCTTCTTCGGCGACTTCGGCCACCAGCGGGCCGCGAACAAGGGCCGCCAGCGCACCCACCTGCTCAGCGCGATCCACCGCTGGTTCGACCACTACCTGCGGGGGCGCGGCGCCGCTCCGCGGAGCGGAGTCCTCGCCTACCCCCAGACCTGCCCCCGCGACGCGGCGAGCCCGGGTCCGTTCCGCGCCAGGACCTTCACACGGCTGGCCCGCGGAGAGGTCCGCTTCCGCTCGCGCCGGCACGCCTCGATCTCCCCGGCGGGCGGCGACCCGGCCACGGCCCAGGCGATCGACCCGGTGCTGGGCGGTGGCGACGGCTGCGCCTCGACGACTTCGGCCGACGATCCCGCCGCGGTGACCTACCGGCTGCCGGCGCGCCGCCGCGCGCTCACCCTGCTCGGCGCGCCGACGATCATCGCCGGCCTCGGCGTCACCTCGGAGCCGGGCGCGGCGCAGATCGCCGGCCGCCTCTGGGACGTCTCCCCCGGAGGGGGGCCGCAGACTCTCGTCGCGCGCGGCCTCTACCGCCCGCACGGTGGCAGGAACGTCTGGCAGCTGCACCCGGCCGCCTGGCGGTTTGCTCCCGGCCACGTGGCGAAGCTCGAGCTGCTCGGAAACGACGTCCCCTACGGCCGCCAGTCCAACGGCTCGTTCCGGGTCGAGGTGAAGAGGCTCCAGCTTCGTCTTCCGGTTCGCCAGCGCCCCGATTGCCACGCGGTGCGGCGCGTCGCCCGGCCGCTGCTGCCGAAGGGCATGCGCCTCGCGCCGGGGGCGGCTCCGGCACCTCACGGGAAGTTCCGATGCCGGCGCCGCTGATCGAGTTCCCAGCGGATGACCCCGAACGCGCGCTGCGCTTCTGGGCCGGCCTGCTCGGAGTCGCGCTCGCGCCGCGCGCTGCTTCGGCGGGGTCCGGCTGGGAGGCCGAGAGCGACGGGCTCCGGCTCGGGGTGCACGAGCGCGGGACGGGGCCCGGCGACACCGGCTCCCTCCCCTACCTCGCCGTCGAGGACATCGGCCCCGCGCTGGAGCGCGTGCGCGAGCTGGGGGGAAGCGTGATCCACCCAGGCGAGCGCTGGGCGATCTGCCGTGACTCGGAGGGCAGTCCGTTCGCGCTCGCCGCCGCTAGGCCGGGGCGGGACTAGCGGCGGGAATGGCGAGCGCCGCGGCGCTCGTCCTCGCGGCGACCGCGCGCACCACCGTCTTCGGTACCTCGGGGTGGTCGATCCACCAGAGCGCAAGCCCGGCGAGGGCGCTGCGCAGCTGCTCCGCGGTGGGCTCGACCTGCTCGGGCGGGACCGGGGAGCCGGGCTGCGAGGAGATGAAGGAGACGAAGACCTCGCGCGCCCGCTCTGAGACCCGCAGGCGGAAGGCCTGGATCTCGGCATCGCCCGAGTGGTCGCGGAAGAGCATCACCCAGGCGTGCGAGTTCTCGCGTACGTAGTCCAGCCACTCGTCCAGAATCGCCCGCATCAGCTCCTCCGCCCCGGCGGCGCCCTCGAGCGCCGCCGGGGCGGGAAGGAAGCCGCCGAGGTCGGCGCGGTGGCGCTCCAGCAGGGCGAGGTAGAGGCCTTTCTTCGAGTCGAAGTGGCGGTAGACGACGGGCTTCGTCACCCCGGCCGCGGCGGCGATGTCCTCGAGCCGCGTCCCCGCGTAGCCGCGCTCGGCGAAGAGGCGCCCGGCGGCGCGCTCGATGGTCCGCCGCCGCTCCGCGGCGGCCACCCGGTTTCTCTGCGGGGCCGCTGTCGCCATGGTTACCGGAGAGTAGCTTCGGTGCTAAGTTACCAGCCGGTAACACGCCCGGCGAGAGGAGCCCGACGATGACCGAGCCCGTTCACGACCCCGTCCATCGCGCCCGCCACGTCTTCGAGCCCGACGGCGACGACATGGTCGTCGAGACCTGGATCGAACCGGGTGGCGGGCTCCCGGCCCACTACCACCCCGCCCAGGAGGAGCGCTGGTCGGTCCTCGAGGGACGCATCCGCATGCAGCTTGGGGACTCCAAGCGCGTGATCGGCCCCGAGGACGGGGAGCTGGTCGTGACGGCGGGGACCAAGCACGGCTTCGCCAGCGTCGAGGAAACAGACACGCACCTGCGCTGCTACGTGACACCGGCGCTCGGGCTGGAGGCCTTCCTGACCGAGAGCGCCGCCGCCGCCCGAGAGGGCCTCTTCATGCGCGGCGGGATCCCCCGTAACTGGAAGGGGGCGCGCTGGGCGGCGGACTTCCTGAAGCGCTATCAGGACGACGTCGTCCTCACCTTCCCGCCGCGCTTCGTCCAGCGGGCCCTGATCGGGCTGCTCGCCCGCTAGGCGGGCGAGCGCCTAGGCGGCCGCGGTGAGCGCGGCCTCGCGGTCGCGCTCGACCTCGGCGGCGAGCTCCGCCAGGACTTCGCGGCCGCGGTCTCCGTGACCGGGGTCGATCAGCGAGCCGGACTCGTCGAAGGCCAGGTGCGCCTGGGCGAGCGGAAGATCGCGGTCGATGACGCGGGCGCCGGCCGAGGCGAGCACCTTTCGCAGCTCCGCCTGCGCCCAGACCGCTCCGAAGCGGCCGGTGGTGGCGCCGATCACCGCCGCGGGCTTGCCCTGCAGCGGAGTCGAGGCGCGCGGGCGCGAGGCCCAGTCGATCGCGTTCTTGAGCACGCCCGGTACCGAGGAGTTGTACTCCGGCGTCGCGAACAGCAGGCCGTCGGCCGCCGCGATCGCCGCACGCAGCTCGGCGACCGCCGCCGGGGCTGGCTCGCGGTCCTCGTCCTCGTCATAGGGCGGGATCGACCGCAGGCCCTCCCAGAGCTCGATCTCGATCCCCGGCGGCGCCTGCTCCGCGAGGTGGCGGAGCAGGCGCGTGTTATGGGAGTCGCGCCGGAGGCTTCCGGAGATGGCGAGGATGCGCATCTTCGTTACTCCTTGTTCAGCTCCAGCGAGACGACCAGCTTCACCTCGTTGGCGAGCGCGGTGCCCCCGCCGGGAATGTCCATCTGCCAGTTCATCCCGTAATCGGTGCGGTCGATCGCCGTCTCCAGCTCGATCGTCAGCCGCTCGACGCCCGGGCCGAGCGAGACCGGCCCGCGCAGCCGCCCGCGCGCCTCGACCGCGCGCGAAACCCCGGCCATCGAGAGCTCACCGCTGACGCGCAGGTCATCGGCATCGCCGCTGATCGCGGTTGAGCGGAAGCGAACGTCCGGGTTGCGCTCGGCGTCGAAGAACTCCGGCGAGAGCAGGTGCGGCCTGATGTTCTCGTCGTCGATCGAGATCGAGGCGATTCCGACGCTTCCCTCGAGCACGGCACCATCGTCGTCAACCGAAAGGCGGGCGTCGATCGGCGTGAAGCCGCCGCGGAAAACGGAGATCCCCGCGTGCTCCACCTCGAACTCGGCGCGGGAGTGGCTCTGGTCCGTGGTCCAGGTCCCGACCGGGAGGGTGCCTTCCGCTGCCTCTGTGATGCTTGTCATAGTCCAACTCCTTTGTAGTTGCAATCTTTGTCGCTGCAACCAATAAGATAGCAGGAGTTAGTTGTTTCGTCAACTAGTGTGTGAGAAACTATTCCTATGACCTCGTCCTCCCTTCCCCGCATAGACGAAGACCAGCTCGCGGCCTGGCGCGCCTTCCTGCGTGCCCACTCGACGATGCTGCGCCGCATCGCCCGCGACCTCGAGGAGGCGGGCCTGCCGCCGCTGGCCTGGTACGACGTGCTGGCAGCGTTGCGGGACGCCCCCGAGCGGCGCCTGCGCCAGGTCGACCTCGCCGAGCGTGTGCTGCTCTCGAACAGCGGGCTGAGCAGGCTGCTCGACCGGATCGAGGCGAAGGGCCTGGTCGAGCGGCTCGCCTGCGCGACCGACCGTCGCAGCTTCTTCATCGGCCTGACCCCGGCCGGGGAGTCGATGCTGGAGGAGATGTGGCCGGTCTACGCGCGCGGCATCGCCGACGACTTCCTGCCGGCGCTGGGCTCCGACCCGTCTGAGATCGGCCGCACCCTGGAGTCGATCGGCGAGCAGTGCGACGCCGTCCGCGCCGCGAGCTCCGAGTAGGCGGCGGCCGTCGCCGTTTGCGGGGCTCGCCGGTCAGTGGTTGCGCAGCGCGTCGATCAGCTCTGACTTGTCCATCTCCGAGCGACCCTCGATCCCCAGCTCGGCCGCCCGCTCGCGCAGCTCTTCCACGCTGCGATCCTCGTAGTCCTCGGCCCGGCCCCCCTTGCTGCTGACGTCCTCCCCGCCGGCCCTCGCGTTGGCGATGCGTGCCGCCTTCTCCTTGCTGTCGCCCTGTTCGCGCAGCTTCTCGTATAGCTCGTCGTCCTTGACGCTCGCGCCGTGATCCTTGGCCATGGTCTGCTCCTTTCGCCCGGTGCTCACCGATCCACCTGCCCGCCGGACCCGCTTCCGATGCCTGACGCGCAATACTGCGCGGCCGATGGCGGGCAAGGAGAGACCGCGGGGAGAGGCGATCACGCCGCAGGGCCTGGAGGCGCTGCAGGAGGAGATCGCGGAGCTCGAGGGTCCGGCGCGGACGGCGATGGCGGCGCGGATCAAGGCCGCGCGCGAGCTCGGCGACCTGAAGGAGAACGCCGAGTACCACATCGCCAAGGACGACCAGGCGCACCTCGAGACGAGGATCAAGCGGCTGCGAGAGCGGCTCGCCAACGCCGTCGTCACCGAGGCGGACGGCGATGCGGCGACCTTCGCCTTCGGCCGCACCGCGGAGGTGCTCGACGACTCCAGCGGGAAGGTCAACTCCTGGACGCTGGTCGGCTCCACGGAGGCCGACCTGGCTGCGGGCCGCCTATCCGCCGAGTCACCGGTGGGCCGCGCCCTGCGCGACGCTCCGGTCGGCGCCAGCGTGGAGATCGAGACGCCGCGCGGCAGGAAGACCTACCGCGTGCAGCGGCTGATCGGCTAGCGCTCAGGCGGCCGGGGCGGAGGCGGCGGCGAGCCGCTCGGCGCCCGCCAGGGACTCCTGGCAGACGAAGCGGAAGTGGGCGAGCCAGAAGCGGCGCAGGCCCCGGAAGGAGGCGCCCTCCGCCACCTCCCATGAGCCGAAGCGGGACCTGCCCTCCCCGAGGTCGGCGAAGAAATAGCTGTGCAGGGCGTGGAAGCCCGGTGCCCTCACCTCCCAGGTCACCCGCCGCCCCGGCGTGCATTCGACGATCTCGGCGGTTGCCGGCAGCTTGTAGAGGTAGCGCGGCCGGATCGGGTTGAACGCCCAGATCAGGGTCGCGCCCTCGCGCAGCTCGCCGCCCCGGACCCTGGCCCGCCAGATGCAGCGGTTCCACTGCGGCCAGTCCGGGACGTCGGCGAAGCGCTCCCAGAGCGGCTCGAGCGGCAGGTCGAGCTCGACCTCGCCCTCCACGGGCAGGCCGTCCTCGGCGCCGGTGTCGATCGGCCCCGGCGCCGTCACGCAACCTTCACGATCACCTTGCCGGTGTTGCCGCCCGTGAAGAGCAGATTGAGGGCGTCCGGCGCGTTCTCGAGGCCCTCGACGACATGGGTCGCGTACTTGATCTTGCCCTCGGCGATCCAGGCCGCCATCTGCGCCTGGGCCTCGGGGAAGCGCGGGATGAAGTCGAGGATGATGAAGCCCTCCATCCGCCCGCGGCGGGAGATCAGGTTGACGTAGTTGGCGGGCCCGCGCGGCGGGCCGTCCTCGTTGTAGGCGGCGATCGCTCCGCAGAGCACGATCCGTCCGCGCAGCGCGAGCCGGCCGAGAGCCGCGTCGAGGATCTCGCCGCCGACGTTGTCGAAGAAGAGATCGATGCCGTCCGGGCATTCCTCGCGCAGGCGCTCGGCGACGTCCTCGGTCTTGTAGTTGATCGCCGCGTCGAAGCCGAGCTCCGCGACACCCCAGGCGCACTTCTCCTCCGAGCCGGCGATCCCGACCACCCGCGAGGCGCCCTTGATGCGGGCGATCTGTCCGACCGTCGATCCGGTCGCCCCGGCCGCTCCCGAGATCACCACCGTGTCGCCTTCCTCCATCCTGCCGACCTCGAGCAGGCCGAAATAGGCGGTCATGCCGGTCGTCCCGAAGACGCTGAGCGCCGCCGCCGGATCGACGCCCTCCGGCAGCACCTGCGCGTAGTTGGCGCCGTCGTCGGCGAGCGCGTAGTCCTGCCAGCCGGTCATGCCGAAGACGAGGTCACCGGGAGCGAAGCGGTCGCTGTTCGAGCGCACGACCTCGGCGACCCCGCCGCTGCGCACGACCTCCCCGATCCCGATCGGCGGCAGGTAGCCCTCGCGGTCGTCCATCCAGGTGCGGATCGTCGGGTCGATCGAGAGGTAGCGGTTGCGAAGCAGTGCCTCGCCCTCGCCGGGCTCCGGCGCGTCGGCCTCCTCGAGCCGGGTCGTCTTCTCGTCAACCCTGCCCGTCGGCCTCTCGGCCAGAACCACTCTGCGGTTGCGCTCGGCCATCCTCGTCCCCCTTCGGGTCGCTGCCGGAGGCTTGCCCGCCGGCGCCCCATTCTCCACCACCTGTGCGGCCCCGCCAAGCCCGCCGCTCAGCGGCGGGCGGGCAGGCGCAGCACCCTGAAGGCGAAGCGGGCGGGGCTCGGGTCCGGGCCGGTGGCTCCGACCGCCTCGACCGTGAAGCGGTGGCGGCCCACGCGGACCCGGTAGCGCCGTGGGGAGGTGCAGGGCGCGAATCCGCCGCGGTCTAGCCTGCAGCGGTAGCTCGACCCCGCCGCGGGCGAGAAGAAGCCGAACCTCACCCTGGTCCAGGGCCGCCCCGTCAGGATCGTCTTGGGGGGATGGCTGCGCAGGAGGGTGTCCGGGGGCGGCGTCCGGATCGTGAAGGAGCGCGCCGCGGGGGTCGGGTCCGCGTTCCCGAGCCCGTCGATCGCCTGAACCTCGAAGGTGTAGGCCCCGTCGGCGAGTGGCGCCCCCGGGGTGTCGCTGGCGCCGGGGCCCGAACAGGGGCCGAAGGCGGGGGCGCCGGCGCTGAGAGAGCAGCGGAAGCTCGAGCCCGGCTCGCTGGCGTGGAACGCGAAGGTCGGCCCGCGGTCCGCGCTCGTGCCGGAGGGCCCCGAGTCGATCGTCGTCTCCGGAGGCGTCGTATCGAGCTGCGTCTCGGAGTCGGCCGAGGCCGGAGCCGCCTCGTAGTTGTTCGAGTTGTCCCAGGCGCGGGTGTAGAAGTCGTAGGCGCCGTCGCCGGCCGCAGCGCTGTAGGTGAACGAGCCGGTGGCACCCGGAGAGCCGTCCGTCGCAACCTGCGAGTAGGCGCCGCCCGGCGGCCTCACCCAGAGCTCGACGCTCTTCAGGCCGGAGCCCGAGTCGGTGGCGCTGTAGCTGACGCTGATCGAGGCCGACGCCGTCCGCCCCACCGAGCCGGCCTGCGAGGTCGGGGCCTGCGTGTCGGTCTGCGGCTGGGTGTCGACGGTGAAGGTGTTGGCGCCGCTGACGCCGTTGTTCCCGGCCGAGTCCGGCTGTGAGGCCTGCGCGGTGTAGGTGCCCGGGGCGAGCGCCGTCGCGTCGACCGAATAGGCGCCGGTGGAGCCGTTGCGCGTCGCGCTGCGGGTCTGGGCCAGCGCCCCGGAGGTGCCGGTTCCGGCGTAGACCCGGACGGTGACCGTGGCGGAGTCCCCCGGGGCGGTCCCGGCGGTCCCGGAGAGTGCCGGCGTCGTGTCCGAGGTGTGCGAGCCCCCGGCGGGAGCGGCCAGGCTCACCACGGGCAGGGCGGTGTCGACGCTGAAGGTGCGGGTGGCGGGGCTCTGGTCGGTGTTCGAGGACGGGTCGGTGGCGCGCACGGCAAAGGTGTAGGAGCCGTCGGCGAGGGCCGCGGGCGTGTGGCTGGCGCCGGGCCCGGAGCAGGAGCCGAAGGCGTCGGATCCGGAAGAGACCGAGCACTCGAAGCTCGAGCCGGCCTCGCTGGAGTGGAAGGCGAAGGTCGGCGTCGCGTCATTGGTCGGGCCGGAGGGCCCCGAGTCGATCGTCGTCTGCGGCGGTGTTTGGTCAACCGTCGCCGGGCCGCCGAAGGCGGCGAGCCCGTTCGGCGTTCCGACCCCGGTCGGCCCGTCGTAGCCGACCGCCCCCTTGCACATCGTCGAGGTCCCGCAGCTCCCGTTGGAGCCGCTGGTGACGTCGTGGAGCGCCGCCGGGAGATCGGACTGGTGCGCGTAGGGGAGCGCCGCCGGATAGCTTCCCGAGCCGCCGCCGGCGAGGCCGTAGACACCCGCGATCAGCGGCGCGGCGAGGCTCGTGCCGCCGACCGTGAACCATCCCGACTGCCCCTGGTACTTCGTGGTGTCGTAGACCGATGCGCCCGTGTTCGGGTTCGCGTCCGCGGCGACGTCGGCGACCCCTCGCATGCCGCCGCAGCCGGTCTGCGCCCAGTGCGGGTCAGCGGTCTGCCAGGCCTGCGCGCTCGTGTAGGCGCTGCAACCGCTGCCCGAGCCCGACCAGACGGTCTCACCACCGTAGGTATTGGAGGCGCCGACGGTGAGCGTCGTTCCCCCGACGGCGACGACGTAGGGCGAGGAAGCCGGGTACTCGGCCCCGAAGCCGGAGTCTCCGGCCGAGACCGTGATCGGGATCCCGGGATGGTTGTAGGCGGTGTCGCTGGTCTCGTCCGCGTACTCGCCGCCGCCGAAGCTGTTCGAGATCACGGTGGCGCCGAGGGAGGCGGCGGTGTTCTCCGCGGCCGCGAGGTTGACGAGGCTGTTGCTGGTCGCCTCGACGAGCAGAATCTTGCAGTTCTGGCAGATCGCGTGCGCGGTCTCGACGTCGAGCGCGATCTCAAGCGCCCAGCCCGCGTTCGCGGACGGGTAGGGGCCGGCGGCGCCGCTCTGGTTGACCTTCGCGAAGCAGCCGTTCGCCGTCGTGCAGGCGGGCAGCCCGAAGGTCGAGCTGAAGACGCCGAGGTCGCTCTCGATCGTCGGCGAGTCATAGGCGTCGACGATCGCGATCGTCTGGCCGGCCGGGCCAGTGGCCGGGAGGCCGTAGGCGCCGTGGAACTGAGCCGGGCTCAGGCCGGTGGGCCCCGGGGCGGCGAGCGGCTTGCCGTTGCGGTCCGTGCTCACCCGCGCGTGGCAGCCCGCGGCGCGGGCGACCGGGCCCGGGCAGACGTGCCGGTTGAATCCCCGTCCCGCCGCCGCCGGTGCGGCCGCGAGCAGAAGCGCGACGGCGAGAGCCGGCACCGCGGCGCCGGCGAAGGCGGTCGACGCCGGTCTCAGGCGGAAGCATCCCTGCGAAGCCATGATGCGGCCCGAGTGTAGGCCGATCGGCCGCTCCGGTCCAGGCCCTGAGCGAGGTCCTGCGCCGGGGCCGGAAGCTCAGAGCTCCGCGAGGATCTCCTTCGCCACGCGCTCGCCGGAGCGAACCGCACCGTCCATGTAGCCCATCCAGTAGTCGGAGGTCTCCGTCCCGGCCCAGTGCACCCGGCCGGTGGGCTCGCGCAGCGCCGGGCCGAGCGAGGTCAGCGCATCGCTGCCGAATAGCGACACCGGGCAGCCGCGGCTCCAGGGGGAGACGCGCCAATTGGACTCGAAGAAGAGCTTCGGGCGCCTCGCCTCGGGGCCGAACATTTGCGCGTACTGCTCCAGCACCGCGGCGCGCCGCTGCCCCGCGCTGCGGGTGGCGAAGCGGCGGGCCTCGTCGCCCCCGACGAAGCCGAAGATCGCGCCCTGGCTGCCGTCCGGGGGCGAGTCGTCAACGGTGAAGTTGACGGGCCCCTCGAGCGAGACCGCGGAACCGGTCAGTCCCTGCTCGCGCCAGAACGGCCGCTCGTAGATCGCGGCCACCTTGATCAGCGTCCCCTGCGGGACGTGTGCGTTGAGCGCCGCGCGCGCGGCCGGCAGCCGCGGCGCGAAATCGATGTGCCCCGCGGTCGCCGGGGGAATCGCCACGACGGCGTGCCGCGCCCTCACGGTCAGCCGGTCCGAATGGACCACGACGCCGCGGTCACGCTGAACGATCCTGCGCACCGGCGAGCGAAGCACCACCCGCCGGCCGAGCTTGCGGGCCAGGCGCAAAGCGATCAGCTGCGAGCCCCCGTGGAAGCGGAACATCTGGGCTCCGCCGCGGGTGTTGAAGTTGCGCTCGAACGTGCCCGGGTTCTGCTCGTCGCCCGAGGATGCGATGTAGAAGAGCACGAAGAGCAGCGAGAGCTCCTCCGGTTCGGCGCCGAAGATCGGCCGCGTCGCCACCGGGACGATCTGCTTGAACCGCGGAGAGACGCTGTTCTGGTCGATCCAGGAGCGGAAGTCCTGTGCGTCCCAGGCGGCGGCGTTCGGCGCCGTCCAGGGCGCCGAGACAGGGACCTCGGTCGACATCTGGTCGAGCCGCGTGACAACCAGCGTGAGGTCGGGGAGGATCAGCGGGTCCGGTGGCGCCGTGCCAGTCGCGGACTGGTCGCTGTAGGTGCTGCGGGACCCCTCGGCGATGTAGACGTTGTCGCCCTCGTCATAGGTCGGGAAGGTGCCCACCTTCATCGCCTTCGCGAGCGCCGCGATGCGCGTCTGCGTCGGCCCGATGAAGGTCCCGCCGCGCTCGGAGATCTCGCCGCCGCCGATCTCCTTGTTGACGACTCGCCCGCCCACCCGGTTGCGCGCCTCCAGCACGACCACCGAACGGCCCGCCTGGACCAGCCGGCGCGCCGCGGTCAGCCCCGCGAAGCCGGCTCCGACGACCACCACGTCGACCTCGCGGCTCCGGCGCCTCCCGGCCCTGCCGGATGCGGCGGCGGGCAGGCCGCCGAGCAGGACCCCCGCCCCGGCCGCGGCTCCGCTCTCGAGAAGGCGCCGTCGGGTGATGGCGCCGTCACCCGTGCTCACAGGCAGATTGTGGCGCCGCGACGGGAGCGTTGCGCCGGTTCAGCAGCCCAGCTCAGGACAATTGCGGCGCCTTCGGCGCCTGACCTGCCTCTGCCGCGGCTAACGCTGCGGCCCGGCTCAGGCCCGGCTCGCCTCGCGCCCCCTGCTGCCCCCCGCGTAGGAGGCGAGGTCGAAGAAGAAGGCGAGCACGACGATGAACCACTCGAAGCCGTAGACGCGGTCGCTCGAGCTCCACATCACCGCATAGGCGAGCGTGGTCCAGGGCAGCAGGAAGAAGCCGAGCAGGGGAACGAACCAGCTGTCGAAGGCGCGGCTCAGCAGGTCGCTGAAGATCCAGATGAAGAA
>Ga0075421_100006213_pt1 | contig 14541 bp, 15 predicted proteins | sample SoiMetdeltSBSDD5_FD_75292 | JGI IMG/M metagenome (GOLD analysis project Ga0075421, IMG submission 75292) | Bulk soil microbial communities from a Populus tree surrounding site in Tennessee, USA - Soil MetaG P. deltoides SBSDD5 | ecosystem: Environmental > Terrestrial > Soil > Tree plantation...
CGATCACGTCGCCTGCGGTGCCATGGTCCTGCTTCGTCCTGAACGGCGTCCAGCCGTGTTGCGCGAGTGTGGTGCGAGCGTGGCTGTAGGGTTCAGCACGTTTCAATTCGAGGCTCTTTAAGGTCCGGTCGTGGTAGGGCGACGCCATTACAGTGGACGACAGAATGAGTGCCGTGGTTGCCCCTGCGGCGACGAAAAGTGAGCTGCGCATCACCGCACAATGCAGGCCCGCTCTAATGACCGCAATGGGTCGAAAGCGGACATTGGGTCGATTGTTCCCCCGAGGGAAATTCGAAATGCTCACATCTCTGGAAGAAAGCGTGCCAGTGGTGGCATTGGCACACTCTTCTAAGTATCTGAAATACTTAGTGGTGGATGGTAGCGGAGGAGGGACTTGAACCCCCGACACGCGGATTATGATTCCGCTGCTCTAACCAGCTGAGCTACTCCGCCCCAAGGCCAACGGCCTCGTTTGCCGCATCATTGACTCGAAAAGGCTTGCCCCATGGGCGCGCGGCGAGCCTATAAGTGGCAAGCATTGGGGCGTCAACAAGGGGTGGAACCTGCCACCCCTACCCTCGTTCAGACGAGGAACGGGAGGCCTTGAGAATAGATGGAACCGCTGACTCCGCTGGAAACGCTTTGCCGTATCATTCTGCGCGCCAAGGAATATGAGGCCCAGGTTCCGACCGACTATGACGGCGGTGAGGCCCCCGAAAACGTCGACAACGAAGGCGAAGAAACGCTCTCTGTGCTCGACGATTCGATCAATACCAGCGTCGAGGAAGAGCTGGTCGCTTCCCTCGAAGACCTCGCCGAAGACCAGCAGGCCGAGCTGCTCGCCTTCGCATGGATCGGCCAGGGCACCTATGACGCCGCGGACTGGGATGAGGCGCTCGAGGAAGCGGCAGCGGAGAATAAGATCGTCGAAGAGCTGATGGAGATGCCGATGCTGGCCTCAGTGCTCGAGGCGGGGCTGGCCGCGTTCGACATCAATTGCGACGGGATAGGAGACCTCAGCTAGCCGCGAAATTTGTAGCTTGCGACTGTCTCCCACGGGCCGCCCCGATAGCGGTGGACCGAGAGGCCCGCGATGCCGAGCGGCCGCGGACGAAAATCACGCTGCAGCTCGTCCAACAGGGCTTTCGCCTGGCGCGGAGGCACCTTGTTCTGGATCGTGACGTGCGGCCTCCAGCCGGCTGCATCGGGTGCGCAGAGCAGGCTGTGAAAATGGTCGGCGATCGCCTCACGGATGGAATCGAGCTCGTCCGACACGACGCGGAAGGCCACGCCCGTGCTGAGGCTCATCAGCCCGGCGATCGTTGCCCGCGGCGGCGGTCCGGCCGAGTGAGCGGCAAGCTCGCGCTTGACCTCTTCAACCGCTGACGGCGGCAGTCCCTGGAACATCGTCAGGTGCACCGGTACGCGGTTGAGGTCGACCGGGTAATGCGCCCGCCTGAGACCCTCCAGCCAGGAGAAGTCGCCGGCTAAGAAATCGGCCGTAACGATCAGCGGGCCGGCCACGCGACTGTCTAGATCTCCACCTGGCTGCCGAGTTCGACCACGCGGTTGGTTGGCAGCTTGAAGAACTCCATCGCGCTTTCGGCGTTGCGCAGCATCCAGGCGAACAGCTTCTCGCGCCAGATCGCCATCCCCGGCCGGGCCGAGGCGATCAGGGTCTGCCGGGCGAGGAAGAAGCTGGTGTCCATCATCTTGAACGGCGGTCCGCAGGTCTTGATCTGGGCCAGCGCGGCCGGCACGTCGATCTCTTCCATGAAACCGTAGCGGATGATGATGCGGTAGAAGCCCGCACCATAATCCTTGGTCTCGATCCGCCGCTCGCCCATCACGAAGGGTACATCCTCGATGCGGACGGTGAGCAGCATCACCCGCTCATGCAGCACCTTGTTGTGCTTCAAGTTGTGCAACAGCGCGTGCGGCACGCCGGTCATCGAGGTGGTCATGAACACGGCCGTGCCGGGGACCCTCGTGGCGCTGGTCGCGGCGGATTTGATGAACACCTCGATCGGCAGTGCAGCTTCCGCCATCCGCTCGATCATTAGCTTGCGGCCCCTGGCCCAGGTGGTCAGCAGGGTGAAGGCGATCGCGCCGACCAGCAGCGGGAACCAGCCGCCATCCGGCACCTTCAGCAGGTTGGCGCAGAAATAAAGGATGTCGATGGTGAAGAAGGTGACCAGCAGCGGGAAGGCCTTCCACGGCGGCCATTTCCACAGCGAGAAGAGGAGGACCGAGATCAGCATGCCGTCGATCAGCATCGCGCCGGTCACCGCGATGCCATAGGCGGCGGCCAGGTTCGAGGAGGAGCCGAACATCAGGACCAGCAGGATGACCATCACCATCAGCGCCCAATTGACGATCGGGATGTAGATCTGGCCGGCGGCATGCTCGCTGGTGTGGGTGATGCGCAGGCGCGGGATGAAGCCGAGTTGGATGGCTTGCTGGGTTACGGAGAAGGCGCCGGAAATGACCGCCTGGCTGGCGATGATGGTGGCCATGGTCGCCAGGATGACCAGCGGCAGGCGCAAATCTTCAGGCGCCAGGAAGAAGAATGGGTTCTTGACGGTCTCCAGCGCCTGCACCGGGTCCTGCGACAGCAACATCGCGCCTTGCCCCATATAGTTCAGCAGCAAGGCCGGCATGACGAAATAGAGCCAGCTGAACTTGATCGGGCGGCGGCCGAAATGCCCCATGTCGGCGTAGAGCGCCTCGGCACCGGTCACGGCGAGGACGACACTGCCCATGGCAATGAACGCCGGCAGCGGTTCGGCAAGGTAGAATTTGAATGCGTTCAGCGGGTTCAGCATCTGAACCAGCACGTCCGGATGGTTGACGATATGCATGACGCCAAGCACCGCAATGGTCGTAAAATAGACCAGCATGATCGGGCCGAACATCAGCCCGACCTTCGCCGTGCCGCGAGACTGGATCGCGAACAGGCCGACCAGGATGCCGACCGCCGTCGGGATGACATAGGGCTCGAAGCCGGCCTGGACGGTCGTGAGGCCCTCGACCGCGGACAGAACCGAAATGGCCGGCGTGATCATGCTGTCGCCGTAGAAAAGCGCGGTGGCAAACACGCCGAGCAGGACGATTCCCATCGTCCACTTCTTTTTTTCGCCCTCGGTCACCGTGCGATTGATGAGGGCCAGCAGGGCCAGGCTGCCGCCCTCCCCCTTGTTGTCGGCGCGCATGATGATCGTGACATATTTGAGGGCCACGATGATCAGCATCGACCAGAAGATGAGCGCGAGGACACCGTAGATGTGCAGTGCGTCGGGCCTTAGCGAATGGTGGCCGGCGAAGGTTTCGCGGAAGGCGTAGATCGGCGACGTGCCGATGTCGCCGAACACGATGCCGATCGCCCCGACCATCAGCTTGGGGAGCGATCCCTGCGCGTGATGGCCGTACTGCTGGTCGCCGGAAGCGATTTCGGCAGTTCCGGCGGCGGATATACTCATTCCAATTCAGTCCTCACGACGCCGGTAGCGCGGCGCGCCGCCTTAGACCTTGATCGTTTCAGGCTCAACCAGCCTGAAGCGTGAATCAAGGTCATAACTCAAAGCACTTCGGCAAAAAGGCGCTGCAATCAATCCAAGCCGTCGCTATAGGGCCGCAACTTTCCCTTTTTGGAGCAAACTCATCATGCGCGTCGGAGTGCCGAAAGAAATCAAGGTTCATGAATATCGGGTCGGCCTGACTCCCGCGTCGGTGGCCGAGCTGATTGCCCACGGCCATGAAGTGTTTGTCGAGACCAAGGCCGGATCCGGCATCGACTGCCCGGACAAGGCCTATGAGAAGGCGGGCGCCACGATCCTGCCGACCGCGGCAGATGTGTTTGCGCAAAGCGACATGATCGTGAAGGTCAAGGAACCGCAGCCGCAGGAAATCGCGATGCTCGAGCCGCGGCACCTGTTGTTCACCTACCTTCACCTTGCCGCTGACAAGCCGCAGGCCGAAGGCCTGATGAAGTCGGGCGCGACCTGCATCGCCTATGAGACTGTGACATCGAAGACCGGCGCGCTCCCGCTTTTGAAGCCGATGAGCGAGGTCGCGGGCCGCATGTCGATCCAGGTCGGCGCGCATTACCTGGAGAAGGAGCCGGGCGGGCGCGGCGTTTTGCTGGGCGGCGTGCCGGGCGTTGCGCCCGCGAAGGTCGCGATTCTCGGCGGCGGCGTCGCGGGTGTGAACGCTGCGCAAATGGCGGTCGGCATGCGCGCCGACGTCACCATCTATGACATTTCGAATGAGCGACTGGCCGAACTGGACATGTTCTTCGGATCGCAGATCAAGACCGCCTACGCGTCGCGCGACGCGATTGCCCGGGCGGTCGATGAGGCGGAACTGGTGATCGGCGCGGTGCTGGTTCCGGGTGCGGCCGCTCCGAAGCTGGTCACGCGTGAGATGCTGAAGACCATGAAGCGCGGCTCGGTGCTGGTCGACATTGCGATCGACCAGGGCGGTTGTTTCGAGACCAGCCATGCGACCACCCACTCCGACCCGGTTTATGAGGTCGAAGGCGTCATCCACTACTGCGTGGCCAACATGCCGGGCGCGGTCGCGCGGACCTCGGCCTTCGCGCTCAACAACGCCACCCTGCCGTTCGCGATCAAGCTTGCGAGCCTCGGCGCCGAGGAAGCGATGCGCCAGGATCCGCACCTCGCCAACGGCCTCAACGTGTCGGGCGGGAAGATCCGCCACCAGGCGGTAGCCGAGGCGCTCGAGCTGCCCTACGAGCCGGCCTGATCTCTTGCGGGGGGCGGCGGTGCCGCCGTCCCCTGCATCATCAGCCGCAGTCCATCCTCGATCATCGGCCGCCAGCTGGCATCAGCCGGCGCGCCGGCGAGGATCTCCCGCCACAGCCTGACGGCCTCCTCCGGATTGCCCGAGCGGGCTTCAGCAAGCCCGAGGAAGAACTTCGGCGCCGGATATCCCGGCGCCAGCTCCGCGGCCCGGGCATAGGCCAGGCGCGCCGCGGGCGTTATCGTTCGGGCATGGTCGGTCAGCGCGTTCCCCAGCCCGACCCAAAGCTTATAGTCTTGAGGGTGGCGGGCGACCTGGGCCTGCAACAGCCTGGCGGCATCTTCGGTGTTGCCGCGGGACGCGAGCGCATCCGCCATGTTGAGCCAGATGTCCGAATAGTCGAATTGCCCCATCATCGCATGCCGCGCGCCGCTTAGCGGCAAGGGTGGCGGGCGGTCCGCGGCGAGCCGCGGCTGGCCGGCAAGGTCGGGACTGCCCTGCAGCGCATAACCTGCACAGCCAAAGGCGATGGCAGCAGCCGCCAGGGTCAGCATCGGCCCGCGCAGCCTCATCAGCCACAGTAGGGCAAAAGCAATGAGGGCAAGGAGGCCAAGCCAGAGATAACCCATCAGCCGCGCTTCCTCACCAGCCGCTTCCTCAGCAACCAGCCACCGGCACCCAGCAGCAGCACCGGCGCGGCCCATAGCGGCCAGGTAACCGGCTCGACTGGCGGCCGATAGCTGACCCAATTGCCGTATCTCTGGATCAACCAGACGCGCACCTGCTCGGGCTGTTGGCCGGCCGCGATGCGCTGGCGAACCATGGCGCGCATGTCTCCGGCCAATTCGGCGTTGCTGTCGGCAATCGACTGGCCCTGGCAGACCAGGCAGCGCAGCTCCTCCATCAGCGCCTTGGCCTCGGCCTCCTGGCGTGCATCGGGCAACTGCTCATTGGCCCAGCGCGCCGCAGGCAAATCGCTATCGGCGAGCGCCGGCGCAGCGAGGAGCGCGAAAGCGATCAACAGGCGCTTCACCTCGCCTCCTCCCATTCGCGCATGATGGTCGGCAGGTCGTCAGGCTCGATCGGTCCCATATGCTGGTAGCGGATAACCCCGCGGCCATCGACGATGAAGCTTTCCGGGACACCGGACGAGCCCAGGGCAAGCTGAACCCTGCTTTCCGGATCGGAACCGATGCGCGCGAACGGATCGCCATGCCGGGCGATGAAGGCGGCAACATCGTCCGGCCTGTCGCGCACGGCGATCGCGTCGATGGCAACACCCTGCTGCTTCAGTTCCACCAGCAGCGGGGCTTCGGCAATGCATGGGACGCACCAGCTGGCAAAGACGTTGATCAGCCGCGGCCGACCATCGGCAAGGCTGGCCGATGACAGACCCGGCTTTCCGGGAATAGCCGGAGCCAACGCAAAGGCTGGGACCGGCTGGCCAACCATCTGCGAGGGGATTTGCTCTTCGGCCGGCTTGCCCAGCCGCCAGGCAACCGCGCCCACGAACGCCAAAAGGACCAGCAGCGGCAGGAAGCGGAGCAGGCGGCCCTTCACGCGAACGCCTCCTCACCACGGATCCGCTGCCGCCGTTCGCGGACCAGCCTGCCAATGAGCGCCAGCGCGCCGCCGAGGCCGATCAGGATGCCGCCAAGCCAGATCAAGGTGACGAACGGCTTCCACCACAGGCGCAATTGCCACCGCCCCTGCTCATCCTGCTCACCGAGGACGGCGTATAGCTGACCATTCCAGCTGGTCTTGATCGCCGCTTCGTTGGTGGTGGTCGGCGGCGACGGGAAGTATCGGCTTTGGGGCTTCAGGACCGTTACACCGGTGCCCTTGGACGCGCGCAGCTCGCCCTCAATCGCGGTCCAGTTTGGGCCGGCCACAGGCATCACATTGCGAAACTCGATCAGCCAAGGTCCGATCTCAATGGTCTCGCCGGGCCGGGCAGCGACGAGCCGCTCCTTGGTGAAGGCGCTATCCGATGCCATGCCGAGGATCGCCACGGCCACGCCGAAATGGGCCATCGCCATTCCCCATACGGCAAGGGGGGTTCGCTTGAGCGAGCGGCCGAACAGCGGCAGCAGGCTGGCCGGAAGCAGGCCGGCACCGATAGCCAGGCCGAGGCGCGGCAGCAGTCCAATGCCGGGCGTGAGAATGAAGCTCCCCGCCAGAACCGCGGAGGCCACTAACACTCCGGGAGCGAAACGCGGCAACAGCGGCAAGGCATCCCGCCGCCAGCGAAGTTGCGGCGCGATCATCATGAGCGCGGCAAGGCCGAGCGCCAGCGGGCTTGCGACGCTGTTGAAATAGGGCGGCCCGACCGACAATTTCTCTCCCGACACCGCTTCGGCAATCAGCGGGTAGAGCGTACCCAAAAAGACGATTCCAAGGATCACCGACAAGAGGAGATTGTTGGCAACCAGGCCCGCTTCGCGGCTGACGATCTCAAATGGCGCGCCTTCCTTCACCTTGGCGACGCGCAGGGCAAACAAGGTCAAGGCGGCGCCGATGTAGAGTGCCAGCAAGGCAAGAATGAAGGTTCCCCTCGTCGGATCGACGGCGAATGCATGGACCGACGTCAGGATGCCCGATCGGACCAGGAAGGTTCCGACCATCGACATGGAGAAGGCGACCAGCGCCAACATCATCGTCCAGGCGCGCAGGCCCCCGCGCGCCGCCAGCACATTAACGCTGTGGAGCAGCGCGGTCGCCGCCAGCCATGGCATCAGCGAGGCGTTCTCGACCGGGTCCCAGAACCACCAGCCGCCCCAGCCAAGTTCATAATAAGCCCAGTAACTGCCGGCGGTAATGCCAAGGGTCAGCAGCACCCAGGCGGCGAGCACCCAGGGCCGCATCGCCCGCGCAATCGCCGGTCCGACATTGGCACGGAGGAGGCCGCCGACCGCGAAGCTGAAAGCCACCGACAGTCCAACATATCCAAGGTAAAGCGTCGGCGGGTGGAAGGCGAGACCCGGGTCCTGCAACAACGGGTTGAGCCCGCGCCCGTCGATCGGAGCCGGATCGAGGCGCTCGAACGGATTGGATGCAAACAGCAGGAAGGCGAAAAAGCCCAGCGCCAGCGCCGCCTGGGCGCCAAGTGTCGCGCCCAGGGTCCGCTCGTCGAGCCGCCGTTCGAATAGTGCAACCACAGCCCCGGCCAACGCCAGCACCGTGACCCACAGCAGCATTGAGCCCTCATGGTTTCCCCAGGCCCCGGCGAATTTATACATCCACGGCTTCTGGCTGTGGCTGTTTTCGGCGACCAGCAGCACGCTCATGTCGCTGTTCAGGAACACGGCGATCAATGCGCCGAATGCGATCAGGGTCAGCAGGCCCTGGGCCAGCGCAACCGCGCGGATGGTCTGGATCGAACGCCCCTGCTCACCGCCCAGCCCGCAGCTCAGCGCCAACTGGAGCGCCGCAAGCGCGGCGGCAAGCCACAGCGCGGCAAGACCGGCTTCAGCAATCACCGGGCAGTGACTTCGTTAGCCATCTGCGGCGGCATGTAGCGTTCGTCATGCTTGGCAAGGATATTGTCGGCGACGAACAGGCCGTTGGACTCGAGCCGCCCTTCGGCGATCACGCCATTGCCTTCCTTGAACAGGTCGGGCGTGATGCCGCGGAAGACGACGGGCGTCTCAAATTTGGTGTCGCTGACCGTGAAGCGGACGGTTAGCCCGTCGGGATCCCGCTTAAGCGATCCTTTGACCACCATGCCCCCAAGCCGCATCGCCTTGTCCGGCTGGACCTTACCGGCCGCAATGTCGGACGGCGTGACGAAATAGGCTGCGCGGTCCTGCAGCCCCCACATCGCGAGCAGCACGGCGCCAAGCATTGCCGCGACCGCCAGTACGACCAGGATCAGCCGTTGATGCTTGGGCTTGACCATCATTGGCGGCGCTTCACCGCCTCAGCGTCGGTTTCGGCGGAGCGCATGGATTGCCAGGCCCCCAGGACCAGGCCGGCCGTTGCCAGCCCAACCAGCGCATAGGCAGCAACCACGAATGCCCATTGGCTCATTCGGCGATGCTCCTGCGCAATCGAGCTTCCACCCTCTGGCGGGCAAGTTCGGCCCGCATTTTCATCAAGGCAACGGCGGCAAAGATTGCGGTGAAGCCAACCATGGTAAGCGGCAGCGGCCACAGCAGCTCTGGTGCGATCGAGGAGCCATCCGTGACGCTGATCGACTGACCCTGATGAAGGGTGCGCCACCACAGCACCGAATAATGGATGATCGGCAGGTTGATTGCACCGACCAGGCCGAACAGGGCCGCCATCCGCCCCTCCCCGCCCCGCTCCCGCTCAGCCGCGGCAAGCGCGATGTAGCCAAGGTAGAGGAAGAACAGGATCAGCATCGAGGTCAGGCGGCCGTCCCATTCCCACCAGGTGCCCCAGGTCGGGCGGCCCCAGATGGAACCCGTGGCGAGGCACAGCGCGGCAAAGGTGGCGCCGGCCGGAGCGATGGCACGGCCGGCAATCGCCGCAAGCGGATGCCGCCAGACGATCTGGCTGATCGAGGCCGCAGCAATCGCCGCCCAGCCAGCCATGCCGAGCCATGCGGCCGGCACGTGAATGTAAAGGATGCGAACGGTTTCGCCTTGCAGATAGTCGGGCGGCGTCACGGCCAAACCGCCGTAGGCTCCGGCAAGGACCAGCAGCACGCCGATGGCCAGCAGCCAGCCGGTGGCGGGCCGGGCAAACTTCAGAAAGCGGGCGGGATTGGCGTAACCGTGCATGGTGGCTGGTCCAGCCCCTAGCCGACCCCTATCCTTCGTTCAATCAGCGGCGGCCAATCAGCTTCTGCGCCATGGCGTCGGCGACCGAGGCAGGATCCCGCCCGGTATCGGCGCTTTCGGCCCAGATCTGCTCGAGCCTGCCCGGAATCCCCTCGATCCGCGAGCGCACCAGCTCCGGACCGCCGTCGCCGAGAAATTCGGTCGAAACATTGATGATGCCGCCGGCATTGATGACATAATCCGGCGCGTAGAGGATGCCCCGCGCCTGGAGCCGCCGGCCATCCTCGGCTGTCGCCAGCTGGTTGTTGGCGCCGCCGGCGACGACCGGCGTGTTGAGCCTGGTGATCGAATGTTCGGTCAGGATCGCGCCCAGGGCGCATGGGCTGACCACGTCCGCCTCAAGGAACAAAATATCGTCCGGGGTCACCACTGCTCCGCCGGTTTCAGCGGCAAGCGCTTCGGCCCGCGCGCGGTCGACATCGGCGATCGACAGCCTGGCGCCTTCGGCCGATGCCTGGCGGGCGACGCCGCCGGCGACGCTTCCCGCCCCCTGCAGCGCGATGTGGAGACCATTGAGGCTGTCCTTGCCCAGCGCCCGCTTCACCGCAGCCTTGATGCCTAGGAACACGCCCAGCGACGTGTGCGGCCCGGGATCGCCGCCGACTGCACCGCCGGCGACGGGCAAGCCTGCGACGAACTTGGTCTGCTTCGAGATTTCGATCATGTCGGCAACCGACATGCCGACGTCCTCGGCGGTCACATATTTGCCGCCGAGCGAATTCACCGCGACCCCGAAGGCAGCCAGCATTTCCGGAGTCTTTGTGGCGGTCTGGTTGGCCAGCACGACGGCCTTGCCGCCGCCCAGCGGCAGGCCCGCCATCGCATTCTTGTAGCTCATGCCGCGCGACAGGCGCAGCGCGTCGGTCAGGGCGTCCGCGTCATCGGCATAATGCCAGAAGCGCGTGCCGCCGGCGGCCGGGCCAAGATGGGTCGAATGCATCGCGACGATGGCGCGGAGACCGCTCTTCTCGTCGGTGACGAAATGCAGCGCTTCGTGCGCATCGAAATCGGGGTAGCCCCAAGGGGTGTTCATGGATCGCCTAACCGCCTGTCCGGCAAAGGAAAACTGGGGCGATCGACGGGACTTGAACCCGCGACCCCTGGTACCACAAACCAGTGCTCTAACCAACTGAGCTACGATCGCCATGAAGCGCCTTGAATAGACGCGCGGCCCCCTTAAGGAAGCGCATCCTGCTTGGCAAGCGATAGCGATTGGAGAGTCCCATGGCCAATGAAACCATGCTCAAGTTCGGCTATCCCGATAGCCTGATCCGCGACTTTGAGCATTGGGTCGTGCTGCTCAGGCCCGCGCAGGTGACGCTTGGGTCGCTGATCCTCGCCGCTAAGGGCGACGCGACCGCGTTCGGGCAGCTTCCCGTTGGGGCACATGCCGAACTGGCTGCGGTAACCAAGGAAATTGAAGCGACGCTGCTTGCTGAAGTCGGTTACGAGAAGCTCAACTATCTGATGTTGATGATGGTCGATCCAAACGTCCATTTCCACATCTTCCCGCGCTATTCGGGATCGCGCACGATTGAGGATGTGACGATTGGGGATGCCGCCTGGCCAGGGCCGCCTGACCTGAAGTCGGCACCCGACCTGACCCCGGAAGCGCTCGCCCGGCTTCGTTCGCGGTTTTCTGCGAATTGGTTAACAATTCGTTAACCATAATTATCTTCCTATGTTATATTATAGACTTGCGCCTGCGTAACAAGCAGCGCATGCGTCCCCGCAGGGGAGAATTGATGGAATGACGATTCGACGGGCGCGCGTCCCGGAGGAATCCGGGGTGACCGTGCGCGACAGGCTGATCGAGGCCGGGCTCGATCCAAGATTTGCAGACCTGTTCCTCAACATGCCGCACAAGGTGGTTCATGTCGAACCGAGGCGGCCGTTTCGAGAGCCGGGCGCACCTCGCGATGAGGTGATGCTGGTCCGTTCCGGCATCATTGCCAAATTCAAATCCGACGGCAGCGGCCGACGCCAGATCGTTGCCCTGCGTTTCCCCGGCGAAGGGATCCTGCCGCACGACGGTACCGCCGACTATGGATTGCAGGCGATCGTCCGAAGCGAAGTCCTGGTCGGCAGGGCGGAGGATTTCGACACCATCGTCAACGCCAATCCCGAGGTCGCACGCTTCTTCTGGAAGCTGGTGCAACGCCAGAATGCGATCGGCTACGAATGGTTGGTCAATACCGGCCGGCGCGATTCAACCGCGCGGGTCGCCCACCTATTGTGCGAAACGGCGGTTCGCATGGGCATCGATGCAAGCCAGAACAATATGCTCAATCCGTTCACGCAGCAGCAGATTGCCGACATTACCGGCCAGACCTCGGTCAACGTCAATCGCGTGTTTGCTGATCTCGAACGGCAAGGCCTGATCCACCGGCGCGGGCGGGAAATCCAGTTCAAGGACTGGAACGAGCTTCGCCGGGTCGGCGGCTTCCAGCCCAACTATTTGCAGTAGATTGTCGATTGGGACGGCTCGAAATGGCCTGTCCCCCGGGATAACTCATTTCCGGACATGGTGGGCGCGACAGGGATTGAACCTGTGACCCCACCCGTGTGAAGGGTGTGCTCTACCGCTGAGCTACGCGCCCATGTCCGATTGGAGAAGCGCCCTTAGGCGAGCACCCGGCGCCTGTCCAGCCGCCCCCAAAATGCGTTTTTGAATTTTATTGGACGGCGTCCTTCAGGACCTTGCCGGGACGGAATTTGGGCTGCGAAGTGGCCTTGATCTGCATCGGCTCGCCGGTACGCGGATTGCGTCCGGTCGAGGCCTTGCGGCGCGTCACCGAGAAATTGCCGAAGCCCACGAGACGAACCTCGTCACCACGCTTCAGCGTCGACGTAATGATCTCAAGCATGGTCTCAACCGCTCGACTCGCGTCGTTGCGCGACAGGCCGGCGCGTTCCGCGACTTGGCCGATCAGTTCCTGCTTGTTCATGCTCTACGCTCCCGGCTGGACGCCGCGGGACTCGCGGGGCCCGAGAAATGCCGATTTAAGGCAATTTCTCGGGCCTGAGTCAAAGGCCTAGTGACGAATGGCGGCCACGCGACCGCCAAACGTCCTCAATGACGGACGCTGGCCCCGTCGCCGCCCACGGCGGGCGGAACCATCGGTTCGGTCGCCTGCTCATCGGTCTCGGTCCATTCGATCGGCGTCATCGCCTGGGTGAGCGCCTTCGCAAGCACTTCATCGACATGGCTGACGGGAACGATCTCAAGCGCTTCCTTGACCGACGCTGGGATCTCCGCGAGGTCCTTCTCATTCTCGGCCGGGATCAGCACCATGCGGATGCCGCCGCGAAGCGCCGCGAGCAGCTTCTCCTTAAGGCCGCCGATCGGCAGGACACGACCACGCAGCGTGACCTCTCCGGTCATGGCAATGTCGCGGCGAACCGGAATAGCGGTGAGCGTGGAGATCATCGCCGTGACCATGCCGATGCCGGCCGACGGACCATCCTTGGGAACGGCGCCTTCGGGCAAGTGGACGTGGATGTCCTTGTGCGCGAAGGATGAAGGCTTGATGCCATAGACAGGCGCACGCGCCTTAACGAAGCTCATCGCCGCCTGGATCGACTCGGTCATGACCTCGCCGAGTTTGCCGGTCGTCTTGATCTGCCCCTTGCCAGGGACGGTAACCGCTTCGATGGTCAACAGCTCTCCACCGACCTCGGTCCAGGCGAGGCCGGTGACCGCACCGATCTGATCCTCTTCCTCGCCGACTCCGTAACGGAAGCGACGGACGCCCAGGTAGTCGCCGACATTGTCGGCGGTCAGGCTGACCTTTTCGGCCTTGGCTTCCAGGATCTGGCGCAGCGACTTGCGGGCAATCTTGGCGAGTTCGCGCTCCAGCGTGCGAACTCCCGCCTCCCGCGTATAGTGCCGGATGATCGAGCGCAGGCCCTCGTCGGTATAGGCCAGCTCATCCCCTTTCAGCCCATGCGCCTCGATCTGCTTCGGGATCAGGTGGCGCTTGGCGATCTCGACCTTCTCGTCCTCGGTGTACCCCTCGAGCCGAATGATCTCCATGCGATCGAGCAATGGCTGGGGCATATCCAGCGAGTTGGCTGTCGTGACAAACATCACGTCGGATAGGTCGTAGTCCAGCTCGAGGTAATGATCCTGGAACCGGTTGTTCTGTTCGGGATCGAGCACCTCGAGCAGCGCTGACGAGGGATCGCCGCGGAAGTCCTGGCCAAGCTTGTCGATCTCATCGAGCAGGAACAGCGGATTGCTGGTGCCTGCCTTCTTCAAATTGGAAATGATCTTGCCGGGCAGCGACCCGATATAGGTCCGGCGATGGCCGCGAATTTCGGCTTCGTCACGCACGCCGCCCAATGACTGGCGGGCAAATTCGCGGCCGGTGGCGCGGGCAATCGAGCGGCCCAGCGACGTCTTACCGACACCGGGCGGTCCGACCAGGCACAGGATCGGACCCTTGAGCCGGTTGGTGCGAGCCTGCACGGCCAGATATTCGACAATCCGATCCTTGACCTTTTCCAGGCCGTAATGGTCCTCATCGAGTACCCGCTGCGCCTCGGCAATGTCGCGCTTCAACCGCGACTTCTTACCCCAGGGAAGGCCAAGCAGCACGTCGAGATAGTTGCGTGCGACAGTGGCCTCCGCACTCATCGGCGCCATGGCGCGAAGCTTCTTCAGCTCGGCATTGGCGCGGCTCTTGGCTTCCTTGCTGAGGCGCGTCTTGCGGATCTTGGCGGCCAGCTCATTCAGCTCGTCTCCGCCTTCTTCGCTTTCGCCCAGCTCGCGCTGGATCGCCTTCAACTGCTCGTTCAAATAATATTCGCGCTGGGTCTTCTCCATCTGCCGCTTGACGCGGCTGCGGATCTTCTTCTCGACCTGGAGCACGCCGAGCTCGCCTTCCATGAAGGCGAACACCATCTCCAGCCGCCGTGCCGGATGAAGTTCTCCGAGAAGCGCCTGCTTGTCGGAAACCTTGATCGACAGGTT
>Ga0075421_100006215_pt1 | contig 14540 bp, 12 predicted proteins | sample SoiMetdeltSBSDD5_FD_75292 | JGI IMG/M metagenome (GOLD analysis project Ga0075421, IMG submission 75292) | Bulk soil microbial communities from a Populus tree surrounding site in Tennessee, USA - Soil MetaG P. deltoides SBSDD5 | ecosystem: Environmental > Terrestrial > Soil > Tree plantation...
CTGGTCTGACCCAGCGCTACAAAGCTAACAAAAGTCAGACATGCGATAAGCGAACTGTCTGAAGCATGAACGTGGCTTCCAATACTCGCTCGAATCTATCACATAGCATCGTCCGCCCCACCGGATCAATAGCAAACCTGATATATTCTCGCTATATTATTGTTTTAATATTAATAATGACCAATGTTAAAGTGGCTAGTCAAGTTTTTGTGAACTATGAACGTTCATCATGCTTGCCATTTGGCGTTTGTGATATGCTGGTGGCCCTCGATGAGGTGACAGGGGAAGGACTTTATGGGAAAGATCGAGAGCAGTTGGCTCAAGAGTGAAAGCCGCCGGGACGCATTTCGCGCGTTAGCTGGATTCTTCGCTGGCTCTCCGTTGTTGCGATCCCAGCAGGATCCGTTCCGTGATCACAGTCGTGTTCCCGGGATCGACGAAATGGTCACCGCGTTCGATTTTGAGCCGGTCGCCTACGCAAAAATACTTCGCGAGCCCTACGACTTCATGGCGCACGGGACCGACAGTGAGTTCACGCTTCGCCGTAATCGGGAGTCGTTCGACTGGGTAGAACTGGTTGGCAGAGGCGTAACGGACGGAAGCCCCATCCGCACGGATATGGAACTCTTCGGCGAGAAAATGCCATTCCCGATAATGGTGGCTCCGAGTTCCGGTCAAGGGAACATGCATCCCGAAGGTGAGATGGCGATGCATGCGGGAAGCACTGCCGTCAATGCGAAGATGATCGTCAGCAACGCCTCGACGTTTCCGATCGACAAGATCGGCGCTGCGGCAAAGGGTCCGCTGTGGTTCCAGCTTTACCCTAAGCAGGCGCTCGAGGCGAATCAGGAAGCTCTTGCAGCAGCGGAGGCCGCGGGGTGCACGGGCGTAGCAGTCACAATCGACGTACAGGCAGTCTCCTACGAACGGGATTTGCACGACCGGCGTTTAGTGACAAACCCCCTTCGGGGAAGACGAGGAAATCCGCAAGCCGCATCAACCACACGGAGCCCGAATCCTTACGGCGTCCCTGAAGGCCGCATGTGGTTCGAGTGGAAATTCTTTGATCAGATCCGCCCGTTCATCAAAGGGCCGATGGTGGCCAAGGGAATTCTCACCCCGGAAGATGCGCGTCTTTGCGTCGAGCACGGATGCGACGGCGTCTACGTTTCAAACCACGGTGGACGTTCCTTAGACTATGCGCCATCGACGCTCGAAGTATTGCCGGCCATCGTTGACGCGGTGGGGGGACGAGTTCCGATAATTTTCGACAGCGGCGTTCGGCGCGGCGCCGATATTTTAAAAGCGCTGGCCCTGGGAGCAAAGGCTGTGTGTATCGGGCGTGCTCCGCGATGGGGCTTGGCGGCGTACGGTGCGCCCGGCGTACAGCGGGTTCTCGAGATTCTGCATGCCGAGCTTATCCAGGCGATGGCGTTCACCGGGCGCACATCGATTGAGTCCATCAACCGTTCGATCGTGAGGACAGACTTCCCATGAAATGGACTTCCCTCACCCGACGGCGTGCTCTAGCGGCCAGCGGCTCTCTCGTTGCGGCGTCTTCCGCTCTTAAGGCGCAGCAGTTGATCGGCGAACCGCCGGGCCGCATCGCTCCGGCCGCGGAACTGGTGAATGCTTACGAATTCGAAGGCATGGCGCAGCGCAAGCTGGGAAGCCTGCTTTCCGCCGAGATCGCCAGCAGCGATCGCAAGGCCATGGATCGCATCACGTTCAACGCGCGGATGATGGTCAATACTTACAAACTGGATCTAACGACGCCTCTGTTCGGCGACAATTTATTCGCGCCGGTCCTAATCGGTCCCACAGCCGACCAGAAGCGTTTCCATCCGGATGGCGAACTGGCGATGGCGCGGGGAGCCGCTGATGCCAAGACTCTGATGGTGGTGTCTGACCGATCGAGCGTTCCGATCGAGCAGATTGCGGAGCAGGCAAAGACCCCGCTCTGGTATCAGGTTTATCCGGAGCAGGACCCGACCGCCGTACGAAGTCGCATTGACCGCGCAGTGAAAGCCGGCTGCAAGGCCTTAATCATCACAGCCGGAATTCCGCCAGGTGGAGATCCCAAAGCGCCGAGGCTGACGGGCTGGAATGCGATCGAGCGCGTCCGGGAAGGCATAAAAGTTCCGGTCCTCTTGAAGGGAATCATGACGCCCGAAGAGGCTCAGGCGGCTGTCGCCAAGGGTTTTCAGGGAATCGTAGTCTCAAACTACTCCGGCCGCGCAACGCCCGGCACGGCTTCTACCATTCTCGGACTACCCGCAATCGCCGACGCCGTAGGTGGCAAGGCAAAGATTCTGATCGATGGCGGCTTCGCGCGCGGAAGCGACGTGCTCAAGGCGCTGGCGCTCGGCGCGCAAGGTGTTCTTCTGGGACGGCCGCCGCTCTGGGGCCTGGCGGCCCATGGCTCCGATGGCGTGAAGTTCCTGATCCAGCTTATTCAGAACGAGCTGGCGCGGGATATGGTCATGTGCGGATTGGTGAATATTTCGTCTATCACTCGCGCCGCCGTCACGATTCATCGCCGCTGACCGCCTCGCATCGGACCCCGGTAATCAGTCCACTTGGTTGCCCGCGATCCATATGAAATAGGGAGAGGATTAAGTATGTCGCATAAAGTGGCCATTATTGGACCGGGTAATATCGGAACCGATCTAATGATTAAGGTCTTGCGGAAATCCAAGTCGCTTGAAATGGGCGCTATGGTGGGAGTAGACCCCTCGTCCGAAGGGTTGTTGCGAGCGAGTCGGATGGGAGTCCCCATCACCGACCAAGGAATTGAAGGCCTTCTAAAGATGAAGGAGTTCGATGAAATTCGCGTCGTATTTGATGCGACATCCGCCAAAGCCCATCTGAAGAACGCCGCAGCGCTTGAAGGGCGCCAAAAGAAGCTGATCGATCTTACTCCGGCGGCGATCGGACCGTACGTGGTTCCGGTCGTCAACCTGGGCGCGCATGCAAACGCTCCCAACGTAAACATGGTGAGTTGCGGCGGCCAGGCGACCATCCCGATGGTGGCGGCGGTGAACCGAGTGTCGCAGGTCCACTACGCCGAGATCGTCTCCAGCATCGCGAGTAAATCGGCGGGGCCGGGCACGCGCGCAAACATCGACGAGTTTACGCAGACGACTGCGCGCGCTATCGAGAAGATTGGCGGAGCGAAGAAAGGCAAAGCTATTATCGTCCTTAATCCCGCCGAGCCTCCGCTCATCATGCGTAACACGGTCTTTTGCTTCACTGACGAAGCCGATCGGGAGGCCATCGCCGCTTCGGTCAAGCGCATGGTCGAAGATGTACAAGATTACGTTCCCGGTTATCGCCTGAAACACGAAGTGCAATTTGAAAGCTTTACCGTGAGCCGGAATGAGGACCCAGGCATGAAGATTTCCATCTTTCTAGAGATTGAAGGCGCCGGACACTACCTACCTCCCTATGCAGGGAACCTCGACATCATGACGTCGGCGGCGCTGAAGACGGCGGAGAGACTGATGGAAATGGGACAAGGAAGCGGAAATGGGAACCACTGAGAAGCTCTACATTCAGGACGTCACGTTGCGGGATGGCATGCATCCGATACGTCATCAGTATTCGATCGAGCAGGTGCGGGCCATCGCGCGGGCTTTGGACAGCGCGAGCGTCGACGCTCTCGAGATCACGCACGGAGACGGCCTCTCCGGGTCCAGTTTCAACTACGGATTTGGCGCTCACTCTGATTTCGAGTGGATCACGGCCGTGGCGGAAACGGTCAAGAGCGCAAAAGTAACCGTCCTTCTAATTCCCGGAATCGGAACAATTGAGGATCTGCGCGAGGCATTCGAAGCCGGCGCGCGTTCGGTTCGGATCGCTACGCATAGCACGGAAGCCGACATCGCGCAGCAGCATATTGAGTTCGCGCGCTCGGCAGGAATGGACGTGGCGGGCTTTTTGATGATGTCGCATATGATTCCCCCAGTGGAGTTGGCGCGCCAGGCGAAACTTATGGAGTCCTACGGCGCGCACTGTGTCTACGTAGTCGACTCCGCCGGGGCGCTTCTCATGCACGAAGTGGCGGAGCGTTTTCGCGCTTTTCGAGACACGCTCAAGCCCGAAACGCAGTTGGGAATGCACGCGCACCACAATCTTTCGCTTGGGGTTGCGAACACGCTGGTCGCAATCGAACACGGCGCGACCCGTGTCGACGGCTCCCTGGCAGGGATGGGGGCTGGGGCGGGAAACGCGCCTCTCGAGGTGCTCATCGCGGTACTAAACCGCCTTGGAATCGAACACGGATGCGATCTCTACGCGCTGATGGACGCAGCCGAGGATCTGATCCGGCCACTGCAGGATCGCCCGGTCCGCGTCGACCGCGAAACACTCTCGCTCGGCTACGCCGGTGTGTATTCGAGTTTCCTACGACACGCCGAGGCAGCTTCGGAGCGCTACGGGATTGACACGCGCACCATTCTGGTTGAGCTAGGCAAGCGCCGCATGGTTGGTGGACAGGAAGACATGATTGTCGACGTCACACTCGATCTGGTACGCGCGAAGGGGGCGCCGCAAAAATCTGAGAAAGAAGAATCGCCGGTCGTTAAGGCGGGAATTCCGAGCTTATAGCGCAGGTGAGGGTCTTCCTGATCGCCTGGCCGAACTCGGGCGGCTGAAGCTTTTCAAGCGCGTTGACAAAGACGTAATGCTCGCGCCCCATCGCAGCAGTGAGCGGCATTCCGCTTGCGAGCACTGCAAACGCAAACAGTGGGGCCATGTGACGTTCGAGCGCCTCGGCAAGAAAGGTGTTGCCCGACAATTCCAACACTGCTTATGGAAAGCGAAATCCCGCTCCAAAAATTCGCGCCGATCACCCGATTCGCCAGCTTCCACAAGCTTGTCGACAAGCCCTCTCAGCTCCGCCAGATCGCTTGCTGTCACCCGAGTGCGAGCCCACGCAAAGGCGAAGGCCTCAAGTTCGATGCGCAGCGTGTAGAGCTCTCCTCTCTTCCGCGCTGAACTGCGTGATTCGTCACCCGGCGAACGAAACCTTGGCCCTGCAAGGCGATCAAGACCTCACGGATCACCGGGGTGCCGACCTTCATCTCGTGCGCAAGCTGGCGTTCCACAAGCGCATCGCCAGGCTTAAGCTTGCCCGAGAAAAACGCGTCCTTCAGGGCCGTGGCGACACGGTCAGCCAGAGGAATGGCTGGAATACCGTCATAGAAGCCCTGTAAAACTACAATATGGTATAGGCATGTTGCGGTTCCTAACCATTCCTCGTCATTGCGCCGGCAGCGCAAACGTGAATAGTACTGTACCGGACGCCACTGCAACATATTGCCTTCCGTCAATCGCGTAGGAGACGGGCGAACTCATGATCCAATTCGCGCGCTGGATCCGGTGACCGGTAACATGCGTTGGAACTTCCCGATCCAGGATGCCCCCGGCGCCAATCGCCCGGAAGTCAAATCAGACGCGGCCTCCTTTGGCGTCGCTGCCGTGACAGGTTGTACATGATTTTTGAAACAGTCGCCGGCCCGCCGCGACGTCTCCCATCATCGGAGCCTGGGCGAGTAATGTCGAGGCGGAAATCGTTCCAAAGGATGGCAGTTTCAAATAGCCAGGATCTTCGCGAGTTTCGAGAATACGGCCCAACTCACAAAATCATAGGCAAATTCCTTAGCCCAGCCTTGACTCCTGGTACACCGAGAAATATAATCTATCATCGTTAGAGGTACAACAGGTTTCCCGCGAGGAGTTCTTATGCGAAAAGTGTGGTTGTTTGTGTTAGCGGCGGCAATCGCCTGCGTAAGCCAGTCATTCGCTCAAACATCGGCCGGCGTCAATGGGGTGGTTTTGGACTCGAGCGGCGCCGCTATGCCGGAAACCCAGGTGACAATAACCAATCTGGACACCGGAGCCAAACGAGAGGCGACGACAAATGAGAGCGGTGGATACCAGTTCACCTTGCTCCAACCAGGCCAATACTCCATCGCCGCGCGCCGTCAGGGATTCAAGCGAGTTACTCGGGACGGCGTTCAACTCGAGGTAAACCAAGTCGCTAAGATCGACTTTTCGCTCGAACCGGGAGCTGTCACCGAAACTGTACAGGTTGAGGGCTCCGCGCCGCTGCTCGAATCGAACACCTCCTCGGTGGGACAAGTAATCGAGCAGAAAGCGGTGAGCGACCTTCCGCTGAACGGCAGGAATTTCGTTCAGCTCGCGATCCTCGGTCCGGGTGTGGTAGGCGTTGGTTATGGCGCTTCCGGCACCATCGGCAGCGGAACCAGGCCGGATGACATGCGGCCAGGCACAGAGCTTTTCTCGAATGGAAATCGCGAGCAGTCGAATAACTTCATGCTCGATGGAGTCGATAACAACTTCCGTCGGAACGGTCTGATTACTCTGCGGCCGTCGGTGGAGGCAGTGCGTGAGTTCAAGATTCAAACCAATTTGTTCCAGGCTGAACAGGGGCGGAACCCTGGCGCCACCATCAATGTGGTGACCAAATCGGGATCGAACGCGTTCCATGGCAGCCTCTACGAATTCTTCCGGAACACACAACTCGACGCTAAGAACTTCTTCACAAAGCCCGGCGCGAAGAAAGCTCAGTACCAGCAAAATCAATTCGGGGCGAGCCTAGGCGGTCCGATCCTCCGCGATAAGCTCTTCTTTTTCGCCGATTACGAGGGCTTCCGCAAACGGCAGGGTACGTTCTCCTCGGTGAACACGGTTCCGACGGTTGCCATGCGCGACGGCAATTTTTCGGCAGTGCGCGACATTTATAATCCCTTCACCGTGCGCCCCGCCCCGGCGACCGCGAGCGGCTTCACGCGCGATCCGTTTCCAGGAAACGTTATCCCAAGGAACTTGATGGACTCGGTGACCAGCCGGCTTATTCATGCGTACCCCCTGCCCGACACCTCCGCCCTGGCGAACAATCAGATTACCAATCCCGTGCAGGGCCAAAAGTGGGACCAGGGTGACATCCGCGTCGACTACAACATCAACGACAAGAACACGTTCTTCGCCCGCTACTCACAACAGAACACTCTGACGCTGCCTCCATCGACATTCGGATTCCGCGAGGTTCCCGGTTTTCCGATTCCGGTAGGGCTCGGCAACTCCAACACCTATACGGGGACCAGCGATCTGGTTGCGCACCACATGGTAGTCGCCGGAACGCACGTGTTCAACCCGACGTTCATTCTTGATGCCCGTTTCGGGTTCGGCCGCTTCAACCTCCGTGGATTGAAAGATGGCGCGGAGCCTGGCGCCAATCTGGGAGAAAAGCTGGGCGTGAAGAACTCGAACCAAGGGCCATTCTCGTGGGGGTTTCCGATTTTTTCACCCGCCAGCTACACGGGAATCGGGGGGGCGGCGGCAATGCCCACAATCCGGCTTGAGAACACGTTCAATCCAAATGTCAGTTTTACAAAGATCAAAGGCTCGCACACGATCAAATTCGGAACCAACATCGTGCGCCGCCAGATTATCGATTTCCAGCTCAATCAGGGTGACGGACTATTCAGTTTCAGCCCCGCGTTCACAACGGATCCGAACAACGCGGGCAGAACCGGCGATTCCATGGCAAGCTTCCTTCTCGGCGTCTCATCGGCAGTGAGTCAGGATTTTCTTCTGGTATGGCCGGGACTTCGCGCGCTCGAAATCGGATCGTTCTTTCAGGACGATTGGAAGGTGACCGCCCGCCTCACGCTCAACCTCGGGATTCGCTATGAGTACACACCGCCGCCGGTCGAGGTGAATAACCAGTGGGCGACACTCGACCTGCAGGCCGGTAAGCTGCTGCTGGCGGGAGTCAACTCCAACCGCCAGGTTGGCGTCACCAACGACGGTAATAATTGGGCTCCGCGATTCGGCTTCGCCTATCAGTTCCGGCCACACACCGTCGTTCGGGGCGGTTTTGGTATCTTCTACAACACGCAAGGAAACGGATCGGCGCTGTTCCGGCTCCACCGGCAGCTTCCTTTTGGGCCCAACTATTCGGCAAACGTGGATCAATTCTCAGCTACCCCGGCTCGTGTGCAGAGCGGATTACCACCAATACCGCCGGTCGATACCGCGTCCGTAATCGCCAACCCTTCCGGTAACTTCAACGTGGTCCCGCCGGGCTACAAGACTGGGTACGCGCAGCAGGGCAATTTTGGGATCGAGCAGGAGATTCCGCAATGGGCGATGGTCTTGAAAGCCGCGTACGTGGTGAATCTTGCGCGCCAGGTCGATTCGAATTACAACATCAATACTCCGGATCCGGGTCCGGGAACGCCTCAGTCGCGCCGGCCGTTGCGAAACATCCTGCCCAACGTCGTCAACGCGACGTATGGGGATACATCGGGTGTAGGTAACTATCACTCGCTCCAGGTAACCGCGGAGCGGCGTTTTACGAAGGGATTGTCGTGGCTAGGATCCTACACGTACTCGCACTCCATCGACAATGTGCCGACACAGCAAGGCGGCGGGCTGGAAGGTCCAGTTCCGCAGGATATCCGATACCGCTTCCTCGACCGGGGCAGCAGCAGCTTCGATATCCGGCACCGCACAACGCAGAGCTTCATCTACGATCTGCCCTTCGGAAAGGACCGGCATTTCGCCCTCACGAACTCGGTGGCAAATGCGATTTTCGGCGGGTGGCAGGTGAACGGGATTCTGACCTTGCAGGGTGGTTTGCCATTTACGCCCGTACTGGCGACTTCCCTGTCGAACTCCGGCGCCAGCCGTCCGAACCGTATCGGTTCCGGTGAACTCTCAGACCCGACGATCGCTCGCTGGTTCGACACCTCTTTCGGGACTCCAGGCGCGGCCTGGGCAAATCCGGCTCAGTTTACGTATGGCAACGGCGGCCGCAACATCCTGCGTGGGCCACGTCGCACGAATCTCGACACGTCCTTCTTTAAGGTGGTGCCGCTAACCGAGCGCGCAAGGCTGCAGTTCCGCGCCGAGTTCTTTAACTTTCTGAATCATCCTCAATTCGATCTTCCGAATAACACGATTGGAAGCGCGGCTGCGGGTACGATTTCTTCGACGGTCGGCTCGCCGAGGGATATTCAATTTAGTCTGCGGTTATCATTCTAAGAGGTTGTTGAAAAGAGATTCGCAGGCTGATAGCCTGCCTACCGGCCAATGATAATCGCTTCATCACCAGTCCGGTTTCTTTTTGCCGTTAGCCTTGCGTTGACGTGCGGGCGAATGCCTGGCGCGGACGACGAAGGCGGTAAGATTCTGCGGCCCGCCGATAACTCGTGGCACCAGGTTGGGCCGGTCGATTTAGTTGCTACAGCCGAGTCGGGTAAGCTGCAGCTTGATGGCGCCGCGATTCAAGCCGAACAGCCCTTTCCGAACGTCTTCCACACCACGCTGAAGGTTTCGCCGGGGCTACATTCGGTGGTTCTGACGTGGCAGGGCGGCCGGAAAGAAGTGCGGTTTTTTGTAGGCGCGAATCCGCCGGCCGGTTTTTTACCGTTTCGTCAACATCCTCCGGTTCCAGGTGTGCAGTGCACGCAATGCCACGGACTCAATGCGCGTGGACGTTTCGTTTTCAAGAGCGGCTGTTTCGACTGTCATCAAAGAGCCGGGTTCGCGAAAATCCACACTCATGAACCTGCTGTCCTCGAGCAGTGCGGAATATGCCACAATGCGCACGGGTCAACGGTAAAGGCGCACCTTCTGCACTCGAAGGAGAACGCCTGCAAGATCTGCCACAACTGAAAGACTCAACGCCCGGAATTTTCCGGAAGCGCAAAAGCGACGTAGCCTTTAGTCTGGCCTGGGGCAGTTCCAGCCATTCGGCCGCGTCCGGCGGTGTTCACATTCGAAGACGCGGAAACAACCAGATACTGCCGCCCGTTCACTTCGTACATCGCCGGGATGCCCTCGGATGATGACGGCAGAGTCACGGTCCATAACGTCTTGCCGGTCTCCTCATCATAGGCGCGAAGCTTACCGTCCGAGGCGGCGAGGAAAATCAATCCAGTCGCGGTTACGATCATCCCGTGGTGTTCCGCCATGAAGGCCCCCGTATCCGTCGCACCCTCTTGGGCGGCTTTCGCATCCTGCCCAAAGGGAACCTTCCACTTGATCGTCCCCTTGTTCAAGTCATAAGCGACGACGGAGGACCACGGTGGACTGATGACAAATGGCTGATCGGGATAGAGTCCCCAGCGCGTGTAGTAACGATCGCCAGGGGTATCGAGACCTTCCGGATACGGAGGTCCGCCGAGCTGACTATACCGCGGTCCGGTAGGGGCACGGATCTCGAGGCCCCCCGGAGCTCCCCCAGAGGCCACCACCGCTGCATTCTTGGCGGCGGCCTCTACCGTGCCGCCTCCATTGCCCAAAAACGTGAGAATCGCATTCAGGGTAGTGTTGTCGAGATCGGGGAACGCGGGCATCTCCGCCCTCCCTCCTACGACGACTCGCCGGAATGCGTCAAATCCCAGTCGCGAGCCGACGCCAGCGAGCGCGGGAGGCCCCGCTCCGTCCCTCATGCCATTGACGCCGTGGCAGGATTGGCAGCGCTGCTCGTAGGCGGCCCTGCCGGGATCACCGGCCCCCCGAGTCCGAGCTGGCCGCCCAGCGAACGGATCCTCGATGCTCAACTTGTAAATGGTCGGCCAGTCCTGCGTCGTAAGGTACACCATTCCCTTGGAGGGATTGGCAGCCGTACTTCCCCAGTTGGCGCCGCCGCGGGCGCCGGGCAACGACAGGCTCTCGTATAACCCGGGTGGAGTGAACAAGCCCTCATTGCGCATGCTCGCGATCTGGTCTTTCCACGAAGCCCGTTCCTGCGGCGTCAGGATATACGGATTTACATCGGCGGCCGTCATTTTCTGACGCGCGAACGGAGGTGGAATGGTGGGGATCGGCTGGGTCGGCCACGCTTGCTCCCCTGGCATATCGCTCTTCGGAACCGGACGCTCTTCGATCGGCCAAAGAGGCTTGCCGGTCACGCGATCGAATACATACAAGAACCCTTGCTTCGTGGCTTGCGCGACGGCGTCGATCTGCTTTCCGTTGTGACGGACCGTGACCAGTTGCGGAGCGGCAGAAGCGTCCCAGTCCCACAGATCGTGATGCACCATCTGGAAATGCCAGAGCCGCTTTCCAGTCCGCGCATCGAGGGCTAGCAGGCAATTGCCGAACAGGTTCGTGCCGATTCGATCGGCGCCGTAGTAGTCGTAAGTCGGCGACCCGGTAGGAAAGTAGGCGATGCCGCGCTTTTCGTCAATGGTGAACTCGCCCCAGGCGTTGGTCCCGCCCGAATATTTCCACGCATCCTTCGGCCAGGTCTCATAACCGAATTCGCCCGGATGAGGAATCGTATGAAAAATCCACACCATTTTGCCCGTGATCACGTCGTAGGCGCGAATATCGCCCGGCGGCGCAAGATAGGCTTCGCCGGGCGCTGAGCCGAGCAGAATGAGGTTCTCGAAAACGCGTCCCGGATTCTCTGGCTGAATCCGCACGATGGTGTTGGGATCGCGGCCCAGGCCTTCGCGAAGATCGACGAGTCCGTTCTTCCCAAACGTCAGAATGGACTTGCCCGTGCGCGCGTCGATCTGCTGAAGGAAGTTGTTCATTGTGAAGATCAGCCGGCGATCCTTGCGGTCTTTGCTCTCCCAGTAAGTGATCCCGCGCGACGTCAGCCCGGGGAGATTCTCATGGATCCAAATCTCCTTCCCCGTGGCGGCGTCGAGCGCCACAAGAGAGCTGTTCCTGGCCAGCACGTACATGACGTTGTCAACGATGATCGGATTGAATAGGTAGGAGCGATTGTCGCCGGTGGGATAGGTCCAGGCGATCTTCAACTGATTTACGTTGGATTTGTTGATTTGGGTCAGCGCGACATAGTGCGAGGAGTCGAGGCCTCCCCCGTAGTCCATCCAGGTCTTATGATTTTGCCCGGCGGCTGCCAGTTCAATGAAGAGTGAGACGAGCAGGACATTCAAAACGTTCGGCGGATGGATCATGGGCGGACAACGCGGACGTACGAGCGATCGATCTCCGAGATTTTTCCGGTTCCGGCCATTCCCATATCCGCCGCCAACTCCGCTTGCAGGATCTTCATCACCTGCACAACGCCGCGCTGTCCAAACGAGGCGAGACCCCATAGATATGGCCTCCCGACCCCTACTGCAGTAGCGCCAAGCGCGAGGGCCTTAAAGACATCCGTGCCGCGACGGAAACCGCCATCTATGAGCACGGGAATCTTGCCGCCGGCCGCTTGCACGCATTCCGGCAGCGCCTTGATCGTCGAGCCGACCTGATCGAGCTGCCGCGCTCCGTGGTTCGAAACGATCACTCCTGACATGCCGTTCTTCACCGCCCGCTCCGTGTCTTCGGAGGTCAACACTCCCTTGATGACGACCGGGATTTTGCTGACTTCCCGAAGCCGCTGCAGCGTGTCCCAGGTCGGCGTGGGGAAAGGCCGCGGACTCGGCGCATCGCCAGCCGTCCAGAGCACGTCGTTCGGCTTGTAAATCAGATTCCCACTCGCGTCTCGGGGCACGCCATTCCCCTGACACCAGCTGCGCACGAATCCGTTGTGCATGCTGCGCTCGCGATGGGAGACAACATAAATGTCGACGGTGACGGAGATGGCGGAGCAGCCCTGATCTTCGAGTTTCTCGGCGAACGCCGCCATCTGACTCTTGGTCCGGAATTCGGCGGCCGTGGTGTACTGCCACCAGACCGTTGGCCCTTTTCCCGACGAGAGGACATCGCTGATGCCACCCCCCATGATCATCATCGCGTTTGCGGTTTTGGCTGCGAACGCCGCTTCCTGTTCGCCGTTCGGAATAAAACAATTTTTGCCGCCGGTCACCGAAAGATAGATGGGCTGGGTGAGCTGCTTCCCGAACAGAGTGATCGAAGTGTCGATCTTGCTCACGTCGTTGGCTAGAAAATGAGGACGGATGATGACGTCGTCGAAATCGGCTCGATTCGCGCGAAGGGAAGCTTCGTCATCGGAGCCCTCATCCAGGTAGTCCCACGCGACGGGATCCATCTTCGCCTTAGCCGCTTTGGCAAAGTCGAATACATTTACCTGCTTCAACAGAACATCGGTGAGCTCGCTGAATTTTTTATCTGCCTTCAGGAGCGGGGACGCGGCCAGGAATTGACAAAATCCACGGAGTGCTTGACGTCGAGTCATCGAGAGACAAATTATCACAAATCCCGGGCCCGATCAATGATAGATCACCTATTTGCCGACATGGCCTTCGTAGGTGGGTCCATTCACCTGGACCAGAAATCCATCAGGATCGCGGAATTTGAACGATTCTTTCGTCCGGCCGGGTTCGACCTTCAAGTTCCGCGCTTTTAGCTTCGCCGCAACGTCGTCGGCGTTGAATCGGGCGATTCCGAAATCGTAGTGATCGAGGCCGGCGGAATCGCCTTTCTGTTCGATTCCAAAGAAGCTTTTTCCAACACCGAGGATGTGAATTCTCTCAGAATGTTGCTTAAGCGGCATGCCAAAGAACTCCTGATAAAACTGCGACGTGCGCTGAAGATTGGGGACTCGCACTGTCACATGGTTGAGGCTCACCGCTTGGACGCCTGTCTGCGTTGGAGCAGCCTGTGCTCCGGCAACGAGCGCCGAAAGCGAGAGGGCCAGTTGGCGTCGCGTCACGCTGCCGCGTTCGAACGCTGTGATCAATTTATCAATCGTTAGTTGCATCGGTAGTGTCCTCACGTTGAATTAAATCTTATCCGAGCCACGCCGCGGATCGAACCAGAGTTCGGATCCTCCGGGCGCCAGCGCGGAAGTTGAATTGTGTCAAGTCCGCCCGTCGCTGGAGTCCTTTAGGCGCGGGCGGACGGCGCCATTTTCGGAAGTTTGCCAACTCTGAGGTGGCGTCGCGGAAATCCAACGAAGGGCAAATCCTGTAAACGCCTTGCGAACCGCTGCCGTGAACTCAGGCTCGGTCATCGACGCGAGCGCATCGACCAATACATAGTGCTCTCTGGCCATGGACGCCGTCAGCGGCCGGTCACTGGCAAGCACAACGAAGGCGAATAGGGGCGACATCAACCGCTCTAATGTCTCGGCTAGAAAAGCATTGCCGGAAAGCCTCCAGCAATAGCGATGCACTTCGAAATCACGTTCCAGAAAAATTTGACGGTCACCTTGCTCGCCCGCTTCCACTAAGCGATCGACGAGAATCCTGAGATGCTGGATTTCTGACGCAGCTGCGCGAGGACGCGCCCATTGAAGGGCCAGGGTTTCCAGTTCGATGCGCAGCGTGTACAACTGCCGAATCTCTTCGCTGTCAAACTTTGTAACGAAGCTTCCACGATTATTGACGCGGCGCACGAACCCTTCATGTTTGAGTGTGATGAGCGCTTCTCGAACGACTGGGGACCCCACATTCATCTCGCGCGCGATTTGGCGTTCGACGATCGTATCCCCCGGCTTCAGTTTGCCGGAAAAAAAAGCGCTCTTCAGAGCATTGGCAACACGCTCTGTGAGCGGCTTCGCCTCGATTTCCTGAAAGACTGGGTCAGCCATGATTACCGATCACTTATTATAGACTACTACC